>SAMEA3387500__coassemble_649_pt1 | contig 96705 bp, 87 predicted proteins | sample SAMEA3387500__metabat2_high_PE_001 | metagenome-assembled genome bin SAMEA3387500 (sample SAMEA3387500) | Felis catus | biome: Faeces | place: United Kingdom | collected 2012
TTACCATACATCATCTCAAAAATATATAGCAGAAATTTAATTTATTCTATACTAGCTGCAGCAGGGAAGAACTTGTGATTGAACAGCCCGAAGGAAAACAGGCCCAGGAAGCAGAAGAGGCAGAGTTGGAAACAGAATCCGGAGAACAGAAGTCTGCAATGGCAGAGGAGCAAAACCAGAGCAGCGGGCAGAAAGAAGACGACAGAGAAATCTGGATAGACGTAAGCGGGGCGGTGAAAACGCCAGGAGTTTACAGGCTGAAAGAAAATGCCAGAGTTTTTGAGGCTGTGCAGGCAGCAGGGGGATTTTCTGAGAACGCAGATACCCAGTGGCTGAATCAGGCGGCCTTGCTGGTTGACGGAGAGAAAATTCAAGTATATACTTTGGAGGAAACCAGACAGCTGAAGGAGCAGGGGGCTATACAGCCAGGCTGTGTATCAGACACTACAGAGGTTTCAGATACAGAATCCGGGGGAGGCAGCAAGGTGAATATTAATACTGTTGATGCAGCCGGACTCCAGGAAATTCCGGGTATCGGAGAAGTCAGGGCAAAAGCCATTGTAGATTACAGAGAAGAAAACGGGTTGTTTGGAAATATTGAGGCAATACAGGAGGTTCCCGGTATTAAGGGAAAAACCTTTGAAAAAATACGGAACTATATCACCACAGAATAAGGAGAATGAGATGAGTAAGCGAGTATTGGTCGTAGATGACGAAAAATTGATTGTAAAAGGAATTCGGTTCAGTCTGGAACAGGAAGGCATGGAGGTAGACTGTGCCTATGACGGAGAGGAAGCCCTGGAAAAGGCGAAGACAAAGGAATACGATATGATTCTTCTGGATATTATGCTTCCAAAGCTCACAGGACTTGAGGTGTGCCAGCAGATTCGGGAATTTTCTTCTGTTCCCATTATTATGCTCACTGCAAAGGGTGAGGATATGGACAAAATTCTGGGACTGGAATACGGTGCAGATGATTATATTACAAAGCCCTTTAATATTCTGGAGGTGAAAGCCCGCATTAAGGCAATTATGAGAAGGACCAGAAAGGAAGAAAAAAAAGAAAGTGCAGGAAAAACCCTGGTAAGCGGTGATTTGAAGCTGGACTGCGAGGGGAGAAGAGTATTTATTGCGGATCGGGAAATTAATCTGACAGCAAAAGAATTTGATGTGCTGGAGCTTCTTGCCAAAAATCCAAACAAGGTATACAGCAGAGAAAATTTGCTGAATCTGGTATGGGGATATGAGTATCCGGGCGATGTCAGAACTGTTGACGTGCATATCCGGCGTCTGCGCGAAAAGATTGAAACCGTTCCCAGCGATCCGAAATATGTGCATACAAAATGGGGAATCGGATATTATTTTCAGGGATAGGAAAAACAGATGAAGATAAAGAAGCAACTGACTTTTTTTAAAAGTCTTAGATTTCGGATTATGGTGCTGCTGGTGGTGATCGGTATCCTGCCCTGCCTGATTACAGAACGGTTTATTGTACGCAGCTATGAAAAACAGGCTGTGGAAATGCGGAAAATCAATGTAAAGAATCAGTGCGATATTCTGGGTAATCAGCTTATGAAGGAGGGCTATCTGAAATATCAGCAGTCAGAGATTATTAATAAAGAGCTTTCTCTGCTTTCTACTATTTATAACGGCAGAATCCTGGTTATTAACCAGAGCGGCAGAATTGTAAAGGATACCTACGGGATTGACGAGGGCAAATATGCACTGTCAGAAGAGGTGATTCAGTGCTTTGAAGGGGAGGATACCAGTTGTTATGACAAAGAAAATGCCTATATTGAGCAGACCATTCCTCTGACTGACGAGCAGACGAAGCAGATTGAGGGCGTGATGCTGGTCAGCACTTCCACAGGAGAAATTGTGGATAGCATTGCAGTTCTGGAACACAGAGGCGGACTTTTGATGCTGGCAATCTGTGTTATTGTGCTGGGACTTGGCTTTGTATTATCCAAAGTACTTGTGAAACCTTTCTCCAGAGTAGGAAAGGCTATTGAAGAGCTGACAGATGGTTATCTGGACGAGGAGATTTCTGTGCCGGATTATACGGAAACAGAGATGATAAGCAGTGTGTTTAATAAAATGCTGAGACGTATGAAGGTTCTGGACGATTCCAGACAGGAATTTGTGGCAAATGTATCCCACGAACTGAAAACTCCCATGACGTCCATTAAGGTTCTGGCAGATTCTCTGGCAGGGCAGGAAAATGTGCCGGTGGAGTTGTATCAGGAATTTATGCAGGATATTGCAGTAGAAATTGACCGGGAAAATCAGATTATCACAGATTTGCTTTCTCTGGTAAAAATGGACAAAAAGGCTTCGGAGCTGAATATTGAAAAGGTCAATATCAATGAGCTTATGGAAAACATCTTAAAGAGGCTGAAGCCCATTGCAGATAAGAAAAAGGTAGAGCTGGTGCTGGAAAGCTATCGTCCCATTGTGGCAGAGATTGACGAGGTGAAACTGAGTCTGGCGCTTACCAATCTGGTAGAAAACGGGATTAAATACAATGTGGAGGACGGCTGGGTGCATGTGACCTTAAACGCAGACCACAAGTATTTCTATGTGTCTGTAGCGGATTCAGGCATTGGTATCCCAAAGGAATCCATAGACCGGATTTTTGAACGTTTTTATCGGGTGGATAAGTCTCATTCCAGGGAAATCGGCGGAACCGGGCTTGGACTTGCCATTACCAGAAATGCCATTGTGATGCACAGAGGCGCCATTAAGGTAAAGAGCGAGGAGCATAAAGGAACTACCTTCTCTGTGAGAATCCCTCTGAATTACATTGCATAAGGAGATGTAACGTGAAAAAAAGAATAACCGCTGCGCTGCTTCTTCTGGCAGCAGGCCTTATGGTTTTACTGGCAGGCTGTAAGGAAGAAGAGGAGCAGAAGAGCAAAACAGAATATCATATGTATTATCTGTCCCCTACGGAAACCACTTTGGAAGAAACAGATTACGAGCCTTCTAAGCGAAATACAGAGGCTATGGTGCATGAAATTGTGAACATGCTGCAGGAAAAACCCAAAAGCGAGGAATATCTTTCTCTGTTCCCAAAAGAAGTTGTTATTGAGGACTGTGTTTACGAAGGACAGACAGTCACCCTTACTTTTAACCAGGAGTATAAAAAGATGAAAAATACCAGAGAACTTCTGGCAAGGGCGGGAATTGTCAAGGCGCTGACACAGATTCCCGGAGTCACTTATGTGGAGTTTTATCTGGGAGAAGATCCTATGTCAGATTCTGCCGGAACCGTTATCGGAAAAATGGATTCTGCGTCCTTTGTGGAAAATGAGGGAGAAAATATCAATTCCTATGTGCAGAGCAATCTGAATCTGTATTTTGCCAGTGAAGACGGAGAAAAACTGGTGAAGGAAAATGTTTCTGTGTATTACAGCAGCAATGTCCCCATTGAGCGAGAGGTGGTAGAGCGGCTTTTAAAAGGACCGGGAAGTTCCGGGCTGCAGCCGACCCTTTCTCCTAATACAAAGATACTGGGAGTTTCTATTGTGGAGGGAATCTGTTATGTCAATCTGGACAAAAGCTTTTTAAGCGATACCATGAATGTACAGGAAAAGCTGCCCATTTACTCCATTGTCAATTCCCTGACAGACGCCTGCAATGTCCGTGGTGTACAGATATCCGTGGAAGGAGAAACAAAGGTGACTTTTCGGGAGAGTATGAAACTGGACGAAATTTACCATGCAGACTATGAGATGGTACAGGACAGTGAGGAGCAGGAGGAAAATGAATAAAAGACCATTGTGTATGGCTGCTGTTTGCTGGGCAGTCCTGCTGTGGCTTTTGGGACAGGCGGGGATATCGTTTTTTACTTATGCCCCGCCCATGCTTCCTTTACAGGCTTCGGCCTCAGGAGCAAGGGTAACCGGCATTGTTTACCGGGTAGACTGCTATAGCTACAGCACAAATCTATATCTGAAAAAGACAAATCTGATTTTAAATTCTAAAAAATATCCCATAGACAGAATCAAAGTAACTGTGAAAAATGAAAAAACACCAGAGAAGATAAAACCTGGCTGTGAAGTGCTGGTAAAGGGTGATTTGCAGGAAATTCCCCTGCCCTCTAATCCGGGACAATTTCATGAGCGGGCATATTATTATCCAAGGAAGATCAAGTGGTATCAGGAGGCATCAGGGGTAGAAGTCACAGAGCCGGAAAAGGATAAGTTTTTGTGTGTACAGGCAAAGCTGAAGGAAAGGCTGAAAAAAGGAATATACAGTACAGTATCGGAAAAAAAGGCTGGTATTTTGGAAGCCATGCTTTTGGGGGACAAGGGAAATATCGGGACGGAAAACAAATTTCTGTTTCAACTTATGGGTTGTTCCCATATTCTGGCAGTATCGGGAACCCATTTATCTGTAATAGGCGGTTTGCTATTTGGTTTTCTGAGAAAAATAAGAATTCCCTATAAAACGGCAGGGGGCATGACAGTTCTATCCATGGGCTTTTATGGAAGTCTGACCGGAAACGGAGCGGCCATTTTACGGGCTGTAATTATGTTTGCAGTGTCTGTGGGAGCGTTCTGGACAAAACGCACCTATGATTTTTTGTCAGCAGCAGCTCTGACAGCAATTTTGCTTCTGCTAGAAAGCCCTCTGTATCTTTATGACAGCAGTTTTTTGCTTTCCTTTGGTGCGATTCTGGGATTGGGGGCTGTTTTTCCTGTCCTTTTTTCTGAAAAAGCAGGAGAAAAAAGAGGAGAAAGCAGAAAAGAAAAGTTGTGCAGAGGAATTGCGGCAGGTTTACAGTCGGGAATTTCTGTATGGCTTGTATTGTTGCCTGTTGTCATGTACTTTTTTTATGAAATTCCTGTATGGGGAATTTTTATCAATCTTCTGATTCTACCCACTGCCGGGATTTTGCTCACTTTTGGGTTTTTGGGCTGTTTGCTGGGAATGGTTTTTCCGCTGTTTGGAAGAATAGTGATGCTTCCCGCAGCAGGGATTCTGGAAATATACCTGAATACAGGGAAGTTAGCCGCTTATATTCCGGGGGCTTTGTGGATAACAGGGCAGCCAAAGCTGTGGAAATGTGCAGGATACTATGTGCTGCTGTCCCTGGGACTTTTTTGGAAATGTAAAAAAGAAAGACAAAAGAGAAAGTGCGAAAAAGACAGAAAAAGGAGGGAAAAACTTGTACTGTGGGGTATGCTCACAGGAGCCTGTTTGCTGTTGCTCATCAGACTTACCGGTTCAGGGGTAATTGTTACCTTTCTGGACGTGGGGCAGGGGGATTGCGCCTGTATTCAGACAGATGCACACAGCGGATATCTCATAGACGGAGGAAGCAGTACCGTGTCCGGAGTTGGCACGTATCGGATTCTGCCTTTTCTGAAGGCATCGGGAATCAGAAAAATAAAGGGGATTTTTGTATCCCATATGGACGAGGATCATGTAAACGGTATTCTGGAATTACTGGAAAGTATCGAAAAAAGAGAAACCTCTCTGAGGGTGGAGCGAATTTTTCTGTCCGTATGCAGGGAAACTGAGGAAAAGAGGAGGGAGCTGGAAAGGGTGGGGAAGGCAGCAGGCTGTGAAATCCTTTATGCAGAAAAGGGAACATGCATAAAGGACAAGTCTGTGGTGCTGGAATGTCTGTCGCCTTCTGGCAAATACCGGGGAGATTGGGAAAGCAATGAGGCATCTCAGGTGTGGAGGGCTCAAAGCAGGGGCTTTTCTATACTGTTTACCGGAGATGTACAGGAGCGGGGAGAAAAGGGGCTTCTGGGAGAAACAGGGAAGTGTCAGGTATTAAAGGTGGCGCATCATGGGTCTAAAAATTCTACGCCGGAGGAGTTTTTAAAGGAAATAAAGCCGGAAGCTGCTGTTTTGTCCTGCGGAGAGGAAAATCGGTATGGACACCCACATAGAGAACTACTGGACAGGCTGGAAAAATATGCCGGACAGATTTATAATACAGCAGAGGTCGGAGCCGTGGGTATGGAAGTGGGAAAAGGGAAAATCAAGATTTCCTGTTACAGGGAAAGGGAATCGTGATATAATGATTACACGTTGACGAGAATAAAAGAGGATAGTGATTATGAAAAGCTTACAGGAAGATATAAAAAATCAGGATTTTAAGAAGGTGTACCTGCTCTGCGGAGAAGAGGATTATTTAAAACAGCAGTATAAAAGAAAACTAAAGCAGGCGCTTCTGCCGGACGAGGATACCATGAATTTTGCTTATTTTGAAGGAAAGAAGACTGAGCCGGGGGAGGTTATCAGTCTGGCGGATACGCTGCCCTTTTTTGCGGAGCGACGAGTACTTCTTCTGGAAAATACAGGCTTTTTTAAAGGGCAGTGCCAGGAGCTGCCGGAATATCTTGCAGGACTGCCGGATTATTTGTGCATGATTTTTGTGGAACAGGAAATAGATAAGCGAAGCCGTATGTACAAAGCAGTGAAAAAATATGGAAGAGTCGTGGAGTTCGGAACACAGGATACCAACACTTTGATGCGCTGGGTTCTGGGTATGATGAAGAAAGAGGGAAAGCAGATTACCCAGAGGGATATGGAGTTGTTTCTGCAGAAGACAGGCACAGATATGGGAAACATAGAAAGAGAGCTGGAAAAACTCCTGTGTTATACCATGGGAAGAAATGTAATTACAGCAGCAGACATTGAAGCAGTCTGCACCACACAGATCACGAATCATATTTTTGATATGCTGCGGGCAGTGACAGATAAAAACCAGAAAAAAGTCCTGGATTTATACTATGATTTATTGGCATTAAAAGAGCCGCCTATGCGGATTCTGTTTCTTCTTGCCAGACAGTTTCATCTGATTTTGCAGGTAAAGGAGCTGGCAAAGGAAGGCTATGACCAGAGTCAGATAGCAAAGAAGGCAGGATTGCAGCCCTTTGTGGTGAGAAATTATCTGGCATATGCCCGTAAATACAGAGAAGAGGAGCTGCGAAATGCTGTGGAGGAATGTGTGAACACAGAAACAAAGGTAAAGACCGGATATATGACAGACAGTATGAGTGTGGAACTTTTGCTGGTAAAATTCAGCAGTAAATAAAAATCGCCTGACTGATGACGGTTCAGTCAGGCGGAACTTTTCTATTTTGAATTTATCAGAAAAAATTATGCAAGAGTGTTTACTGCTTTAGATAAGCGAGAAACTTTTCTTGCAGCTGTGTTTTTGTGATAAACACCTTTAGTAGCTGCTTTATCAATAGTAGAGATTGCATTCTGTAATGCTACAGTAGCTGCTTCTTTGTCTTTTGCTTCAATAGCAACTTCTACTTTTTTGATAGAAGTCTTAACTGCTGATTTGATAGATTTATTTCTTTCAGCTTTTTTTCTGTTTACTAATACTCTTTTTTTTGCAGATTTAATGTTAGCCAAAGCGTACACCTCCAAATATCATTTACTGGTTTATCATTTATTTTTTTATCAGAGAAAGACACGGAACTCTCCGATATAACATGCTTTTTTATTCTAGTTGATTTAATGAAAAATGTCAATACATAAAATCCTTTAAATTGCAAAAAATGTTATTATCCTGCCTTTCTTTCAGGGAAAACCAAAGAATGGAGGAAGTCTGAAGAAGCAAAGAGAGGAAAAGTAAAATGGTATTGGGAAGAATCCGTACAGACCTGGCACTGGAAACAAAAGAAAAATTTGAGGAGGAGCGGGCAGAAGTCAGAGGTGTGGCAGTAAAAGAGGAGTACAATGAGGAAAAGGATATCCGAACCACTACAGTGACCATTGAAACAGAAAATGGGGCAAAAACTATGGGAAGACCACAGGGAGTTTACATTACGCTGGAAGCCCCGAATCTGTCTGTACCGGACGAGGGTTACCACAGAGAAATTTCAAAGGAGCTGGCAAAGCATATGCGAAGCCTGCTTCCCCCAAAAAAGAATTTAAGCATTCTGGTGGTGGGACTTGGAAATCGGGAGATTACTCCGGATGCCCTGGGACCTGACGTGGTTTCCAACCTGCATATTACCAGACATATCATCAGGGAATACGGAGCTGAGGGAGCAGGAGAGGAAGCTGTACACAGCATAAGCGGTCTGGTTCCGGGAGTTATGGCGCAGACAGGAATGGAAACTCTGGAGATTGTGCAAGGGGTGGCAGAGGAAACAAAGCCAGACGTGATTGTTGCTATAGATGCCCTGGCTGCCAGAAGCATTAAGAGATTGAATCGTACCATACAGATTACAGATACTGGCATCAGCCCGGGCTCCGGCGTAGGAAATCACAGAAATGGTCTGAACCAGGAAACTCTGGGGAAAAAGGTGATTGGAATCGGAGTGCCTACAGTTGTGGATGGCGCAACCATTGTAAGAGATTCTATGGCTCATCTTTTGGACACTCTGGAAGAAGAAGAAAAAAAGGAATTTCTGGAGGAAATGATTGCTCCCTCTCTGCACAATATGTTTATGACGCCCAAAGATGTAGATGACACCATAAAGCGTCTTTCCTTTACGATTTCAGAAGGTTTGAATATGGCGTTTTCAAAAGCAGAGGAATAATCGAAAAGGATTCTCTCATATATAGATATGAGGTGATAGGGTGAAAAAAAGAAAAGCAGAAGCAGTGATAACCGCGGCAATATGGCTGAGTATGGCTGTACTTGCTGTTTATATTGTAATAAAAGGGCTGGCGCTTGACAGAAATACCGTGAAGCAGATGATGTATCAGGTGCAGCAGCAGGCAATAGAAACTTATTTTCCGGGTATTACAGGAGAATATGAAAAAAAAGACTTGAAAAAATGGATTTTAGACGCCATGGAATCCTGCCTGCCGCTGTTTCCTTTGGAGGAGAAGGAAACAATACAGCAGGCAGATACAGCAACTGCCTCTAAAATCGTGGAGGAGAATACAGAATTTTTGCAGGCAAAGCTTTTGGAGGAAAACCAGGAGGCCGGACCTCCGGAGTTGGGATATGAAAATACAGGAGGTGTAGACGCACAGAGCAGCCAGGTAGAGGAGCAAGTGGAGGAAACAGCAGCAAATCAGATAAAGCAGCCGGTGACCGACATTCCACTGGAGAAATTCCAGGATTTTGATTTTGTCATGAACAGCTTCTATACAGTAGACAAAACCACCAGTATGACAAAGGAGCAGCTAGATGCCCCGGCGCTGGTACAGATGGATATGAGAATGAAGACAGACAACAGTCAGCCTCAGATACTCATTTACCACAGTCATTCCCAGGAGGAATTTATTGATTCCATTCCCGGAGATGTATCAACCACCATTGTAGGTGTGGGGGAATATCTGGCATCTCTTTTGAGGGATACATACGGCTATCAGGTCATTCATGTGACAGATACTTTTGATATTGTAGATGGAAAACTGGACAGGGATAAGGCTTATACTTATGCTCAGGAAAGGGTGAGCGCAATTTTGGAGGAAAACCCCAGCGTAGAGGTGGTTATTGACCTGCACAGGGACGGTGTACCGGAGGGAAAGCGCCTGGTTACAAATGTCAATGGAAAGGAAACTGCCAAAATTATGTTCTTTAATGGTCTTAGCAGGACAAAAAAGAATGGGGATATTACCTATCTCCCAAACCCTTATATCAGAGAAAACCTTGCGTTTTCCCTGCAGATGATGTTGGAAACAAAGAAATATTACCCGGATTTAGCAAGAACGATTTATCTGAGGGGATACCGTTACAACCTCCATCTGCGTCCCAAAACCCTTTTGGTAGAATGCGGCGCCCAGACCAATACGGTGCAGGAGGAGATGAATGCAATGGAACCTCTTGCTGATGTTTTGAATAAAGTTTTGACGGGAAGTTAAAGGATAGCTTGAAATTCTTTAAGTTTTTTCGTACAATGTTATATAAATGTTAAAGAAAATTTAATAAATCCAATAGAGCAAACTACAAAGGAAGGAAAACAAAATGGCGAATGTAGCATTGATTATTGCAGGCGGTTCAGGAGCCCGTATGCACCAGAGTATACCAAAGCAGTTTTTGTCCGTAAACGAGCGTCCGGTCATTATTTATACACTGGAGGCTTTTCAGAAGCATGCAGATATTGACGCAATTGCAGTGGTCTGTATCAGCGGCTGGGAGCAGGTATTGTGGGCTTATGCCAGACAGTTTAATATTACAAAGCTGAAATATGTGATTCCGGGAGGGGAGAATGGACAAGGTTCTATCCGAAACGGTGTCTTTGAGTTGGAAAAGCATTTTGGAGAGGAAGATATTGTATTGATCCACGATTCCATACGCCCTATGGTTTCTGCTGATATTATTTCCGACTGTATTGTAAAAACAAAGCAGTACGGCTGTGCCATTGCCACAATCCCCTGTGCTGAGGCTATGCTGCAGACAGAGGACGGCATGTGTTCCACCGGAAGTTATCCCAGAGATAACCTGAAAAGAACGCAAACACCCCAGGGCTTTCCCCTGGGGAAGATCTGCGATTTACACAGAAGAGCGCTGGAGCAGGGAATCACCAATTCTGTGGCGTCCTGCACACTGATGATAGAAATGGGCCAGCAGGTGCATTTTTCTCTCGGTTCAGAAAAAAATATTAAACTGACCACAGTGGAAGATTTGGATATTTTTAAAGCACTTCTTCTGGCAAAGAGAGCAGATTGGCTGAAGGACTGAGAGGAGAAAGCGATGGGATTGTACGGCAGCGAGGTGTATATACGGGATTTGGAGGAGGCTGTTTACAGAGTTCGTGACTTGGAGCAACTGAAAGAGAAATCTGTATTTCTTACAGGAGCGACAGGTCTTATCGGTTCGTACCTGGTGGACATGCTCTTGACTGCAAACCGTATTTTAGATTTGCAGGTGAAAATTTATGTAGCGAGCCGCAACAGGGAAAGGCTGAGAAAACGGTTTAAAGGAGCAGAAACAGAATCCCTTGTTTATGTGGAGCAAGATGTGGAAAAGCCTGTAAATCAGGATTTTGCAGTGGACTATGTAATTCATGCAGCCAGCAATGCCTATCCGGCTGCTTTTTTGCAGGATCCGGTGGGGACTGTTATGGGAAATATTGCAGGTACGAAAAATTTGCTGGACTATGCCAGAACCCATGGAGCAAAACGTTTCTTATTTGTTTCCTCAGGAGAGGTATACGGACAGGGGGCTTCTGATGTGGAAGCTTACACAGAAGAATACAGCGGTTATGTGGATTATCTGTCTGTGCGTTCCTGTTATCCTGCTGGGAAAAGAACAGCCGAAACTCTGTGCTGTGCGTATACCAGTCAATATGGACTGGATACCGTGATTGTCCGTCCAAGTCACATATATGGACCAAATACTACAAAACAGGACAACAGGGCAACCGTACAGTTTATGGAAAATGTCATGGATGGAAAAGACATTGCTTTAAACAGTGCGGGGAATCAGATGCGATCGTATACCTATGTGGCGGACTGCGGAGCAGCAATTCTCACAGTCTTGCTGCAGGGAAAAACAGGACAGGCTTATAACATTGCCAACCGAAATTCCAGAGTTACCATTGCAGGATTTGCCAGGGAAACCGCAAGGCAGACCGGGCATCAGGTGGTTTTTCAGAATCCGAATAAGGTGCAGCTTGCCCAGAGAACCCCTGTTGCAAGACAGGTACTGGACAGCAGTAAACTGGAGGGGCTGGGATTTGCCCCTGTCTTTGATATTGAAGCCGGAATTTCCCATACGCTGCAGGTGATGCAGGAAATGAGATAGTTCTGGAAATACAGAGAATTTTATGTTATTCTGAAAAACATGCAGATATATACATTGATTGTTTAGAATGGGGAAAACTATGTTATATAAAGAATACGAGCCTGAAGTATTGAAAAAGCTTCAAAGGGCAGAAGTAGAGATACTGAAGGATTTTGATGAATTGTGCCAGAAGCATGGCATTGACTATTTTGTATGCGGCGGTACTGCCATCGGCGGTGTCCGTCATCAGGGTTTTATTCCCTGGGACGATGATATCGATCTGGGTATGACAAGAGAGCATTACGAACATTTTCTGGAAGTAGCGGAGCAGGAATACGGAGAAAAGTATAAAATTGTAAATGCAGATACGAATCCTGACTTTCCGGTAACCTTAACAAAATGGTACAGAACCGGTACCGTTTTCAGAAATGAAGAAATGATAAATCTGGATCTTCACATTGGAATTGCCATTGATATTTTCTGCTTTGATAATGTAGCAGACGAGCTTCCCAAGTTCAGACGTCAGGCAATGAGAGCATGGACCTGGGGAAAGCTGATGGTTCTGCGTCAGGTGGGGAATCCCACTATTTATGTGGATGGGTGGAAAGCAAAGATTACGCTTCTGGTGGCAAAGCTGGCACACTGGGGCTTAAAGGTGCTGCACTTTTCACCGCAGTTTTTGTACAAAAAGGCAATGAAGGCAGCCATGCAGTACAAAGATGTACATACGAAAAGGGTGGCGTATCTCTTTGATCCTACCCCGTATACCAGCGTTATTGACAAAAGGGATATTTATCCCACAGTACGGCGCAAATTTGAAACCATTGAATTGAATTTTCCATGCCATGTGGAAAAATATCTGGAAAGACGCTATGGAAGCAATTATATGGAATTGCCGCCAGAGGATAAACGTCATAACCATGCGCCTGAAGAGCTGGACTTTGGCAGGGAGTTTGCAGATATATGATTGAAAAATTTTTTATGCCCTCCAACCACAATATGAAACGGACGTATATCTGGACCGTACTTGCAGGTTCTGTTTATGCAGGAAGCTCGTTTTTGATGTCCATGTTTACCTCCAAGTGTATTGGTGTGGCAGAAGCGGGAATATTAGCACTGGCGTTGACGATTGGAAATCAGTTGGTAACCATTGGGTTTTACAATATCCGTACCTTTCAGGTGTCAGATGTAACAGAAAAGTATACCTTCAGTGATTATTGCTTTCTGCGTGTGATTACAGTTTCTGCCATGCTGCTTGTAGGTTTTGTTTGGGTGTTAAAGGATTCACACAGAGGAGTAAAGCTGGCGGCTATCAGCTTTGCCATTCTTTTTCGTGCCATAGAGGCTGTATCAGATTTGCTGGAAGGAAGATATCAGCAAAAGGGCAGGTATGATGTGGCATGCAAAGGCGTGTTTGTCAAGGTATTGTCTTATCTGGCAGCTTTTCTGATTACACTTTTTATTACAAAGAACATTGCCATTGCTCTGGGCGCTCTTGCAGTAACTTATCTGATTGTGCTTTGTATAGTCGACAGTAAGCTGATTGGAAGATTTGGAGGTGTTTCTTTCCATACGACCTTTATGCGGCAGAAAGGATTGCTGCTGGAGGGACTGCCTCTGTTTGTCAATGCATTTTTAAACGCCTATATTATTAATGCCTCTAAGTATGCGTTGGATAAATACTATGATTCGGAAACCCTGGGTATTTTCAATGTATTATATATGATGGCGTTTGTGGTAAATATGTTCGCTTCCTTTGTATTAAAGCCCATTATCTCTGTTCTGGCAGAAAAATATGTGAAACAAGATATTTCCGGCTTCGTGAAGCTGGTTGTCAGACAGATTGTTGTTATTTTGCTGGTGACCTCTGTGTGTATCGCAGGAGCCTGGCTTTTGGGTGTGCCGGTGCTGGGCTTTTTATTTGGCGTGGACTTGACAAATTACAAAGGTGCGCTGTGTGTGGTTCTGATTAGCGGCGGCTTTACGGCGCTTTATCAGCTTTTGCAGTATGGGATTATTATTATGCGTCATCAGTACAGCACCTTTGTCTGCTGCGGTCTGACAGTAGTGCTCACATATCTTGTAACTCCGGTGCTGACAAAGCGGTATGCAGTAATGGGGGCATCGGCCAGTTATACGATTTCAATAGGATTTATGTCAGCTCTGTTTCTGGGCTTTTTTATCTATCATCTACAAAAAGACAGAAAACAGATGAAACACAGAGATTAAGAGGAACAGCATGAGAAAAATATGTATTTTTGCATCTCATTACTTCCCTTATCTGGGAGGAATTGAGAGATATACCTGCAATCTTTCAAAAGCACTTATGGCTTTGGGAGATGAAGTGTTGGTAGTTACTAATAATGATGTAAAAGAAAAGAGTTTTGAAGTTATGGACGGAATCGGCGTGCTGCGTCTGCCCTGCTTTAATGTTATGGGAGGCAGATATCCGGTGACAAAACCGGACAAAGCATTCCGAAATCATTTGAAAAAGCTCTGGGAAAAGGAGTTTGACCTGGTGTTGATTAACGCAAGATTCTATCCGCATACACTTTTAGGTGCATGGTTTGCAAAGAAAAAAGGGATTCGGTGTGTGATTTTAGACCACGGAACCAGCCATATGACGGTGGGAAGAAAGCTGCCGGATTTGGCTTTTGCAGCAGTAGAACATGTGATAACCTGGGGTGATAAATGGCTCTGCAAGGAATATTTCGGTGTGTCAAAGGCATGCTGCAAATGGCTGGAGCATTTTCACATTCAGGCAGAGGGTGTTTTGTATAATGCGGTTGATGCAGAAAAAATAGCCCGTCTGGCTCAAGAACCGGTAAAGGATTATCGGAATGCCTACAGCCTTTCAGAGGATACGGTTTTGATTGTGTATACAGGAAGACTTTTGAAGGAAAAGGGAATTTTTAAGCTCATAGAAGCTGTGGAAAAAATAGAGAGTGACAAAAAGGTCTGTCTGTTTCTTGCAGGAGATGGAGAGGAAATGGAGGCAGTAAAAGTGCGGGAGAGTGAAAGAATAAAACCTCTCGGAAGGCTGGATTTTAAGGACATTGTTTCTCTTTTGGGACAGGCTGAGATTTACTGTCTTCCGACAGAATACCCGGAAGGCTTTCCCACGTCTGTGCTGGAGGCAGCAGCGGCAGGGTGCTATGTTATAACAACCAACCGCGGCGGTTCCGGAGAACTGATTTTAGATAAGAGCTATGGAACCATTCTTGAGAATGTGACGGTTCAAAATCTGAAACAGGAGCTGGAACGCGCTCTGGAACAGAAAGAGGAATGCAGGCTTGCAGCACGAAAAGCACAAAAGCGGGTGCATGAGCTTTTTACCTGGGATAAGACAGCGCAGAAGGTACACAATCTTGCAGAACAAGGAGTAGCAAAATGAGAAAGAGGAAATTAATTATTATTCCTGCTTATAACGAAAGCGCCTGTATAGAAAAAACGGTAAAGGATATTCAGAAATATGCTCCAGAGTTTGATTATGTGGTGATTAATGACTGTTCTACAGACAATACCAGAGAAATCTGTGAACAGCACGGATTTCATCTGATAAATCTTCCGGTGAATCTGGGAATTGGGGGAGCGGTTCAGACGGGATATTTGTATGGATATCGGAACGGCTATGAAATGGCAGTTCAGGTAGACGGTGATGGACAGCATGATCCTGCATTTTTAAAAGAAATGGCAGAAATTCTGGAGAAAGAAGGGCTGGATATGGTGATTGGTTCCCGGTTTATTGAGAAAAAGGGATTTCAGTCTTCCAGTATGAGAAGAGTGGGAATTCGTTATTTCAGCGCATTGATTAAACTGCTGACCAGAGCCCGTATCACAGACCCGACTTCTGGTCTGCGTATGGTAAACAGGAGGGTTATGAAGGAATTTGCACACAATTATCCTAAGGATTACCCGGAACCGGAAAGCGTAGTGGCAATTTTGGAAAGAGGTTGTAAAGTGAAGGAAATTCCGGTAGTTATGCGGGAACGTATGGGCGGTGTATCTTCCATTTCTATGAAGAAATCTGTGTATTATATGGTGAAGGTTTCGCTGGCTATTGTGATTGAGAAAATCAGAGGAGGGAAAAAATGAATATTCGTATTCAGGTTTTAATTGTAGCGGTTGCTCTTCTGTGTATGTTTTATGTGATAAACAAAATCAGAAATAAGGGAATTGAACTGAAATACAGCCTTATCTGGCTTGCTTTGGGAGTAGGGATTCTTCTTTTTACCTGTTTTCCACAGCTGACAAAGTGGCTGGCACATATGCTGGGAATCAGTCAGCCAATGAACATGCTGTTTTTTGCAGGATTCTGCTTTATGCTTCCTATTATTTTTTCTTTATCTGTGTCAGTTTCCAAGCTGTCCAATAAGGTGAAGAGGCTGACCCAGGAGGTAGCGCTTTTGGAGGAAGAGAAGAGGAAAGAAAATGAAGGCGACAGGGAGATTGAATAAATGAAAAAAAATAACTGGAAGGCTTATTTACTTAGAGTGATTCTTATTTTAGGTATTGGTTTGTTGGCAGGAACGATAGCGGAATCATTATATGAATTGAATACATGTCGCAGAGCCAAAAAAGGCGGTTATGAGATAGAAAAAGAAGAAATTTCCAAGCAAAACATTACAATTATTGACAATGGGGTTGTGGCGGAAGGAGAGCAAAAAACAAAAACAATTCATGTGCAAATTCCAGAAAGATATGTGAATAAGCTGAGATATGACTATAGCAGCGAAGTGACTTTTACACCTAACATACAGATAAATACAAAGGATATTTATAAGAATCCGGAAATGCGCACAATAAAAGACATTAGTCGATATAATTTGAATGAGTCCGTAATAAATATTAAAGATTATGTGACAGAAGTAAGAATTATAGTTCCGAGTAATGTGGAGATTGGAAAAATTATTGTTGATAATACATGGGATTTTAACTGGTACCGAGTATTTTATATCAGTATATTTGTTTCTTTAATCCTATTTGTTATTAACTTCAGAGGGGTACTTGCAAAAAAAATTGAGTATGGGTTTGCTGTAATAAGTTTGAGCTGCGGTCTTCTTTTTATAGCCATACAACCGCCGGAATGTGTGAGTTGGGACGAGCATATTCACTTTAGTAAAACTTTTGATTGGTTTGAGAATGGTATAGCAGATAGAAGCATATCAGAAGATTATATTTATAATAATCAAGAGGATTTTGAACGTTCCGCCTTTTTTTCCAAAGAAGAGAAAAGTATGCAGATTGAATACTTAAATGAAAATGCAGATACGGTAGCTTCTACATATGAACGAAATGCATTTTCTCTGAATGCAGTTGGGGAATTCCACATGGCGTTTCTGGTTAAAGTTGTGAAGCATTTGGGCTTGTCATTTTATGGACAATACCTGGTTGCGAAGATTGCAAATTTATTATTGTATACGATTTTGATGTTTTTTGCAATCCGTATTGCGCCAATAGGAAAAAAATTTCTTGCGGTAACTGCACTTATGCCATCTGCAATGCTTCAGTCCGTATCGATTACATATGATGTGGTTGTAATTGGATTTACAGTTTTAGGGTTCACATGTATTGTAAAAGAATTCTATGAAATACAGACAAAGTTCACATGGAAAAAATTATTTTTTATTACAATGATTTTTGTGATAGGCAGTTGCCCGAAACCAGTATATATTTTTCTGCTGGCAACACTCTTGGCACTTCCAAAGACCAAGTTTAGTTCTGGCAAGCAAAGAATTCTTATGAAGGGTATTATTGTAATCGTTTGTTTATGTATGATTATGACGATGCTTCTTCCAGCGGCGGCGGGAGCTGTAGAAGGCGATGAAAGAGGCGGTGACACGAATGTTATGGAACAGTTTGCATTAGTGCTTACTCACCCGTTTGCTTATATAAAAATATTTTTTAAGGATGTTTGGAGTAGTCTTGACGCATATTTATTTGGAAGCGAGAGTTTGGGATTTCTGGCATATGCAAATATGCACCCTTGGACTTCATTTTTGGGAGTTTTTAGTATTGGGGTTGCACTTACCGAAAAAAAGAAAGAGCTGGTTTTAAAAGGGAAAACTAAGATAATGTATAAGGTATGGTTAGGGACGTTGATATTTGTAGTAATAGGTCTTATCTGGTCATCGTTATATATTGTATTCACACCAGTTGGAGCAACGAGTATATTGGGGGTACAGGCAAGATACTACCTTCCGCTTTTATATCCTTTATGTATGGCGTTTTATTCAGAAAAAATAGAAGGAAAGTGGAATGAAAAGACATACACCATGATAATTTTGCTGGTAATGCTTTGGGTTACGCATGGAGCTTTTTATCAACAATATTTTCTGACATATTGTCAATAATTATTATAAACTATAAGACTGTTATATTAAGAGCGTATTAATAATACTTAGATGTTTATTCAGAAAAGACACAGGTGTTGTTAAAGGTTCTTTGATGTAATAGTCTTTTTAAACGTAAATAATTTTCAGATAAAGGATAAAAAAATGAAAAAGACGAAATTGGGAAAATATAAATTTCAAGATGTTGGAAACAAGTTATATAAAAAATTTTTTGAGAAAAGCAGCAAAGTCAGAATTCTGGGTGCGGCAGCAGTTTTCTTAATATATATATTTTTCTGGAATTTTATGGATACACAGATGAAAGCAGAAACAGAGAATCTTGGTGGTCTGTTTACTTTAGATGGAATTTTGATTTTAGGGCTGATGATAAAGTTCAGAATACCGGATAAGGTAAAGGAGTATTTGTCCTTGTTTTTATTTCTGGGAGCGCCGGCATTTTGCGTAGGGGTTATCGAATCCCTTCATGATAATTCTGTGGCAAAGATGCAGTTTTTATTTGTATTTTTAAATTATTTTCTGATACTGACCGTTTTTATGCTTCTGTATTTTCTTTTCAATAATACAGCCTGGACAGTCGCGGCGGGAACCGGAATTTTTACCTTTTATGGATTGTTGTACAGCTTTGTCAAGGAGTTTCGGGGAAACGGACTTCGGGCAGCGGATATCTATGCAGTGAAGACAGCCGCTAATGTGGCAGAAGGATATACTTTAGATTTTACGGAAGAAAGAATGCAGGTTCTTTTATGGGCAATCCTGCTGGTGCTTACAGGATTTTATATTTTCCGTAAAAATAAAAAAAGAGTCCGAATCATAACAGGCGCAGTCAGTTTATGTTTTATCAGTATTCTATCCCTGCTAATAGCAGATGAACCTTTTTTGGAGGAATACTCTGTAAAGCCGTATTTATGGGAATTGGAGGTCAGTGAAAAAGACCATGGCGCGTTTTTGGATTTTGCAGTAGGGCTTCCGTTTTTAAAGGTGGAAAAACCGGAAGGATATGAGCAGGAGGCAGTAAAATCTTCAGAAGCTGCAAAGGGAAGCCGGGAAGGACGGGGATTGAAGGTGGAAACCTCAGAGAATATAAAAAAACCCCATATTATAGCCATTATGAATGAATCCTTTTCGGATTTCAGAAAGCTTGGGGCTATAGAAACCAACAGGCCATTTATGCCAAACTGGGACAACAGACAGGAAAATGTTATCAAAGGGTTTGTGAGTGTACCGATTTTTGGAGGGTGGACGGCAAATTCTGAGTTTGAATTCCTGACAGGCTTTTCCAATGCGTTTTTCCCAAGCGGAACCATTCCTTTTCAAAACTATGTAAAGCAGGGAACTCCCAGTCTGAACAGTCAGTTGAAAGCGCATGGATATACTTCTGTATTTATGCACCCCATGGACAGCAGTGGCTGGAATCGAAAAAATGTATATGAATTTTTGGGCTTTGATGAGGCATTGTATCTGGATGATATGAAAAACCCGGAAACTCTGAGAGGAGTAGTGTCTGACAGAGGAGATTACAAAATTCTGAAAGAAGAATTTGAAAAGCATAAAAAGAACGGTCCACTCTTTCTATTTAATGTAACCATGCAGAACCATGGAGGATATACAGGAAGCGGTATGCCGAATCCCATACAAATTACAAATCCGGGAGAAAATTTTGTAGGGGCGGAAGAATATCTTACTCTGGTAGAGGAGTCTGATAAAGCTCTGGAAGAATTGCTGCAGTATTTTGAACAGGAGGAAGAACCTGTAGTTGTCTGTGTATTTGGCGACCATTACCCCAAAGTGGAAGAAGAGATTTACGAGGCACTGGAAGATACTGTTGCGGGAACTCCTGCAGAAAAAACATCGCTGAAATACCAGGTTCCCTTTATGATTTATGCAAACTACGATATCGCAGAAAAGCAGTATGAAAACATCAGTCTGAACTATCTGTCCACTCTTCTCTGTGAAACTGCGGGAATTTCGCTTACAGATTATCAGAAGTATCTGGAAAATTTGTATGAGAGCTATCCGGTAGTCAATGTTTATGGTGTGAAAAACAGTCAGGGAGAATGGTTTACCTGGGACGAGGCATCAGAATTTGAAGAAATCCGGGAATATGAGAAAATCCAGTATCGAAATTTGTTTGATAACAACTGATGAACATGGTATACTCAGACTGTATATTTTGAGAGTAAAGAAGTATAAGGAGAAAAGAGCATAGGAGGAACATATATGCCATTTATAGACCAGAGCAAAATTCGTAATTTTTGTATTATTGCCCATATTGACCATGGAAAGTCCACACTTGCGGATAGAATTATTGAAAAGACAGGACTTCTGACAAACCGCGAGATGCAGGCACAGGTTCTGGACAATATGGATTTGGAACGGGAACGAGGCATTACCATTAAATCTCAGGCTGTGCGTATTGTATATAAAGCACAGGACGGAGAAGAATATATTTTTAACCTGATTGATACACCGGGACATGTGGATTTTAACTATGAGGTGTCCAGAAGTCTTGCGGCCTGCGATGGCGCTATTTTAGTAGTGGACGCTGCCCAGGGCATTGAAGCCCAGACGCTTGCTAACGTGTATCTGGCATTAGACCATGATTTGGACGTTTTTCCGGTTATAAATAAGATTGACCTGCCAAGCGCAGATCCGGAGAGAGTTATTAATGAAATTGAGGACGTTATCGGTATTGAAGCCCAGGATGCACCTCTGATTTCCGCAAAGACAGGACTTAACGTGGAAGAGGTTTTGGAGCAGATTGTAACCAAAATTCCGGCGCCAAAGGGCAGCCCGGAGAATCCTCTTCAGGCATTGATTTTTGACTCTGTATATGATTCTTATAAAGGGGTTATTGTTTTTTGCAGAATTAAAGAGGGAACTGTGAAAAAAGGCACAAAAATCCGTATGATGGCAACCGGAGCAGTGGAAGAGGTTGTGGAAGTGGGGTATTTCGGTGCAGGACAGTTTATTCCCTGTGAAGAGCTTTCAGCAGGTATGGTAGGTTATATTACTGCCAGCATTAAAAATGTAAAGGATACCAGAGTAGGTGATACCATTACAGACAATGACGGTCCCTGTGCAGAGCCTCTGCCGGGTTATAAAAAGGTGAATCCAATGGTATTCTGCGGGGTATATCCGGCAGATGGAGCCAAATATCAGGACTTGCGTGAAGCCCTGGAGAAGCTGCAGTTAAATGATGCTTCTTTGTTTTTTGAACCGGAAACCTCCATTGCCCTGGGATTTGGATTCCGTTGCGGATTTTTAGGACTTTTGCATCTGGAGATTATCCAGGAAAGACTAGAGCGAGAGTACAACCTGGATTTAGTGACAACCGCGCCAGGCGTTGTGTATAAAGTGCATAAAACCAATGGAGAAGTCATTGATTTGACTAATCCGTCAAATTTGCCGGATCCTTCGGAAATTGAATACATGGAAGAACCTATGGTAAAGGCAGAGATCATGGTGACGACAGAGTTTATCGGGCCGATTATGGATCTGTGCCAGGAAAGAAGAGGGCAGTATCAGGGCATGGAGTACATGGAAACCACAAGAGCGCTTTTGCACTATCATTTGCCGTTGAATGAAATTATTTATGACTTCTTTGACGCTTTGAAATCCCGTTCCAGAGGCTATGCGTCCTTTGATTATGAAATGCTGGGATACGAGCAGAGTAATCTTGTGAAGCTGGATATTCTGGTAAATAAAGAAGAAGTAGACGCTCTGTCCTTTATTGTGTTTGCGGATTCTGCTTACGAGCGAGGCAGAAAAATGTGTGAAAAACTGAAAGAAGAAATTCCAAGACAGCTTTTTGAAATTCCTATTCAGGCAGCAGTGGGAAGCAAGATTATTGCCAGAGAAACCGTAAAAGCCATGAGAAAAGACGTGCTGGCAAAATGTTACGGCGGCGATATTTCCCGTAAGAGAAAGCTTCTGGAAAAGCAGAAGGAAGGAAAGAAAAGAATGCGCCAGATTGGAAATGTAGAAATTCCGCAGAAGGCATTTATGAGCGTATTAAAGCTGGACGATAAATAAGAAACCGGGGAAGGTATTTATGAAAAAAGATTTGGGATTGTATGTGCATATTCCCTTCTGTATGAAAAAATGCGGATATTGCGACTTTTTGTCCTGGTGCGGCACTGTAGAAGAGAAGGAAATTTATGTACAGGCATTGTTAAAAGAAATTGAGAGTTACAGGGAGTTTGCAAAGGGTTATCGGGTTTCTACCGTGTTTTTCGGCGGTGGAACCCCTTCCATTCTGGAAGCAGAACAGACAGAGCGAATTTTAAAGAAAATTCAGGAGATTTTTGAACTGGAAAAAAGACCGGAAATCACTCTGGAAATGAATCCGGGAACAGTTACAGAAGAAAAGCTTCGCTGCTATCAGGAAAATGGGGTGAACCGTCTGAGCATAGGACTGCAGTCTGTAAACAATGAAAAGCTGAAGCTTCTGGGCAGAATCCATACTTATGAGGAATTTTTGGAAAGCTATGAACTGGCAAGACAGACAGGATTTGATAACATCAGTGTGGATTTGATTTCTTCCATACCGGGTCAGAAGCTGGAGGAATGGAAAGAAGAACTGTCCGTTCTTGCCGCGCTCTCGCCGGAGCATATTTCGGTATATCAGCTCATTCTTGAAGAGGGAACCCCTTTTTTTGAGAAATATGCAGAGCACCCGGAGCTTTTGCCGGAGGAAGAGGAAAGCCGGGAGATTTACCTCTGGACAGGGAAATTTTTGAAAGAGCAGAGATATGAGCAGTATGAGATTTCCAATTATGCGAAACCGGGCAGGGAGTCCAGACACAATCTGAAATATTGGGAAAGAGGCGACTATCTGGGGCTTGGCCTGGGGGCGGCTTCCATGGTACGAAATATCCGTATGAGCAACACAAAGGATATGAATATTTATCTGGAACGCTGCGGGCAGCCGAAAACCATGCGGGAAGACGTGCAGTTTCTGGAAGAGGCGCGTCAGATGGAAGAATTTATGTTTCTGGGACTTCGTAAGACAAGAGGGGTATCCAGAAAAGAATTTCGCCGTACTTTTGGCCAGGAGCTTGATATGGTTTATGAGAAAGCACTGCACAAATGTCTGGAAAATGGTATGTTAAAAGAGCATAAGGACAGAATTTATCTTTCACAAGAGGGTGTGCTTTTAAGCAATTTGGTTTTGTCTGAATTTTTGTTTGACTGACTGGATAAGTAATAAAAAAGTTTCCGGGATTTTATAGATTTTTAATAAAGTTTAATGGTTTTGTTCTGGAATTCCCTTTTCTAATGTGGCAGAATAGAGAAGGAAAGCAGGGGAGGAACGACATGAACATATTATTTTTTCTTACCCCCAAAGTAGATGTAGCTTATATTTATGATACCTTCAGTCTTAGGCAGGTTCTGGAAAAGATGGAGTATCATAAATATTCCTGTATACCAATTATTAATGAAAACGGAAAATATGTGGGGACAATTACAGAAGGCGATTTATTGTGGGGATTAAAAAACCGTGCAGATTTAAATTTAAAAAGTGCGGAAGATGTGCCGATTACTTCTTTTAAGAGAAGGGCGGATTATACACCAGTGCGGATAGATTCTGATATGGAGGATTTGCTGGATAAAGCTATGCGGCAGAATTTCGTACCGGTGATTGATGACCAGAAGAATTTTATAGGAATTGTGACCAGAAGAGATATTATGCAGTATATCTGCTCTTCCTGTAAAAAGGAGCAGGAAAAAGCATAAGAAGACAGGCGCTGCCGCAGAAAACAGCAGTTGGAAATAACAATTTGGATTTCTGATGTGCGTATATGCGGCAGCTTTTTTCATTTATCAAAGCAACAGGACAAAATTTTTACAATTCAAACAGACTGTGACAGAAAAATACACAGTTTTCAGATTTATTTTCCCTATATTTTTGTGAATTAGAAAACAGAACAAATGTTTGAAAAATCCTGTGGGATATGATATAGTTATTTTACGAATAAAACTGACAGATACAGATAAAGATAAATATTATTTGGAGAGGTACAACTATGGCAGTGAAAATGCAGGCAAGACAATTTATTAAGATAAGGGGAGCGAATGAGAACAATCTGAAGAATCTGGATGTGGATATTCCCAGAAATGAACTGGTGGTTCTTACCGGACTGAGCGGTTCCGGTAAAAGCTCTCTGGCATTTGATACCATTTATGCAGAAGGACAAAGACGATATATGGAGTCCCTGTCTTCCTATGCCCGTCAGTTTTTGGGACAGATGGAGAAACCGGACGTGGAGAGCATTGAGGGGCTTTCTCCGGCTATTTCCATTGACCAGAAGTCTACTAATAGGAATCCACGTTCTACAGTGGGAACAGTTACGGAAATCTATGACTATTTCCGACTGCTTTATGCCCGTATTGGTACCCCTCACTGCCCGAAATGCGGAAGAGAAATCAGGAAGCAGACCGTAGACCAGATGGTGGACCATATTATGGGACTGCCGGAAAGAACCAGGATTCAGCTCCTGGCGCCAGTAGTCAGGGGAAGAAAGGGAACTCATGCCAAGCTTTTGGAGCAGGCTAGAAAAAGCGGGTATGTGCGTGTGCAGATTGACGGAAATCTCTATGAACTCAGTGAAGAAATTAAGCTAGACAAAAATATTAAGCACAACATTGAGATTGTAGTAGACCGGCTGATTGTAAAGGAAGGAATCGAGAAGAGGCTCACGGATTCCATAGAAACCGTGTTAAACCTGGCAGAGGGAAAACTTGTGGTGGATACCATGGACGGAAATCAGATAAACTTCAGCCAGAATTTTGCATGTCCTGACTGCGGCATCAGTATTGAAGAAATAGAGCCCAGAAGCTTTTCCTTTAACAATCCCTTTGGTGCATGTCCTTCCTGCTTTGGCTTGGGGTACCGCATGGAATTTGATGTGGATCTGATGATACCGGACAGAAGTCTGAGCATTTCGCAGGGAGCAATTACAGTTATGGGTTGGCAGTCCTGTACAGATAAAGGCAGCTTTACCAGGGCAATTTTGGACGCTCTGGCAAAAGAATATCACTTTGATTTGGATACTCCTTTTGAGAATTATCCTCAGCAGATTCAGGACATTCTGATTCACGGGACCAACGGAAGGGAAGTAAAGGTCTATTATAAAGGTCAGAGAGGCGAGGGCGTTTATGATGTTGCCTTTGAGGGGATTGTAAAAAATGTGGAGCGTCGCTATCGGGAAACCGGTTCTGACACAATGAAGCAGGAATATGAAAGTTTTATGAGAATTACTCCCTGCCCCTCTTGTAAGGGACAAAGACTGAAGCCGGAGGCTCTGGCAGTGACAATAGGAGGAAAGAATATTTATGAGGTTACCTCTATGTCCATTGAAAATCTGCAGCATTTCCTGCTGAATCTGGAGCTGACACCCACCCAGCAGATAATTGGAGAGCAGGTATTAAAGGAAATCAGGGCAAGAGTGGGATTCCTGGTAAATGTAGGCCTGGATTATCTTACTTTGGCAAGAGCTACAGGAACGCTTTCCGGCGGAGAGGCGCAGAGAATCCGTCTGGCAACACAGATAGGTTCCGGGCTTGTAGGGGTTGCCTATATTTTAGATGAGCCAAGTATTGGTCTTCATCAGAGAGATAATGACAAGCTTCTGGCAACCTTGAAACATCTGCGAGATTTGGGAAATACGCTGATTGTAGTAGAGCATGATGAGGATACCATGCGGGCAGCAGACTGCGTGGTAGATATCGGACCTGGCGCAGGCGAGCATGGCGGCAATCTGGTTGCCATAGGAACGGCAGAGGAAATTATGAAGAATCCTAATTCCATTACCGGACAGTATTTAAGCGGAAAGCTGCAGATACCAGTTCCTGCTGTACGGAGAAAGCCAACGGGATTTTTGACGATTCGTAAGGCGGCAGAAAATAATTTAAAGAATATTGACGTAAAAATACCGTTGGGAGTGATGACCTGCGTAACCGGGGTTTCCGGTTCCGGAAAAAGTTCTCTTGTAAATGAAATTTTGTATAAAAGTCTGGCAAGGAAACTGAACAGAGCCAGAATCATTCCGGGAAAACATAAGTGCATTGAAGGTGTGGAGCAGTTAGATAAGGTCATTGCTATAGATCAGTCCCCGATTGGAAGAACTCCCAGGTCAAATCCGGCAACCTATACAGGTGTGTTTGACCAGATTCGTGATTTATTTGCTGCCACAGCAGATGCCAAGGCAAGAGGCTATAAAAAGGGAAGATTCAGCTTTAACGTAAAGGGTGGCAGATGTGAAGCCTGCAGCGGAGATGGTATCCTGAAGATTGAAATGCATTTTCTCCCGGACGTGTATGTTCCCTGTGAGGTCTGCCATGGGAAGCGGTACAACAGAGAAACCCTGGAAGTAAAGTACAAGGGAAAAAGTATTTATGATGTGCTGAATATGACAGTGGAAGAGGCATTGGAATTTTTTGACCATGTACCGTCTATTAAGAGGAAAATACAGACACTTTATGATGTGGGGCTTTCCTACATTCGTCTGGGACAGCCGTCCACGGAGCTTTCCGGAGGCGAAGCCCAGAGAATCAAGCTGGCTTCTGAGCTGAGTAAAAGAAGCACGGGAAGAACGATCTACATTCTGGACGAGCCAACTACAGGTCTGCATTTTGCAGATGTTCATAAACTGATAGAGATTCTGCAAAGACTTTCTGAGGGTGGAAATACTGTGGTAGTCATAGAACATAATCTTGATGTGATTAAAACCGCAGATTATATCATTGACATTGGACCGGAAGGAGGAGATAAGGGAGGAACTGTGATTGCAAAGGGAACACCGGAGCAGGTAGCAACCAATCCGGATTCTTATACAGGTCAATATGTGTCAAAATATTTGAGATGATTGCCCCTTTTCAATGAAGGGGAAGTTGTATATAATGGAAAAGAAACCGGACTTGACGGTTAAAAAGTTCAGGAAAGGGGTAGTAAAATGGCAGCATCAGATATTGGAATTGATCTTGGAACAGCCAGTATCCTTGTCTATGCCAAGGGTAAAGGAATTGTTTTGAAGGAACCTTCCGTGGTTGCATATGATAAAGAAAGTAATAAGATAAAGGCAGTGGGAGAGGAAGCCCGGCAGATGATTGGAAGAACACCGGGAAATATTGTAGCAGTCAGGCCTCTGCGTCAGGGTGTCATATCGGATTATGAGGTTACGGAAAAAATGCTGAAATATTTTATTTCCAAGGCCATTGGAAAAAGAGCGTTTCGGAAACCCCGTATCAGCATCTGTGCGCCCAGTGGAATTACGGAGGTAGAGAAAAAGGCTGTGGAAGAGGCAACCTATCAGGCAGGAGCCAGAGAAGTGTCGATTATAGAGGAACCCATTGCCGCTGCCATTGGAGCAGGAATTGACATTACCAGACCGTTTGGAAATATGATTGTGGATATCGGAGGCGGAACGACAGATGTAGCGGTGATTTCTCTGGGAGGCACAGTTGTTTCCACATCGATTAAGGTGGCCGGAGATGATTTCGACGAGGCAATTACCAGATATGTGAGGAAAAAACACAATCTGATGATTGGAGAGCGCACTGCAGAGGATATTAAGATTCAGATTGGAACTGTATATGCAACACCTCAGGCAAAGAGCATGGAGGTGAAGGGGAGAGATACCATTACCGGACTTCCCAAAAGCGTAACGCTGAATTCCGAAGAAATCCGGGAAGCTTTAAAGGATGCGTCTGCACAGATTATGGAAACTATACACAGCATTCTGGAAAAAACACCGCCTGAACTGGCGGCAGATGTGGCGGAAAGAGGCATTGTGCTTACCGGAGGAGGAGCGCTTCTGGGAGGACTGGAGGAGCTTATAGAAGAGGAAACAGGCATTAATACCATTGTGGCAGAGGAGCCAGCTCTTGCAGTGGCAATCGGTACCGGACAGTATATGGAGCTGATGAGCAAAATGAACGGCAGGCTGTAAAATACAAAGTCAGAGAAACAGAGGGAAAAGACGTGGAAGAAATCATAGAGGGATATGTAGACCATATTATATACCGTAATCAGGACAATGGATATACAGTTGCCTGTTTGGTTGTAGATGGAGAGGAGCTGACCTGTGTAGGAACCTTTCAGTTTTTAAATGAAGGAGAAAATATTAGGGCAAAAGGGCATTATACAGAACATCCGTCCTATGGACAGCAGTTTTCCGTATATTCTTATGAAGCAGTGATTCCCCAGGATTCTTTGGCTATGGAGCGCTATCTGGGGTCAGGAGCTATAAAGGGAGTAGGCGCAGCTCTGGCTGCCAGAATCGTGAAAAAATTCGGAGAGGACACACTGAGAATTATTGATGAAGAGCCGGAGCGGCTTGCTGAGATAAAGGGTATCAGTGAAAGAAAGGCCAGAGAAATTGCCGAACAGGTGGAGGAAAAGTCAGATATGAGGAAAGCCATGATGTTTTTGCAGCAATATGGCATTTCTCAGAACCTGGGGGCAAAAATCTATCAGCAGTACAAGCAGGATATGTATCGAATCCTCAAAGAAAATCCTTACAAAATGGCTGAAGATATCAGCGGGGTGGGATTTAAGATTGCAGATGAAATTGCAGCCAGAATCGGGATTCATACAGATTCTGATTATCGTATCAGAAGCGGCCTTTTGTACATATTATTGCAGTCCACGGTGGAGGGGCATGTGTATCTTCCGCAGAAGATTTTGCTGCAGAGGGCAGAGGGGCTGCTGGGAGTAAAGGCACAGTATATGGAAAAACACATTGCAGACCTTTCCATTGACCGAAAAATTGTTTTAAAAGAAATAGAAACACAGGCAGGCAAAGAGCGTATTGTATACGCCAGCCAGTATTATCAGACAGAACTTCATACAGCCCAGATGCTTCATGAGCTGAATTTAAAGGATACGGCAGATGACCGTGTGATTCAGGATAAAATCAGGAGAATCCAGAAAAGCGAAAATATCGAGCTTGATGAAATGCAGCAAAAGGCAGTGGCAGAAGCTGTAAAAAATGGATTACTGATTGTTACCGGAGGCCCCGGAACAGGAAAGACTACAACCATTAACGCGATTATCCGTTATTTCGAGATGGAGGGCTTGGACATTGCCCTGGCAGCGCCTACAGGAAGAGCGGCAAAGCGTATGACAGAGGCAACCGGATATGATGCAAAGACCATACACCGCCTTTTGGAATTATCGGGAATGCCGGAGGAATCTTCAGGAGGGATTTACTTTGAGAGAAATGCCCAGAATCCTCTGGAAGCAGATGTGATTATCATAGACGAAATGTCTATGGTGGATATTTTCCTCATGCATGCCCTTTTGTCAGCCATTGTATCAGGTACCAGGCTGATTTTGGTAGGCGATGTGAATCAGCTTCCCAGCGTGGGACCGGGAAGTGTTCTGAAGGATATTATTTCTTCCGGAAAATTTTCAGTAGTGGAACTGGTAAAAATCTTCCGTCAGGCGTCCCAAAGCGATATTGTGGTGAATGCACATAAAATTAATCAGGGCATTCCCGTTTCCCTGGATAATAAGAGCATGGATTTCTTCTTTTTAAAGAGATACGACGCCAATGTTATCATCAGCGTGCTGATTACGCTGATACAGAAAAAACTTCCGAAATTTGTTGATGCAGAGCCCTATGATATTCAGGTGCTGACTCCTATGCGGAAAGGACTTTTGGGAGTAGAGCGGCTGAATGTGATTTTACAGCAGTATCTGAATCCGCCGGAAAAGGAAAAGAAAGAAAAGGAATACAGAAACGGCCTTTTCCGTGAAGGCGATAAGGTAATGCAGATTAAAAATAATTATCAGATTGAGTGGGAAGTCAGGGGACTGTATGGGATTCCGGTAGAAAAGGGCGTGGGCGTCTTTAATGGAGATACCGGTATTCTGAGAGAAATCAATGCTTTTGCAGAAACTGTTACCGTAGAGTTTGAGGAGCGGAAATTTGTGGAATATTCTTTCAAACAACTGGACGAGCTGGAACTGGCATATGCAATTACTATACATAAAGCGCAGGGAAGCGAATATCCGGCAGTGGTGATTCCCCTTCTGGGAGGACCTAAAATGTTAATGAACCGGAATTTGCTTTATACGGCAGTGACCCGTGCCAGAAAATGTGTAACTCTGGTGGGAGATGAGAACACTTTTTATGAAATGGAAAACAACCGCATGGAGCAAAACAGGTATACGACCCTGGATTTGCGTATAAAGGAGAGCTATTGATAAGCAAAGCAGGAAAATTATTTTTAGATATTCTGTACCCCAGGCGCTGCCCTGTCTGTCATGATATTGCAATGCCAAGGGGGAGCAGAATTTGCAAAGGCTGCAGGGGAAAATTAAAGCCTGTGACAGGACCCAGATGCTTTAAATGTTCTAAGCCTCTGAAAAGTGGGGAGCAGGAATACTGCAGAGATTGTCAAAAATCGCGTCTTTTTGATGAGGGAATCGGAATATTCCCTTACAGTTCAATTCTTCAGGAATCTTTATTTAAGCTGAAATACGGAAAGCGGCAGGAATACGGCAGCTTTTATGGACAAATCGCAGCAGTTTATTCACGTGAACTTATAAAAAAATGGAAGATAGAGGTACTTATCCCCATTCCTCTGCATCAAAAGAGAATAGAAAAAAGAGGATATAACCAGGCAGAGCTTATTGCAGAAGCATTAGGAAGAAGCCTGCAGCTTCCGGTTGATTCCTGTCTTATCAAAAGAAAAGTCAATACCAGACCGCAAAAGGAATTGGATTATAAAGAAAGAAAACGGAATATGAAGGGCGCTTTTTCTCTTTCAAAAAAGAATCCTTATCATTGCGTTTTGCTGGTAGATGATATTTATACAACCGGAACAACCATGGAGGCGGCTGCAAAGCTTTTAAAAGACAGCGGAACAGAAAGGGTATTCTTCCTTACCATTGCCATAGGCGCAGATAGCTGAAAGGTCTTGATTCACTTGTCAGGAATATGCTATAATGCAATATGTATGATTGTAAGTTTTTCAAAAGGATAAACTTGGAAAGAGGTACGTTATGCTAAATAACCAGAAAATCAAGAAAATGCATAAATTGGCTGTTTATGAGTCCGGAGAGGGGAAAAAGCATCTTGCCATAAGCAATTACTATAGAAGTGATTATATCGGACTGGCATTAATCAAAAATTTTTTTCTGACGACCATAGCCTATGGATTGCTGCTGATGATTTATTTTGGATATAGAAGTGAGTATTTTATGGAAAACATTCATAAAATGAATCTGGTTTTTATGGCAGCAGAGGTGATCGGGCTGTATATTATTCTGTTAGTTGCTTACAGTATTCTGACATATGTTTACTGTTCTGTGAAGTATTCCAAAGCACAGAAGGGAATCCAGGAATACTACAGAGGTCTGACGCAGATGAAGAAAGCCTACGACCGAGAGGAAAGAAGAAACGGAAGAATTACAGGGAGGAGAACAAAAGAATGACCGTATTGTTGGAGTTAAAGCAGAAAATAAAAGAATTTTACAGCGAGCATGATGTGCTGCTTCTTTCTGTATTTAAGTTTTTTCTGGCTTTTCTGTTGTTTAACAGCATTAATTCCAGTCTGGGATTTATGGAAAAACTGGATAATATTTTTATTGTGTTGATTTTATCTATCATTTGCGCCGTACTTCCGGTAAATGTTATGACCGTGATTGGCTGTGTCCTGATTGTTCTGCATTGTTACGCAGTAGGACTTGAAGTGGCCGGATTTGCAGCTCTTTTGATTATTTTGCTGCTGATTTTATTTTTAAGATTTACATCAGAGGATAATCTGGCTCTGGTGCTTACACCTGCAGCCTTTCGCTTCCATATTTCAGCGGCTGTTCCCATTGGAGGAGGACTTTTAAGAGGTCCGGCCTGTGTTGTGCCTGCAGGCTGCGGGGTGATTTTATATTTTTTCATGCAGGTGGTAAAAGATAAAAGCACAGTTCTGCAGGGAAAAGAAACAGAAGCAGTACAAAAGCTGCAAATCTTGTTAGATGGTTTGATGAAAAATCAGGAAATGTGGCTGAATGTGCTGGCGTTTGTTGTGGTACTTATGCTGGTTTATACTATTTCCAGATGCTCTTTTGATTATTCTTGGAGAGTGGCAAATGCAGTAGGAGCTGTGGTTTATATTGTTATTATGATCTTAGGAGGCATGTTCCTCAATGTGGATATTTCTATGGGAAGTGTTATCTTATCAGCAGTTCTGTCCCTGATCATAGGATTTGTGCTGGAGTTTGCAGTTCTTGGTGTGGATTATTCCAGAAGTGAGAAGACACAATTTGAAGATGATGAATATGTCTATTATGTAAAAGCAGTTCCGAAGTCTTATGTGGCACAGAAAGAGAAGAGTATAAAAACAATTTCATCTGATTATGATAGAAAACCGGAGGAAGAACCGGACGATGATGCGATTCCTGTAGAGCGTGTGAATGAAGAGAATTTTGACTTTGAAAAGCAGCTGGAGGAATCATTAAAGGATTTGTAAATATCAGGTATCTGCCTCTGAAACAGAAAAAAAGAAACGTTGCTGAAGAAAGGGGAGGTGAAGAAAATGGGCAGGATTTTTGATTTTCTGGAAAATTATTTTGGCGCCTTTGCGTCCTTTTCCACGATTCGCTGGATTGATATTGTAGAAATACTGCTGATAGCAGTATTTGTATATCAGTTCATGCTTTGGATTAGAAATACCAGAGCCTATTCTCTTTTAAAGGGTATTTTAATTGTATTAGTATTTACGTTTATTGCATATCTTCTGGAAATGAACACCATTTTATGGTTGGTGTACAATGCCGGTGGATATGCCATTACGGCAATTCTGATTATTTTTCAGCCGGAGCTTAGAAAAGCGCTGGAAGAACTGGGACATAAGAAAATTGTGAGTACCCTGATTCCCTTTGACAGTAATAAAAAAGAAGAAACAGGACGTTTCAGTGACAGAACGGTGAATGAAATTGTACGCGCCAGTTTTGAAATGGGTGCAGTAAAGACTGGAGCATTGATTGTTATTGAAGAAGATACCATTTTAAATGAGTTTATCAGAACCGGGATTAATCTGGACTCTTTAATCAGCAGTCAGCTGTTAATTAATATTTTTGAACATAATACACCGCTTCATGACGGAGCAGTCATTGTAAGGGGTGACAGAATTGTAGCAGCAACCTGTTATCTGCCGCTGTCGGATAATCTGGAACTGAATAAAAATCTGGGAACCAGGCACAGAGCCGGAGTGGGTATCAGTGAGGTCAGTGATTCCCTTACCATTATTGTGTCAGAAGAAACGGGAAGAGTTTCTGTGGCAAACCGGGGCAGACTTCAGGTCGGTGTGACAAAAGAGGAATTAAGGGAAATCCTGAAAGTAGAACAGAATAACGTAAAACAGGAAAAACTGAAAAATAAAAGAAAGTTTTGGAAGGGACTGATGAAGAATGAAAAAAAGTCTGATGAATAAATTTACACTGAAAATTCTTTCCCTGTTTATTGCGGTTCTTATTTGGCTGATTGTCAAAAATGTTCAGGATCCTGTGATTGTTCAAACCTTTTATGAGATTCCGGTAACCCTGGTCAATGAATCTTATCTGGCAAATGATATGAAGATTCCTCTGCTTATGGAAGGAAACGATACGGTAAAGGTACGCATCAAAGCAGCGGAAAGTGTAATAAAGGATTTAAAAAAAGAAGATATTATAGCGCAGGCAGATATGACTCAAATTTACATGGAAGGGACTCCGAAAATGGTGCCGGTAGAGGTTTCCTGTAAAAATATCAGTGATGACAATCTTACGGTAACGCCCAGAAATATTCAGGTAGATATTGAAAATCAGACAAGTGTGGAGAAGACCATTGCAATCAATACCGGAGATACAACGCCGGACAAGGATTATGAGGTGGGAAATCTCCAGGCGAATCCTGCAAAGGTGACGATTTCAGGTCCGGACTCCATTGTGAATAAAATTGATAAAGTTGTGGCAAAGATTGATGTTACAGGCATGAAGAGCGAAAATGACGGAGAGATAGATTCTGAACTGAAAATATATGATAAAAACCAGGAAGAACTTTCAGAAAAGCAACTGTCGTATCTGAATCTGGCAGGAATCCATAACAATCAGATAAAGGTTCAGACAGAGTTCTGGAAAGTGAAGAAAAATGTGCAGCTTCAGGCAGAATACAGTGGTTCGCCGAAATATGGATATGAAGTGGATTCTGTCAGCGTGGTGCCGGAAACCGTGAGTCTGGCAGGTACAGATGAGGAGCTGCAAAGGCTGGCAGAGCTGGGAAATGTACTAACCATACCGGGTGGCTATATAGATGTTTCCGGTCGGGATTCAGACTTTGATGTAGAGGTTGATATCAGTGAACTGCTTCCGGAGGATATGCGTCTGGCAAGGGATATTAACAGCACGGTGATTGCAACAGTGAAGATATTGCCTTATAACAGCAGAGATTATGAGGTATCTCCAACACAGATTAAGGTGGAGAACAAGCCGGAGGATATGAATTACAAATTTGAACCGGATAAGGTGATTGCCCGCATCAAAGCAAAAGAGGAAGATTTGGATAACCTGAAGACAGAGGATATTCAGATGAAGATTAATTTGAAAGATGTCAAAGCAGGAGAAAATACTTTGCCGGTATCTGTATCCCTGCCTAAAGGATATGAACTGGTAGAGGATATTACTGTTAAGGTAACGTTGATTGAAGCATCTGAAAAATAGAAGAGGACAGGAAGTGAGTCTATGGTTAGTCAAAAAGTAACGATTACAAATCCCACAGGTCTTCATTTAAGACCAGCAGGACTTTTGTGTAAAGAAGCTATGAAATTCAAGTCGCTGATTACCTTTCGTTTTAAGGGGAATACTGCAAATGCAAAAAGTGTTTTGAGCGTACTTGGCGCATGTATCAAGTGTGGAAATGAAATAGAGCTTATCTGCGAAGGGGAAGATGAAGAAACTGCCTTAAAGACGTTGGTGGCGGCAATAGAGAGCGGACTTGGAGAATAGGAAAAGAAGGGCTGTTGTTTTGAGCGATGGTCCTTTTCTTTATAGAAAAAATAAAAAGAGGGTACGGGAGAGAAAAAATGGTACATAATAATATAAAAAAGGGAGTGAAGGACGGGATTCCCATTGGCATTGGTTATTTTTCAGTGAGTTTTACCTTTGGAATGCTGGCAGTGAAGGATGGAATTTCCCCTTTTCATGCAGTTTTGATTTCGCTGTTGAATCTGACATCAGCAGGGCAGTTTGCCGGATTAAATGTCATTGTTTCCGGAGCATCTCTTATGGAGATGGCACTTACACAGCTGGTAGTGAATATTCGATATGCACTGATGTCCCTGTCTTTATCACAGAAGCTGGATGCTTCTGTAAGTCTGGCTGACCGTATGTTGATTGCCTATGGAAATACAGATGAAATTTTTGCAGTGGCAAGTTCCAAGCCGGGGACTGTGGGAAAATGGTATATGTATGGACTTATGCTGCTTCCGGTCATAGGCTGGAGCGGAGGAACTCTGGCAGGAGCTGTGGCGGGCACCTTGCTTCCGGCAGATATTATCAGCGCTCTTGGTATTGCGCTTTACGGTATGTTTATTGCTATTGTAGTTCCTGTGGCAAAGGAACACAGAGAAATTGCAGTTGTAACCGTGACAGCACTGATACTGAGTACAACCTTTTACTATCTGCCTGTACTGAAGGAGATTTCTTCCGGTTTTTCTATGATTCTTTGCACAATATTGGCAGCCGGGCTTGGGGCTGTACTTTTCCCGGTCAAGGAGGAAGAGAAATGATTTACATCTATATTTTGGTAATGGCAGGTGTCACATATTTGATTCGTATGTTGCCATTGACTTTGATTCAGAAGAAGATTTCCAATGTCTATGTTCGTTCTTTCTTATATTATGTGCCCTATACCTGTCTGACAGCTATGACCTTTCCGGCGATTTTATATGCAACGAAATCTCCGCTTTCGGCGCTTGCAGGCTTTGTCATGGCTGTACTGCTGGCCTTAAAGAAAAAAAGTCTGGTAACTGTGGCTTTGTTTTCCTGCGGGGCAGTGTTCGTGGCAGAAAGAATTATGGAATTGCTATGATTTTTTTCAGGGTCTCATTTTTTTCAGGATACACATAAATCAGGTATGCTTCCGCAAATGCTCCAAAATATGACGGATGGGAGCAGTCAGTTTCCAGGAAGTAGAAGAGGTAAGCAGTTCAAGAGTATCGGATAGTACTTCTATTTGTTTTCTGGATTCCTCTAACTGTTTTTGGCAATCCGTCAAATGCTTTGTTAGTTTTTCGATTCTAACGGAATCAGATTCTGCAGTAAGGAGAGAGTCCTGAATAAACGAGTCGCAGAATATATGCTGTTGAGTGAGCTTATAATATGATTTTGCTGTAAAACCATAAGTATTTTCCAGTACTTCAGCGGTGGAAGGGCTGTTTAAAAGCTCTTCCAGCTTCATGATGCCAAGTATAGGATTTGCTTTGCCGCCATAATTACAGTTACAGAGTAAAAAAGCCTGTTCACAGAGCAGTTCTTCGCGGGAAGAGGCTTCTGCTTTGCGAAAATAAGGACGGAAGGTACGGACAAACAGCTCTGGATTCATGTCATCAAAAAAATGTTTGCGAACTAGTAAATATTCGTTCAGATATCTGGTTGTATCTTCTTCTGTTACGGAACTTGTATTCAATGCAGAGGAGGACAAAAAGCGACGCATAGCAGTTAGTTTTTCTTCCATAACAAAAATCGGATATTTTTTTGCAATGCGAATCCAGTAATCAAAATCGTGGACTTGGCGATAAGCAGGGTTAAATGCGCCGATTTCCTGTTGTATTTTAGTTTTCATTAACAGAGAAGGGTGAGAAAGACAATTTCCATGTATAAAGAAAAATTCCAGCCAGTGTTCCTGGCAAGAAGGGTGTTGTCCGTTAAACAGGTTGTAAAGATCTTGCTCTGAAGTATTAATATTTTTTCCGTTTTCATCAATCAAATCTGTCCAGGAAAAACATATCTCACAATCAGGTGTTTTTTGCATAAAGTTCAGCTGCTTTTGAAGTTTATCAGGATACCAGATATCATCACTGTCTATTCTTGCAAGATATTCCCCGGTTACTTTGCTGAAACCGAAATTTGTAGCATGGCAAATATGACGGTTTTGGGTTAAAAAATAATATTCAATACGGGAATCTTTTGCTGCATAATCAGCTATGATTTTCTGTGAGTTATCTGTAGAACCATCATCTACAATAACGAATTGAATATTTCGGTAGGATTGCGCCAGAACGCTTTCAATTGCCAGGGGAAGATGTATTTCATGATTATAGTTTACCATTAAAATACTTATTTTAGGGTTAAACATAGGACACCTCGATTTTATTATTACTGTCAGAGTATCACGGTGTGGAACATTTGTAAAGTGATATATAATTTGAAGAATATAGAGGGAAATCTCGGAGATTGAAAAAGCTTTAAGGAAGTGCTATAATACAACATAACTGAATATACAGTACAAGAATAAATGATTGGAGGATAAACTGTGTCAGTATATGTACAGAATTTTTTAAAATTCCGGCCACTTCTTAAAGAACTGGTTACAAGAGATATTAAGACAAAGTACAGACGATCCATTTTAGGTGTATTATGGACTCTTTTGAACCCTTTGCTGATGATGCTTGTGTTGTCAGTGGTATTTTCTCATATTTTTAAATTTCAGGTAGAAAATTATCCACTTTATATTTTAAGTGGACAGGTTGTGTTTAACTTTTTCTCAGAGTCAACGTCAAGTGCAATGTCTTCAATTATTCAAAATGCACCTTTGATTAAGAAAGTATATATTCCCAAATATTTGTTTACTCTTTCAAGAGTAGCATCGAGTATTGTCAATGTTATGGCTTCTTTTTGCGCTTTAATTGTCGTAATGATATTTTCAGATGTGGAACTTAATTTTACTGTTTTATTACTGATTGTACCAATGGCAATACTCATTGTGCTTTCTACAGGTGTCGGATTGCTGTTGGCAACAATTGCAGTAAAATTCAGAGATATTATTCATTTATACGGAGTTTTGATTACGGCACTGACATATTTAACTCCTGTTATTTATCCAATATCAATTCTTTCACCCAAAATAAGATTTTTTGTAGAATTGAATCCGCTAACAGGAATTTTAAATATGTTTAGAAATTTGATGCTTTATAATACATTACCTACTTTGGGGCAGCTTTTGATAAGTTCAGTGATAGCAGTAGGAACATTTTTATTTGGATTATTTGTATTTTATAAGAGTCAGGATAAATTTATTCTTAATATTTAGGAGAGAAAATATGTCAGAGATTATGGTGGAAGTTTCAAATGTTTCCGTAAGGTTTCATTTATCGCGGGAACGGATTGACAGCATAAAAGAATATATTATAAAGAAAATTAAAAAGCAGATAGAATACGATGAGTTTATGGCACTTCAGAATGTAAGTCTGACTGTAGAAAAAGGTGAATCGGTTGCATTGATTGGACTCAACGGATGCGGGAAAAGTACATTGTTAAAAACTGTAGCAGGTGTATTAAAGCCATATACAGGAAGTGTCAAAGTTTATGGGACAGTAGCACCCTTAATTGAACTGGGAGCAGGATTTGACCATGATTTGACTGCGAGAGAGAATATTTTCCTGAATGGGGCAATTCTGGGATATGACAGGAAATCTATGGAAGCACATTATGAGGATATTGTAGAGTTTTCAGAACTCAGAGATTTTATGGACGTTCCAATTAAGAATTTTTCGTCTGGTATGCTTGCACGTCTTGCTTTTGCAATTGCAACGATAGGTACTCCTGATATTTTGATCGTAGATGAAGTGCTTTCTGTTGGAGATTTTAGATTTCAGCAAAAATGCGAGAAGCGTATTCAGCAGATGATGAAAAAGGATACGTCTATTTTATTTGTATCCCACAGTATTGAACAGGTTAAAAAGCTGTGTACGAAAACAGTATGGATTGAAAAAGGGCATGTTCGAATGATTGGACCCACAGAAGAAGTATGTGCTCTTTATGAACAGGCATATTAAAAGAAGGTCAGAGTGAGGTTTATATGAAAAAAATAGCAAAGAGAATAATCATCATGCTTCTTATGGTAACAGTTGGGGCTGTTCATGCATATGGACAGTGGAAACAACCAATATATGATATGACTGTAGATGCAGCAGCTTATCAGAATGTAGGAGAAATCAGCAATGGAGCAGAGATAGAACAGGAATTTGTAGTGCATTATAATGGAATGAACGGACTTCTGATTCGTACTTCTACCTGGGGACGGTCAAACGATAAACAGTTGACATATGAATTGGTAAATGTTAAAGATGATTCTGTTGTAGCGGAAGGCAAGTTGAAAATTTCAGAATTTGTAGATAACGATTATAAAGAGATTTCTTTTCCAGAGGTGAAGAACAGTAAAGAAAATCAGTACCGTCTTACGATTAGAGGGGACGGGGTTGATACAGGAGAAGGAATCAGTATTTTTACCACAAAAAAAGAAAACAGTGCAAAGTCCTTAAAAATAAATGGAACAGAACAGAATCAGGCGCTTGTTCTGAAAGTACTGGCAAAAGAGTTTAATATCAAGGATTTTATTGTTTTGATTGGTCTACTGTTATATGTAGTTGGATTTGTTAAACTGTTGTATAAATTTTTAAAATAAGAAATAGACAGATTGGAGAAAACATGCAGTATAAAAGTTGTATTGATGTAATCAAATACCGGATAAAGCCTGATGAATCTTATATTCGGGTCAATGGTTGGGCGTTTGAAAAGAATGGACAGCCTTTTGAACTAATTACAGAAATTAATGGAAAAGTAGTTGCCAATAGATTAAAAAAAATTAAAAGACCAGACGTGGTAAAAAAATTCAAACATTTTGCTGTAGATAAAATGTGCGGTTTTCATATAAAGGTATATGTAGACCCAGAAGAAACAATTGAAGAATTCCAGTTTTATATCCAGGCTGAGGGAAAGAAAAAGCTGATAAAGAAATTGGAAAAACAGGAAATATTGGATATTGTTGACAGAAGCAGCATATCACATAATATTGACCAATACTATATTGATAAAGAACATATTGTAGTTTCCGGCTGGACATTTTCAAATATAGAAAATATGTCTGTGAAATATAAAGTGTTTGATAGTGATGAAAAAGAAATAAAATTTACTGCGCAGATTTTAAACAGACCAGATCTTGTTGAGGCCGGATTTGCTTCAAAAGAAAACAGCAGATGTGGATTTCATCTGGAGTTTCCGTATGAAAGAGGAAAAACTTATAAACTGCGTCTATCAGATGGAATAAATGCGATTAATATTCATCTTTTTCCAGAAAAACTTATGCGAAGACAGAAAGTAAAATCAACCATTGGATTTGCAAGACAGGGAATAAAGAAAACAAATCCAAGAACTATAAAAAAGGTTTTTCACTATATGCGGGAAAACGGAGTGAGAGGCCTAAAAGCATACATCATACAGGGTGTAAATCGGAGAGAAAAGCCTTATGCAGAGTGGTTTGCAGAAAATATGCCTTCTGAGGAAGAACTGGAACAACAGAAAACTAAGATTTTTGAAAAACAGCCTAAAATCAGCATCATTGTTCCAACTTACAAGACACCAGAGGTTTTTTTGCGAGAAATGTTAGATTCTGTTGTCAACCAGACATATGCCAACTGGGAATTATGTGTTGCTGACGGCAGTGAAGGGGACAAAACAGTAGAAGAAATTCTGGATAATTATGCGAAAAAGGATAAAAGGATTCGCTATTGTATTTTGGATAAAAATCTTGGTATTGCAGATAACACCAATGCAGCCCTGCAGATGGCCACAGGAGATTATATAGGGCTATTTGATCATGATGATTTGCTGGCTCCCAATGCTTTATATGAAATTGTAGCGGCTCTTCAGGAAGAGAATTACGATATTTTATATACAGATGAAGATAAAATAACCGGTGATGGAAAAGAGCATAATGACCCGAATTTTAAGCCGGATTTCAGTATGGATTTATTCCGTTCTCATAATTACATCACACATTTTTTTGTGGTAAAGCATTCTATTATGAAAAAAATAGGGGGATTTCGTTCAGAATATGACGGTTCTCAGGACTATGATTTAATGTTTCGGTGTATTGAAAATTCAGAAAAAATCAAACATATTCCTATGATTCTTTACCATTGGCGAATTCATCAGAATTCGGTGGCTGGTGATCCGGCGAGTAAGATGTATGCGTATGATGCCGGAAAGAAAGCTATTGAGGCTCATTTGAAGAGAATGCATATTTCTGCAACAGTAGAACACCAGGGACTGTGGGGAATGTATCATGTGAAATATGATACACCTGGGAATCCAATGATTTCCATCGTAATCCCTAATAAAGACCATGTAGAAGACTTGGACACATGTATTCGTTCCATACAGAGTAAAAGCAGTTACAGGAATTTTGAATTTGTTATTGTGGAAAATAACAGTACAGAAAAAGAAACGTTTGCTTATTATGAAAGCATCCAGAAAGAGTTTGATAATGTAAGAGTAGTAACCTGGAAAGGTATTTTTAATTATTCAGCTATCAATAATTTTGGAGTAAACTATACAAATGGAGAGTATCTTTTATTCTTGAATAATGATACAGAGATGATTTCTGAAGATGCATTAAAGGAAATGCTGGGCTGCTGTATGAGAGAAGAGGTTGGAGCTGTGGGGGCAAAGCTTCTGTATGAAGATGATACAGTTCAGCATGCCGGAGTTGTAGTTGGCTTCGGAGGATATGCCGGACATGTCAATACAGGAATTGGACGGGATGACTATGGTTATATGGTCCGGGCAGTGATTAACTGTAACTACAGTGCAGTAACTGCTGCGTGTATGATGACAAGAAAAAGCCTGTTCTTAGAGGCGGGGGGATTTGATGAACAGTTTGTTGTAGCCTGCAATGACGTGGATTACTGCTTGCAGCTTGGCAAAATGAATAAACTGATTGTGTATAATGCATATGCCGAGTGGTATCATTATGAATCAAAATCAAGGGGATATGAGGATACCCCCGAGAAACTTGCACGTTTTGAGAGTGAAGTGAATAAATTCCAAAAAAAATGGCCGGAAATTCTGGAAAAGGGAGATCCGTATTATAATCCCAACTTCCCAGTTACACAAGCTCCGTTTACTTTAGGTGAAAAAACTAAGTAAGTTTAAAGAAAGTTTTAGTTGATATCCTTCCTCATTCAAAGTATAATTTTTGTATAATAATATAGGGGTTCGCATACCTGTATTTTACATCAATAGCCGGATTTTGAAAAATCCGGCTACAATTTTTTGCACAGAAAAGGAGCTGCACACTGATTATTTAGTGTGGCAGCCCCAGTTGCGTTTTGTAGGGATTTTATGGTTCTATATCAATTCTTTTTCCCTTTCTTCCTTCTCTTTCGTTCTTTTTTTTCTCTCACGTCTTTTACAATTATCCACATCAGCATAGCACTGAGCCCTGTAAATACGATGACCATGCCCGGCAGTAGCAGGGGAGATACAAAACTTTTTTTTACGGTCTGTGTCTGGAACATGGACATATCTGAAGTGGTTCGTGTTTCTATCTGCAGGGGGAATTCTGCGGAAAGCTGCAGAATTTCTCTTCCCTGATAAGAGTAGGTTCGTACTCTGGCACTTTCCGTGTCCTCCTCTGTTATCAGCATAGCTCCTGTGGAAGCACCTTTGGGGAGAACTGCATAACCGTCAGGTGTGCCGGATTCTGAGGAATTCAGCCAGTACACAGGCTGTCTGGCAAAATTGTCAAAGCCATAGTCAAACAGTTTTCTGGTATCTGTAAAACGCTCATCGCCTTCTGAGCGCATAACAACACAGACCAGAGTCATATCTTCTCTTTTTGCCGCAGTAATCAGGGTATTTCTGGCAGCTTCTGTGTGTCCGGTCTTTCCTGCAAGAGCGCCTTCATAGTGGTATTCCCCTTCTGTGAGAAGTGCATTGTGGTTTTCCAGATTCCGGGGTGTTGAGGTTTTATTAGTTGCCGGAATGGTGTATTTGGCTGCACCGGCGATTTTACAGAAATTTTCGTTTTTTATTGCCTCAGATAAAATCAATGCCAAATCATAGGCAGTAGTGTAATGATTCGGATCCGGCAGACCGTTGGCATTGACAAAATGGGTATTTTTACACCCAAGCTCAGCAGCCCGCTGGTTCATCATATCCGTAAAAGCGCTGACAGATCCGGCTACCTCGACAGCCATTTGGGTACAGACTTCGTTAGCAGAGGCCAGCATAATTGCATAGAGACATTGCTCTACGGTCAGCTCTTCGCCTACCTGGGCATTAATAGTGGAATTACCTGGCGCCAGGTCAGGGAGAATGATATCAGTAAAGGTGATTTTTTTATTGATATTCGAAATGTTTTCCAGGATTAAAAGGGCAGTCATAGCCTTTGTGGTGCTGGCAGGATAACGGATTTCATTCATATCTTTGTCAAAAAGTACCTGTCCTGTGGAACCTTCCAGAAGAACGCCGGTTTCATCTGCAATTTCAGGTGCAGATGGCCAGCCGGAAACAGAAGGATTCCGGGGCAAAGCGGTTGTATCTGCCTGTGCAGCTTCTGTGGTTTGCTCAGAATTATCTGCTTTTTCGGCAAAGGCCGGAGAAGCCGGTGTAAGTATTAATAAAAATGCCAGCAGAGGGCAAACTAGTTTTTGAAGTTTAAATTTTTTACTCAAATTAATTCCTCCTTTATGCAAATCAATATCAGTATACCATATTAATGGTTTCCTTTAAACAGAAAATGTGTTAGAATAAGGCAGGAATTAGTAATAAATAGTGGGATACACACTAAAATCCAGGTAAAGGCAGGTATCTTTTATGCCAAAGGGAAAGATAGAATGGGGGCGGCTGATAAGCAAAATGTCACCCTATACAATACAGAAGGGACTGCGCTATTTAAAGCACTACGGAGTAAAGGAATTCTGGGTGCGTCTTCATGAGCGGTTTGAACCAGAGGAAGTGCCGTATGGTCCCTGGTATGAAGCATACATACCAACCAGAGAGGAACTGGAAAAGCAGAAAAAGAAAAAATGGAAGTATAATCCCAAAATCAGTATCATTGTTCCAGCTTATAAAACGCCGGAGATGTTTTTACGTCAGATGATAGACAGTCTTCTGGTGCAGACCTATGAAAACTGGGAGCTGTGTATTGCCAATGCCAGCCCGGAGGACGCTTCCATGGAATATGTGCTGAAGGAATATGCAAAAAAAGACAGCAGGATTCTTTGGAAAAAGCTGGAGGAAAATAAAGGTATTGCAGAAAATACAAATGCAGCTTTTGAGATGGCGGGCGGCGAATTTGTAGGACTTTTGGACCATGATGATTTGCTGGCGCCCAATGCACTTTATGAAATTGCGGAAGCGCTGGAAAAAGAGCCGGATCTTGATGTTCTTTATACGGACGAGGATAAGGTTAGGGGCGACGAGATTCTGGAACATTTCCAGCCTCATCTGAAACCGGATTTTAATATAGATTTGTTGCGTTCTAATAATTATATCTGTCATTTTTTTGTTGTGAGAAAGGCCTTGCTTGAAAGAGTAGGGGGATTTCGGAAGGAATATGACGGAGCTCAGGATTATGATTTTATTTTCCGATGTACACAGGCAGCAGGAAAGATTCATCACATTCCGGAGATTTTGTACCACTGGAGAACTCATCAGTCCTCCACAGCAGACAATCCGGTCAGCAAGCTGTATGCCTTTGAGGCGGGAAAGAGAGCCATTGAGGAAAATCTGTGCCAAAACGGGCTTGTGGGAGAGGTGAGCCATACAAAGGATTATGGCTTTTACAGAGTGAAATATCCGGTACAGGGAGAACCTCTGGTTTCTATTATTATTCCCAATAAAGATGCAAAGGAAGATTTGGAAAAATGTATTTGCTCTGTTTTGGAAAAATCTACTTATAAAAATTATGAGATTTTAATTGTGGAAAACAACAGTACCGGAGAGGAGATTTTTCATTATTACAAAGAGATTTCCGAAAATCCTCACATTCGTCTTCTTCGGTGGAAGAGGGAGTTTAATTATTCCGCAATTAATAATTATGCAGCAAAAAAAGCAAAAGGTGAATATTTACTGTTTTTAAACAATGACACAGAGGTTATCACACCGGATTGGATTGAAGAGCTGCTGGGCTTTTGTCAAAGACCGGGGACAGGCATTGTGGGAGCCAGACTATATTTTGGTGATAACACCATTCAGCATGCGGGAACCATTATCGGAATTGGCGGTATTGCGGGACATATGTTTACAGGTATGGAGAGAGAACGCTCCGGATATATGCACAAAGCAGCTCTTATACAGGATTTAAGCGCTGTGACAGCAGCCTGTATGATGGTAAAACGTCAGGTTTTTGAAGAGGTTCAGGGGTTTGAGGAACAGCTTTCTGTTGCCTTTAATGATGTAGATTTCTGTCTTCGGGTGCGGGAAAAGGAGTATCTGGTAGTTTACAATCCCTATGTGGAGCTGTATCACTATGAGTCCAAGAGTCGAGGCACAGAGGACAGCAAGGAAAAGGTGCGTAGATTTCAGTCAGAGATTGAGTTTATGCGCTGCAGATGGGAAACACTTTTAAAGAAGGGGGACCCTTATTACAATAAGAATCTGTCTTTGGTGAAATGGAATTATTCTCTGAAACCAAAAGACTGAAAGGTTTAAAACATGTGTGAAGTTTCAGTAATTATTCCGAATTTCAATGGAAAGAAGTATCTGACAGACTGTTTGCATGCATTGGAAAACCAGGATTGGGAAAATTTTGAAGTGATTTTGGTAGACAATGGCTCCGAGGACGGCAGTGTGCAATATGTCAGGGAATGTTTCCCCAAGGTCAGACTTATAGAGCTAAAGGAAAATGCAGGCTTTTGTACAGCAGTCAACACAGGGATTAAAGTCAGCCGGGGAAATTATGTGCTTCTTTTAAATAATGATACCATTGCAGAAAAATCCTTTGTCAGGAGTCTGGTGAAAGGAATCCGAAAACACCCGGGAGCATTTTCCTGTCAGGCGAAAATGATACAGATGCATGACAGAGAGAAAATGGACGATGCAGGTAATTATTACTGTGCTTTCGGCTGGGCATTTGCAGACGGAAAGGGCAAAGCACAGGAGTATTACAGTACAGAGCGAAAAATTTTTTCTGCCTGTGCAGGGGCAGCCATTTACCGGAAAAAGATATTTGATAAAATCGGGCTTTTTGACCAAGAGCATTTCGCTTATCTGGAGGATTTGGATATTGGCTACAGGGCAAAGCTTTACGGATATGAGAACTGGTACTGTCCAAAGGCTGTAGTGTATCATGTGGGAAGCGGTACCAGCGGTTCCAGATACAATCTTTTTAAAGTACGCTATTCTTCCAGAAACAATATTTATATGATTTATAAAAACATGCCATTTTTGCAGATCATATGGAATTTTCCTCTGCTTCTGCTGGGATTTGGGTGCAAGGCGCTGTTTTTTGCAAAAAAAGGCTTTGGACGAGAGTACCTGGCAGGAATTAAAAATGGAATCACGATTTCACGGAAAAATCGGGAAAAAAAGGTAAAAGATATTGGAGTGGGGACATACCTGAAGGTGCAGTGGGAATTGTACTGTAATATCATAAGATTTCTCAGAAAATAGAGCTGAGAGAAAGGACAATAAAGATATGTGGAAAAAGGGCGGTATTTTATCAAGCAGAACCTTTCTGCTGATTTTACTGGATATATTGACCGTACAGGTGGCGGCATTTATGGGGCTTTTTATAAGATACGAATGTCGATTCAACAGCATTCCGGTGTATGAAATGGAACAGGTACTATATTATCTGCTTCCGAATACCATTATGACGCTGCTTGTTTTTGCCGTTGCAAAATTGTACCGAAGTGTGTGGCATCATGCCAGTACCAGAGAACTGGTGAATATTATTCTGGGCTGCAGCGCCATGTTCTTTATTCAGACAGCAGCGGCTGCTGTGTTAAAGCCGGTCATTCCCCGTTCTTTTTATTTTATTTACTTTTTTGCCATGGTGCTTGGAGTGAGCTGTACCAGATTTTCTTATCTGATTTACGGATTTTTGAAAGAAAATCTTATAGAAGTATCAAAGGCTGGAAAAAAGCGAATTAACGTTATGTTGATTGGAGCCGGAGCAGCGGGAAATTCTATTTTAAAAGAAGCCCAGGAAAGCCGATATCTGAATCTGAAAATAAGATGTATTATTGATGATAATCCTGCAAAGCTGGGAAAGTATCTTCGCGGTGTGGAAATTGTAGGAAACAGAAACGACATTCTGGATAAGGTACAACAGTATAATATCCAGGAAATTATTCTGGCTATCCCTTCTCTGGGGAATACAAAAAAGAAGGAAATTCTGGATATCTGTAAGGAAAGCGGCTGCAAAATCAGAATTGTACCAGGTATTTATCAGTTTATCAATGGAGATGTAAGTGTTTCCAAACTGCGGGAAGTACGTATTGAGGACTTGTTAGGCAGAGAGCCTATTGAGGTTCAGTTGGACGAAATTATGGGCTATGTACAGAATAAAACTGTGATGGTTACGGGCGGCGGCGGTTCTATTGGAAGCGAGTTATGCCGTCAGATAGCAGCACACAATCCTAAGACCCTGATTATTGTGGATATTTATGAAAACAATGCTTACGATATACAGCAGGAGCTTATTCGCAAATATCCGGATTTGCACTTGGTAGTATTAATTGCTTCTGTGCGGAATACACACAGAATGAATAATATTTTTGAAAAATACCGTCCCAATATTGTGTATCATGCAGCAGCACATAAGCATGTTCCTCTTATGGAGGACAGCCCAAATGAGGCAATTAAAAACAATGTGTTTGGCACTTATAAGACAGCAGAAGCGGCAGACCGATACGGAGTAGAGAAGTTTGTCCTGATTTCCACAGATAAGGCAGTAAATCCCACAAATATTATGGGAGCATCAAAGCGCATGTGTGAAATGATAGTGCAGATGTTTGCCAGACAGTCTAAAACAAATTTTGTTGCCGTACGGTTTGGAAATGTGCTGGGAAGCAACGGAAGCGTCATTCCTCTGTTTCAGAAACAGATTTCAGAGGGTGGTCCTGTAACAGTTACACACCCGGATATTATTCGGTATTTTATGACAATCCCGGAAGCTGTTTCTCTGGTACTTCAGGCAGGAGCTTATGCAAAAGGCGGAGAAATTTTTGTGCTGGATATGGGAAAGCCGGTAAAAATCGTAGATTTGGCCACAAATCTGATTAAACTGTCAGGTTATAAGGTGGGCGATGATATTAAAATTGAGTTTACAGGTCTCCGTCCGGGAGAAAAGCTTTATGAGGAGCTGTTAATGAGTGAAGAGGGGCTGCAGAATACAGCAAATAAAATGATCCATATAGGAAAGCCAATAGAATTTGATGAAGAAGAATTCAGACAGCAGTTGGCAGAACTGGAAGTATTGAGCAAAAATGACTCTCCGAATATTAAAGAAGCAGTACAAAAAATGGTTCCCACTTATGTCATTACTCCCAACAAAACCAGCCTTCCGGAATAAGAATTGCGTTTTTTAAAAAAATATGATATATTATTAAGAACTTATTAACTAATCTTAGCTATAGAGGGTGATAAAACCTTGATTAAAGAAAACCAAAAGCATTTTAACCGTTTACAGGTATTGATAGATGCTTTTGTAATTATAGTTTCCTATGTGGCAGCATGGGTCATTAAATTTCAGATTATCAGCAATGATGATGGAGCACTTTCCACCGGTACTTATATGCTGGCTCTGCCCATTACGGCAGTGGTGTATTTAGGGCTGTACTATTTGTTTAATCTGTATACGCCAAAGCGGGTGCAGGGCAGGCGTCTGGAACTGTGGAACATTGTAAAGGCCAATACGGTGGGAATTGCCTTATTTCTGGGGGTTCTGTATCTCATAAAGATGATGCACTTTTCCCGCGAAATGCTCTTCATCTTTTATGTAATTAATATTAGTCTGGAAACGGCAGCACGGAATCTGATTCGATATTTTCTTCGCAGTATGCGGAGAAAGGGATATAACCTCAAGCATATTGTGCTGGTTGGATACAGCCGGGCAGCAGAGGAATATATTGACCGGATTCTCGATAATCCCCAGTGGGGCTACAAGATCAGAGGCATTCTGGACGACCATATAGAAGCAGGAACAGAATACAGAGGAATAAAGGTTTTAGGGAGAATTGACAATCTTATGGTTATTCTTCCTGAGAATCGGTTAGATGAAATTGCCATTACTCTGGGTCTGAGTGAATACGACAGGCTGGAGGAAATTGTGGGATTGTGTGAAAAGTCAGGTGTGCATACCAAGTTTATTCCGGATTATAATCGTATCATTCCCACAAAGCCCTATACCGAGGATATTCTGGGGCTTCCGGTCATAAATATCCGGCACGTTCCGCTTACTAATACCTTTTATGCGGCAATCAAGCGGCTTATGGATATTGTGGGAGCGATTTGTGCCATTATTCTGTTTTCGCCGGTTATGCTGTTTTCTGTTATTATGATTAAACTTACCTCACCGGGACCTTTGATTTTTAAGCAGGAAAGAGTAGGTCTGCATAATCATACCTTTATGATGTATAAATTCCGTTCCATGGAGGTGCAGGCTCCGGATAAGGAAAAAACCAAATGGACAGTAAAAGACGATCCCCGTGTGACAAACTTTGGAAAATTCATGCGGAAGACCAGTATTGATGAGCTTCCTCAGCTTTTTAATGTACTGAAGGGAGAGATGAGTCTGGTGGGACCAAGGCCGGAACGCCCGTTTTTTGTGGAAAAATTTAAGGAAGAGATTCCAAGATATATGATTAAACATCAGGTGCGTCCTGGGCTGACCGGATGGGCACAGGTCAACGGATACCGCGGAAATACTTCTATTCGAAAGCGAATTGAGTATGACTTATATTATATAGAAAACTGGACACTGGGACTGGACATAAAGATACTGTTTTTGACTGTATTCAAAGGCTTTATTAACAAGAATGCTTATTAGTAAGGATAAAGGGGAACAAAAATGTCTAAGATGAAGAAAAAGAAAAGACACATAGGACGCAAGATTCTGTTTGGCGTGGAAATCGTTGTACTGCTGCTTTTGGTTGGCGCTTTGTTCGTCTATGCACAGATTAATAAAAAGATGGACAAACTGGATATGAAGGACGATGAAAAGCAGGAGCTTCAGGTACAGATGAATGAAAATATATCCGGGAATGAAGTGTTAAGTGGATACACCAATATTGCCCTGTTTGGCATTGATAAGAGAGCAACCGATGGTGGATATGGAAACAGCGATACGGAAATGATTGCCAGTATTAACAATGATACCAAGGAAGTTCGCATTGTTTCCTTATACAGAGATACTTATATGAGAGTTGATGAGGATTCTGAGGGAAATGGTATTTATAAAAAGTGTAATGCAGCTTTTAATATCGGCGGACCGGAAAAGGCTATTTCCATGATGAATACCAACCTTGACCTGGATATTCAGGATTATGTAGCCGTAGATTTCAGCGCGATGTCAAAAATCGTAGATTGTCTGGGAGGACTGGATATTCCTCTTACTTATCAGGAAATTATTCATACAAATAATTATTGTAAAGGCACTTCAGAGGAAACAGGAACGAGTTATGATCCCATTCCCATACCGGATCCAAAACCGGAAAATGAAGCGGAAATATATGGAACTTACCATTTAAACGGTGTACAGGTGACTTCTTATTGCCGTATCAGACAGACTGCTTCTATGGATATGGGACGTACAGAAAGACAGCGCCGGGTACTGGGACTTTTGGCAGAAAAAGCAAAAAAATCCAGTTTAACCACATTGCTGAATGTTCTAGACGAAGTGTTCCCCATGGTTCAGACCAGCTTCTCAAAATCTGAGCTGATAAAATTGGGAAGCAGTATTTTATCCTATAAATTTGGAGAAACCATAGGTTTTCCGGCAAGCTATGTGATGGGACCTGAGGTGACAAAGCCGGTAACAGGGTTAGATTGTCTGATTCCTACAACCCTGGAAGTGAATGTGCGGTATTTGCACGAGTTCCTGTTTGCGTCAGAAGCTTATGAACCTTCTGACACAGTGAAAATCAGAAGTGACTTTGTAGCAGATAAAACAGGATTTGGAAATACTTCGGTGAAGGAAGAATGGCAGCGATTTGTAAAAGAGCGAACCGAAGAGGTTTCCGATGATACCTCAGGTGAGGAGTCTGATATCTATACAGAAGAAGATTATGATGGATACAGTGATGACGGCAGTTATGAGGTAGACGGAGAGTAGTAAAAAGCAGGGCTGTTGGGGCTGCTGTACGAAGGGCAGAAAATGCGGCTTCGTACAGCAATTCCGGCAGTTTTTTGTTTTTTGATAACTTGTCTGTGGAAGGGAGATTTAGAAATGACAGTAACCGTAATTATTCCAACCTATAAGCCGGATAAAAAATTCCGAAGCTTAATAGAAATGCTGACAAGTCAGACGCGCAAAGCGGATCGGGTTGTGATTATGAATACAGAAGAGCGGTTTTGGAAAGACAGTTTCATGGATGGATTGGAAAACTGGGAGGTGCATCATCTTTCCTGTGCAGAATTTGACCATGGAAAAACAAGGGGGGAGGGTGCAAAAAAGACAGACAGTGATATTTTGCTGTATTTTACCCAGGACGCAGTACCGGCAGACGAAAAGGTACTGGAAAATCTTTTAAGGCCATTTGAAAATTCCAAAGTAGGAGCAGCTTATGCAAGACAGCTTCCGGCAGAGGACTGCAGACTTGCAGAACAGTATACCAGAAGCTTTAATTACCCGGATAAAAGCAGAATAAAAACAAAAGAAGATATTCCTGTTCTGGGGATTAAGGCGTATTTCTGCTCCAATGTGTGTGCAGCTTACCGAAGAAGCATTTATGAGGAAATGGGAGGCTTCATTTCCAGAACCATTTTTAATGAAGATATGATTATGGCAGCTAAGATGATGCAGGCAGGATATGCAGTGGTTTATGCAGCGGAGGCGAAGGTGGTACATTCTCATAATTACGGGTATGTGCAGCAGTTTCGCAGAAATTTTGACCTGGCAGTTTCTCAGGCAGAACACCCGGAGATTTTTGCAGCCGTTTCTTCAGAAAGCGAAGGTATTCGTCTGGTGAAGAGCACGGCAGCCTTTTTGATGAAACAGGGGAAGCCCTGGCTGATACCGGATTTGATTATAAGCAGTGGATTTAAGTATCTGGGTTACAAAATGGGGAGAAAATATAAGCGTTTGCCCCATTCCTGGATCAGGCATCTGACGATGAATCAGGCTTATTGGGAAAAAGAATAAAATCTACAGATTTTCACGTTTTCTTTTCTTTTTTATCACAATTTGAACACAATTCATTGATAAACTAAATTTCGTAAAAGGAAAAGAAAGATACGAAAGGGAGTTAGCGTTATGAGTGAAGAATACAGAAATGATATAAATACATTGGGAAATGACTCGGAAAAAAATAGAGAAACAGGCGTTGAGAAGACAGAAGCCCAAGGAGCAGCAGGAGAAGTATCTAACACAGAAGGTACAGTCAATACAGAAAAGTTTTCTGCAGAGCCGGGAAAAGCGCCGACTGCAGAAAATCCTTATTATGCGTACTCTTATAAAAGAGAAGCTGAGAGCGGAAAAGAGAGTCAAAGTCGGAATACAGAAGAGCAGAATAACCGGGGGGCATACAGTTCTTATCAGTTTACTCCGGTTCCTCCAAAGCCGGAAAAGCCAAAACAGAAAAAGTCAATGGGAACAGCGAAGAAATTCGGTTTTGTTGTGGCAGCGGCAGCGGTATTCGGCATTGTGGCAGGAGCAGCTTTTCAGGCTGTGAATTATGTGGGAAATCAGATGTTTCCACAGGAGAATACAAAAATTGAAAATACTCGGACCACACAGGGAAGCGAAGGAGCAACACAGAACATCAGCACCTCAGAGAGCGGAACAAGTGTAGCAGAAGTAGCAAAAAACGTAATGCCTTCCATTGTTTCCATTACAAATATCAGTATACAGGAAATTCCAAACTACTTTGGATTCGGTACACAGCAGTACGAAGGTCAGAACAGCGGTTCCGGTATTATTGTAGGACAGAATGATGCCGAGCTTTTGATCGCAACAAATAACCATGTAGTACAGGAAGCCAACAGTCTGACGGTATGTTTTACAGACCAGACGGGAAATGCAGTGACTGCTCAGGATTTAGAGAAAACCAGTGCAGAGAAAGAAACAGAAGACAGCGGAAACAGCACAGACTTGGGCGAAGGTACTGCAGTTCCGGCACAGATTAAAGGCACAGATTCTGATAATGACCTTGCTGTTATTGCAGTAAAGATTTCCGATATTCCGGAAGATGTATTGAGCCAGATTAAGGTGGCAACGCTTGGAGATTCGGATTCGCTGACCATAGGCGAGCAGGTAGTAGCCATCGGAAATGCCCTGGGATATGGACAGTCTGTGACAAGCGGTTATGTCAGCGCATTAAACAAAAAAGTAAGCTCTGAAAGTGTAGACAGCACTTTTATTCAGACAGATGCAGCCATTAATCCGGGTAACAGCGGCGGAGCTCTTTTAAATATGAAAGGAGAGCTTATTGGCATCAATTCAGCGAAAATTGCTTCTGATGAGGTAGAAGGTATGGGATTTGCCATTCCGATTTCAAAGGCAGAGCCGATTCTGGATAATCTGATGAGCAGAAAGACAAGAGAAAAGGTGGAAGATGAGAACAAAGCAGCTTATCTTGGAATTACCTGTAAAAATGTAACAGCAGAAGCATCTGAAATGTATAATATGCCAGTGGGTGTCTTTGTTGACAGCCTTGTAGAGGACGGCCCGGCAGCAGAAGCAGGCTTAAAGCCAGGGGATATTATCTGCAAGATTGACGGAACAGCAGTGGAAACCTATGACAACCTGACAGGACAGTTGGAATATTATGAAGCCGGAGAAGAAATTGAATTTGAAATTTCAAGAGCAGACGGTGGAGAATACAAAGAAAAGACTATTACAGTAAAGCTGGGAGCCAAAAAAGACGCTCAGGTGAATGAAAACAACAGACGGACAGGCAACCGTTAAAAAGATATAAGGAATGAATCGGGGCAGCCCCCATGAGGCAGCCCCGATTTTGTCAAGTTCAGACAGTATAAGCGGGTAAAAGAAACTGGTGAATCGTTTGCGAGAAAATCTGAACAACCGTTTATAAAAAGTTTACTTGTGACTGCTCTTGATTTGTGATAAGATACCCACAAGTAAATGTTATTATAGTGGAAACACGGAAAAGGCGGTAACTCATATGTCGGATGATAAAGAATTTTTAGATACAACCAATACGTCTGATACTCCCGGTGAAAAGGAGCATAAAGATGAATACGAAAAAATATGTTTTATGTGCAGAAGACCGGAGAGCAAAGCAGGGAAAATGATTGACCTGCCAAATGATATCCATATCTGTACAGATTGTATGCAAAGAAGCTTTGATACCATGAACAATACGAATATCAATTATGATGAACTGATGAAGAATATGCCAAATATCAGCATGATTGATTTGAGCTCTCTGCAGAATCAGATTCCTCAAAGACAGAAGGTAAAGAAAAAACAGGAGCAGCCAAAGGCAAAGACCGCTCCTAAGGTATTTGATATTAAAAGTATTCCTGCCCCCCATAAGATTAAGGCAAGCCTTGATGAGTATGTTATCGGACAGGAGTATGCAAAAAAAGTGATGTCTGTAGGTGTTTATAATCACTATAAGCGTATATTTGCAGACATTTCAGATGAGGTAGAAATTGAAAAATCCAATATGCTGATGATTGGACCTACCGGAAGCGGCAAAACCTATATGGTAAAGACGCTGGCAAGACTTCTGGACGTTCCTCTTGCTATTACAGACGCCACTTCTCTTACAGAAGCAGGCTATATTGGCGACGATATTGAGAGCGTAGTCAGCAAGCTTCTGGCAGCAGCAGATAATGATGTAGAGAGAGCAGAGCACGGTATCATTTTTATTGATGAGATTGACAAGATTGCCAAAAAGAAAAATACCAACCAGAGAGATGTCAGCGGAGAAGCTGTACAGCAGGGTATGCTGAAGCTTTTGGAAGGCAGTGAGGTAGAGGTTCCGGTAGGAGCCAACAGTAAAAATGCCATGGTGCCGCTGGCAACTGTAAATACAAAAAATATCCTGTTTATCTGTGGCGGTGCATTTCCGGATTTGGAGGAAATTATCAAGGAACGTCTGAATAAGACAGCTTCCATTGGTTTCCAGGCAGACTTAAAGGATAAGTATGACCATGACAATAAGCTTTTAGAAAAGGTAACAGTAGATGATTTGAAAAAATTCGGTATGATACCGGAGTTTTTAGGCCGTATGCCCATTATCTTTACCTTAAGCGGACTGGACAGAGATATGCTGGTAGAGATTCTGAAAGAGCCAAAGAATGCGATTCTTAAGCAGTATCAGAAACTTTTGGCTCTTGACGAGGTCAAATTGGAGTTTGAAGACGGAGCTTTAGAGGCGATTGCAGATATGGCTATGGAAAAGCATACAGGAGCCAGAGCGTTGCGGGCAATTCTGGAAGAATATATGCTGGATATTATGTACGAGATTCCAAAAGATGATAATATTGGGGAAGTAATCATTACAAAGGATTACATTACCCATACAGGCGGTCCAAGAATCTTATTGAGAGGGCAGGAACCAGCGCAGATAGAAATGAAATAAAGAAACTGAACAGACGGGGGATTGTTCTATGAAGTGAAAAGAAAAAGGTACTTCATGAAACAATCCCTTTTTAAAAATATATATTTTGTGAGTAAGCGCAGCAAAAGAAAAACTGTATGAAAAACAAAAAAAGCAGCAGGACATATCCTACTGTTAAAAATGAAAAAGATGCAGGAGATGGGACTTGAACCCACACGATATTGCTACCACAGGCACCTGAAGCCTGCGCGTCTGCCAATTCCGCCACTCCTGCATTCCTTATGTTGTTCTGTGCTCTCTCAAGCACAAGACATATAATACACGAATAATTTTGAAATGTCAACACTAAATTTAAAAAAAATTAAAAAAATTTTTCAAGGTCTTTTGAAACAAGAAAAGGTTGAAAATTATGAGGTGTTGTGATACACTTTTTACAATTTGGGGAATTTTAAGGCTTTATGCTATCAGAAAGGAAAACAGGTGAAAAAATGAAAGCATTTTTGATACTGGAAGACGGTACCGTCTTTGAAGGAACCAGCATTGGATCTACAAAGGAAATCATTAGTGAGATTGTCTTTAATACCTCTATGACAGGATACCTTGAGGTACTTACAGACCCTTCTTATGCCGGACAGGCTGTCTGCATGACTTATCCTTTAATCGGAAATTATGGCATCTGCCATGAAGACCAGGAGTCTTTAAAACCGTGGCCGGACGGCTACATTGTAAGGGAATTATCTCGTATTCCAAGCAATTTCAGAAGTGAAGATACCATTCAGAACTTCTTAAAAAAATATGATATACCGGGAATCGCAGGCGTGGATACCAGAGCGCTTACCCGGATCCTGAGAAAAAAGGGAACCATGAATGGTATGATTACCACAAATGCAGCCTATAATTTAGAAGAAATCCTTCCGCGTCTGAAGGCATACACAACCGGAAAGGTAGTGGAAAAGGTAACCTGCACAGAAACACATGTATTAGAGGGAAACGGAAAAAGGGTAGCGCTTTTGGACTTTGGTGCAAAGGACAATATTGCACAGTCCTTAAACAGGAGAGGCTGTGAGGTGACAGTATATCCGGCAGCTACTTCTGCAGAAACCATTCTGGCGTCTGACCCGGACGGTATTATGTTGTCCAACGGTCCCGGAGATCCCAAAGAATGTACTGCTATTATAAAAGAAGTGAGAAAGCTGTATGAATCAGAGATTCCGATTTTTGCAATCTGTCTGGGACATCAGCTTATGGCGCTGGCAACCGGAGCAGATACAAAGAAAATGAAATACGGACACAGAGGCGGCAATCATCCGGTAAAGGATCTGGAAACCGGAAGAGTTTACATTTCCTCTCAGAACCATGGCTATGTGGTAGATACAGAAACCTTAAATCCGGAAGTTGCGGTACCGGCTTTTGAAAATGTAAATGATAAGACAAACGAAGGACTGAAATATACAGGAAAGAATATCTTTACGGTGCAGTTCCACCCGGAAGCATGCCCGGGACCCCAGGATTCCGGATATTTGTTTGACAGATTCTTAGAAATGATGGAGGTGAATCAATAATGCCAAGAAACCCGGAAATCAAAAAAGTATTGATGTTAGGTTCAGGTCCTATTGTTATTGGACAGGCAGCAGAATTTGACTATGCAGGAACACAGGCCTGCCGTTCTCTGAAAGAGGAAGGCATTGAGGTTGTACTCTTAAACTCCAATCCGGCAACTATTATGACAGACAAGGATATTGCGGATAAGGTATATATTGAGCCTCTAACAGTGGAAGTCGTAGAACAGTTGATTTTAAAAGAAAAACCAGACAGTGTGCTGCCCACTCTGGGCGGTCAGGCCGGACTGAATCTGGCTATGGAACTGGAAGAGCGGGGCTTTTTAAAGGAACACAATGTGCGCCTGATTGGAACTACCTCAGAAACCATTAAAAAGGCAGAAGACCGTCAGGAATTTAAAGATACCATGGAGAAAATCGGCGAGCCTATTGCTGCTTCCTTAGTGGTAAGAAATGTAGAGGACGGTATTGCCTTCAGCAATAAAATCGGTTATCCGGTGGTACTGCGTCCTGCCTATACCCTTGGTGGCAGCGGCGGTGGTATTGCCAACAATGAGGAAGAACTGGTGGAAATCCTGGAAAACGGACTCAGACTTTCCCGCGTGGGTGAAGTTCTGGTAGAGCGCTGTATTGCAGGCTGGAAGGAAATTGAATATGAAGTGATGCGTGACGGAGCAGGAAACTGCATTACCGTATGTAATATGGAAAACCTGGATCCGGTTGGTGTGCATACAGGAGATAGTATTGTAGTGGCGCCTTCTCAGACCCTGGGAGATAAAGAATATCAGATGCTGAGAACTTCTGCCCTGAATATTATTACAGAGCTTGGCATTACCGGAGGCTGTAATGTACAGTATGCTTTAAATCCGGATAGTTTTGAGTACTGTGTAATCGAAGTAAATCCCCGTGTATCACGTTCTTCTGCCCTGGCGTCTAAGGCAACCGGATATCCCATTGCAAAGGTTGCGGCAAAGATTGCCCTTGGCTACACGCTGGACGAAATCAAGAACGCAGTGACAGGCAAGACTTATGCCAGCTTTGAACCCATGCTGGACTACTGTGTAGTGAAAATTCCAAGACTGCCTTTTGATAAATTTATCAGTGCAAAGAGGACACTGACTACTCAGATGAAAGCAACCGGAGAAGTTATGAGCATTTGTAATAACTTTGAAGGCGCCCTGATGAAGGCAATCCGCTCCTTGGAGCAGCATGTGGACAGTCTGATGTCCTATGATTTTACAGACCTTACAGAAGAGGAATTAAGAGAACAGCTTCATATTGTAGATGATATGCGTATCTGGAGAATTGCAGAGGCAATCCGCAGAGGTATTTCCTATAAAGATATCCATGCAGTAACAAAAATTGATATTTGGTTTATTGATAAGATTGCTATTTTGGTGGAGATGGAACAGGGATTAAAGAAACAGGAATTAAGTGAGGATTTGTTAAGAGAAGCAAAACGCATGGAATTCCCGGATAATGTTATTGCCCAGCTTACCCAAAAGACAGAGGAAGAAATTAAGGAGTTGCGTAAAAAATGGAACATTACGGCTGTTTACAAAATGGTAGACACCTGTGCAGCCGAGTTTGCGGCAGTGACGCCATATTATTATTCTGTATACGGCGGTGAGAATGAGGCAGACGGAAAGACAGACAAGAAAAAGGTTCTGATTCTGGGTTCTGGTCCGATTCGGATTGGTCAGGGTATTGAGTTTGACTTCTGTTCTGTACACTGCACCTGGGCCTTTGCAAAGGAAGGCTATGAAACCATCATTATTAACAATAATCCGGAAACTGTAAGTACAGACTTTGATATTGCAGATAAGCTGTATTTTGAACCGTTGACACCGGAAGATGTAGAAAATGTAGTAAATATTGAAAAACCGGACGGCGCAGTGGTACAGTTTGGCGGTCAGACAGCCATTAAGCTTACCGAAGCCCTGATTAAAATGGGTGTGAAGATTCTGGGAACTTCTGCAGAAAACGTAGATGCGGCAGAGGATAGAGAACTGTTTGACGCAATTCTGGAAGAGTGTCAGATTCCAAGACCAAAGGGGCATACCGTCTATACAGCCGAGGAAGCTAAAAAAGCTGCAAATGAGCTGGGCTATCCGGTACTGGTGCGTCCTTCCTATGTATTGGGCGGACAGGGTATGCAGATTGCCATTCACGACAAGGACGTGGAGGAGTATATCGGCATTATCAACCGTATTGCACAGGAACACCCGATTCTGGTAGATAAATACCTTCAGGGAAAAGAAATCGAGGTTGATGCAGTGTGCGATGGCGAAGATATTCTGATTCCTGGTATTATGGAACATATTGAGCGCGCAGGGATTCATTCCGGGGACAGCATTTCCGTATATCCTGCCCGCACCATAAGCGACACAGCGAAAAGAACCATTGAGGAATATACAAGAAGACTGGCAAAATCCCTCCATGTGTTGGGTATGATTAACATTCAGTTCATTGTGTGCGGGGAAGAGGTTTATGTCATTGAGGTAAATCCAAGATCCAGCCGTACAGTACCTTATATCAGCAAGGTAACAGGAATTCCCATTGTACCGCTGGCAGCACAGGTAATTCTGGGACATAAGCTGAAGGATTTGGGCTATACACCGGGCTTACAGCCGGAGGCAAAGCACTATGCTGTGAAGATGCCGGTATTCTCCTTTGAGAAAATCCGCGGCGCAGATATCAGCCTGGGACCGGAAATGAAGTCTACAGGAGAATGTCTGGGTATTTCTGAAAGCTTTAACGAAGCGCTTTATAAGGCTTTCTTAGGTGCGGGAATCCACCTTCCAAAGCATAAAAACATGATTATTACAGTAAGGGATGAGGACAAGGGAGATATTATCCCTATTGCCAGACGTTTTGAGGCTCTGGGTTATAAAATCTATGCCACACGCAGCACAGCAAGAGTGTTAAATGACAATGGCGTAAAGGCAATCCGAACCAACAAAATTGAGCAGCCGTCCCCGAATCTTATGGATTTGATTCTGGGACATAAGATTGATTTGGTTATTGACACACCGTCCCAGGGTGTAGATAAGGCAAAGGACGGTTTTATTATCCGCAGAAATGCCATTGAAACGGGAGTCAACGTTTTGACAGCTCTGGATACGGCAGAGGCTCTTGTGACCAGTCTGGAAAACACAGACATTGAGAAACTGGAACTCATTGACATTGCCGAGATTTAAAGGAGTATGGCATGGATTTTATTGAATTATTAAAGGTTATCTTTCTGGGAATTGTGGAAGGTATCACGGAATGGCTGCCTATCAGCAGTACCGGACACCTGATTCTGGTAGAAGAATTTGTAAAGCTGGACGTCAGCAAGGCCTTTTGGGAAATGTTTATGGTAGTCATTCAGCTTGGCGCGATTCTGGCAGTTGTGGTGTTGTATTGGAATAAAATATGGCCTTTCCAGAATAAGAAGCCAAAGCATGAAAACGTAACAAAAATTGAGAAGGCAGCAGGCTTTGTGTGCCGTTTTACCAAGATTGACAAAATGGTCATGTGGTTTAAGATTCTGGTATCCTGTCTTCCGGCCATTATCATCGGATTGCCCTTTGATGATTTTATTGAAGAAAAATTTAACAACTGGTTTGTTGTGGCAGTGATGTTAATGGTCTATGGTGTGCTCTTCCTTTTAGTAGAAGACTACAATGAGAAGAGAACCGTAAAAGTACACTCCATTGCAGATATTTCCTGGAAAATGGCGTTGTATATCGGTATTTTCCAGGTGCTGGCGCTGATTCCGGGAACTTCCCGCTCCGGTGCTACCATTATCGGCGGAATCCTTCTGGGAGCTTCCCGTACCGTGGCGGCGGAATACACCTTTTTCCTGGCAATTCCCGTCATGTTTGGGGCAAGCCTTTTAAAGATTGTGAAATTCGGTCTGGCGTTCTCTGCGCAGGAACTGATTATTTTAGGAGTGGGAACACTGGTGTCATTCTTGGTGTCTATTCTGGCAATTAAGTTCCTTATGGGTTACATCAAAAAGCATGATTTCCGTGCTTTTGGCTGGTATCGTATTGTACTGGGTGTTGTGGTTATGCTGTATTTTACGATTTTCAAATAAATACAGCAGAATCCCGCTACAGGGAACAGAGGTGTCTGTATGAAAAGTTATGATAAAAAAGTATTAGACCTGTCCATGGAGGCAGGTCGTATTCTTCTGGACGCAGGCGCGGAGATTTTCCGGGTGGAAGAAACCATTGAGCGGATTTCCAGAGCCTTTGGCATTGAGAAATGCAGCCCCTTTGTCATGAGTACGGGGATTTTTCTCACAGCGGAAAATGAAGAGGGAGAAATTTATGCCAGTGTAAAGCACATTCCCATTCAGGGCGCAAAGCTTTACCGGGTGGCTGCGGTCAATCAGCTTTCCAGAGAAATTGTAGAAGGGAAGTATACGCTGGAGGAAGCGGAGGAACGTCTGGAAACCATAAAGAAGATGCCGGGAAAGAGGTCTTTTATGAGGATTCTGGCAGCAGGGGTTGGCTCTGGAAGTTTTTGCTATCTTTTAGGGGGAGAATTTACGGATATGTTTGCCGCCTTTTTATCAGGCGTACTCTTGTACTCCGTTCTGGTGCTGATAGAACGAAGAGAAAAGAAGACGTCTAAAATTGTGGTAAATTGTATTGGCGGCTTTTGCGTATCTCTATTTGCCGTACTTTTTTACCGTATGGGTCTTGGCAATGCGCCGGGAAAAATTCTGGTGGGTTCTGTGATGCCCCTGGTACCTGGTGTGTCCCTGGTAAATGCTGTCCGGGACTTTGCAGAGGGCAATTACATTGGCGGGGGCGTCCGGTTTTTGGACGCTTTAATGGTAGCTCTGGGAATTTCCTTAGGCGTGGGACTGATGTATATTTTGTATTACAGGCTGACAGGAGGAATTATCTTATGATATGGGAAGGACTTTTGCAGTTTCTGGCAGCAGGGTTTGGAACCGTGGCATTTTCTGTCCTGTTTTCTGTTCCCAGAGAGCATTATCCCCTGTGTGGTTTTATTGGCGGTGCAGGCTGGTTTATCTGTTGGGGAATGATAAATATTTTCCATATGGGACCTGTAGAGGCAAACTTTGCGGCAACCCTGTTTATTACCCTGGCTTCCAGAATCGGAAGCACTATAAAGAAATGTCCGGTAACGCTATTTCTCATAGCCGGAATCTTTCCAGAGGTGCCGGGAATCGGAATTTACAGAACCATTTATTATAGCATTCTGAACAATCGGGAGTTGAGCATGCACTATGGAAGAGAAACGCTGGGAATTGCCATTGCCATGGTGCTGGGAATTATTCTGGTATTTGAAATTCCTCAGAAAACCATTAACCGTTTGTTTGGAAAAAGACAAAAAAAGACTGAGGCTGTCGCACGAAGATGAAATTGGAGGATTCTTCCCGTTCATCTGATGGGCAGCCCCAGTTTTTTATGCTTTTTATGCGGTGATAATAGTACCTGTTTTTCCCAGATATCCTTCTTTTGCTTTTCCGATAGAAGTGATAACTGCTCTGCGTCCCGGTTTTTCTTCTACAAAGGCAACAGAAGCCTGGATTTTCGGGAGCATGGTATTGTCTTCAAACTGCCCTGCTTTCATATAATCCTTTAATTCGCTGACAGAAACTTTTTCCAGCTTTGTTTCTGTATCCGAGTGATAATTGACGGAAACGTGTTCTACGCTGGTAAGAATCAGAAGCTCGTCAGCGTCCAGAAGACAGGCAAGCTTGCCGCTGATTAAGTCTTTTTCAATAACAGCGCTGGCGCCGGTCAGTTCTTCCTCCTGCTCTAAAACAGGGATACCGCCGCCTCCTGCTGCAATAACAATCTGACCTGCATCAGACAAAGCCTTAATGGCATCAATCTCAATGATTTTGTCAGGAAGGGGCGCTGCTACAATCCGTCGGTAGCCGTCTTCTGTTTTGGTGACATAATTGCCTTTCTTTTCTTCGTTTTCCGCCTCTTCTTTTGTCAGAGTTCTTCCAATAACTTTCACAGGTTCGTGGAAGGCATCGTCATAAGGATCTACGGTTACCTGAGTGAGAATGGTGCTGACCGGTTTGTAGATTCCCCGTCTTAAAAGTTCTGCACGCAGGGCGTTCTGAATATCATAGCCAATATAGCCCTGACTCATGGCAGAGCATACGGACATAGGCACTGCAGTATAGGCGGGGTGCACTTTGCCGAATTCGTTCATCGCTGTATGTATCATACCAATCTGTGGGGCATTGCTGTGTGTAATGACAATATCCGCACCGGCCTCCACCAGGTCTGCGAGTACCTTTGCAGAGGATTTTACAGCTTCCTTCTGTTCCGGAAGGGTGGTGCCAAGAGCTCTGTGGCCTAAGGCAACCACTACTTTTTTTCTGTTCATAATCTGGTCCCTCTTTCTTTCAAATAAAAGTTATAGAAAGATTATATCCATTCCTTACAGGAAAAGCAATAGAAAAAACCCGATACCGAAGTACCGGGTTTTTTCAACTTGAGGGGGGAGATAGTGAGTGGTTTATCAACTATCCAAGATTTATTATAGAGATAAAATGTTAGTAAAATATGTCTGTTTTATAAAAAAAGTGGAAACTTTTTGAACAAACTTTAAATCTTGCCTATCCCAAATAAGATTTTAAGAGCAAAAAGGCGTTTTTCATGCCGTCCACATGGCTTCGCTCATATCCGTGGGAAGCATATACTCCGACGCCGATAAGTCCGTGCCGCACATCATAGCCGGCTCTGAGAGCAGCTTCGGCATCAGAACCATAGTGAGGATACACGTCTACGGCGAAGTCCAGGTTTGCTTTTTTGGCTGCCTCAATCAGATTGCTTACAACTTCATAAGTATAGGGACCGCCGCTGTCTTTGGCGCAGATGGAAACCTGGTATTCTTTGCACTCCAGTCCATCTCCTACGCAGCCCATGTCTACAGACAGTACCTCAGTAACGCCTTCCGGAATGGAGGCAGCGCCGCCATGTCCCACTTCTTCATAGACGGTAAAATGCTGATAGAGTTTACGTTCTGTAACAATATGCTCTTCTTTTAAATAAGCGGCATAGCCAAGGAGAATGGCTGCACTTAATTTGTCGTCCAGGAAACGGCTCTTGATATATCCGCTTTGTGTAATGGTGGTACGCGGGTCAAAGGCAACAATGTCCCCGGTCATAATACCCAGCGCCTTTGTGTCTTCTTTTGTATTTATCTTTTCGTCCGGCAGAACCTCTACGGTATCAAAGGTTCTCTGGGTTTCGTCGTATTTCCCGTTTACATGGACAGAAGCATTGCAGAGCTGGCAGGTACCCTCGTAAACTTTTCCGCTGCGGGTAATAATGCGGCAGTTTTCCCCTTCTGCATTGTTGGCATTCATACCGCCCAGAGGTGTGAGGGCAAGACGGCCGTTTCCTTTGATTTCCCGTACCATGGCGCCCAGAGTATCCACATGGGCTTCCAGAAACACGGCGTTTTTTTCATCTTTTCCTCCAAGGTCTACCAAAACGCCGCCTTTTACGGTTTTTTCAGGTTCATAACCAAGAGCTTTGTATTCCTTTATCAGATAATCGGTGACGCCCTTTGTGTATCCGGTAGGGCTGTCAATGGACAGCAGAGCTTTTAAGTGCTTTAAAATAAAATCAGTATAAGTATTCATAAGTAACCTCCTGTAATGTTGTAAGATTATTGTAGACGCTTCCCTTTCCTGCGTCAAGAAGGGAGCAAATTATATTGACATTTAAAAATAAGTGAAAAAAACAAGAAAACCTGTAGAAAAATTTTGCTTTCCCATATATAATAGATACGATACGGATATATTATAGCCAAGGAGGAAGTTAAACCCATGTATGATATGAAAATTTCTGATTCAGTTGTATTTATTGGCGTAAACGACAAAACCATTGATTTATTTGAAAGCCAGTATAAGGTTCCAAAAGGGGTTTCTTATAACTCTTATGTAATTTTAGATGAAAAAGTAGCAGTTATGGACACAGTAGATAAAAGAGCCACAGAGGAATGGCTGGACAACCTGGACAAAGCTCTGAATGGGCGCAGCGTGGATTATCTTGTTATTTCACACTTAGAGCCGGACCATGCTTCCAATATTCAGCGTCTGGCAGAAAAATACCCGGACATGCAGCTGGTAGGAAATGCGAAAATCTTTTCCATGCTGCCGCAGTTCTTTGACCTGGACTTCTCTGAAAGAAAAGTAGTGGTAAAGGAAGGAGATACCTTAAGTCTGGGAAGCCATACTTTACAGTTCTTTATGGCGCCTATGGTACACTGGCCGGAGGTTATGGTGGAATATGAACAGTCAGAAAAGATTCTCTTTTCCGCAGACGGATTCGGAAAGTTTGGGGCATTAGACGAGGAAGAAGACTGGACAGACGAAGCCAGAAGATATTTTATCAATATTGTAGGAAAATACGGCGCACAGGTACAGGCGCTTCTGAAAAAAGCGGCAACTTTAGATATCCAGACCATCTGCCCGCTGCATGGACCGATTTTAAAAGAAAATCTGGGCTTTTACATTGACAAGTACCTGACCTGGAGCAGCTATGAACCGGAAGAAGAGGGCGTAGTGGTTGCTTATACTTCTATTCACGGAAATACAGCCAAGGCAGCGCAGAAAATGGCAGAAATTCTGGAAAGCAAGGGTGCAAAGGCAGTACGTCTTTTTGATCTGTCAAGAGATGACATGTCCGAAGCTGTTTCCAGTGCATTCCGCTATGACAGGCTGGTAGTTATGGCGCCTACCTATGACGGTGCGCTGTTCCCGGCAATGGAGGATTTCCTGTATCATTTGAAAGTAAAGACATACAGAAAGAGAAGAGCCGGTATTGTGGAAAATGGTTCCTGGGCACCTATGGCAGGAAAGCTGATGAAAGCATACCTGGAAGGCATGAAAGATGTGGAAATCTGCGAACCGGTGGTATCTGTGAAATCTGTGATGAAGGAAGCAGATGTGCAGAACATGGAAGCTCTGGCAGAAGCGCTGCTTGCTTAACAGAGGCGTATACAGAAGACAGGAGGACTTTGTTATGAAATGTCCGTTTTGTGGTCAGGAGAATACAAGAGTTATTGATTCCAGACCTGTGCCGGATAATAACTCTATCCGAAGACGGCGTCAGTGCGACGAGTGCGGGAAGCGCTTTACGACTTACGAAAAGATTGAAACCATTCCGCTGACCGTAATTAAAAAAGATCAGAGCCGGGAGCAGTATGACCGTGCCAAAATACAGGACGGCATTATGCGCGCCTGCTATAAACGTCCTATTTCCGTAAAGACCATTGAGAATCTTATGGACGAAATCGAAACCGAGATTTTCAACCGGGAGGAAAAAGAGGTGCCAAGCACGCTGATTGGCGAGATTGTCATGGACAAGCTAAAAGAACTGGACGCAGTGGCATATGTACGTTTTGCATCGGTATACAGGGAGTTCAAGGACATTGATACCTTTATGGACGAACTGAGAAAAATGATGGAATAAAATTGTGCAAAAAGCCTATTGATAAAGACAGTAAAACTGTATATACTAATTTCAGAAAGACAGGAATGCCTTTTAGCAGATGAGTTGAGTGACGGTTCTGACTCAACGGTAGAATAAAAATTGACCGAGTGATGAAAAAAGCGTGGGGAAAGAATCCTCACGCTTTTTGTCAAAAGAGAGAAAATAATTCCCTCATGTTTCCCAAAAGATACTTGCATTTTTTTCTATTCCGTGTATAAAATAACCTTGACAATTACATAATGAGAGAACTGATATGTAAAAGGAGAGAATCATGAAAAAAGTAAGAAATCTTATTATGTTGCTTTTGGTGATGACCCTTACTCTTGTACTTGGCGGCTGTCAGGACAAAAAGGACGGGGAAAAAGAATCTCAAAATGACAGCAGTTCTCAGGAAACACAGGGGGAGCCGACCATGGGCGGTTCCATAGTAGTAGGGATTCCTCAGGATTTAGAGGATAGTCTTGACCCACACAAATCGGTAGCGGCAGGAACGAAAGAAGTCCTATTCAACATTTACGAAGGTTTGGTAAAACCTGATGAACAGGGAAATTACACAGACGCAGTTGCACAGTCCCATGAAATTTCAGAAGACGGAAGGGTGTATACCTTTGCACTCAGACCGAATGTGAAGTTTCATGACGGAAATACGGTAACTGCAGAAGATGTAAAATATTCCATAGAGCGCTGCGCCGGTATCAGTGAGGGTACGACTCCACTGGTAGCGGCGTTTTCTAATGTGGAAAAGGTAGAGATACCGGATTCCCAGACCATTGCCATTACACTCAAGGAGCCGGATACAGAATTTCTGGCGTATCTGACTGTGGCGATTGTGCCGAAAAATGCCAAAGATTTAGATAAAAATCCGGTGGGGACAGGACCTTTTCACTATGTATCACGCTCACCTCAGGAGAATATTGTGATAGAGAAGTTTGCAGATTACTGGGACAGTGAGCATCAGGCATATCTGGACAAGGTCACCTTTAAGGTGGCAGGGGACAGCAATGCCATTGTAACCGGATTAAAGGGCGGTTCCATTGACATGTACCCGAGAATCAATTCCACGGAGTCTGCACAGTTGGCAGGGGATAAGGAACTGGCGATTTACCAGGGCGGCATGAATCTGATTCAGGCTCTGTACTTAAACAACAAGGAAAAGCCCTTTGATGATGTGAAGGTGCGTCAGGCCATGTGCTATGCTGTGAACCGGCAGGAAGTGCTGGATATGATGGCAAACGGTAAGGGAACCATTATTGGCAGCAGCATGTTCCCGGCTTTTGAGAAATATTATATGCCGGAACTGGCAGACCGTTATCCTCAGGATATTGAGAAAGCAAAACAGCTTTTAAAGGAAGCGGGATATCCGGACGGTTTTGAAATGACTATGACTGTGCCAAACAATTATCAGCAGCACATTGACACTGCCCAGGTTTTGGCGGAGCAGCTAAAGCAGGTGGGCATTGACGCCAAAATTCAGCTTGTAGAATGGGACAGTTGGCTTGGAGAAACTTATGCAGAGCGGAAATTCCAGTCCACAGTAGTGGGGATTGACGCTGCCTATTTAAGTGGAAGAGCGCTTTTGGAGCGGTTTACCTCACAGGCAGACACCAATTTTATCAATTACAGCAATCCGGAGTATGACAGACTGTATGAGCAGGTGAGAAAAAGTACAGATGAGCAGGAACAGATAAAGCTTTATCAGGAAATGGAAACCCTTTTAAGTGAGGACGCCGCCAATGTGTATATTCAGGATATGGCATCAGAGGTGGTGCTGCGAAAGGACTTTGGCGGCTATGTATTTTATCCGCTGTATGTGCTGGATATGGCAAAAATTTATAAGGTAAAATAGGAAAAACAGAAGAAAAGGAGAAAGACGGAAGATGAAATATGTGATTAAAAAAACAGGAACTCTCATTATAACATTGTTGATTGTCGCATTCCTGTCTTTTTTGGCTTTTTCTGTGATTCCCGGAGATGCAGCAAGGTCAAGACTTGGCACAGAGGCAACACAGGAGCAGGTAGAGGCCTTGCAAAAGGAAATGGGACTGGATAAGCCAGTGCCGGTGCAGTTCGGTATCTGGCTGAAAAATTTTGTGACAGGAGATATGGGAGAATCCTACAGTTATTCCATGCCTGTTGCAGATATGCTGAAGAATAAAATTCCAATTACCATAGCCATTACCCTGATATCCTTTCTTATGATTTTACTGTTGTCCGTTCCTCTTGGGATTTTTACGGCTCAGCATGCGGGCGGGTGGCTGGATCGTGTTATTATGACGCTGAACCAGGTGGTGATGTCTGTTCCGGGTTTTTTGCTGGGAATTGTAATTACCTATGTGTTTGGACTGCTTTTTCACTGGTTTACGCCAGGTGCGTATGTGGCAGCTTCTGAGGATTTTGTAGGATTCTTGGGATATCTCATTGCTCCCTGTGCTGCCATCGCCCTGCCCCGGTGTGCCATGGGGGTAAAAATGCTGCGAAGTTCTGTGCTTTCTCAGATGGAGTCTGATTATGTCCGGACTGCCTTCGCAAGAGGAAATACGAAAACCCGTGTGCTGTACCGCCATGTGCTGAAAAATGCTCTGATTCCGGTACTCACCTTCTGGGGTATGACCATTGCAGATATTATGGCGAACAGTATGATTATCGAGCAGGTTTTTACCATTCCGGGTATGGGAAGTCTGTTGATTTCTTCTATTTCAAATAGAGATTATCCGGTGGTGCTGGGTATTCTGGTTCTGGTGGCAGGAATGGTGGTTGTGATTAATTTTGCTGTGGATTTATTGTATGGCAGAATTGACCCGCGTATCAGAGTCAGAGAATAGGGAGGGAAACATGAAGAAAAAACAGAAAAATTATAACCTGATTTTGGGCAGTGCTATCGCCCTTTTCATGCTGGTATTTCTCCTTGTGGGGTGCTTTTATACGCCCTATGACCCGGACGCCATGAACGGCGTAGCCAAATTTGCACCGCCCCAGGGAACCCATCTTTTCGGGTGTGACCATTTCGGGCGGGATATTTTCAGCAGGGTGATGAAAGGCACGGGAACCACTTTTCTGGTTGCTATAGCTACAGTGGCTCTTGGAGGCGGCATTGGTATTTTTATCGGTGCTTTTACCGGGTATTTCGGAGGCTGGGCAGACGAGGTGCTGATGCGGTTTAATGACGCGGTGTTTTCCTTTCCCCATATCCTTTTGGCACTGGTGTTTATCAGCATTTTGGGACCGGGCAAGTACAATGTGATACTGGCGCTTTCTGTGGTGTTTATCCCCAGTTTTGCCAGGATTACCAGAGGGGAATTTCTGGCGCAAAGGGAAATGGATTATGTAAAAAGCGCCCGGCTTATGGGGGTATCCCATCTGCGGATTATGTTTGTGCATATTTTTCCCAATACCCTGCCTGCTGTGCTTTCCATGGCAGCCATTGGCTTTAATAATGCGGTGCTGGCAGAAGCGGGCATGAGTTATCTGGGAATCGGTGTGCAGCCGCCGGACGCTTCTCTTGGAAGAATGCTGTCCGAGGCGCAGACATATCTTATGAGCGCTCCCTGGTGCGTGCTGTTTCCGGGACTTGCCATTATTCTGCTGGCATTGGGCTTTTCCCTTTTAAGTGACGGACTTTTAAAGAAAGGCGGGCGATAATATGAATTTACTGGAAGTGCGAAATCTGCATCTGACTTTTTATGACACAGAACCGCCTCTTGAGGTGGTAAGGGATATTTCCTTTTCCATGAAAGAGGGGGAAATTCTGGGGCTTGTAGGGGAATCCGGTTCCGGTAAAACCCAGACCGCTCTTTCAATTCCGGGACTTTTAAAACACCATGAAGAAATTTCGCAGGGGGAGATTTTCTTTGAGGGAAAGAATCTGGCAGAGCTTTCCCAAAAAGAAATGGAAGAAATCAGGGGAAAGGATATCAGCATGATTTTCCAGGAGCCCATGACTTCCCTAAATCCTGTATTGACGGTGGGAAAGCAGGTAGAGGAAAGTCTGCGGCTGCATACCTCTTGTACAAAGGAGGAGAGCAAAGCCCGGGCGCTCCAGATGCTGCAGGAGGTGGAACTTTCTGAGGTGGAAGAGCTGTATGAGAAGTATCCCCATCAGCTTTCCGGTGGTATGCGTCAAAGGGTTATGATTGCTGCGGCTCTGGTAACAGAGCCGAAGCTCTTGATTGCAGACGAGCCTACCACAGCTCTGGACGTAACGGTACAGACTCAGATTTTAAAGCTGCTTGGAAAAATCAATGCAAAACATCGCACAGGAATTTTGTTTATCTCCCATGATTTAAGCGTCGTACGCCGTCTTTGTCACAGGGTGATTGTTATGAATCAGGGAAAAATCGAGGAAATGGGCGCAGTGGAAGAGATTTTTAAAAATCCCCAAAAGGAATATACCAAAAAGCTGCTGGAGGCAGTTCCCACCAGAGGAAAATCTCTGCGAAGAAGAAAAGGCGGTGGCGCACAGTGAAAAATGTGTTGGAAGTAAAGCAGGTCTGTGTTTCCTATAAGGAAGGGAAACACCAGAAAGAAGTGTTAAAGGATATCAGCTTTGAGGTGCGGGAAAATGAAATTCTGGGACTGGTGGGAGAGAGCGGCTGCGGAAAGTCCACACTCTCCAAAGCCATTCTGGGATTTGTAAAAACCGAAAAAGGAGAGATTGTCCATTATACCAAACGTCCGCAGATGATTTTCCAGGACCCTTTTTCCTCTTTAAACCCCTGTAAAAAAGTAGAGTGGATTCTGGAGGAGCCTCTTCGTATGCAGAAAGTTTCCAAAAAGGAACGAAGAGAAAGGGTGCTTGCCATGGGGGAAAAGGTAGGACTTACCAGAGAACAGCTAAAACGCTATCCTGGAGAATTAAGCGGAGGGCAAAGACAGAGAGTGAGCATTGCTGCAGCTCTCATACAGGGGACAAAGTTTCTCATTGCAGATGAACCGGTATCGGCATTGGACGTTACCATACAGAAACAGATTATGGAACTTATGGTGCAGCTTCAGGAAGAACTGGGTTTGTCCATTTTATTTATTTCCCATGATTTAAATGTGATTTATCAGATGTGTGACCGGGTTCTGGTTATGAAAGACGGGAAAATAGAGGAGGAGCAGGAAACAGAAGCGCTTTTTGCAAATCCCCGTTCCCCCTATACAAAACTTTTACTGGAAGGGCTGCCCAAATAGGCAGCCTTTATAAAAGCAGTTCAATCAGATTTTCATAGATATCCTGGCTTTTATCCTTCCAGTTCATACATACAGCAGAGGCGGCTTCTTCTGTGGGGACAGCAATGGTTAAGTCCACCATGGGGAAGTCCCTTTTTTTCAGGCGGCAGCGCACCTGCCAGCCCCCTTCTTCTCCCTTATAATAATCTGCAATGGCAGACAACTCTTCTCGCATCTGTATAATATTTTCCTGAAAGAAAACAGAAATATCGGCTTTGATGCCATCTGAAATCTGATCTCCAAAATAGGAAAGGGTTTGTTCTCCCTGCTCTGTAATCTGGAAGTAAGAGGAATTTCGGATTGTTTTGGCTTCAATGAGATTAGAGTCAATGAGTTCCGAAATGGCCTGCTGCAGGTGGAAATAGTTGGTGTAGCCCTTGTCCAGCACAAATCCGGAAATCTGGGCATTGGTCAGTGGAAAGTCCACCTTTTCCAGCATATACAGAATAATCAGCTTGTAAAGTGTAAGAGGTTCCGACATGTTTTAATCCTCCTTATATTGTTTTCCCTGATAGGAATTTCTGGCTTTGCATTCCTGATGCAGGGTATTTAATACCGTTCGCTTTGCACTGCTCCATAAAGGGGCAAGAAGCAGTTCTTTTGGTCCGTCCCCGGTCAGGCGGTGAATGACCATATCAGGGGATAGATGCTCCAGACAGTCTATGAGCAAATCCAGATACTCTTCCATGGAATATACCTGAAATTTTCCGGCAAGATAATCTTCTGCCAGATCCGTGCCTTTTAACACATGGAGAAGCTGCAGTTTAATTCCCTGAATGTCCATATGGTTTAAATATTCCATAGTAGCCAGAATGTCTTCTTTTGTTTCATAGGGAAGTCCCAAAATGGTGTGTACAATGACTTCCAGATTCCGTTCTCTTAAGTTTTTCACCGCTGTATTGAAACAGGACAGGGGATAGCCCCGGCGAATATATCGGGCAGTTTTCTCATGTATGCTCTGCAGTCCCAGTTCTACCCATACAGGCTTGATGTGGTTTAATTCTTCTAAAAGGTCTAACACTTCTTCACCCAGACAATCCGGGCGGGTTCCGATAGAAACGGCAACCACGTTCGGGTGGGAAATAGCCTCTGTATAGATTTTTCTTAAGTATTCCACAGGGGCATAGGTGTTGGTATAGGCCTGAAAATAGGCGATAAAACGGTCTGCATTTCGCTTTTTACGGATACTTGCTATCTGCTTTTCTATCTGTTCGGTAATACCGTCCTGCCGATTTCCTGCAAAATCTCCGGAGCCCCCTGCGCTGCAGAAAATACAGCCCCGATTTCCAAGGGTTCCGTCCCGGTTGGGGCAGGTCATGCCTCCGTTTAGGGCAACCTTGTATACTTTGCCATGAAAGCGTTCTTTTAACATATAATCAAAAGAATGGTATGGTTTATCATTCCAGTTTTTCATTTGCCAGCCTTTCTTCTTATGTTTTCTACGTCTATCATACCATTGCGGAAAATCTTTTACAAGAGTGAGAAAAATTCAGATTGTTTTTACGGAAATGATATATTAAAATGGATAAAACACGATAGGAGAGAACAACATCATGGAAATAAACAGAGAAGATATGCTGCTGCTGACCAGGCGTATGACGCCAAAGCGCACGTCCATAACCAGAATAGCAGGGTGTTATGTGGACAGGGACGGATTTATAGACGGAACTTTTAACACGGATTTTTTGAAATTATCCCCAAAAGATAAGGAGAAAAATCTGGCGATAGCCAAAGCAATTCCCTTTGCAAAAACCAACGAGGAATTAAAGCGGCGCAAATTTTCGGAAAAGGAGAGAGGGAAAGACGGTTTATGGCAGCTTCTGTGGGCAATCCGGGACTGCGGGCTGAAAAACGATGCGCTTCTGGATATTTTTTATGAAAGAGTGATAGAAGACTGCCACTTTTCACAGGATTATGCCATTTACCTGTTCCATGACCGATATGATATCCCTGCAAAGGGGACGGATCATGCCCGTCTGGGGGAGTCGGAACAGACTTATGAATATTTAATCTGTACCCTTTGTCCCGTATCCGGGGATTATGAACCGGGCAGACCGGCAGGTGGCTTCCTCTTTCCGGCTTTTGAGGGCAACGGAAGTTTGTTGGAATATATGGATATTTACCAGCCATAATTTTTTTGCCTAAATATTCGGAAGAATTAGGATTGTTTACAGGGGAGGAGGTATTGTATAATAGAAAAAGAAATTATGGAATAAAGGACAGGCAAGATGAAGGGGAGAGAAAAAAGACGAAGAAGCAGTAAATTTCAGGCAAAAGTACTTTGGGGAATCCTGGTTCCGGTGGTGGTGTTTTGTTTGATAACAAATGTTATTATCAGTGTGATTCTGGGCTATCAGCTAATGCAGAAAAAGGAAACCATTGAAAAAGAATATTTATCGGTTTTGGATTCACAAATGGAAGATATGAAAGAGGCCTTAGATGTGCTGGCATTGAGGGCAGAGAGCAGCTTTAGTGTAAAATGGGCGTTGAATGGTTCCGGATTTGACACCATAGAAAAGAAAAAATATGCGCTGAGTGCGCAGAAGAGTCTTACAGCCTCTTTGGAGAGCAGCAGTGTAAATGAATATTTGAACCATATGATTCTGTTGAATAAAAACGGAGGACAGATTTCAGTCACTCCTCTTCCAAGGTTCATACCCGCAAAAGATATTTTTGCAAATAAAATATTCGAGAAAAAAGCAGAGGGCAAGGCGCGGATTGGTCTGGCAGAGTCCGTGGTAGACCAGGGGGAAATAAGACTGGTCTATGTATATCCTCTGGATTCGGCAGAAAACAGTTATATTTATATGGAATTAAATACACAGATCTTTGCAGAGCTGCTTCGTCCTTATGAAGGTTCTGCAAACATTGTGATTGCAGACAGAGAAAATGAGAATTGGGAATGGTGTTCTTCTGAGCATTGCCGGGAGGTATATGGAAAGCAGAAGGAAGGAAGTTATCATTTAAACACACTGGTATATGAGCCTTTTGCCATTACGCTGAATGTAATGTCTGGGGAAAGCCTGTATTCCCAGGATATGATGCGTATTATTTCCGTATTTTTAGTGACTCTGGCACTGGCTCTCAGTATTGGTGTCACGGTATCCAGACTGGTTTCCACAAAGATTACGAAGCCTTTGCGCCATTTGAGTCAGCATATCAGCAGTCTGTCAGATAAAAAGAACCTTTGGGTAGATTCTTCTATTGAAGAGGGGGAAGATGAGGTTGCAGATATTGGAAAGGCTTTCAATATGCTGGTACAGCATATGAACCTTCTGATGGAGCAGCAGAAGAAAATGTATGAACAAAAACAGAGATTAGAGATGAATGCCCTTCAGGCACAGATAAATCCCCATTTTTTATATAATACACTGGATTCTATCCGGTGGATGGCTGTCTTCCAGGACGCGGAAAATATTGCAGACACAGTTATGAGCCTTGAAGAACTTTTGCGAAATATGGCAAAGGGTGTGGGGGATAAAATTTCTCTGCGTGAAGAATTATCTCTTGTGGAAGATTATGTCAGGCTTCAGCAGGTTCGCTATATGGAAATTTTTGATTATGTATGTGATGTGCCGGAAAAATATCTGGATTATCAAATTGTGAAAATGTCTATGCAGCCGATTATTGAAAATGCAATTTTACATGGAATTGTACCCAGCGGCACTTATGGAGAGGTAAAGATTTTTGTGCGTGAAACAAAAACAGATTTATATGTTTCTGTGGAAGATAATGGAATTGGTATTGACAAAGAAGAGTTTCAAAAGCTTGTAAGAACAGGCGGAGATAAAAATAAAAATGCATTAAGCGGCATTGGGATTATGAATGTAGATGAACGGCTCCGAATGACCTATGGAGAGGACTATGGGCTTATTTATGAGGGAGAGAAAGGAAAATTTGCAAGAGTAACCATACATATTCCAAAGGACACAGGAGAAGATGATGATGTATAAAGTAATGATTGTAGATGATGAAACCATTATTCTGTCAGGGATTAAGTCTTTGCTGGATTGGGAAAAAAATGACTGCGAGCTTGTTGCAACAGCCAGAAACGGACAAGATGCTCTGGAACAGATACGGAGAATGCCGGTTGATATTGTGCTGGTAGATCTTAACATGCCTGTAATGGACGGGATTACATTGATGAAAACAGTAAATGAGGAGTTCCCGGATATTGTGTTCATTGTTCTGACAAACCTGGAAGAATTTGAACTTGCACGGCAGGCAATGAAATACAGGGCTATCGACTATCTGGTGAAGAGCAGGCTGGAAGCTTCCAGATTGGAAGAAGTCATCAGCCGGGCAAAAAAAGAGAGGGGAACCCGCACGTATCGCACCGTAGCAGACGCGGCAAATCACTTAAAATTTGATGAGCAGAGAAAGGTAGTCAGCAAAGTTATTCAGGAGGCTGTGTTTTTCAGAGGGGGAAAACAGAGGGAAGCCTATATTGAAATCTTAAAAGATTCCGGGGTGCTCTCTGATTACGGATATTTTTATATACCCTTTGAATTTACGGTTTCCGGGGAAGAGGCCGGGGAAAAAGAAGAAAAAAACAAAAAGATGGATCTTCTGAGAGAAATGGTAGGCAAGGTAGCAGAGAATATTTTTGGAAATTCCTACTTTTTGCTGGACGTTGGAGGAATGCGTTCCATTGTGTTGTTTGTCTGGAATATCTACAGAGGAAAAGAAGGCACCTGGGAGCAGAAAAAGGAAATGTTTGGCCGGAAGCTTTCCAGTGTGGTGAAAAATGTAACACAGACCGAATGCCATATTTTTCCTACAGAAGTCTATAACGGCTATGAAGAGCTGGCTTTATGTGCAGAGGAATGCAGAGCTTTGTTTGAGCAGTATTATCTGGGCATGGAACAGAGCGGAAGCAGGAAAGAGCTGGACTATGAACCTTTGGGTCTGAAAGGAATCGGTTCTGAGCTTTACCATGAAATCGTGCAGAAAAATCTCACAGGGATTCACGCTCTGATGGATAAGGCAGTGGGGAGAATTAAAACCACAGTGCATCAAAAAAGTCAGGCCATTTGGCTTTTGAATGAACTGAATCGGGAAGCATCGTCTGCCCTTGCTAAATTTGGTATTATGGAAACCGGCAACTATGAAAGAGTGAGCAGTATAGGCGTGATAGAACGTATCAGTACCAGAAAACAGGTGCTTGCGTGGCTGGAAATGCTGAGAAATACCCTTGATGACGTCATAGGAAACGGAGATATGCCGGGCAATCCCCTGGCTGAAAAGGCGAGAAAATATGTGACCGAGCATGTGGAAGACTGTATTAATTTACAGGAAACGGCAGAATATGTAGGGGTTTCCGCAGGATATCTGTCTACAATTTTTAAGAGAGAATATAAGCAGAGCTTTGTGGATTTTGTAAACAGAACCAAAATGGAATATGCCTGTCATCTGTTGGAAGAGAAAAAAATGATGGTCATGGAAATTGCCTACAGACTGGGATACGAAAACGCTTATTACTTTTCAAAGGTATTTCGCAAGTATATCGGAATGCCGCCAACCGACTATCAGAAGCGTGCAGAGGAGAAAAAAATACAAGAAGTGAAAAAAAGTAATCGTCTAAATGAGGAAAGTTAAAAAATTTACAACTGTTTTTTATAATTCTTAATTTTATTTCCGAATACAGACCTGTATAATGAAGGGCAGATGAAAAAAGAAAATTCACATTCATGAATGCAGAACAAAGGGTCTTAGGAGGAAATGAGATGAAGAGGAAATTTTTAAAGACAGTCGCATTCGGACTGGTATCAACAATGGCTGCAACTACTCTTTTGGCAGGCTGCGGAGGAAGCGATTCCAAAGAAGCGTCAGGAGATGGCAAAAAGGACGAAAAAGTAACACTGACTTTTCCGGTATGGGATTCCGCACAGAACCTGTATCTGGAAGACATTATCAAAGGTTTTGAAAAAGAGAACCCGAACATTAAAATTAATATGGTAGATGTAGCGGCAGCAGATTACATGAATAAATTATCTACCATGCTGAACGGGGGAAATGATTGTGATATCGTTTACATAAAAGATGCGGATTCCACCCCTTCTTTTGCAGAAAAAGGACAGCTGGAAGATTTGACATCTTATATTGAAAAGGACGGACTGGATACTTCCAAATATATTTCCTATGATGATTTCAACTTAGATGGAAAGCAGGTAGCGCTTCCGTTTAAATCAGATTATTATGTGCTGTATTACAACAAAGATATTTTTGATGCGGCAAATGTAGAATATCCTTCCAATGATATGACCTGGGACGAATGGGAAGAAATGTGTACAAAGCTGACCAGCGGAGAAGGCAACAACAAAGTTTACGGCGGATATCTTCATACATGGCAGGCATGTGTGGAAAACTGGGCAATCCAGGACGGCAAAAACACGATTCTGGGACCGGATTACAGCTTTATGAAACCATATTATGAAATGGCTCTGAGAATGCAGGACGCAGGAACCATTATGGATTATTCAACCTTAAAGACAGGTAACATTGCATATGCATCTCCATTCCAGCAGGGAACAGTAGCAACACTTCCTATGGGAACATGGTTCTCCACAATGATGATTACAAAGGCAGAAGCAGGAGAAACTGATGTAAACTGGGGAATCGCAACTTTGCCGCACCCGGAAGGCGTTGAGGCAGGAAATACAGTTGGTTCTACAACACCGATGGCAATTAATGCAAACTCCAAACACAAAGAAGAAGCATGGGAATTTGTAAAATATGCAACAGGTGAAACAGGCGCAGCCGCTCAGATTGAAAGAGGACAGATGCCGGCTTATCAGGACGATACAACACTGGAAACAATCGCCGGAAAAGAAGGTATGCCGGAAGGAGCAGCAGAAGCTTTAAAGACAACAAACATTGTTCTTGACAGACCAATTGATTCCAAATCAGCAGAAATTAATCAGATGCTTTCAGAAGAACATTCTCTGATTATGATTAAAGAAAAACCAATTGATGATGTATTGGGAGAAATGGGAGACCGAGCAAAAGAAATCCAGGGTGAATAAAGAGAGATTTTATGGGCGTCGGGTTGAACCGCCGCCCATTTTATGTTCAGAGTGTTATAGATGTTTTAGAATAACTGTTATTATCCGGTAAGCCGGGAATGAAATAGGAAAGGAGAAAGAATGGAAACAAAATCCAAGAAACAAAAAGGTGTTTCCCGTACAATTCGTCAGAATCTGGTAGGATATTCTTTTATTCTGCCAAACTTTATTGGCTTTTTTATCTTTATTTTTATTCCGGTAATGTTTTCTCTGGCGTTGAGCTTTTCTGATTGGGACGGATTTACAGAGATGAAGTTTGCAGGGCTTGAAAACTTTATCAATATTTTTAAAGACAGAGTCTTTGTCAGCGCAATCTGGCAGACCGCATATTTCTCAATCTTTACTGTTTTGTTTTCTATGATAGCATCTCTTGCTCTTGCTCTTCTGTTAAACCAGAAGATGAAGGGAAGAGGATTTTTCAGAAGTGCGCTGTTTTTCCCTTATGTAGCTTCTGTTGTGGCTGTATCCGTTGTATTTAACGCAATGCTTCAGCCGGAATACGGACCGGTAAACGAATTTTTAAAAGCCATTGGTATATCCAATCCTCCGGGTTGGTTAGCATCTACCACATGGGTAATTCCCGGTTTGATTATTGTAAACGTGTGGAGAAACATGGGATACTTTATGATTATTTATCTGTCAGGTCTGCAAAGCATTGACCCAAGCCTTTATGAGGCGGCAGAATTAGATGGTGTAAAAGGCTGGAGCCGTTTCTGGAAAATTACATGGCCTCTGTTAAGCCCCAGTACCTTCTTTGTTGTTATGATGTTAGTCATTAACTCCTTTAAGGTCTTTGACCTGGTATGGCTGATGACAAACGGTGGTCCCGGAACTTCTTCTACCATGATTTCACAGTATATCTATAACCAGGCGTTTATTTCCTGGGATTATGGAAAATCATCTGCAGCGGCTATGATTCTGTTTGTGATTGTTGCTCTTCTTACTGCGTTCCAGTTTAAGGCAGAGAAGAAAGTTGTAAATTATTAAGGAGGATAGAGATATGGTAAAAAAGAAAAACCCGGTAAAAAGAGCGCTTCTCTATATCCTGCTTATTGCTTTGACCGTGATTACCCTGACACCTTTGATTTGGATGGTATCTTCTTCTTTGAAGCTGGACAGTGATGTGTTTTCTGTTCCTATCAAATGGATTCCTTCTGACCCGCAGTGGAGCAATTATACAAAAGTATGGGAAAAGATTCCTCTTTTAACCTTTACGTTTAATTCTGTAAAACTGACCGTTATTATTACCATTATTCAGGTCATTACTTCCAGTTTTGCAGCTTATGGATTTGCAAAATGTAAATTTAAGGGACGCGATGTTCTCTTTATGCTCTATGTGGCAACCATGGCAATTCCGTGGCAGGTATACATGCTTCCGCAGTATTCTCTGATGAACAGCCTGCATCTGGTAGATACACATATCGGTTATATTCTGATGCAGAGCTTTAATGCTTTTGGTGTATTTTTAATGCGTCAGGCATTTATCTCCATTCCGGACGAACTTCTGGAAGCAGCCAGAATAGACGGTTTGTCAGAATACGGCATTTATGGTAAAATTGTATTACCTCTTAGTAAAGCGTCAGCGACAACACTGATTATCTTTACTTTTGTAACTATCTGGAACGATTATATGGGACCGATGATTTATTTTAATACAGAAACAAACAAGACCATTCAGCTTGGTATTAAGATGTTTATCGGACAGTATTCCACAGAGTATGGTCTGGTTATGGCCGTATCTGTGCTGGCATTGATTCCGGTGCTGCTGATTTTCCTGATTGGACAGAAACAGTTTGTCCAGGGAATTGCAAGCAGCGGTATTAAAGGCTGATAAAGTAAAACAGAAAAGAAAGCCCTGTTGGACAATGAAAGTGTAAGATCTGATTGCTCCGGCAGGGCTTTTGAAGCATCGCAGAGAAAGGAGTGCGTAAAACTATGTTATATCCAAGAATGTCATCAGGAAGAATGGTATTTGATTTAAACGGAATCTGGGATTTCAAACTTCTGGAGAAAACAGGAACGGAAAGAGAACATGCGGGATTGCATCTGACAGGGGGCAGAGCCATGCCGGTACCGTCCTCTTATAATGATATTTATCCGGAAAAAGACTTTGCAGACCATGTGGGGGAAATGGTTTATCAGAGAACGTTTACGGTAACAGAGTCTATGAAAAAGGGGCGGCTGGTACTGCGATTCGGGAGCGTGACACATCAGGCAGAGGTGTACCTGAACGGAAAACGACTGGGAGAACATAAGGGAGGATTTCTGCCCTTTTCTTTTGAAATTGCAGAACAGGCAGTGGTTGGAGAGAATCTTCTGACCGTTTTTGTGAACAACATTGTAGATTATTCCACCTTGCCCTGCGGAAGAATGGTAACAGAAGAATTTCCCGGGCTTGAGCCGAGAACCGTGAATCTTCCCAATTTTGATTTCTATAATTATACGGGGATTATGCGTCCTGTGTGGCTGTATACAACGCCTGTGGTTTATATCAGAGATATTACGGTTTCAGGGAAAAAAGACGGCAGCTTTGCCTGGGACATAGAAGTATCCGGGGAGGAAGAGGAAAATGCAGAGGTGCAGGTACGCGTTCTGGAAATGAACGGGGCGTGTGTGTATGAGGGAAGCGGGAAAAGCGGCAGCGGAAAGATTGAAAACGTGAAGCTCTGGTCAGTAAAAGAACCAAACCTGTACCAGCTGGAAGTACGCTTAAAAACAGGAGAAGCTATAGAAGACGCTTATACAGAAACCTTTGGCTTCCGTGAAATATCCATTGAAAACTGCAGAATTCTGTTAAATGGAGAGCCTGTTTATTTAAAAGGCTTTGGGAAACACGAAGAGGGAGGAACACGGGGCAGAGGAACCGACCTTGCTCTTATGACAAAGGATTTGGGGCTTTTGAAGTGGATCCATGCAAACTCTTTTCGTACCAGCCATTATCCGAACAGTGAGGAGATGATGCAGCTCTGCGATAAAATGGGGATTCTGGTCATTGACGAGGCACCGGCTGTGGGGCTGAATACCGGATTTACAGCAACAGGACTTTTAGGTGGGAATCCAAAAGGGACCTGGCAGACACTGGAAACTGCCCAGCATCACAGAGAGGTTATGGAAGACTTAGTGGCAAGGGACAAGAACCACCCCTGTGTCATTGCCTGGTCTGTGGCAAACGAACCGGCAAGTCAGGAAGAGGGGGCAAAGGAATATTTTGAACCTCTGGTAAGACTTACAAAAGAGAAAGATGTACAGCATCGTCCTGTAACCATTGTAACTTATGAAGGTTCTGCGCCGGATACCTGTAAGGTAGCAGAACTGTGCGACTTTTTAATGCTGAACCGCTATCGGGGCTGGTATGATACAGAAGGAAATTTAAGAGGAGCTGCGGCAAAGTTAAAGGCAGAACTGGAAGGATTTCATAAAAGATGTCCGGATAAGCCGATGATGCTGGGAGAATATGGGGCAGATACCATTGCAGGTCTGCATGACATAAACGCCAGATTGTTTACAGAAGAATATCAGACAGCTTTTATGAAAGCGTACGGAGAGGTCTTTGATTCTCTTCCTTATATTACGGGAGAACATGTGTGGGTGTTTGCTGATTTTGCAACAGCGGAAAACATCAAACGGGTAGACGGCAATAAAAAGGGAATCTTTACAAGAGAGAGAAGACCAAAACAGGCGGCATATTTTTTGAAAGAAAGATGGGAGAACCTATAAATGAGTACAGAAAAGAAATGGATAGAGATAAAAGCCCTGGAAACTTATCCGGAGGCTGAGAAAACAGAGATTGAGCAGGCAATGCAGTTTGCAGTGGAACAGGTAATCAGAAATCTTCCGGAATTTACGGAAGCTTTTCCGGGACCAAACAGCTTTGGAAATTTCTACAAACCAGGAGAAAACGTAGAATGGACAACCGGCTTCTGGACAGGAGAAATCTGGCTTTCCTATGAAAATGCAAAGACGGAAGAGGAGAGAAAAAGACTGAAAAATGCCGGGAAAATTCAGGTGGAATCTTTCCTGAATCGCATTCAACAGAGAATTGACGTAGACCACCATGATATGGGATTTCTTTACAGCCTGTCCTGTGTGGCAGCATATAAACTGACAGGAATGGAAATGGCAAAACAGGCGGCTTTGGCGGCAGCGGACAATTTAATCAGCCGCTATCAGCCAAAAGGGGAGTTTCTTCAGGCATGGGGAGAAATGGGAGCCCCGGATAATTACCGTTTTATTATTGACTGCCTGCTGAACTTACCGCTGTTGTACTGGGCGTATGAAGAAACAAAAATTGACGGGTATAGAGAAATTGCAGAAAAGCATATTCATACAGCCCTTGCAAATGTGATTCGCGAGGATAATTCTACCTGGCACACCTTTTTCATGAATCCGGAAACAGGAGAACCGGACCATGGGGCAACCTGTCAGGGGTATCGCGACGGTTCTGCCTGGGCGAGGGGACAGGCCTGGGGCGTATATGGAACAGCCGTGGGATATCGTTACACAAAGCGGGAGGAATATATTGCATATTTCAGAAGGGTGACCGGATATTTTCTGGAACATCTGCCAGAGGATTTGTGTCCGTACTGGGATTTGGAATTTGGTACAGGAGATGAGGAACCGCGAGATTCTTCTTCCGCAGTGATTGCAGCCTGCGGTATGCTGGAAATGAGTAAATATATGAATGCCGAAGAGGGGGCATATTACAAATCCATTGCACTGAAAATTTTGAAACAGATGGTAGACAAATACGGGGTGAAAAGTCCAAAAGAAAGCAATGGTCAGCTTCTGTGCGGAACGTATTCTAAGAAAAGTCCGTATAACACCTGTACAGAGGCAGGTGTGAATGAATGCGTGATCTGGGGCGATTATTTTTATATGGAGGCTCTCTACAGAGTGCTGAAGCCGGAGTGGGAAAGCTACTGGTAAAAGAAAGAGTATGCTGTATGGATTGACAAATCCTTTCTTTCCATGGTATGGTGGTCTGGAGAAACTACAGAAAACAGACAAAGCGGGAATGAAAGTATATGAAAAATCAGAAGAATATAAAAAACAGGCTGTTTTGTATAGAAAAGAGAAGTTTATGGATTTGGTCGGGAATACTGATTTTATTTCTGGCAGGCTGCCGGTTTCCGGGGGGAAAGGCAGAACCTTTGGAAAACGGGAAGCTGAAGGTGGGCATGTATCTGCAGTTGCCTTCTCTGTGTTACCTGTCAGAGGAAACCAGCAAGCCGGAGGGATTTGAGGCAGAACTGGCAGGAAAGCTGGCAGAAAAAATGGGACTGGAACTGGAGATTGTGGACACTTCAGAGGAAAATCTCTTAAAATCTCTGGATGCAGATCTGTATGACTGCGTGATTTCTGGTGTAGGACTTTCCCAGTGGAATGAAACACACTATTCTCATACCATGCCTTATGCAGATATCTCCTCTGTACAGGAAAAGACAGGACGGGATACAAAATATACAGAACTGTCCATTTTTACCAAAAAGGGAAATCCCATGGCAGGGGAATTGGAAAAGAATCTGCAGGAACTTTGGAAGGACGGGACTTTAAAGGCGCTTTCACAGAAATATTTTGAAAAGGATATTACATTAAAGCTGCAGGAAAAGAAGTGAAAAATAGTTGTAAAAAAGGAGGAAAAGCATGGAAATATGCCCTATGCTTCTCCTCTTTTTTTGTACAAAATTACGACGGATTTTTCAAAAAAACAACTTGATTTTTTGAAAAAGGAATGGTAGCATAAATATATAGTTTAATGACTGAACTAAATCGGGAAATAAGAAAATCAGGGAGGAAAATACTATGAATTTATCAAATATGCCGGAATTAAAATTAGGAATCGTGGCAGTAAGCCGTGACTGCTTCCCCATGTCTTTGTCTGAAAACAGAAGAAAAGCAGTGGTAGAAGCTTATAAGAAAAATTTTAACGGAGAAATTTACGAATGTCCGGTTATTGTGGAAAGCGAAACGGATATGATGAAAGCTTCCAGGGATTTAAGAGAAGCTGGTTGTAATGCGCAGGTGGTTTATCTTGGAAACTTCGGACCGGAAACAGAGGAAACCATGCTGGTGAAAGCATTCCACGGTCCTTCTATGGTAGTTGCAGCAGCCGAAGAGGGAAATCTGGTACAGGGCAGAGGCGATGCCTACTGCGGTATGTTAAATGCAAGTTACAACTTGAAGCTGCGTAATTTAAAGGCGTATATTCCGGAATATCCGGTTGGAACAGCTGAAGAAGTTGCTGAAATGATTCATGAGTTTGCACCTATTGCAAGAGCTCTGGTGGCAGTGAGAAATCTGAAAATCATCAGCTTTGGTCCACGCCCTGCAAACTTCCTGGCATGTAACGCACCCATTAAAAGACTGTATGATTTAGGTGTGGAAATTGAAGAAAATTCAGAATTAGATTTATTTGAAGCCTTTCATAAGCATGCAGATGACCCGCGTATTCCAGATGTGGTAAAAGAAATGGAAACAGAGTTGGGCGAAGGAAACATGAAACCGGAAATTCTGCCAAAACTGGCGCAGTATGAAATTACTCTTTTAGATTGGGTAGAAGCACATAAAGGCTGCAGAAAATATGTGACACTGACAACAAAGTGCTGGCCTGCATTCCAGACACAGTTTGGATTTGTACCATGTTATGTAAATAGCCGTCTTACTGACAGAGGCATTCCGGTTTCCTGTGAAGTGGATATCTGGGGAACTTTAAGCGAGTATATCGGTACGGTTATCAGTCAGGATACAGTAACTTTGCTGGATATTAATAACACGGTTCCGGCTTATATTTACAATGATGAAATCAAAGGAAAATACAATTATACACAGAGAGAAACCTTTATGGGCTTCCATTGCGGAAATACAGCAGCAAGCAAGCTGACTGCCTGCTCCATGAAATATCAGATGATTATGGCAAGAACTCTGCCGGAAGAAGTAACACAGGGAACATTAGAGGGAGATATTATCCCTGGAGATATTACCTTCTACCGTTTGCAGAGTACCGCAGACTGCAAGCTTCGCGCTTATATTGCACAGGGTGAGGTATTGCCGGTAGCTACACAGAGCTTTGGCGGTATCGGAATCTTTGCAATTCCGGAAATGGGACGTTTCTACCGCCATGTGCTGGTAGAGAAAAATTACCCGCATCACGGGGCTGTGGCTTTCGGACATTTTGGAAAAACACTGTATGAGGTATTCAAATACCTAGGCGTGGAAGTGGAAGAAATCAATTACAATCAGCCAAAGGGAACTTTGTATCCAACAGAAAATCCATTTGCATAAGAGGAGAAAGAGATGTTATACATTGGTGTAGATTTGGGAACTTCTGCGGTAAAATTACTGTTAATGGACGCAGAGGGCAGGATTCAGAAGGTTGTTTCCAGAGAGTATCCTCTATCTTTTCCACACCCGGGCTGGTCTGAGCAGAATCCAGAGGACTGGTGGAGAGAGAGCTTTGAGGGAATCAAAGAACTCACTGAAGAATGCGATAAGAGTCAGGTGGCAGGTATCAGCTTTGGGGGGCAGATGCATGGTCTGGTGATTCTGGACGAACAGGACGAAGTTATTCGTCCGGCAATTCTCTGGAATGATGGAAGAACAGCAAAAGAAACCGAGTATCTGAATCAGGTAATTGGCAGAGAAAAGCTGTCTGAATACACAGCGAATATTGCATTTGCAGGATTTACTGCGCCCAAAATCCTCTGGGTAAGGGAGCATGAACCTGAAAACTTTAAACGAATCAGAAAAATCATGCTGCCAAAGGATTATCTTGCATATAAACTGTCAGGAGTACACTGCAGTGATATGTCTGATGCTTCAGGTATGCTGCTTTTAGATGTGAAAAACCGCTGTTGGTCAAAAGAAATGCTGGATATCTGCGGCATTTCAGAAGAACAGATGCCAAAGCTTTTTGAAAGCTATGAAACCGTGGGAACCTTAAAGCCGGAGCTGGCAGAGGAACTGGGGCTTCCTGCTTCCTGCAAAATCGCAGCAGGCGCAGGGGACAATGCTGCTGCTGCTGTGGGAACCGGAACTGTGGGAGATGGGCGATGCAACATTTCTCTGGGAACCAGCGGAACTATTTTTATTTCCAGCAGAGCGTTTGGCGTGGATCCGCATAATGCCCTTCATGCTTTTGCACATGCAGACGGAAATTATCATCTCATGGGCTGCATGTTAAGCGCAGCGTCCTGTAATAAATGGTGGCTGGATGAGATTATCGGTACAGGGGACTATGCAAAGGAGCAGGAAAAGATTACAAAACTGGGAGAAAACCATGTGTTTTTCCTTCCCTACCTTATGGGAGAGCGTTCTCCTCACAACAATCCGGACGCCAGAGGTACCTTTATCGGACTTACCATGGATACCACCAGAGCAGATATGACCCAGGCTGTTTTAGAAGGCGTTGCATTTGCCATTCGGGATTCTTTTGAAGTAGCAAAAGCGCTGGGCATTCAAATTGAGCGGACAAAAATCTGCGGCGGCGGTGCAAAAAGCCCGCTGTGGAAAAAGATGATTGCCAATATTTTAAATATTAAGGTGGACGTCATTGAAGCAGAGGAAGGACCTGCTCTTGGCGGCGCCATGCTGGCAGCTGTGGCAAATGGGGAATATGCTTCTGTGGAGGAAGCAGCGGAACGAATTGTAAGGGTTGTTGACACCATAGAGCCGGAACCGGAACTGGCAGCAAAATATGAGGAGAAATATGGAAAATTTGCAAAGATTTATCCGGCGGTAAAAGAATTGTTTACAGAAATTATTTAAGGAAAAGAAAATATATCTTTGACAGAAAAAAGAGTGTCTGTATCAAAGTCTACGAAGAAAAGCAGGCTGTTGCCTCGTAGGGTTTATGCAGCACTCTTTTTTATGGAAAGAAAACCATTTGCTGTACATTGACAAGGGGAAAAAGAATCCCTACAATGAAAAGAAAGCTTTGATATTGCGAAAAAAGAAAGGAAGGATACAAGATGAGAGATATTTTGGACGTTCATACCCATACCATTGCCAGCGGACATGCTTACAACACCATGCGGGAAATGGCGAAGGCAGCTTCAGAAAAGGGACTGGAACTTTTGGGTATTACAGAACATGCAGTTTCCATGCCGGGAACCTGCGGAGCCTTTTATTTTGAAAATCTGAAGATGGTAGAGAGGACCATGTACGGAATAGAACTTCTCTTAGGTGCAGAGGTGAATATTATGGATTACAGAGGTGCGGTAGATATGGCAGACAGCACGATGAAGAAAATGGATCTTGTTATTGCCAGTCTTCATATTCCCTGTATCACACCTGGAACCAGAGAGGAAAATACAAATGCTTATTTGGAGGCTATGAAAAATCCTTATGTCAATATTATCGGACACCCGGACGACGGCAGATACCCGGTGGATTATCTGGCTCTTGTGCAGGCTGCTAAAGAGCATGGAATTTTACTGGAGGTGAATAATAATTCTTTAGACCCCAGATGTACCAGGCAGGGGGGAGAAGAAAATGTGAGGACTATGCTGAAATACTGTCAGAAGTATAAAGTGCCAGTGGTAGCAAACAGCGATGCACATACAGATACTCTGGTGGGATTTCATAAGTATGCTTTTGAGATTTTTCAGGATATGGAGTTTCCGGATGAATTAATCGTAAACCGAGATGCAGCCGAATTGAAAAAATATGTCAATAAATACAAGAATTTATAAAAATTTTAGAAATATTCCTAAAAATATGGATTTGTATGGTTTACTTTAAGATTTTACTGTGCTAATATATAGGTGAAGAATGTGAGGTATAACTGATAAAGTATTAATGTGGAAAAGAATACTATGGTCGGCAATACCTTTCAGGGGTGCGATTACGAATGTAAGGAGATTATTTATTATGAGTAAAAAAATTCATACAGAAGCAGTAGATTCTCTGTTTGATGCAGTTTTAAGTTTAAAAAACAGAGAAGAATGTTATTTGTTTTTTGAGGATGTATGCACAGTAAATGAAATCTTATCTTTGTCCCAGCGCTTTGAAGTAGCGAAAATGCTGAAGGAAAAGCGAACTTATCTGGAAATTTCCGAAAAGACGGGCGCTTCTACAGCAACCATCAGTCGTGTCAACAGAAGCCTGAACTATGGAAACGATGGCTATGATATGGTATTTGACAGAATCGAAGAAGAAAAATGAAAATAAAAAGCCAGGATTCCTATCCGGTTGTATAAAAGAGGCTGCTGTATAAAAGAAATCTTCCAAAGATGGAGAGTTCTTTTATACAGCAGCCTCTTTTGAAATTTTTGCGCTAATGTTTTTTGTGCTTGTCGCTATCCTGAGAAGAGGGAGCCATCTGGTCAATCAGGTTTTCAATTACCTGTTTTTTCACATATACGTCAAAACTTAGCATACAGATGAAAGCAAACTTTTGCAAAAATTCCTGTTCTGCAGAATCGGTCTGGGAAAAAGAGGTTCCCGCTTTGTTGAATTTTCTGGTCACATCTTTTATGAGAGGTTCAATCTGTTCCAGCTCCAAATCCATAATTTCCTGATAGACCTCTGTCAGTTTCAGATTTCCTTCACCTGGGAAGAATTTTTCGGCAACAGGACCTAAAAGCACCTGAATATCGCTGATAGACATAATGTTTTTGAAATAATAAATAAAGGTCAGCATTAAAATATGCTCTTTGGAATATTTCTTCTTTACTGGTGGGGGCAGAAGATGATTTTTGGCATAGTTGTTAATCATGGTTTTGGTAAGAACCTTGTCTTCCGGGTAACGCTTGGAGGAGGAGAGATGTTCTTCCATAAAAGTTGTCACCTGATCCATATATAAAGGAATGCCGGGGATTTCCTCAAGCTTGATATAATCAATGCGGGAAATGCTGGCGAGAATGCTGTTTAAAATATCTTTTGTGTCTATTGTCATATGTTATCACCTCTGCTCTATATTATATGGTTTTGGAAACTATTTGTAAAGAGGGAAAATCATTTAATTACCATATGACGGAAAAACCCAGTAAAATCAAGGGCTCCAGGCACTTTTGCTTGTTTTTTGACGGAACGGAAAATACATAAAAAATCCCCTTTTTGTCCCCTTTTGTCCCCTTTTTGTCCCCTTTTTTTAGCCTATTAAATGGATTTTTTTCATCTGTTCCTGTTCCTGCTCTTTCAACTTTTCCGTGACGTGCAGATAGACCCGTCTGGTAATTTCACTGTTTTCGTGTCCGAGCCTTCTGGATATGGCATCGGTACTCATTCCATTTGCCATTAAAAGTGACGCATGTGTATGGCGCAGCACATGAGGAGTGATTTTGCGACCGAGCGATTTCATAGAGGTTTGCTTCAGGACGTTGCAATAAACAAGATAGGATACATAATCACCCTTGGTATTGCAGAGAAAAAGCTTTGTCCGGTATCCACGAAAAAGTCCCTCCTGTTTTATGAAAAGCATGATGTCACGGCAAATCTTCTCAAGCTCTGGCTGTATGTATACATCTCTTACAGACGAAAGCGTCTTGGGGGTGTCTATGCTCTTAAATGCGGGGAAAATAGTCTTTGTAATGTGGATAACATGCCTTGAAAAATCGATGTCTTGTGACTCCAGTGCTAAAGCCTCTCCAATTCTTAGACCAGATAACGTCAAAAAGCGCGTAAGTAATTCCCACTTTCTGCTTTTAAATCCCTTTAAAAGGATATCCAGTTCGTTTGGTTCCAGGAACTTATCCTCTATTTTTTCTCGCTGCGTTTTATCTTTGAAAAGCTTAAACTTTGAAACGAAAGAAATATCGGCAAGGTAGTCGTTATCATATCCCCAGTGGAAAATAGCAACCATTCGGTTTCGGATATTGTTGAGATATCCATTTGGCTTTCCTGTACGAACCAGCGTTTCTCTGAGAAAAATAGGAGTGATATTGGAAACCTTTATATCCTTATCAAAGATTTTCAAAATGGCATTGCAAAGGTAATAAGTGGAGCGGTAAGAGGAAGCTTTCAAAATCAATTCCTGATGACGGAGATACTCTTCGACAAGCTCCCCTAAGGTAATGTTAGAGTTTTGTTTTGGGGCAGACTGTTTTTCTTCAATCATTCGTACCAAAATCGAAGCGGCGTTTTTTCGGGTGGCAGCAGTATTTTTAGGAAGAGTAACTGACACCCTTTTTTTCTTTCCTGTCATGTAATCCATGTACTGTTCCGTGAATTTAAATTTTCCTGATTTCGTTTCTTCAATCCACATTTTCATCTTCCTTTCATTTTGTGCAGAAAAAATAGGTACAAAAATAACAGCCAGCTGAAACAAACGTTCCGCTTGCAGGCTGTATCCGAAGATGATACAATATATTTGCTTGAAAACAGTATATCTTCGGGTATATAGCAAACCGTCTGGTGCGCCAACACTGGGCGGTTTTCACATTTGACAAATACATTCCCTTGACATATAATATACTTAACAAGGGAGCCGGAAGGTGACTGCACTTCACCCGTCCCGGCGAATAAGCTTTAAACTATTAAGGAATAGCCGTCTACTTTTCTCAGGAGCAGGACGGCTATTTCTTATGTGTAAGATTCAGAATTGCAACAATCAGTAGAGCAACGCTTACGATTAGGCTTAATTCCTCGTATGTACTCATAATAATCACCGCCTTCCGTAAGGTCTCGGAATAGGTGAGAGCACGTCCCCCAGCTCCCTGGGTAAGTATATTATATTGTCAAGGTGGAATTGAGTTCTAAAAAGTAGAAAAATGTTTAAAATCATTCTGTTGGTGGATTGCAAACGCCACAGGGACCATAAGAACTTTTAACTTCAGATAAATGTTTCTCTATTTTAGATTTTTTTACAAATCGACAACTGCCTGTATGGTATTTGTCGCCACTATTAGTAATATATACGATTGGGTCACTGTTTTCTTGAGTCTCATTATTTGAAGTGGCTTTTTGCTCTGCAGCAATGCGTTCTTGCTCTGCTTTTTTTGCAGCCTCTTGCTCTGCTTTGATTTTTTCGGCTTCCGCTTTAGCAGCAGCTTCCTGTTTAGCTTTTTCTTCTGCCTCTGCTTTGGCAATAGCAGCTTTATCTTCAAATGCTAAAGTGAGCTCATTACTTTCAGCTCCTGCTACATTTATATTTACTGTATATTCACCAGGTTCTGATGCAGAAAATAAGAATTCGCCATCTTCCTCAGTTATTTCTCCACCTGATACGTCAAAAGAGGAGCATTGTAATTTATAATCAGTGGGAACTGTATCAACACCAATAGGTATTTGTGAATTTATGTCATATATTTGTCCGGTGTCTGCAGAAAGAGTTACCTGCTCTAATTTTGGAGAAAAAGCATATAAAATAAGACTAAGAGCAAATAATGCACTGATAATAATTTTTGGAGTCTTCTTCCAATCTGATTTCCACATTAAGAATAAACCAACAGGAAAGAAGAAAATCAGGAAGAAGATTATCCAACCGGTCTTCTCGTGCCATTTTTTGCCATTAGTAGGACTCGGCTCTTGGTTGACGGAAATATTATTGTTTGGTGTATGGGTGGATGTTGTTCTTTTTTGACTACTGTTTGAAGTTTTGGAATAACTAATTCCAGTCCCAGGGATTCCTACAGTTGTAGTTTTTCTACCTGTAGAACTGACCGTATGGTGTAGTCCTTTTCCACCAAATGTTACACTGGTACTTTTTTTGTTTAAGTTAATCTTTATACCAGGGGCAATTTTGATACTTTTTCTGAATCTTAATCCCATGTGTGATTCCTCCCTCATTTGTAAATTATTAAAACGCCAGCGGCGAATTAACCGTGTGCATAAAATTCAATCAAATCAGCAGAACACTGCTTATCATAATCTCCATTTTCAATATGGCACATTTCATGGTGATAAGAGATTAAATGCTGGTGATGAGAATGTCTTGAATTTAATAGGATAGTATAGCTTCCCTCCGGATTTACTACGGTAAATGCTTTGACAGAAGCCGGCATATCGGAAATGTATACATTAACATCCGGTGTCATTTGAATCACCTCTTACTCGGTCAATCATTTGTTTTACGAATTCAATATCATCTTTTTTTACTTTACGAGAAGCATCAAATAATACTTTATACTCAGGATTCTTGAACATAAATTCTGCCATTTCACGAGCATCATCATTGAAATAATAAGATGATTCTGGAAGTACAGTCGTTTTATTTGTCCTTCCTAATAAATAATCAATATCTACGTTAAAAAAATCCGCTATAGTTTCTAAAGTTTCAAAATCTGGTTCGCGCGCACCGGTTTCATACATACCTATAGTGCTACGAGATATTCCAATCTTGTCAGCAAATTCTTGCTGAGTATATCCACTAGCTTGGCGTAGGGTTTTAAAAATATTACTGAAATTTCCCATTTATTGTTTCCTCCTTATATAGGAAAGATTATCACAAAACGTGTTAAAAGTAAATAGAAATGTCACAAAATGTGAAAAAAATATTGACAGTATAGAAATATAATGATATAGTGATTGTAGTCACAAAAAGTGACAAAGAAAGGAGGGAAGAAATGCAAGGATTTGGGAAGATTCTTACTGAGTTAAGAGGAGAAAAAACACAAGAAGAGGTTGCTAAATCCATTGGAATTGCTACTTCGACGCTTGGAATGTACGAAACAGAAAGAAGGGTTCCAAGGGATTCTATTAAAGTAAAAATTGCAAGTTATTACAAGAAAACAGTTCAAGAAATTTTTTTTAATTAAAAATGTCACGAAAAAGGACAGCGCTATTTCAACGCAAGTATTGAGTATTTCTTAGAGTAGAAAGCGGGGTGAGAAAGATGGAGGAGGACATAAATACAGTATTGGATGAAGAACTGAATAATTGCATTCAAAAACTTAGAGATGCAACATTCGGATATGAAGTCAGGACGTTTATCACAGAATACGAAGAACTGATGTTAAGAAAGTCAAGTATGATAACTCAGAAATTTGTAAGAGATACTGGACTAATCCAGAGAACAACGAGTGAAGAGTTTATGAGGTACAAAAGAAAATTACAACATTTAATTGTTCTCCAGATCGTACAGGGAATTTCCATTATCCTATTAGCTATGTCTGTAATAATGCAATGATAGAAACAATCAAAGCAGCTAAAGAGATAAATGTTGGAATTAAGAATTTTAATAATTCTACATATTTTGTATGTTTAGCTTTTAACAACATGGAGTCATGTTCTTTTAAAGAGGCACGCCCAAGCTCTGTGATTGTCATTTGTGCATCAGAATTCAACTTGATTAATCCATGTTTCTCTAATTCTTCTATACGGCCGTCTATAGTAGGGTCAGTAAAGAAAAAGGAAGCTGGCGTTCTTCCTGGATTTTGTAAGATTAATTCAAGAGTTTGAAATTCATCTTCGGTGATATTTTCAAAAAGTGACTTCATAAAAATTCTCCTTTCATAATACTCGGCATGGCAGTGCCTGTATCTACAGTATAGGAGAAGAACCAGAAAAACTCAAGAAAGGAGGTTGATAGCATGACAGTTATGCAGATTATGTACGGCAATCCGGTTATGACAGTAAAAGGGATTTCAGAACAGTTCCATATCAGTGATCGGACAGCCAGAAAACATATGAAAGAAATCGAAGAAAACCATGAACGCTATGGCGATTATGCAGTAATGGGGGAAGGTACACTGAAGAGAGTGAATTTCCTTGCCTTCTCCGACTACTGGAAATGGAAAAAGATGCTGGCAGACAAAAACGCAAGAAAGCATGTGCCGGAATACAATCCACAGGAAATTGCAAAAGCCATGGGATTCTACGGGAAAGAAGATTTGTAGGAGCTTGCAGGTCATGGAGAGGCAGAAACGAAACAAAGCCTTTGCGTATTGATATCGACAAAGGCTTTGTAGGTATAATCTTTAGACACTTTGATTATACCATACGATTTCCGAATTGCAAGCGTATTTTTACATATTTTTACAAGATTATGTAAACCAATAGGCGGCAAAAACAAAAAAAGATAGAACAGGCTACAAAGGGCTGAAAACGGCTAAATAAGCCGTTTTACAACTCGATAAAGATATTAAAGTTAGGATAAAACGTATGGCTACAAAAAGAAATAAATACATCATGAAGCACGGAGATGTGATTGATATCGAGGAATACCATGACGGGAATTATGGGGCGAAGGGAATTAAAAGGACACCAAAGAAAAAGCTGACTAAAGAGGATATGCAAAAGGTCAATGACCAGAATAAAACAAAGAAATGCCGGCAAAGGCTTTTACAGTATTTCTCCTTCGGTGATTGCTTCGCTACATGGACCTATGGGATGAAAAACAGACCTCCTACCATGGAGGAGGCATTGAAGGATTTTCAAAAGGCAATAGGAAAGGTTCGGGCACAGTACAAGAAAAGAGGGCAGGAACTTTTCTGGATCCGGAACATCGAAAGGGGAACAAAGGGAGGTTGGCATATTCACCTGGTAGTAAACGAAATTGGAGATACTGCCAGTATCCTGCAAAAGGCATGGAAGAAAGGCGGCACCTGGTTCACGGAAATCCGGAAAAGCAAATTTTATGACGAGGATTTCACCAAGCTTGCCAATTACATGACAAAAAGCGAACGTACCGTGGAGTTAAAGGTGGACGGAACCCAGGCAAAGCCCAGGATAAAAGAAGCGAGCTACAACATATCCCGGAACATGCCCCTGCCGGAACCGGAAAAGCAGACCTTGGTACACTGGCCAAAAGAACCCAAACCAAAGAAAGGGTATTACATAGCCAAAATCCATGAAGGCATCAATCCGGTAACCGGATACAGCTACCGGAGATACACATTAATCCGTCTAGGTAAAGACCTGGAAGAAAACAAGAACCGGAAACAGAGATTCCGGAAGAAAAGGAGGCGAAAGCGTGAGCAGATTTGATTCTTTACAGGAAGATATGAAAGGGATATCCGAAGCGGTAAAAAATGTGAAAAGTAAATATGGGATTACCAGCCTGGGCTTTGAAAGCTGTAATGGCGTAGAGAGATTCTGGACTTCCTGCGGAGGGAAGAACGACCTCGCCGGAGGCAGACAGGGAAAACATGGCAGGGATCCGGACGGGAATTTTGAAAAATTATAGGAGGAATCAAAATGTTGAACTTTGTTATTTTCGCATGGGAGCTGTTAGGGGTATCCTTCCAGGCGCTCCTGCTCTATGCTTTTGTCTACACAGTAGTTGCAGAGGGGAGGGACAGATACCGGAAATGGAGGGACAAGCGAAAAAAGTAAGCCTGTACCTGGAATGCAGCACCACAGCCTTGGGAAAAAAAGAGCGCATGTGCGGCTACGTTTTAGAGTACATCACGGAAAAAGGCCCTGCAACCCTGGTAAATTACCGGGAAGGCTGCGGTACCTACAACCGGGAGTTCCTTTTAGGACTTGTCGAAGCCCTGGAACGAATCAAGACGCCCTGTGAGCTCCGCATATACGGACAGAACCGCTTTGTCCTGTGTATGCTCCGGAACAGGCTGGCAGACTGGGCGGCAGAAGACTTTATGTCTAATGGCAAACCAATAGTAAACCGGGAGGAGTGGCGCCGGATATGGGAACAGATACAAAAACATCAGGTCAACATAGAACTGGGTGAGCATGCTTATTCCCGGTGGCTGCTGACAGAAATGGAGGAAAAATGCAGGAATT
>SAMEA3387500__coassemble_653_pt1 | contig 92351 bp, 72 predicted proteins | sample SAMEA3387500__metabat2_high_PE_001 | metagenome-assembled genome bin SAMEA3387500 (sample SAMEA3387500) | Felis catus | biome: Faeces | place: United Kingdom | collected 2012
CTACAGGTGCTATCTATGACGGAATTATCCCAACTGTAGACGCTACAATCGCTGGTGAATTCGGAAGAATTATGGGATGGGCTGATAAATACAGAACAATGAAAGTTCGTACAAATGCTGATACTCCGGCAGATGCTATCAAAGCTCGTGAGCTTGGTGCAGAAGGTATTGGTCTTTGCCGTACAGAGCATATGTTCTTCGAAGGTAACAGAATTGATGCATTCCGTGAAATGATTTGTTCTGAAACAGTAGAAGAAAGAGAAGCTGCTCTTGAAAAAATCCTTCCAGAACAGCAGGGAGATTTCGAAAAATTATACGAAGCTCTTGAAGGTAACCCGGTTACTATTCGTTTCCTGGATCCGCCGTTACATGAGTTCGTTCCTACAACAGAAGAAGATATCAAGAAATTAGCAGATGCTCAGGGCAAAACAGTTGAACAGATTAAAGCAATCATCGATTCTCTTCATGAGTTCAACCCAATGATGGGACATCGTGGATGCCGTCTTGCAGTTACTTACCCAGAAATTGCTAAGATGCAGACAAAAGCTGTTATTCGTGCAGCAATTAACGTACAGAAAGCTCATGCTGACTGGAACGTTTGCCCAGAAATCATGATCCCACTTGTTGGAGATACAAAAGAATTGGCATACGTTAAGAAATTCGTTGTTGAAACAGCTGACGCTGAAATCGCAGCAGCTGGTATTGAATTACACTACGAAGTTGGTACAATGATTGAAATCCCAAGAGCTGCATTAACAGCTGACGAAATCGCTAAAAATGCTGACTTCTTCTGCTTTGGTACAAACGACTTAACACAGATGACTTATGGATTCTCTCGTGATGATGCTGGTAAGTTCTTAGAAGCTTACTATGATGCAAAAATCTTTGAAAACGATCCATTTGCTAAATTAGACCAGATCGGTGTTGGTAAATTAATGGAAACAGCTATCAAATTAGGTAAACCTGTAAATCCAAACTTACACATCGGTATCTGTGGAGAACACGGCGGTGATCCAAGTTCTGTAGAATTCTGCCATAAGATTGGTTTAGACTACGTTTCCTGCTCACCATTCCGTGTGCCAATTGCGAGACTCGCTGCTGCGCAGGCTGCAATCAATAATAAGTAATAAATTGTTTTATATGTAGGAAAGAAGCCCCATGAAGCTTATGTACAAGCTCCGTGGGGCTTTTCTATGCCATAAATCCTCTTATCTTTGTTTTAAACAGGAGATTTTCTTGCGGAAATATTAAGAATATGTTACATTTAATGAGATAATCAGAGAATTTGAACAGAGAAAGGGGAAACGAATGAGAAAGGGAAAATTGCTGGCCTGGGGGCTGGCATTTTGTCTGGGTGTTTCGGGAGTCTGGTATTTTTCGGATTCTGCTCTGGCAGCAGAGCCTCAGACAGATAAATTACAAAATGAGTATGTATCAGGGCAAGACCATATTACTTCTATGGACGATGAGGGAAATATCACAGATGCGGACAGTTCGGCAAAGTTGATTGAAAATCCTGCAGGACCCAAGAAAACCAGGAGCGGAGAACCTCAGGTAGTGAATTTTCGGACAAAAAATAATGAAATTACAGAGTTTATTGAGCAGGAAACTGCAAATCCCGGTTATACCAATGGGGCTTATGGCGCCGATGCGGTGTATCTGGGGTCTGCCAATGGCAAATATAAATTTATGCTTTCCGGCGTAGTGGGCTGGGTAAAAGAAGACGAGGTGCAGGTGGTAAATCTGTCCCAGGTAAAGGCAGTCAGTTGTTATGAGGTAAAGGACGGAAAATTATTGCATCATATTGTGCAGGATATGACAACTCCGGGATATGCCACAAGCCTGAATAATGGTCCGGCGCCATCATATTTAGAACCCGGTACAGTATATTACAGCTATGATGGACATTATTTTTATACACATTATGGTGTTATGGTACAGGATTACCGTGCAGACCAGCGCACAAATTCTGTAAATCCACAGGAAGCTTATTACAATTACTTCCAATATCTGCCTATGCGAAGCAAATCTGCGTATACGGCAGAAGAACTGAATAAAGCACTGGATACCATTGTGAAACCGGATTCCAAGATGAAAAGTATCGGAGAAGCTCTTGTGAAAAATCAGAATACATATGGAGTGCAGGGGCTTCTTATGGCAGGAATTGCAGCCAATGAAAGTAACTGGGGGAAAAGTAGTATCAGTCAGAAAAAAAACAACTTATTTGGTTTGAATGCCACCGATGCAGCGCCGGGAGAAAATGCCAGCCAATATAGCAGTGTGGAGGCATGCATCAAGGACTTTGCAAAGGGCTGGATTTCCGAAGGGTATCTTTATCCGGAGGATTATCGGTATCATGGAGGATTTTTAGGAAATAAAGCCAGTGGTTTGAATGTGAAATATGCCTCTGACCCTTATTGGGGAGAAAAGGCGGCAAATATTGTGTGGCGTCTGGATAGTGCTATGGGAGAAAAAGATGCAAATGCCCATACACTGGCTGTAAAGGAAATGATTCCGGGAAAGCACTTATCTGTAAACGTTCGAAAAGAACGAAACGCCTCCTCAACACGCCTTTACAAGACAGGAAAGGCGGCAAACTATGTGGTTTTGCTGCGAGAGGAGGAGCCTCAAGAGGGATTTTATGAAATCCAGAGTGATGCAGTGTTAGATAAGGGCAGAAATACAGTAGTAAAGAAAAATGGAGCCTATCATTTTGATGCCATGTATGCATATATGTCTGCCGATTATCTGACAGTGGTCAGTACGAAACAGACGGGGGAAGAGCAGCAGGAGCAACCGCCTCAGAAGCCGGAAACCGAGGGGGAAAATATACCCGCAGAGAAAACTCTGGACTCCATAAAAATTGTAAATCCACCTGTGAAAACTGTTTATACAGAGGGAGAAGCTTTTGAAGCAGAGGGAATAAAGGTCATGGCAAAATGGAGCGATGGCACAGAAAATGACATAAGTACAGAAATCATGTATTCGCAAAAGCCTTTACAGCTTTCAGATACAGAATTGCGGATTCAATATACTTATGGAGTTGTAACAAAGGAAACAATACAGAAAATAACAGTTTCCCCAAAAGAAGAAATAAAGCCGGCAGCACTTTTTGTAACGCCGGATACCGTGGAATTAAAACCGGGAGAAAGTCAGCAGTTTCAGGCGGAGATAAAGAATCAGGAAATGTCTGAATTATTGTGGGAGGTTTTGGGAAAACAGAGTGCGCAGACAGTGGTTGACAGCAATGGAAAACTGACTTTGGGGCAGGACGAAACAGCAGATAAATTGCTGGTAAGAGTTTCGTTAAAAGCAGATGCCAGCATAACGGCAGACGCTATGATTACTCTTATGAAAAGCCCGGAACTGGAAGGAAGCGGAGAAGACAGCCGGGTAGAGAATTCGGAGGTGCCGCAACAGGAACAAACCGAAACGGGAGAAGAAACGCCGGAAGCGCCCCGGTCAGAGGAATCAAAGGAGCCTTATGTGAAAGGACAGAAAATAGAAGGGCAAAAAGCGGAGAAACAATCTGTACAGAAAGATTCTGAAAAGGTGAACGGGAGAAGTGTAAAAACAGGAGATAATTTGCAGACAGGCTTCTGGATTTTACTTTTAAGCGTATCCGGTCTGATTGGCGCAGGTGCATATCAGAGCAGAAAGAAAAAATAGTGATAAAACAAGCCTCGCAAAAGGAATGAAACAGCAAAAAAGCTGAAAAATTCTTTTTGCGGGGCTGTTTTTCAGTTCGGCTCATTGCGCGATTTGCGGCAGCCTGTGCAGCTGTCAACAACCGTTAAGACGCTTTTTCATCCTTTGGAAGAATAAGATTCAGCAGGATTGCTGTCAAAGTTGCAATTACAACCGGAGATTTTCCGAAAATGGTTGTCACCCATGCAGGGAAAGTTGCAAGAGAATCAGCAGCCTGTGTAATGCCCATACCCAGAGCTACGGAAAGTCCTACGATAGAAGAATTGCGGAAATTCATTTCCTGGCGCATAATCAGCTTGATTCCGGTCATGGCAATGGAGGCAAAGACAGAAATCGTTGCACCTCCCAGAACGCACTGCGGAATTGTGGTTAAAAGGGCTGAAAATTTCGGAACAAATCCGGCAATCATAAGAATTACGGCAGCAAGTCCCAGAACACAGCGGTTAATTACCTTTGTAGTTGTAACAATTCCCACATTCTGACTAAAGGTAGCGGTTGGAAGACCGCCAAAAAGAGCGCCGGCAATGTTGCTGATACCATACATTACAATACCACCCTGAAGTTCTTTTGTTTCAGGTTCCCGGTTCATACTGCCCACCGTTGTGGCAGAAAAGTCGCCAATTGCCTGAATGGAGTTGATTCCGAAAAGCACGCCAATGGCAATGCAGGCAGAAGGCTCGAAATTCAGGCCAAAGTGAAGTGGTTTGGGAAGCTGGAAAAATCCTGCGGAAGAAACGTCCGAGAAATTTACCAGTCCAAAGCAGGCTGCCAGAATATAGCCGGCGATAATACCCACTAAAATAGACGCAAGCTTTAAAGTACCTTTGGCAAAATGGTTTAAGCCAATTACCACAGCCAGAGTGAAAAAGGCAACCAGCCAGTTTTTCCAGGAACCGTAGTCCGGGCTGGAAGCGCCGCCTGCCATATATTTTACGGCTGTGGGGTATAGGGATAAACCAATGGTAAATACTACAGTTCCTGTGACAATAGGTGGGAAAAATACCCGGATTTTGCGAATCGTAAAGCCTACGAAAATAGCCACAAGTCCGCCTATCACCTGGGCGCCCAGAATGGTTCCCACGTCATAGGATTCCGCAATGGCCTGCATACTGGGAACATAGGCAAAGCTGATACCCATAATAACAGGAAGCCGGGAACCTAACTGAAAGTTCTTCCCCTTGAAAATAGGAAAGAGTTGAAGCAGGGTACTGATGGCTGATACAAATAATGCTGCCTGGACAAGAATCACTTTATTTCTCTCGTCCAGACCGGCAACATCAGAGATGAGAATTGCCGGAGTGACACAACCTACAATCATGGCAACCACATGCTGCAGAGCCAGAGGCAGGGCCTTGGAAAATGCAGGTATGCCGTCAGATTCAAAAATAGATGCTTTTGTCTGTGACATTTGATATCCTCCTGAGTGTATAAGACATTTTTTTCAATTTTACTTTACACAATTTTTGTCGTGGCGTAAAGAAAAAAATGCAGATACATTGAAAAAAACAGGAGAATATTATATGATAGAGCAGAAAAGGCACGAAAAAAGGGGAAAAAGCTATGAAGAGGAAAAATAATAAGACGCAGAATACGGTTCTGCTGCAGATAGAAACTCAGGCAAATGCTAGATTGATTGCTAAAACAAGCAAAAGCATGCTGGCAATTTTTGCCCGTTATTTTGGATTGGGAGCAGGGTTTTGCCTGTTGATTTGGAGTTTTATTGAAAAACCGGTTTTTCTTACCGGAGTGGAAATCGGAATTGTGCTTTTGCTGGCCAGCTTTCTGATTCCATGGGCTATGGAAATCAGAGCGAAAAAACAGTTGGAGAAACGACTAAATAAGGGCAGTATAAAGCTGGAGTACAAATGGTATGAGGATTTTCTGGAAATTTATTCCAGAGAAGGAGGAAGGGTAAATCTCAGTAAAATTTTCTATACAGATATTCGGGCAATGAAAAAAGTATCCTTTGGGCTGTCTATACAACTGCAGAACAGAGGTGTTTATTATCTGTTTCTGGATAAAGAACAAAAAGAAGAGGTTATAAGGCTTTGGGAAGCAAAGCGGGAGAAGAAAACAAAAGATGCTGTATAAAAACAGATTTGGGACGGCCTGGAAAATGGAGGGCGTAAGAGCTGCCATTTTTCAGGGAAGGCCGGAATTGTTTTGTACAGCAGTTTTTATTTTTAAATACTGAACTAAAAAACTCTAGTATTAATATATGAAGTATGATATGATGACAGAAACACTAGATATAGTATGATGAAAAGGGAGAACGAAGAATGGACAGAGTAGATTGGAGAACATGGTTTTCGGACAATACAAGACTGGAAACTGTATTAGAGAATATAGAAAGAGAATTTCCACAAAAGGAGTATGCATTAGAGCGATTGTTGGAGCGCTTTGCAAGTTTGGCAGGCGACGGCATGACAGAGAATCAGAAGCTGGAACTTCTGATTCGGGCCGCTGTGGAGTTGACAGAGGAAATTGCACCGAAATGGGAATTTATTGGCGCACGGCTTTTGCTGTTCCAATTTCACGAAGAGCTGGAACGGGAAATGAGGCATAGAAAAATTAAGAATTTTTATGAAAAGCTTCAATATCTCACAAAAGAAAAACTATATGGTTCTTATATTCTGGAAAGCTATACCAGAGAACAGGTATTGCAGGCAGAGGCTATGCTGAAGCCGGAGCGGGATAAACTTTTTAATTTTTCAGGATTAAAGCTTTTGCTGGAAAGATATGTAATCCGCAGCAGAGGACATGTTCCGCTGGAAACACCTCAGGAAATGTATCTGGGCATTGCCCTTCATCTTGCCATGAAGGAAAAGCAGGCGCAGGCAAAGGGAAGCAGTCGCATGGAATGGGTACAGCGGTTTTACGACATGCTGAGCAGGCAGGAGGTTACTATGGCAACCCCTACACTTTCCAATGCCAGAAAGCCTTATCACCAGCTTTCCAGTTGCTTTATTGATGCAGTGCCGGACAGTTTGGAGGGTATTTACAGAAGTCTGGACAATTTTGCCCAGGTTAGCAAATTCGGTGGGGGCATGGGCCTGTATTTTGGAAAAGTAAGGGCAAGCGGCAGCAGTATCCGTGGATTTCAGGGAGCAGCAGGCGGTGTGATTCGCTGGCTGCGTTTGGTAAACGATACGGCAGTGGCAGTGGATCAGCTTGGTATGCGGCAGGGAGCTGCTGCTGTTTATCTGGATGCGTGGCACAGAGATTTACCGGAATTTTTACAGATACGAACCAATAACGGAGATGAGAGAATGAAGGCTCATGATATTTTTCCCGCGGTCTGCTATCCGGATTTATTCTGGAAAAAAGCCAGAGAGGATATGGGGCAGATCTGGCATCTCATGTGCCCTCATGAAATTTTTCAGGTTAAGGGCTGGCATCTGGAGGATTTTTATGGGGAAGAATGGGAACACAGGTATGAAGCGTGTGTACGGGACAGCAGAATTGCCAAAAGAAGCATGAGCATTCGCGAACTTGTACGCCTGATTCTGAAATCTGCGGCAGAAACAGGAACGCCCTTTGCCTTTAACCGGGATCTTGTGAATCAGGCAAATCCCAATGGCCATAAGGGGATGATTTACTGTTCCAATCTCTGTACAGAAATTGCGCAAAACCTGTCTTCCATGGAATCTGTATCCAGGGAAATCCAGACCAGAGAGGGAGATACCGTGGTGGTTTCTGTCACAAGACCGGGAGATTTTGTAGTCTGTAATCTGGCGAGCCTTTCTCTTGGCAGAATTCCGGTAGAAAATGACGCCTATATGGAGAATCTGGTTCAGACCGCTGTACGGGCGCTTGACAATGTGATTGATTTGAATTTTTATCCGCTACCCTATGCAAAGATTACAAATGAAAAGTACAGGGGAATTGGTCTGGGCGTCAGTGGCTATCATCATATGCTGGCAAAAAGAGGGATTTCCTGGGAAAGTGAGGAGCATCTACGCTTTGTAGATGAGATTTTTGAGAAAATAAATTATTTTGCCATTTCTGCGAGCGTCAATCTGGCGGAAGAAAAGGGGGTTTATCCGTATTTTGAGGGAAGTGACTGGCAGAATGGCGCTTACTTTTTAAAGCGGGGCTATACCTCAGAAAAGTGGGAAACACTGGCAAAAAGAGCAGCAGAAGGAGGCATGAGAAACGGCTATCTCCTGGCAGCAGCGCCAACCAGCAGCACCAGTATTCTGGCAGGAACCACTGCGGGTCTTGACCCGGTGATGAAGAAGTTCTTTATAGAAGAGAAAAAAGGAAGCATGCTCCCTCGGGTGGCGCCGGAATTGTCTGTGGATACGTATTATTACTACAAAAGCGCCCATGAAATAGACCAGCGCTTCAGTGTCCGCGCCTGCGGAGTGCGGCAAAGACATATTGACCAGGCACAGAGCATGAACCTTTACATTACAAATCAATATACTCTGCGACAGCTTTTTCATCTTTATCTGGAAGCATGGGAGCAGGGAGTGAAAACAATTTATTATGTGCGGAGTAAATCCTTGGAGGTAAAGGAATGTGAAAGCTGTGCGTCCTGACTGGGATATCTGTAGAAACAGAGACAGAAAGGCTATTGAGCGAACAGAAAACCTATATTATAATGAAAGAAGCGGAGAAAAATATGACAAAATTAAAGAAAAAACCATTGTTTAATCCAAACGGCGATACAGAAGTGCAGCAAAGGCGTATGATTGGAGGAAATACCACGAATCTGAATGATTTTAATCATATGCGTTATACCTGGGTCAGCGACTGGTACCGACAGGCAATGAATAATTTCTGGATACCGGAGGAAATCAATCTTTCTCAGGACAAAAAGGATTACGAGAGGCTGACTCTAAAAGAAAGACAGGCATATGATAAAATTTTAAGTTTTCTGGTGTTTCTGGATTCCATACAGTCCGCAAACCTGCCCTGCATCAGTGAATATATTACAGCAAACGAGATAAATCTCTGTCTTTCCATACAGGCATTTCAAGAATGTGTCCACAGTCAGAGCTACAGCTACATGCTGGATAGTATCTGCAGTCCGGAAAAGAGAAATGAAATTTTGTATCAGTGGAAGTCTGATGAACATCTGCTGCAGCGGAACACCTTTATCGGAAGTTTATACAATGAGTTTCAGGAAAAACAGGACTCCCTTACCCTTTTAAAGGTGATGACTGCAAATTATATTCTGGAAGGGATTTATTTTTACAGTGGATTTATGTTTTTTTATAACCTCAGCCGCAATGGAAAAATGCCGGGGTCTGCACAGGAAATCCGTTATATTAACCGGGACGAAAACACCCATTTGTGGCTGTTTCGGAACATGATTCTGGAACTGAAAAAAGAAGAACCACAGCTTTTTACAGAGGAAAATATAAAACTTATAGAAGAAATGATAAAAGAAGGCGCCAGGCAGGAGATTGCATGGGGGCATTATGTTATTGGCGATGGGATTTCAGGTCTTTCCAAGGACATGATAACCGCCTATGTGAAATATCTGGCAAATCTTCGCGCCACAGGAATCGGACTTCAGCCTGTTTATCCGGGGTATGAAAAAGAACCGGAAAGTATGCGCTGGGTCAGCCGTTATTCCAATGCCAATATGGTAAAGACAGATTTCTTTGAGGCGAAAAGTACCGCCTATGCAAAAAGCACGGCGCTGATAGACGATTTATAAAACAGTGTAAATTAGGAAAAGGAAAAAGAAATGAGAGAAAACGAAATTCTGGCGATTTATGGAACAAATTACAAAGAAATGACAAAACAGCTTTTGGAAGAGGCCAATTTGTGGGGGGAGATTCCCCATAGGGAGTGTCGTATTGGAATCAAGCCCAATCTGGTAGCACCTACAGAACCGTCCCAGGGGGCAACTACTCACCCGGAAATCGTGGCAGGGATTCTGGAATACCTGCAGGAACACGGCTTTGGGAATCTTGTGATGTTGGAAGGTTCCTGGGTGGGAGATAAAACAGAAGATGCAGCTCGTCTTTGCGGATACTACGATTTAGCGGAAAAATATCAGGTGGAATTTCTGGATTTGCAAAAAGATGACTGGGAAGTCTTTGACTGTGCCGGGCTGGATCTGAAAGTCTGTGAGGAGGCGATAAGGCTGGATTTCCTTATTAATGTTCCGGTAATGAAGGGGCATTGCCAGACTAAAATCACCTGCGCCCTGAAAAATATGAAGGGACTTCTACCAAATGTAGAAAAGCGTCGTTTTCATGCCATGGGGCTGCATAAGCCCATCGCCCATTTAAGCGCAGGGATTCGTCAGGATTTTGTTGTGGTAGATAACATCTGCGGGGACTGGGACTTTGAAGATGGAGGAAATCCTGTGGTGTTGAATCGGATTATGGCGGCTGCAGACCCGGTTTTGTGTGATGCCTATGTGTGTCATCTCATGGGATATGAAGTAGAACAAGTGCCTTATATTACCATGGCCGATGAATTGGGCGTAGGACTTTCTGACTGGCATCTGGCAGAGTTTCGGGAATTGAACCAGCCTGTGCAGGGAGAGTATCACCCAAAAGAGCGAAAAGTGGTAGAACTGGCAGACGCGGTGGAGGAAGTAGAATCCTGCAGCGCCTGCTATGGATATTTGCTGCCTGCTCTGCAAAAACTGAAGGAGGAAGGGCTTCTTGAAAGGCTGGAGGAGAAAATCTGTATCGGACAGGGTTACAGAGGACAGGCCGGGGAACTGGGGATTGGAAATTGTACCAGAGGATTTCGGTGTTCGTTGGAGGGGTGTCCGCCTACGGAAGGGGCGGTGTATGAGTTTTTGAAGGGGTATATTATGAAAAACATTTTGTAATGGCTTGCTTTTATGAAAAAACAGGGTATAATAAAGTTGACGTTAAATGCAGTTTAATAGAAAATTATAAAATTGGAGATTTTGATAGATGAAAGTATTGTTTTCCCCTCCGGATATCACGGAAGAAGAAATTGCAGAAGTTATAGATACTCTGAAAAGCGGCTGGATTACAACCGGTCCGAAGACGAAAAAGTTTGAAAGCATAATTGCAGAGTATTGTCACACAAAAAGAGCAGCCTGCTTAAATTCAGCGACCGCAAGCTTGGAGATGAGCCTTCGTATTATGGAAATCGGTCCCGGAGATGAAGTAATCACTACAGCTTATACCTACACAGCGTCCTGTAGTGTGATTTGCCATGTGGGAGCTATCCCTGTGCTTGTGGATACGATTCCTGGTTCCTATGATATGGATCCGGAACAGGTGCGCGAAGCGGTCACAGAGAGGACGAAGGCAATCATTGCTGTAGATTTGGCAGGTATTGTGTATCCGTATTATAAAGAACTGTTTCAGATAGCAGAAGAGAAGAAGGCTCTTTATCACCCGGCAAATGAAAGACAGGAGGCATTGGGAAGAATTGCAGTTCTGGCAGATGCTGCCCATGCCTTTGGCGCCTCCAGGGAAGGGAAAATGGCGGGAGAAATTGCAGATTTTACCGGATTTTCTTTTCATGCAGTGAAGAATCTGACTACTGCAGAAGGTGGTGCAGCAGTTTGGAGAACGATTCCCGGGATTTCTGATGACGAGATTTATCAGCAGTACATGGATTTATCTCTGCATGGGCAAAATAAAGATGCATTGGCAAAGACCAGACTGGGGAATTGGGAATACGATATTGTGGCGCCTTATTATAAGTGCAATATGACCGATATTATGGCTTCTTTGGGTTTGGCACAGTTTCGGCGTTATCCCCAGCTTTTACAGAGAAGAAAAGAAATTATTGAGAAGTATAATGAAGGCCTAAAAGACCTGGACATAGAGGTTCTGGAACATTATGGTGAACACCATACTTCCAGCGGACATTTGTATCTGACACGTTTAAATGGAAGAAATCGTCAGGAATGTAATGAGGTAATCGCAAAAATGGCAGAAGTAGAAATTGCCACAAACGTGCATTACAAACCGTTACCTATGATGACAGCCTATAAGAATCTGGGATTTGACATCAAAGATTTTCCAAATGCGTACCATATGTTTGAAAATGAAATTACACTGCCGCTGTACACGCGTCTGACAGATGAGCAGATAGAATTTGTCATTTCGACCTTCAGAAAAATTGTAAAGGAACTGTAAGCCATGTTAAAAAATTGGGACAGTCTTCCGAAGAAAATGCAACAGGAAGAAGTAAAAAAATATTATACAGAACTTTCCAAAAAACGTGGGGCTCTTGGTGCCAAACGTTTTTTGGACGTGGTTCTGGCGGCTTGTATGACCGTTCTTTTGTCACCGGTAATGCTGATACTGGCAGTATGCATTAAACTGGATAGCAAAGGACCGGTTTTTTATCGTCAGGAGAGAATTACACAGTACGGGAAAACTTATCGGATTTTTAAATTCCGTACCATGGTAACAGATGCAGATAAAAAAGGTCCTTTGGTGACAACGGGACAGGATTCCAGAATCACAAAAATGGGAAGTAAACTGCGAAAGTGTCGTTTAGACGAGCTGCCGCAGCTGTTTAATGTACTGACCGGAGATATGAGCTTTGTAGGGACAAGACCGGAAGTAAAGAAATATGTGGATTGTTATACACCGGAAATGATGGCTACCTTGCTTCTTCCGGCAGGAATCACTTCCAGAACCAGTATTGTTTACAAAGACGAAGACGAAATTTTGGATAAATACAGCCGGAGTACAGGGAAGACTACAGATGAGATTTATGTGGAATATATTCTTCCGGAGAAAATGAAATACAATTTAAAGTATTTGAAATCTTTTGGCGTTTTGGAAGACTTTAAGGTTATGATAGATACGGTACTGGCAGTAATAAAATAGACAGGAGATGACTATGAAAAAGATAGCGGTAATTTCTATGGGCGTAAAACTGGATAATGAAAAAGGTTACAGCCGTTTTCGGTATATCGGAGATTTTCTTTCTGATGCAGGATATCAGGTGGATTTGATTACAACTACTTTTCAGCATTGGGAAAAAGCCCAGAGAAAGCTTGATGAAATAAAAAAAGAGGATTATAAATTTAATTTGAAATTTATCTATGAGCCGGGATATAAGAAAAATATTGATTTGCGAAGAATCCACAGTCACCGGATTGCAGCAAAGAATCTGACAAAGCTGCTGGAACAAGAAGGGGACTATGATTTGATTTACTGTGAGATTCCTCCAAATGATGTAGCGCTGGCAGCGGCAGAATATGCGAAGAAAAAGGGGATTCCTTTTGTACCGGACGTAAACGATTTGTGGCCTGAAGCCATGCACATGGTACTGGATATTCCGGTTATAAGCAATATTCTCTTTTATCCCCTGCAAAGAGATGCAGAAAAGGTCTATTCTCTGGTTTCCGGTATTATCGGAACTTCTGATGAGTACAGGGACAGACCGCTGAAAAACCAGATGCTGCATGTACCGAAGAAAACGGTTTATGTGGGAAATGAGATTACAGAGTTTGATGCCGGTGTAAAAGAATACAGCTCTGAGATAGAAAAGAAAGAGGGAGAATTCTGGATTTCTTATGCGGGAACCATTGGAACAAGCTATGATATCAAAACCATGGTGCTGGCAGGAAAAGAGCTTTTAAATCGGGGAAAAGACCAGATGAAAATAAAAATTCTGGGAGGAGGTCCTTTAAAAGAAGAACTGGAAACTCTGGCAAAAGAACAGGATTGTACAAATGTAGAGTTTGTGGGCTATGCTCCTTATCCGAAAATGGCGGCTTATCTGGCAAAATCAGATATTCTGGTAAACTCTTTTGTGAAAAAAGCGCCCCAGAGCATTGTTACGAAAATCGGAGATTATCTGGCAGCCGGCAGACCTATGATTAATACCTGTATGAGCCCTGAATTCAGAGAAAAGGTAGAGAAGGATGGCTTTGGCATTAATATTATGCCGGAAGATGTGACAATTCTGGCAGATGCCATCGAAAAGTTGTATGAGGACAATGCTGGCAGAGAAGAGATGGGAAGAAAAGCAAGAAAAATCGCAGAAGAGCAATTTGACCGTCCTGAGTCTTATAAGAAAATCATTGAACTGATTGAGGAGTTGACAGGAGATGAATAAACCATTTTTCAGTGTGGTTATGCCAGCCTATGGAGTAGAAAAATATCTGGAAAAGGCAGTAAAAAGTATAGAAGCACAGACCTTTTCTGACTGGGAACTTTTGATTGTAGAAGACGGTTCTCCTGATAGAACGGGAGAACTGGCAGAAGAACTGGCAAAAGAAAATGACAGAATCCGTGTGTTTCATCATGAGAAAAACAGGGGATTAAGCCCTGCCAGAAATACTGGAATGAGCCATGCAAAGGGGCAGTATATCTGGTTTATGGATCCGGACGACTGGGTAGAAGCTGATGTGTTGCAAAAGGTTTATGATGCCTTGTGGGAAAATCCGGCAGAACTGACAATCATAGGGCATACAGAGGAATATTATGATCGTGATGGAAAGCTGAGCTATACTCACGAAATTTGTCCGAAAAGACAGTACCTGTCCGGTCAGCAGAAAATGAGGGAACAGGTTATCCGTCTGGAACAGGAAACTATTTACGGATATGCCTGGAATAAGTTTTACAGTCTGGAACATATACGAAGAGAAGGCTTACAGTATGAAACCGTTCGTCTGATTGAGGATATTGTATTTAATATTCAGTTCTGCAATGATATAAAATCCATGAATGTTCTGGATATTGTACCTTATCACTATGCAAAGCGTATGGAAGGCAGTCTGACTACCAAATTTGTACCGGATTATTATCCTCTTCACAGAAGAAGAATTGCCATGCTCTATGAGCAGCAGCAGCTTTGGCACACCGATACAGAGGAAACCTGTGCGATTCTGGGAAGTCTTTATGGCAGATATATTTTGTCAGCTCTGGAGAGGAACTGTGACAAGAGAGCAGAAATGAACCACAGGGACAGAAAGGCATTTTGCAAAACTGTTTTTGCGGACAGGCTTTTTGTAAAACTGATGCCCAAGGCAAGAGCAAGAGATAGCAAAGCGTTGAAGTTTGCACTCTTTTGCATGAAGCGAAAATCCGTATTTTTATGCACCACCCTTGCAAGAGCAGTACATATCATAAGAAGCGGACTTCCCATTGTCTATTCTAAGGTAAAGTCTAACAGATAAATTCAGAAAAGAAATTCAGTTATAGAACAATAGAAGGGGAAAGATTTATGAGAAAATATGATTATATTTTAGTAGGAAGCGGATTGTTTTCAGGCGTATTTGCATATCATGCCATGAAAGCAGGCAAAAAATGTCTGGTAGTAGAAAAGAGAGATACCATTGGAGGAAATCTCTATTGTGAAGATATGGAAGATATTCATGTTCATAAATACGGCGCGCATATTTTTCATACCAGTAATAAAAAAGTATGGCAATTTGTCAATTCGTTGGTGGAGTTTAACCGCTATACCAATTCTCCGGTGGCAAATTTTCACGGGGAAATGTATAATATGCCCTTTAATATGAATACCTTCAGCAAAATGTGGAATATCAGCACACCGGAGGAAGCGAAAGCGATTATTGAAAAACAGAAAGCCAGTGTAAAGGGAGAGCCAAAAAATCTGGAGGAACAGGCCATCAGTCTGGTAGGCGAGGATATTTACAAAAAACTTATCAAAGGATATACAGAAAAACAGTGGGGAAGAGATTGTAAAGATTTACCGTCTTTCATTATTAAAAGACTTCCTGTAAGATATACCTATGACAACAATTATTTTAATGATTTATACCAGGGGATTCCTATCGGCGGCTACAATGTGCTGATTGACAAGCTGTTTGCGGGCTGTGATATGGAAACAGGTGTGGATTATAATGAAAACAGAGAAAAGTATAACGCTCTGGGGGAAAAAGTCTTATACACAGGAACCATTGACTCCTATTATGATTACTGCTTTGGAAAGCTGGAATACAGAAGTCTGAAATTTGAAACCGAAACTCTGGATAAAGAGAATTATCAGGGAGTGGCTGTGGTAAATTATACGGACAGGGAAACACCTTATACCAGAATTATTGAACATAAGCATTTTGAATTCGGCACACAGCCGAAGACTGTCATTACAAGGGAGTATCCGGCAGACTGGCAGGAGGGTATGGAACCTTACTATCCCATTAACGATGAGAAGAACCAGAGTCTGTATCAGAAATACAAAGAACTGGCGGAGAAAGAAACAAAGGTTCTGTTTGGAGGAAGACTGGCAGAATATAAATACTATGATATGGACAAGGTAATTGAGTCTGCATTTAAACTGGTGGAAAAAGAATTATAAGAAGAAAAGACAAGGGGATTATAATGAAGTTTGTGAAAAAGGAGTATATTCGATATCTGGAATGGGCATTTAAGCTGAGCTATCTGCTTTTGGGACTCGTGACATTTAACTCCTTTCTGTATGATTCTCCAGTGCAGCCGTTTTTGGTAAAAGCGTGTTTGGTATTGGGTGTACTGACTCTGTTGGGAAGAATCATTTACTGGAAGGATTATATAAAAACGCCGTATTTAGCAGTGTTATCTCTGTTTTGTGTAAGTTTCTTTGTCACTATTCTGGCAAATAGGGAATATGGACAGGTAAGTGGGGATATTAAGTGGCTGATATGGACAGGAATTCTGTTTTTTCTTTTATATATGTGTGATACAAAAAGAAACACAGAAGCATATAAAAAAGAGTTTATTCTTTTTTCTCATATATTAATTGTATGGAATGCAATTTCTTCAGCAGCGAGTTTATTCCTTATGAGTCAGTTGTACCATGAAAAGTGGTTTACTGCTTCAGGAGAATTGATGCTGGCCGGCTTCCAATGGGGAAGGCTGTGGGGAGTGTATACAGACCCCAATTACGGAAGCGTATTTAGTGTGGTAGTTATTTTATTGTGTGTGTTTTACATTAGAAGATATAAAACCTGGAAAAAGATTCCGTACGCAGGAGTTGTTGTCTTAAGCTATCTGTATATTGTATTCAGCGATTCAAGAACAGCAGAAGTGGCAATGATTATATCTGCGGTTTTCTGGATTCTTTTGAATACTGTTTACAAGAAGAAAGCTGTGAAAGAATTCCTGGTAAGAATGATAATTGCAGTGTTTTTTTCCGTTGTCTTTCTTGCAGGAACCTCTGGTATTAAAAAAGAATATAATACGGAAATACAGCGACAGATTAATGAAATAGAAGCGAAAAAGAACACCGTCCAAAATGGAGTTCAGAATCATGCTGACAAAAATAAGACAAACGGTAAAAAACAACAGCAGGTTGGCCGGGCGCAGGATCTGGAAAAAGATGTTACGAATGGACGTATTGCTTTGTGGGAAAGTGGAGTGGAGGTCTGGAAAACCAGTCCAGTGTTAGGTGTTGGTTACAATTCCTTTATTCCATATGTTTTGAAAAATTTGCCGGAAACATATGCGGTTCATAATTCTCAGGGAACGAATTACGTCAGTCTGCATAATGAATTTATCAATATTCTGGCGTATCAGGGGATTTTAGGAATTGGAGTTTTCCTGATATTTATCCTATTGCTGTTCCTGCTGTGGGCAAAAGTAATAAGAAAAATAGAAGAAAAAGATCGGGATTACATAGCAGTTTTAAGCGCATGTGTGTTAGCCATTGGTGTATCCATGGTGTTTTTATTAGAAGGATTATACACAAATTCTCCGGGGACTTTTATTTTATGGAGTTTTGCCGGATATATTGCACATTATTGCAGAAAGACAGGAAAGGCGGAGCCATAGAGATGAAAAAAATGCTGGTTGGGTTTATTATGGATGGAAATGGCGGAGGAGTGGATAAGTATCTGTTGAATTTTCTTGAGAATACAGCAGGTGAAGAGGTAGAAATAGACTTCCTGACAAATGAAATAGATGCTGATTTGGAAGAATATTTAAAGAAATACCATTCCCGTATTTTTGCTATTGCAAATTTAAAACATCCAATAACCCAGTACCGCCAGGTCTGCAGGATTATAAAAGAACAGAAATACGATATGGTATATCTGAATATTTCGACAGCAATTGATTGCATAGCAGCTTTGGCAGCAAAAAGCTGTAAGGTAAAACGGATTATGATTCACAGTCATTCCAGTGGAAATGACTGTGAGAATCACATAAAGAGAATGATTTTTAACGGGATACATAGAATTTGCAGAACATTTTTGTACAGAATAGCTACAGAATATTATGGCTGTTCTAAAAAGGCGGGAGTCTGGTTGTTTCCGAAGAAGATTGTGGAAAGCAATAGATTTCAAACCATTTTTAATGCAGTGGATTTAGAAAAGTATACATATAATGAAGAACTCAGAAAGCAAGTAAGAAAAGAACTGAATTTAGAAGATAAATTTGTAGTAGGCCATGTGGGAAATTTTTCTTATCCCAAAAACCACTACTTTTTGATTGATATATTTGAAAAATTGAAAGCAAAATGTCCGGAGTCTGTTTTAGTGCTGGCAGGACAGGGGGAACGCCTGGAAATGGTAAAAAATATAGTGAAGGACAGGGGTATGGAAGACAGTGTGAGAATTCTGGGATTCCGGAAAGATGTGAACAGGCTGTTTCAGGGAATGGATTTTTTTGTCCTTCCTTCTTATTTTGAAGGTTTACCGACCGTCAGTATAGAAGCACAATGTACAGGACTGCCCTGTCTTATGAGCGAAAATGTAACGCAGGAAGCAGCAATTACAGGAAATTGTTGGTTTTTACCGTTACATGATACACCGGAAAAGTGGGCTGATTTTATTTTACAACATAGAAACATGGACAGAACTTCTGTTTCCTGGATAGAGAAAACGAAAAAATACAGCCTGGAAGATTTGAAAGAACAACAGATACAGTTAATAAGAGGATAAGGTGAAAAATGAAGCTGGCCAGTATTGTTGTACCTGTGTACAATATAGAAAAATATATAAAGAATTGTATAGAGAGTCTGTGTGTACAGACGTATCAGAATTTGGAAATTATTCTGGTAGATGATGGAACTTTGGATAACAGTGGCAAGATCTGCGACGAGTATGCAAAGAGGGACAGCAGAATCAGAGTGATTCATAAAGAAAACGGAGGTCTGAGTGATGCAAGAAACAAAGGCGCTCAGGCTGCGTCTGGGGAATATCTGTTCTTTGTAGATGGAGATGACTGTGTGGCTCCGGATTTAGTGGAGAAAACCGTTTTGTGTGCAGAAATACAAAATGCAGATATGGTTATTTTTGATTTTGAATCTGTAGAAGAGGATACCGGACGGAGAGATTTGTATCATTTTGATCTGCCGGAAAGTACGAATGTCAAAACAACCCCTGAACTGATTCTTAAGACACCGGCTGCCTGGTGCAGAATGTATAAAAAAGAATTTTGGGATTGCTCAGGTATCCGTTATCCTGAGAAAATTCAATATGAAGATTTAGCAACAACTCCGCGCTTGATTTTGAAAGCAAAGAAGATTGCATATGTAGGGGACAAACCATTATATTTTTATATGCTGCGAGAAGGTTCCATTATGCGAAGTAATAATTTTGAAAGAAGTTATCAGGATAGAAAATATGTTTTGAGTTATTTGAAAAAATATTTTCAGGAACAGGGAGAGGAACAGCACTATGAAAAAGAAATGGAATATTTATTTTTCGAACACGGATATTTTGTTCCCTCCAAAGAGATTATTCTGGCAGATACAGGAAGTATGTGGCTAAAGGAATTCAGAAGCTTTGCTTTGAAGAACTATCCGGAAATGTTTAAGAATCCTTACATAAAACAAATGTCAGGTAAAGATAAAATTTTGCTGTTTCTTATGCGGAGAAAATGGTACAGAATTATGAATCTGCTATCCGGCGCCAGAAAGCAAAAAGACAGTTGGAAAAAGGAGTAATGAGAAACTATGGAAAAAATACTGACAATCACAATTCCTTCTTATAATGTGGAAAAGTATTTACAGCAGACCCTGGATTCTTTTATAGATGATGAGATTTTAAATGACATAGAGGTACTTGTTGTAGATGACGGTTCAAAAGACAGAACAGCAACTATAGGAAAAGCATATGAAGAGAAATATCCGGATACTTTTCGCGTGATATCCAAAGAAAACGGAGGACATGGTTCTACCATTAACAGGGGAATACAGGAGGCAAAAGGAAAGTATTTCAAGGTTGTAGATGGAGATGACTGGGTATATACAGAAGACTTCATAAAGTTGGTAAAGGCTTTAAAAACCTGTAATGCAGACTATATTGTCACAAATTATTATGAAGTAAATGATAAAACCGGAGAAAAAACTCCAAGAGAATATCGGGAATTTCAAAAAAAGGATATCTGGAAATTTTCAGAAGCAGCCCAGGTAAAGCAAATAGGAATGCACCCTTTGGTAATCAAAACAGAAATTTTAAAAAAGAATCAGATTCGTTTAGATGAACACTGCTTTTATGTGGACGTTGAATATATTTTATATCCGGTGCCTTATGTGGAAACCGTACAGTATCTGGATTTGTTTGTGTATATGTATCGTCTGGCTGTTACAACCCAGAGTGTGAGTCTGGCAGGGTATCAGAAACATATGCAGAATCATATAGATGTTATTTTGCACCTGACAGAATTTTTTAATAAATATCAGAAATATGGTGAAAAAGAAAAAATAGATTATATTGGAAAAAGAATTGCTCAGATGGTGGGAGATCAGATTACGATTTTCATGAGTTTCTCAGAGAAAGATAAAGAGATGAAAAAGAAATTTATGGAATTTGACAGAGCATTAAAAGCAGCCAGCCCGGAGATTTACCATCGTTCTGGTGAAGAAAGCGGGACGCTTCGTTTATTTCGGAAGATGAATTTTAAATGCTATCCGTGGATTGCAAAAATGTGTAAAAAACGGAATCACATAGGAGAAGATTAGATATGAAGACACATTCTATTAAATTCAATTTTATTATGAATGCTTTGCTGACTTTATCGTCTGTTATTTTTCCTATTATTACATTCCCATACATATCGAGAGTGTTAGGAGTAAGGGGAAGCGGAGATGTAGCGGCAGCATTATCAACAGTTTCCTACTTTACGATGTTTGCTTCATTGGGAGTGCCTACATATGGTATTCGGGCTTGTGCACGGGTAAGAGACGATAAAGCAAAGTTATCGCAGACCGTCCAGGAACTTTTGATCATTAATGCAGTAACAACAGCAGTTATATATATGATTTTTTTCGGCTGTCTTGCAGTTGTACCAAAATTCAATGGGCAGAAAGAGCTCTTAATGGTAGTCAGTATATCTATCATATTAAACACCATGGGAATGCAATGGTTGTATAATGCACTGGAACAGTATAGTTATATTACAGTCTGTTCGTTGAGTTTTAAGGTTTTGGGAATCATATTGATGTTCGCCATGATTCATTCACCTGATGATTATTTAAAATATGGGGCAATTAGTGCAATTTCCAGCTACGGATCTGGCATTATGAATTTTATTAATATGAGAAAATATGTGTCATTAAAAAAGACAGAATTTTACGATTTTAAAAGACACATGAAACCGCTGTTTACATTTTTCTTTATGTCTGCAGCAACCAGTATTTATTTGAATCTGGACATGGTTATGCTCTGGCTGATGAAGACAAATTGGGATACTGGTATCTATAATGCAGCAATTAAAATTAAGACGGTGTTGGTAAACTTAGTTACCTCTCTGGGCACAGTTTTGCTTCCAAGAATGTCTTTTTACATAGAAAAAGGAGAGCAGGAAGCCTTTAAGAATACTGTGACAAAAGCTTTTCGGTTTGTTACAGTAGCAGCAACAGGAATGATGATTTTCTTTATGATTTTTGCAAAAGAATCCATTCTGATTTTATCAGGAGATGCATTTTTACCGGCAATTTTGCCTATGCAGCTGCTAATGATAACACTTTTGCTTATTGGGCTATCTAATATTACAGGGATGCAGATTCTTACCCCTATGGGGCAGGAGGATAAAGTATTGAAGTCAATTGTAGCCGGAGCAGTTGTGGATTTTACATTGAATCTGGTATTGATTCCCAGATATGCGTCTACAGGAGCTGCATTTGCAACAGTTATGGCAGAAACTATAGTTGTGATTGTACAATTCATATATTTAAGAGATATATTGAAAGGATTATTGAAGAATATCCAGTTTTTCAAAATTATAGCAGCATTAATTTTAGGAAGCGCGGGGGCTATTTTGTTAAAAGTAAATATGAATTTTGATGGAAGTTCCACCTTTATACGTTTAGTAATTATGGCAGCGGAGGCAATCGTATTTTTTGCTCTTTATGGAGGAAGCCTTCTTTTGATGAAAGAGCCTTTGATTATGGAAATGAAGGACATGGGGATTAATATGCTGAAAAGAAAGAAATAGAGGAGGAAAAATATGTATCAGACAGAGAAAAGTAGCTGGTGGAAACACTGGGATTTTATTGTCTTAGATATTATATGTCTTCAGATCGCCTATGTGATTTCTTTTATGATTAGACATGGGTGGATTTTTCCTTATAAATTGGAAGCATATAAAGATTTGGGAGTTATTTTGGCCCTGATAGAATTATGTGCAGGATTCTTTTTAGAAAGTTATAAAGATGTTATCAGAAGAGGATATTTTGAAGAGGCAAAAAGAGTTGTATTGCAGATTACAGTAGTTCTGGGTATTGTGATTGCAAGTTTGTTTATGACAAAGTCTTCTGAGGTTTTTTCCAGAGCAGTTTTTTTAAGACTCTGGATACTTGCTATATTGATTACATATATAGGAAGAGTCTTATTAAAATTGTGGGTTAGAAAAGTCTTAAGGAATAAAGAAAAATTGCAGAAATTGATTCTTGTTTCTACAGGGCAGGAAGTAAAAACAACCATTGAAGAACTGGAAAAACAAAAGTATAAAAATTACTATATTAGCGGGATTATATTGTTAGAGAAAACAGATATAGAAAAAATATCAGGAATTCCGGTGATTTCCTGTGGAGAAGATGCAATTTTGGGGATTCAAAACAGTATTGTAGATGAAGTGTTTCTGGATTGCAGCACACGAAATCCTTTAGTAAAGAGAATTCTGTCTGCCTGCAGGGAGATGGGATTGACAACACATTATAATCTGGGAAACAATGATATGCTTTCTGAAACTTCCATGGTGGAAAATTTTGGTGGATTTGCTGTTCTTACCTCCAGTATTAAATTTGCAGACTCCAGACAGTTGTTTCTTAAGAGGCTGATGGATATCGCAGGTGGAATTATTGGAATGATATTAACCGGAATTTTAACCATTATTCTTGCCCCTATTATTTATATCCAGAGTCCTGGACCTGTGTTCTTTTCTCAGGAAAGAGTAGGACGGAATGGAAGAAAATTTAAGATTTACAAATTCCGTTCTATGTATCCAGATGCAGAAGAGCGAAAAAAAGAACTGATGGAAAAAAATAAAATGCAGGGACTGATGTTTAAAATGGACGATGATCCCAGAATTATTCCGATTGGAAAATTTATTCGAAAAACATCACTGGACGAGTTCCCACAGTTTTTCAATGTATTGAAGGGCGATATGAGCCTGGTAGGAACCAGACCTCCCACAGTAGACGAATATGAACAGTATGAAACACACCATAGAGTTCGTCTGGCTGCAAAACCAGGATTAACAGGAATGTGGCAGGTCAGTGGAAGAAGTGATATTGTGGATTTTGAAGAAGTAGTAGCCTTAGATAAAAAATATATTGAAGAGTGGAATATAGGATTGGATATCAGAATTCTTTTGGAAACAGTAAAAGTAGTTTTGACTGGAAAAGGTTCTGTGTAAAGGGAGAAAAAAGATGGAAAATAAGAAAAAACATGTGTTTATTATCGGTTCTAAAGGAATCCCCGCACAATATGGCGGATTTGAATCTTTTGTGGAGAATCTGACAAAATATAGAAAAGATAAAGAAATACAATATTATGTATCTTGTATTCCCACAAAAGAAGTGTATGATACAAAGCCCAGGACTTTTAAATATAATGATGCAAACTGTTTTTATGTAACACCGAGAAATATCGGACCGGCAAAAGCTGTTGTTTATGATATTGAGGCATTGAGGTATTGTATTCGCTATATTAGAAAAAAAGGATTAGAAGATGTAGTTATCTATATTTTAGCATGCAGAATAGGACCGTTTATTGGGTATTATAAAAAACAGTTGCAAAAGCTGGGAGTTACTTTGTATGTAAATCCGGACGGACATGAGTGGAAACGGGCAAAATGGAGTCTTCCTGTAAGAAAGTACTGGAAAATATCTGAAAAATATATGGTAAAACATGCAGATTTGCTCATCTGCGACAGTAAGAATATAGAAAAATATATACAGGAAGATTACAGAAAATTTCAGCCAAAGACCACTTTTATCGCATATGGTTCGGAAACCAAGCAATCCAAATTAGAAGATCAGGATAAAAAATGGATATCCTGGTGCCGGGAAAAACAGGTAAAACCGGGCAAGTATTATCTGGTAGTGGGAAGATTTGTACCGGAAAATAATTATGAAACTATGGTCAGAGAATTTATGTGTTCTAAAACGGATAAAGATTTTGTGATTATCACAGGCGTGGAACATAATAAATTTTATCAGAAGTTAAAAGAAACTACTCATTTTGAGAAAGATAAAAGAATCAAGTTTGTGGGAACCGTATATGACAGTGAATTATTGAAGAAAATACGTGAAAATGCGTATGGTTATTTTCATGGACATGAAGTCGGCGGTACAAACCCCAGTTTGTTAGAAGCTCTTGGGAGTACAAAGCTGAATTTACTTCTGGATGTGGGATTTAACAGAGAAGTAGGAGAAGATGGTGCTTTATACTGGAGCAAGGAAATAGGAAATCTGGCAAAAGTAATAGAAGAGGCAGATAAGATGAAAGAGCAGGAAATCCTAGAACTGGAGAAAAAAGCAAAAGAAAGAGTTGAACAGGAATATAGTTGGGATATTATTGTGGACAGATATGAGAAAGTGTTTAAAAGGTAGATAGAATAGATGAAAATATTAGTTGTACATAATCTTCACAGAACCGGTTCTGCCAGTGGAGATGATCAGGTATTTAAAAATGAAACAAAGCTATTGCAGCAAAAGGGGATAGAGGTTATCCCCTATACTGTTATTAATGATAAATTTGATCAGGCTGGGGCAGTCGGGAAAATATTAATGACACTTGGCATGATGTGGTCATTTGAAAATTATAAAAAAATAGAAGAACTTATAAAACGTGAGAAGCCGGATATTATGCATGTGCATACTTTTTTTCCACTGCTTTCTCCGTCTATTTTGTATGCAGCAAAGAAATATCAGGTAAAAGTAGTGGCGACGCTGCATGACACCAGATTTATCTGCCCTTGCGCAACGTCTTTAAGGAATGGAAAAATATGTAATCTTTGCGGCGATGGAAAATATTTCAGAATGGTCAAGTATGGCTGTTTTAAAAATTCCAGGTTTATGTCTTTAGTAGTGGCAACTATTTTTAAATATCATAGGATCAAAAAATCCTTTTATAAACAAATTGATAAATATATTTGTCTGAATGACGAGCAGATTGAATTGCTGGAGAATATTGGTTTTGATAAAGAGAAAATTGTCAAAAAATACAACTTTGTATCCGACGCAGGACGATCTGTAGCAGAAATACCAAAAAACTATACGCTTCCTGAACATTTTGCCGTATTTTACGGGAGAATAGGGGAAGAAAAAGGCATCCGGATACTTCAAAAGGTTTGGGATACAATCGAAGATATTCCCCTCGTAGTGATGGGCGGAGGACCATTAGAAGAAGAGTTTAGAGTGTGGGCAGACAAGAAAGCAAATGTATTTTATCTTGGGTATGTACCTCATGAGGTGTGTATGGCTATAGCAGAGAGAGCAGATTTTGCTCTGATGCCCTCTATTTGGTATGAAGGCTGCTCCATGGTGGCAATAGAAACAGAAAGTCTGGGAATTCCTTTAATTACAACAGACATTGGTTTTTTCAAAGAGGCGATTCAAAACGGAAAGAATGGAATAAAAATCCCTTTGGGTGATATTCAGGGCTTCAGAGAAGCTATAATGAATTTTTGGGAAAATCCTGAAAAAGTGCAGGAAATGGGACAAAATGCCAGAACTGATTATGAAAAAAAATATGTACCCGAAGATAATGTGAAACAGTTATTAGAAATATATGTCGGGGTACTGGGGGAAGACGGAAAATGGAGCAAATAGAAAAAGATTTGATAAGTGTTATCATACCTGTATATAATGCAGAAAAAGAACTGGGAAGATGTATAGAAAGTATTTTAAAACAAAGCTATATAAATTTGCAGATTCTTATAATAGATGATGGTTCAGAGGATAGCTCCCTTTCCATTGCCAGAAGTTATGAGAAAGAAGACAATCGAATCTTTGTTTTTCATCAGATGAACCAGGGGGTATCGTCTGCCCGAAATCTGGGGATTGAAAAGGCAGAAGGGAAATATCTGGTTTTTGTAGATGGCGATGACTTTATAAGTGATGATATGATAGAACGCTTGTTTCTAAATATGGCGAGAGAAGAACAAATTGATGTTTCTATATGTAATTATAAAAGAAATGGTTTACAGGAAAATGAAATAGAAGGGGAATGCGAAGTTCTAAACAAAGAAGAGGCTATCTGCAGGCTTTTTTATCGTGATTCTTATCAGGGCTTTCTGTGCAATAAGATGTTTCGGACAGAGGTGATCAAAAGAGAAAGACTGTTGCTGAATCCTGAGATTTCTATATGTGAAGACTTGTTGTTTTGTTCTCTGTACTTTTCGCATATAAGAAAAGCTGTATATGATTCCAGGGTTTGTTATTTCTATGAGGAAACAGGCTTTGGCGCGACCAGATCAGATCAGTATAATCCGCGAAGATATACTATGTTGAAGTCCTTTGATGAGATAGAAAAAGCATGGGATACTTTTGTTAGCGAAAGAATAAAGAAAGCTGCATATAACTATTTGGCAACTGTATGTATGCTGTTATTTAAAATGACAGTAAAATATCATAAAGAGGCAGATAAAAGTGCTATGAATCAGATCATCAGCCACCTGAAAAAGACTGGCTGGTATTATCTGAACTCAGAATGGCAGACAAAATTTAAGATTGCATATGTTCCTTTAAAACTGGTGAGTTATTTTAGAAAGTGATGAAAGTATGACAAACGAAAACAAACGAAACAAACTAATTCTGGTGTTGGATCGGGAAGAATATATACAAAAGGAAAAAAAAATAAAAGAATATCTTCAGGAAAATTATGCAGATATTGAAGTGGTATATACGACTTATGAAAATAAATTAATTCGTCGTGTGAGAAGCTGGAAATTTATAGGAAAGGCACTTCAGCATCTTTTATATTGGGGATTGTCCTATCAGTTTGCAGGCAAAATTTATAAAAAAGCAGAAAATTGTGATGTATTATGTATTAATCCTATTGTTGCAATTTTTCTGGGAAACAAGAATAAAAAGAAAAAATATAACCTGACTATGTGTGGATTTCTGTTCGAAGAAAAGAAAAACAAACTTTATTATAATATGAGAAAAAAGTTTACTTTAAAAGCAATGGAAGGCATGAATCGGATTGTAGTGTATGGTTCTCGGGAGGTAAACTATTACAGTGAACTTTTCGGGGTGAAAAATAAATTTTATTTTGTACCTTTTGGTATGGACTATTTTGAAAACCGGCAATATTATGGGAAACTGCCGGAAGAATATCTTTTCTCAGGCGGCGGAAGCAACAGAGATTATAAGACGCTGTTAGATGCCTATGAAATTATGAAAGATAATCAAAAGCTGCCATTATGTATAGCAACAAATCCTTTATTACTTCCAGATAAGCTGCCAAAACATGTGAAATTGCTTTCTGATGTGGTTGTGGAAAATTTTGGAATGGTTTTGGGAAAGGCCAAATGTTTGATTTTATCTTTAAAAAACATAGAATTGTCTGCGGGTCATATGGTTATGCTTCAGGCATTGGCAGAAGATGTTCCTGTGATTGTAAACAGAATCAGTGCGGTAGAGGACTATGTAACGGAAAAAGAAGTTCTTTTTTTTGAGAGCGGAAATTCCCAGGATCTGGCTGAAAAAATAGACAGCTTCCTGTCAGGAAAATGGAAACCTGAACATACCAGAGCATTTTATGAAAGAAATTATACTTTCAGTGCTATGCTTAAGAGAATTGTTGAGTTGGAGTAAAGAGGACAGAATATGATAAAGGTATTAATATTAACCAATTCTTTTGCTATAGGGGGAACAGAAGCAGCCTTAAACTCTCTTCTTAAAATGATGAACCCGGAAGAATATCAGATTACAGTTTTGGCGATTACAAAGGAAGGACCGCTGTTAAAAGAAGTACCTGGAACCGTTAAGATCAAACAACTTTTATTTACGAAAAGCAAGTACAGAATTTTTGTCAGTGGGAGAAAGGAAAAAACAGACAGTATAAAGACACTGGCTGCAAAGATTGAAAAAAAATATTATTATTTTAAATATAAGCAGAATGCAGAAAAAAATCAGCTTTATGAAAAAATATTGGAGTATACATCTCCTCTTGAAGGAGAATATGATTTGCTGTTGGATTTTCATGGATATGGTTATTTTTTGACTGCATATGGAGCAGAGTGCATAAAAGCAAAGAAAAAGGCTATGTGGATTCATGATGAAAATATTTGGTGGCTGTATAAAGTAGTAAGCTACCTTGGAAAATATGATAAAATATTCTGTGTTTCTCAGGCAGTGAAGACAAGCCTTTTGCAAAACTTCCCTGAGTATAAAGAAAAAGCGGAAGTTTTTTATAATGTGACAGATACAGAGAGAATCAAAAGAATGGCGGATGATGCATTAAACGATGAGAGATACAGAGGAAATCGGAAAATTCTTACCATAGGGAGAATGGAGGAACAGAAGGGGTATGATGTAGCAATTGAAGCAGCAGAAATATTGAAAAATCGAAACATAGCGTTTCAATGGTTTTTTATGGGGGACGGAAATCTCAGACAGGAACTTGAAAAAATTGTAAAAAAGAAAGGGCTTGAAAAAAATATTATTTTTTTAGGTAAAAAATCGAATCCGTATCCCTATATAAAAAATTGCAATCTTTATGTTCAGCCATCCAGACATGAGGGGTATGCAACAACCATTCTTGAGGCAAGAGTTTTGAAAAAAATAATCGTGGCATCTGATATTCCCAGCAACCGAGAGCAGATCAAAACAGGAATCAACGGATATTTGGAGATATTGAAGGGAGAAGCCTTTGCTGAGAGAATAGAAGGGATTCTTCAGGGAAAGGAACACACAGAAAAAATAACAGGAAATCTGGAAAATGAAAATCTGGATTTTGCAGGAGAAATGAAGAAATTAGACAAGCTGTTAAAGGAAAGGAAGTAGGTATGGCCAGGTTTTTATTACATTTAGATATAGGGGAAGATTTTCATGCAGGCTCAAAGGCAATGAAAGACTGTGAAACAGTTTTAACAAAAAAGAATTATAGACTGCTGAGAATTCATCGCTGTGAGAAAGCAAAGGGGATCTTAGGCAAGATTCAGAATGAGCTACAGTTTTTTAAATTTTTTTCGTTGAAAAAAGAAGATACTTTAGTAGTTCAGCATCCACTGTATATTGGAACGCGATATATGAAATGGATGCAGATTGCAAAAAAATGGAAAGGCTATAAGGTCATATTTATTATACATGACCTGGAATCTCTGAGAAAGATGTTTAAAGAGTTTGGAGAATTATTTCAAAAGCTGGATCACCTTATGTACGAAACAGGCGATGTGTTTATTGTACATAATTCCCAAATGGCAGAGTATCTTATAGAACAAAATGGAGTAGACAGAAAGAAGATCGTATGTCTGGAAGTATTCGATTATTTGACAGATGCAAAACCGGAACCAGAAAAAGAAAAGGAAGCTGCAGATATTGTGATTGCCGGAAATCTGGACGAAAAGAAATCAGGATATATATACGGACTGGCACAAGTATGTCCGAACCTGAAAATAAATCTTTATGGAATTCATTATAAGTCAGAAAAGACAGCAGAAAATCTTCAGCATCAGGGCGCATATCCTCCAGACATTCTTCCGGGCAAGATGTCTGGAAAGTTTGGTTTAGTATGGGACGGACAGAAAACAGAAACCTGTGCCGGTTCTACGGGAGAATATGTCAAGTATAATAATCCGCATAAAGTATCTTTATATATTGCATCAGAGAAACCTATTCTGATATGGAAAGAAGCGGCATTAGCCGGATTTGTGGAAGAAAACAAAATAGGGATTTCTGTTGAAAATCTGGCAGACCTGGAAGCGGTTCTTGGAAGAATCACAGAAGAACAGTATGCAGATATGAAAGAAAATATCAGAAAAATGGCAGAAGCCGTAAGAACCGGAGAGTTTATGAGAAGGGCAATTGAAAAAGCAGAACAAATACAGAGTCAGGGATAGGAAGATAAATGGAAGAAAAGATTATTAGAAGAGAAAAGATAGAAGAGATTTTAGAAAATCTATATTTAATGGTTTTTGCTGCATACATTGCATTTTTTTTTCTGGGAACAACCATGTTTCAGATAACATGGCCGGAACATTTTTATACAGATTTATATACAGCGCTCACGGGATTTATTTTAGTCCGTCTTGCATATTCAAAAAGGTGTAAGATTCAGGATATAGTATTTATTCTAGGCTTATATGTTCTTTTTGAAATGGCGTTTAAAAGAAACGGGTATGAAGAATATATTTATCTTTTAGTGCTTATGATAGGGGCAAAAGATATTTCCTTTAGAAAAATTATCAAAGTATATACAGCCATGATATTGGTATTACTGCTTGGAACTGTTATCTGTTCCCTTACAGGGCATGTAGAGAACCTGAGTTATATTCAGGAAGGAAGAAGAACACGGTATGCTTTCGGTATTAATTATCCTACAGATTTTTCTGCACATATTTTTTATTTGATTTTGTGCTGGGGATTTTTAAGGGGGAAGAGAATCACTTATATAGAATTAGGAGTTTTTGGCCTTTTAGGAGGAGTTGTATACTGGTTTTGTGACGCGCGACTGAACACGATATGTATATTGGGTAGTGCAGTGACTTTTGCTGTTCATAAATGCTTGGAAAACAGCGCTGAAAAGAAGGGAAAATCATATCATATGCATAGAGGGATTTCTGCACTGCTTATGGGATCCGGAACAATCTGTGCAGCTGTTATGATTTGGCTGACCATGCTGTATTCTCCGGATAATGCAGTCATATCATTTCTTGATAGAGCTTTGAGCAGCAGGCTGAGGCTGGGTAAGAAAGGAATTGATATTTTTGGATTTACGCTGTGGGGACAGGATATTCCTATGATAGGACTGGGAAGCACCACAGAAGATGTAGATTACTATTTCTTTTTGGATAGTTCTTATCTGTATATACTGCTTCAGTTCGGACTGTTGATGCTAATTGTACTTTTATTTGTCTGGCTGTGTATAGGAATTAAAAGTTATAGAAATCACCAGTGGGTATTGTTATGGATTATTGCCCTTGTTGCAGTTCAGTGTATGGTAGAACATCATATGGTAAGTATTGCATATAACCCGTTTTGGTTGGCATTGCTGGCAGATTTATCTATAAAAGGGACAACGAGAAAAAGCAGGAGGCTGGAAGATGAAAATACAATGGAACGACTATAAAAAACATAGTTATATCATAGGTGTTGGTATTTTTTTTCTGTTATTTCTACTGATTTTGGGAGCAAGTATTGCTGGGTATAAAATTCTGGCTTCCAGAGAGCAGGTGGTGAATGATATCCAGACAGCGGAGTTACAGAAGGAATCAAATGTAGAAGGCATTACAGATACAGAAAATATTGTAAAATATTTTTTTCAGGCAGTAGAAAATCAAGATTTGGATAAGGCATTGAGAGGGTTTCCTATTGATGAATTGGGGACAAAGGCAGATGTGATAAAACTATTGGAAAATCAGAAAACAGTTTCTAATGATACTATGATAGCACCAGCAAAACAGTATGCAGACTACTTTCCTCTGGCATCGGCTGAACTGACTGTTTACTATACGCAAATGTTCGAAGATTTTGCAGAAGAGTACCAAAAAGCAGGAGGAGGAAAAGTTACAGCTATAGAATATGCACAGGCATCAGAGCAGTTGAAACCTTCTTATGAGGTGAAAAAACAGAATATCTGCGAAAGTACAGGAGCTGAAGCTGTATGTGAAATGCAGGTAAATCTTAAGAATGATGAGGGGAATTATATATCAGGAATCACATTAGCGAAATACTATGGATACTGGAAAGTATTAAAGGTTACTTCCGGATTGACAGGGACATCAGAGAAGGCCTATTTCCTGGCTTCTGAATCCAGTACAGAAGAAAGCTCTGATAAAAGTACAATTAATAAATTAGAAAAAAAATTGTATGATAAGAACTATAAAACAGAATACAAGCAAAGAGAAAAAAATAAGAAAAAAATCGAAAATTTGCTTGATACAGAAGAAGTGGTTCTTCCGGCAAATTACAGAGTCAGCAATAATGCGTATGGAGAAAATCCAAGAGATTTAATGGAAAGATTCATAAAAGATATCGAAAAAGGAGATGTCAGTACTGTTATGAATTATTACTGCACAGATGTATTGCAGGAGGGAGATTCACTGACAGCAGAGAAAATTCAGCAGCAGGGAGCAGCAGCAAAGAATATTCAATATTTTTATTATACAATTCTGAACAAAGGAAAAGAACTCACAGGAACTTTGGAAGAAATAGGGAAGACAGCCGATCAGATTGTCACACAGATCAACCCACAAAACATGTTTTATCTTGATCTGATGAAGGTCGTGGAACGGAATCAGGAATCCTGCACAGGCTATTTTTGGCTGGCTAAGAAAATTTATGCTGTAGATTTTAAATTAAAAGAAATTGAAAATGGCTGGCAGATTGAGAAAATAGAAGATGTTAAAGTCATTAGTCAGGAAGAGTATGATGAAAAGGTAGGAAAATAGATGTTTTTTAAGTAAAGTTGCAGGAATTCAAAGAAAAACAGGGTAGTCTTTTGACGAAAAATATGATATGATATCGAAAAAATCCTGGGCGTGTCAAAAACGGACAGATAAAGATTTGGGTCTGATTGAAACAGACAGAAAACATGTTATGGAGAATAAGTATGGACATTAAAATAAGAAAAAAGTACGTTCCTTCAGAACATATATTATGGGAGGCGTTTTATCTATTTATTCTTGCATTGTTTTTAATACATTATTTTTCACAGACAATACTATATCCAGTAGAGTGGGAAAAAATAGATTACAATTACATTCATACATTCCTTTTTGTGTATGTCTTTTTTAAGTACGCTATAATGAAGAATTTTTCTCTTAGAAGCATAGAAGGGATTTTAGCCTTTTTATTAGTAGTTATATTTTGTTTATCCTATCGCCACACAGGGTATATGGAAGTCCTAGATACAGTGTTGTTAATATTAGGAGCAAAAGAAGTCAGATATGAATCCATTTTAAAGATATATATATTAGTGAAAACTCCTTTAATAATATTAACAATTGTGGGAAGCCAAATAGGAATTCTACAAAACTTAGTTTATAATCAAGAGGGAAGGGTAAGAGAAGCTTTTGGTTTTGTGTATCCAACAGATTTTGCTGCTCAGATTTTTTATGTATTTGTTGCGTGGATTTTTTTGCGACAATTAAGAACTTCTTTTTTTGAATTGATAATTATGGGGATGATTGCTTTGTTTTTAGAATATAAATGTGATCCCCGCTGCAGTGTAGTATGTGTGTGTGTGATTATAATAAGTACAGTTTTAGCGAAAATATTAAATAGACAAGGGGAAATTCTTAATAAGTTTTTAAGAAGTGTTTTAAATATAACTTCAAAAGTATGTATGCTAGTTCCTGTTATTACGTCAGGATTTATGATTTTTATATGCCGTTTTTATTCTCCAAGTAACAGATTTCTTTTTTGGTTAAATAATATAACTTCTCAAAGATTAAAACTTGGCAAAAAAATTTTTGATTATTATGATGTGCAATTATTCGGACAATATATTGAAATGTACGGAAATGGAGGAACTACAGAGAAACCAATAGATTATACTTTTATCGATTGTTCATATATCAATATTTTAATGAGATTCGGATTAGGTGTATTTATTTTAATTTTAGTATTGCTTATAATTTTAATGTGGCAAAATCATAAGAATCTGTTTTTGCTTATGTTATTGACCGTTGTTTGTATACATTCTATGATGGAACATCATCTTTTTGAAATTCATTATAATTTTACGTTATTACTTCCTTTTTCTTTAGGATTTTCAGAAATATATAAAGGATATTTGAAGTTTAAAAATAAATTGCAAAGGAAAAGTGAAAGTATTTATTATTAATTATTAAGTATTACAAAGGAGACGTATGAATCATGAAAAAGAGAATTAATGTTACTTGTTCATCTATGCCATCTTACGAAGAGTTTATTGAAGAGTTAAAGCCTGTATGGGACAGTCGCTGGCTGTCCAATAGAGGAGAAGCATCCAGAAAATTTGAAGCTATGTTGAAGCAGTATTTGAACACAGAACATTTATATTTATTTGCAAATGGACATGTAGCATTAGAAGTAGCATTAAATGCTTTGTATCTAAAAGGAGAGGTTATTACAACACCATATACCCACTGTAGTACAACACATGCAATCGTAAGAAATGGATTGACACCAGTATTTTGTGATGTAAAGGAAAATGATTATACTATTAATCCAGAATTGATTGAAAATTTAATTACAGAAAAAACAGTCGCTATTGTGGCAACGCATGTTTATGGATTTTTATGTGATGTAGATGCAATCGAAAGAATAGCAAAAAAACATAATTTACTAGTTATATATGATGCGGCTCACGCATTTGGTGTGAAGAAAAGTGGAATTAGTGCTGCGAATTTTGGAGATGCAGCCATGTTTAGCACTCATGCAACAAAAGTATTCCATACGATTGAAGGTGGAATTATATGTTACAAAAATAAAGAACGCTTTAAAGCAATGTCAAAATTAGTTAATTTTGGCTTTACTTCTCAAGAAGATATCGATTATGTTGGAACTAATGCTCGGATGAATGAATTTGAAGCTGTAATGGGTATCTGTAACCTTAGACATTTTGAGGAAGAAGTTGCAAAACGTAAAGCAGTAGGTGACAGATATTATGAACGATTGACAGGCGTGAAAGGAATTAAATTGATTGAAATTCCAGAAGATTTGGAGTGGAATTACGCATATTTTCCAGTTATATTCGACGGATATAAAGAAAATAGAGATGAAATTAAGGCAAAACTTGAAGGTGAAAATATATATGCACGTAAGTATTTTTATCCTATTGTTAATAAGGCAGCTTGCTATGAAAAAGTATATGGTGCTGTGAATGTACCAGTTGCAGCACATGCGGCTGATTGCGTACTGACGCTTCCTATGTATGCAGATATGACAGCAGAAGACGCTGATAGAATTTGTGATGTAATTCTTAGGTAAGTAGACATGGCAAAAAGGATTCAATCTCTGCAAGCTTTGCGAGGAATTGCTTTTCTACTAATTTTTGCTTCACATTGTACTTTTATAGAGGGATTTGCGAGTGCATGGGGAGCAATTGGAGTATCTATTTTTGTGGTGTTGCAGGGTTTTGTAGTTACATTCAATCAGAAATTTAGGGAAGAAGGCTATATTTTAAAACCTTTACCCTATATGTTGAAACGAGTCAATAAAATATATCCTTTACATCTTCTTATGCTGGCGGTACGTGTGACTTATGACTATCTTTTTTATGGCCTGATTACAGCTATGCCAGTGATATTGTTGAATATTACGATGTTGAAAAGTTTTGTACCTGTGCGGGATATATATTACTCGATGGGAGGTGCTACATGGTATTTAACACTTGTATGGTTTTTTGCATTGTTGACACCGTTGCTTATAAAGTTTTTAAAGGTACTGGTTGAAAAGAAAAGATGCCTGTTGTTTTTTTGTTTACTGGTGATTTTTAGAATAGTATGGATATATGTTTGGCATTTGGATATGGAGGCACTTTGGTGGAATTATGTAAATCCGTTTTTCAGAGTTTCGGATTATTTTATGGGTATGCTTCTCGGGGCAAATATCAGCCATATTGAGAAAGTTATTAATCAGAAAAGAAACTATCGATGGTTTTTAAAGGCAGTCGTATGGGCAACTTTTGGTACATACGTGGTATCTATGGCTATTATAAAATTACCTTGGTACAATATCTATCTAAGAACATCATTAAGTATTGGTCTGATTATTTTATTCATGGAAGCGGAAAGAATGAACAAGGTATCAAGGGCTGCTGTTTATGAAAACAGATTTTTTGTGTATATAGGGAATATTAGTTTCGAGTTGTTTTTGATACATATTCATGTCAGGAATATTTTGGTATACATATTGGGAGAAATCAATTCTTTTATGCTATTGCTTCTGACTTTTGGTGGTGCTATCCTGCTAGCACAGATATATGCAAGTTTGGATTCTAAAGTGAGGATAAGATTAAGAGAATGTAAAAGAGAGGAATGTAGAAAATGAAAAAGTTGTTGCTTTTGGGTGGCTCCAAATATCTTCTTCCGGCAATAAAAGCGGCGCATGAACTAGGTGTTTATGTAATTACGTGTGATTATTTGCCGGATAATATTGCGCATCAATATTCAGATGAATATCATAATGTGAGCATTGTAGATAAAGAGGCAGTTTTGGATTTGGCTAGAACTCTTGAAATTGACGGTATTATGTCCTATGCAACTGACCCAGGAGTTATTGTTGCAGCATATGTTGCTGAAAAACTGGGACTGCCTGGTTGTCCGTATGAGTCTGTTAGAATTCTTCAGAACAAGGGGTTGTTCCGGAGCTTTTTGAAAAAACATAATTTTAATGTACCGACTGCAAAAAGCTTTTCTACATTAGAACAAGCAATGAGGCATGTAGATGATTTTCAGTGGCCGGTAATTGTAAAACCGGTTGATTCAGCAGGCAGTAAAGGCGTAACAAGGGTAGATGAAATTTCAAAGTTACCGGAAGCTGTTTGTTATGCAAAAGAATATTCCCTTACAGATACTTTTATTATAGAAGAATTCATTGAGAAAACTGGTGCCTCCACTGATACAGATAGTTTTTCAGTGAACGGAGAACTGGTATTTTGTTCATTCAATGACCAGTGGTTTGACCCAATAGCGGCAAATCCATACACACCATCTGCATATCTGTGGCCTTGTACCATGTCGGTGGAAGCGCAGAAAGAATTGAGAAACGAGCTACAGCGTTTAATGAAATTACTGAATATGACTACGACTATCTATAATATTGAGACAAGACTAGGAAAAGACGGAAAGCCCTATATTATGGAAATGACACCAAGAGCCGGCGGAAATCGACTATCAGAAGTATTGAAGTATGCGTGTGGACAGGATTTAGTTATAGCTGCGGTTAAAGGTGCACTTGGCATGGAAGTTCAGCCCCTTACAGATCCCATATACGATGGTTGGTGGGGAGAATGTATTCTTCATAGTAATGAGGAAGGGATATATCATAAGCTGAACATTGCAGAATCTTTGCAAAGACGTATTATCGAATTGGACTTATGGGTGAAAGAGGGAGAGCAGGTTCATTCTTTTACGGGGGCAAACGAAGCCATTGGCACAATTATTATCCGATGTGAAAGTTCGGAAGAATTGCATAAATATATTGAGCATATTGATGAATATGTCAGGGTATGTGTTAAATAATTGATTTAAGCGGGAGATATCATGAAAGAGATTGGTGGATATTTAGAGTTAGAGCATTTTGACGGTAGAATGCTCCATGAAAAGGCAGTCCCACTTAACTGCGGCAGAAATTGTCTAGCGTATTTAATCCAGTCAAAGGGGATAAAGAAATTGGCAGTACCATTTTTTATGTGCGACTGTGTGTTTGATACATGTGAGAAATATGGAACAGAACTGATTTATTATCATATCAAAAGCGATTTTATGCCGGATGAAATAGTAAGAGATGCCGATACCTGGATTTATATTATGAACTATTATGGGCAATTGACGGGTAAACAGATTCTGTTTCTTAAGGAAAAGTATAAGAATATTATTGTTGATAATGCACAGGCATATTTTGATGTTCCAATACCAGATGTAGATACACTTTATACCTGTCGGAAATTCTTTGGAGTTTCCGACGGAGCTTTTCTTTATACAGATAAGGTTTTGGAAACAGAACTCCTGCGAGATGAATCGCATAAAAGAATGGAGTATTTGCTGGGACGCTATGAACGGACTGCGTCGGAATTTTATCAGGCATCTGTTCAAAACAATGAATTCTTTGAAAATGCTCCTGTTATGAAAATGTCAAGGGTGACAGAAAATTTACTGAAAGCAGTAGATTATGAAAAAGTTAGAACTATTCGTACAGCAAATTATAATTATTTGCATAAAAGATTGGGAAACATGAACTTACTGCATTTGCGTCCGATAGAAGGTGCGTTTGCCTATCCCCTTCTTTTGAAAAATGGTGAAGAGCTTAGAAAGAAAATGATAGAAAATAAAATATATGTTCCAGTGCTATGGCCAAATGTAATTGAAACATTGCCGAAATCTACTTATGAGGTTTATCTTGCAAAGAATATTTTACCGCTTCCTTGTGATCAAAGGTATGATATCGCAGATATGGAACAGATATGTCGATTATTATTACAAACAGAATTAATGTGTTGAAGAGCAGATATATGGAGGAAATAGAGATGAAAGACATTTCTCAGTTGTCTCATTCTCAGCAGGAAGAGATTGCTGGATATATAAAACGAGATAATTTAGAGACAGTAAATAAAAATGTTGTAGAGATAATTCCTAAAGAAACATTTTATACAAAATATGGTAAAAGAATATTAGATATAATTATTTCCTTATTGGCAATTATAATTACATTACCCATTAACCTTACCATTGCTGTTGTCACATATTTTGATGTTGGTAGCCCTATTATTTTTTCACAGGAAAGAATGGGAAAAGATGAAAGAATTTTTGTTTTATATAAGTTTAGGAATATGACAAATGAGACAGATGCTAACGGAGAATTACTTCCGGCAGCGCAGCGTGTCACGAAATGGGGGAAATTTGTAAGGAAGACATCGCTTGATGAACTTCTAAATTTTGTTTCTATATTAAAAGGTGATATGAGTATTATTGGCCCCAGACCGGTTAGAGACTTTTATTTACCAAGATTAAATAATCGTCATAAAGGAATGTATAAGGTGCGTCCGGGCCTAGAATGTCCCACTCCTTACAAAGTTGACCATTTTTTGACTTGGCAGGAGAGATTTGATAATTATGCATGGTATGCGGAAAATTGTAGTTTTCTTTTAGACATAAAATTGTGTTTTAGGTTGGTTGCAATTGTTTTTGATCATAAATCAACAAAAGTACGTTCAAATGTTAGCTATGGAAGTTTTATGGGATATGAAGCGGATGGAAATGCAATATATACCAAGTCTGTTCCGGACAGATTTGTAGAAGAATTTTTACGAGCACATGGATACCAAAATCTTGATGAAGCTGCAGCAGATCGCTTTGAAAAAAATTGTTAAAGATATATTATAAAGTTAAAAGAAAGACTATATTATTAAAACTGATTGGCGTAGGAGAACGAAGATATGTTGGACGTAAAAGGGAAACGTTTATTGATTCTTGGAAGTACCTCTAATATTGCAAGTATTGTAAAAAAGGCGATGGACATGGGAGTTTATGTTATTGTCACTGATAATAGAAGCCTTGATAAAGCTCCGGCTAAAAGAATTGCAAATAAGTATTATAATATTAGCTTAGCGGATATAGACCTTGTTGTAGATCTAATAAAAAAGGAAAAAATAGATGGTGTATTAACTGGCTTTACGGATTCGTATCTGAAATACTATAATGAAATTTGTAATAAGGCCGGACTACCATGTTATGGAGGAGAAACACAATTTGGGATTTCTACAGACAAGGTGAAATTCAAAAAGATGTGTCGTGAAAATGGCGTACCTGATATACCTGGAGGTTTTGCATATTCAGAGCAAGAGGCAGAAGAACTTGTGAAAAAGATTGGATATCCAATCATGCTAAAGCCAGCTGATAATAGTGGATCGCGTGGAGTGATTAAATGTGAGAATAAGAATTCTCTTCATTCTGCATATGAATATGCATTATCCTTTTCTGAAATCCATTGTGTTATTTGTGAAAAGTATTTGGATTGCGATAATATTGGGGCATCATATCAACTTGAAAATGGAGAAATAAAGTTGACTTCTGTTTCTGATAGACATGTTTATAAAGCGTCAGATGGTGGTTCATCTATAACCAAGGATCTTCGCTATCCTTCAATATATTCAGAGAGATATGAAAAAGAGGTAAATGAAAAATTCATAAAAATGCTTAAATGCAACGGATTTGCAGATGGAATGTTGAGTATTCAGGCATTTGTTGACAAACAGAGTTTTTATTTTTGTGAAATGTGTTTTAGACCAAGCGGAGGACATCATTATTCAATTGTACAGAACCAGACCGGAATTGATGGGATGGGAATGTTGATTGAATATGCATTAAATGGTAAGGTGGAAGCTACACCTGCGATTTCGCCATATTTTAAAAAGGCATGCGGTATGGCAAGTGTTATTGGTGAAGCCGGAGAGGTAATTGCATCTATTGATGGAATTGAAAAAATTACAGAAATGGATTGCGTGATTGAACTTACCCAGGCACTTTTTCCAGGAGATAAGATAGGCAAGGATGGAACAACTGCACAAATTTTATTTTATGTGTGGTATTACGCTAATGATTTTAAGGAACTTGATACACTGATAGAAAGAATAAAACATATGGTTTCATGCAAAAATGCAGAAGGAAAGAATCTGGTAAAAGATATTCGATATTATGTGTGATAGTAGGTTATATATAAAAATATCTGATTTATTAAAGGATGATTATAATGAACAAGACAGAGGGATTTTTAAGAGATATAGAGAGACTATTTCAGCAGGAGATTCCAACACGAGTTATAGAAAAAGCTAAAATTTCACTTCTTGATTATATTGCGGTGACTTTGGCTGGTTCAAAAAGTATGCAAAAAAAATTGGAAAAGTATTTTGAACTTGAGGAACCAGAAAAAGGGAAAACTACTGTAATAGGGGTAGGAAAAAAGTTAAATCTTAAAGATACAGTATTTTTAAATGGATTGAATGGTCATGCTTTAGACTTTGATGATGGAACAAATACAGGAATTATTCATTTAGGCTCTCCTATTTTTTCAGTATTATTGCCATTGGCAGAAAAATATGGGATTGATGCAGAAAGATTTTTTAAGGCAGTAATTATTGGCTATGAAACTTCATTTACTATGGCAGTTTCCATCCAGCCCAAACACAAAGAAATGGGATACCATGCTACGGGAACATGTGGCGTTTTGGGGATTGCTCTTGCTGTATCATATATGCTAGGACTATCAGAAGAAGAGGCAAAAAATGCATTTGCAATTGCATGTGTTTCTGCAACAGGAATGTTAAAAGTCTTGGATGATGGTTCAGAATTAAAGCCATATAATGTGGCAAAAACTGCATTGTTGGGGTTAACTGCCATACAGATGGCACGTTGCGGATTTAAAGGGCATTCCGACCCGTTAGGTGGTTTTAGAGGATTTTTGAAAATGATGGCGGGTGAAGAGAATCTCGAATTAAAAAAGCCGTTTCTTGATGGGACTTATGCAATAGAAAAAACCTATACAAAACCTTATGCAGCATGCCGCTATTGTCATCCTGCAATAGAAGCAGCAATTAATATAAAAAAGAAATATAGGGTTGTTGATTCAGATATAAAATCTATTGAAGTACGAACTTATTATTGGGCTGTTAACAAGCATGATCATACAGAGATACCAAGTACTGCGTCAGCGAAAATGAGTATTCCATATGGTGTTGCAGTTGGGTTATTATATGAAAAAGCCGGATTGCAAGAATATGAAGAGAATTATATAAAGAATAGAAGAGTTCTATCTCTGACTAAAAAAGTTTCAGTAGCTTCAGATGATGAACTTACTGTAGCATTTCCTAAAGTAACAACGGCAGTAGTAAAAGTTATATTGCAGTCAGGAGATGAATATATTGAGCAAGTTGATTTTCCGAAGGGAGAGCCAGAGAATCCGCTTACCAAAGAAGAGTTTACTGCGAGATTTCGGGAGTTAGCACTTTACGGTGGAAAAACAAAAGAAGAAGCAGATAATATTTTTATGTGTGTTGAAAATATAAGCGATAATATGAGGTCATTATTTGAATATTTATAATCAGTTGATACAAAATAAAGAAAATATTTGTTGCGGAGGTTGAAAATGACAGAACCTATTATGAATAAATCGGTAAATCTTATATTGGGAACCATGACATTTGGCGAGCAGATATTTGGCGAAGATGTGAAGAACATGGTAGAATGTTTTTTAAGCCATGGTTATAAAGAACTGGATACAGCCTATGTCTATAATGATGGTGAATGTGAGCGGTTGTTAGGAGAAGCCCTGAAAGGAATAAGTCGAGATTCCTACGAAATTTCATCAAAGGTAAATCCTCGCATTTCAGGAAAATTGGATGGGGAAGCAGTATTATCTCAGGTAAATGGTTCTCTGGAAAGATTGGGCATTGAAAAAATGGATACGTTATATTTGCATTTTCCAGATCCGCAGACACCGGTAGAATCAGCACTTGAGGCATGTGCACAGCTTTATGATGAGGGAAAATTTGTAACACTTGGTCTGAGTAATTTTCCTGCATGGCTAGTGGGAGAGGTATATAATATCTGCGACAGACATGGTTGGATGCTTCCAAAAGTATATGAAGGTTTATATAACCCACTTAGTCGATTTGCAGAGCGTGAGCTGAATCGGGCGCTGGATTATTATGGAATGTGTTTTTATGCGTATAATCCGTTAGCAGGAGGAATGCTGACTAATAAGTACTCTGGAAAAGACAGGACATTGAAGACAGGAAGATTTACGAATCGTCCTAATTATCAGCAGAGATATTGGAAAGACTCTTATTTTGAAGCTATTGACCGTATTAAAGAAACCTGTGAAAAATATGATATAAATATTGTGGAAGCAGCATATCGTTGGCTAGCGAATCATTCCATGTTAAATGGTGATAGAGGGGATGCCATTATTGTAGGAGCTTCCAGATTAACGCAGCTAGAACAGAATATGGAAACTTTGCAAAAAGGAGCATTGCCGGAAGAAATTGTTGCAGTAATAGAAGCTGCATGGGACGTATGCAGAGCAGATGCGCCGGAATATTTCAAATTTTATGAACCTAAGAAATAATAAGTAAAGAAAGTGGGGAAAAAAAGTGATTACTCCAGAAAAATTTTTGCAGACATTGCAGTCCGAGGGTGTGGAGTTTTTTACCGGAGTGCCGGACTCCTATTTGAATGGAATTTGCAACCACCTGTTAGAGAATGTTCCAGAAGATAAACATGTAATTGCGGCGAATGAGGGAAATGCAGTTGGCATTGCGTGCGGATATTATTTTAGCACAAATACAGTTCCTCTGGTTTATATGCAGAACTCCGGTTTGGGAAATACACTAAACCCAATTATTTCTCTGGCAGATAAGTACGTTTACAGTGTGCCTATGATTCTTCTGATTGGTTGGAGAGGAGAGCCAGGTACGGGAGACCATCCGCAGCATCAGACACAAGGGGAGGTAACACCAAAGATTTTGGAATTACTGGATATTCCTTATGTGATTGCCGAAGATGACGATGCAAAGCTCGAAGAACAGACTCGGTGGGCTGTAAGAGAAGCGAGGGCAGGAAGAAAGCCAGTGGCGATTATTGGGCGCAAAGGTGTATTTGCAGGGGCAAAAAAAGCAAATAAGACAGATTCAAAATATCCGATGAGCCGTGAAGAAGCAATAGAGGTTGTGCTGGATACTCTCGGAAAGGATACTATTTATATTGCAACTACCGGAAGAGCAACACGGGAAATATATTTTCTCAGAGAGCGTCGAGGAGAAGGCCATGAGCATGACTTCCTGAATGTAGGTTCCATGGGTCATGCATCTTCTGTGGCATTGGGAATTGCGTTGAGTGACAAAAACAAAAAAGTTGTCTGTCTGGATGGAGACTCAGCGGCTTTAATGCATATGGGGGCTTTTACCATGGCAAGCAAAGCAGATGTGCCAAACATGATTCATATTGTGCTTAATAATGGGGCACATGAATCTGTAGGAGGTCAGCCGTCAGCAGGGCACCTTGTTGATTTTACAGAGATTGCTAAAGGTTCGGGATATCAGACTGTTGATGGTGCAGTTAGTAGTGCAAAAGAATTAAAGCAGGCACTGCAGCAGTTAGAATCAGCAGACAAAGCAGGATTTATTGATGTGAGGATTCATAAGGGACTTAAGGGAGAACTTCCCCCACTCCATATTTCACATGAAGGATTGATTCGGGAACTGATGAATGAACTACAGAAATAAAAAAGAACAGAAATTGGAGGAAATGTTTATGAAAGAAACGCGCGCTTTTTTGAAAAAGATTGGAATGCCGGAGGGCGATGCCTATAATCTGCCTACTTCTGAGAAACGCTTTTCTGATGGAGCACAGTATCGTTTTGAGGTTCCCGGTATTCAGGGCCCAAAAGTTATGGAAGCTTTACTTGAGGCAGTTGACACATATGGAATTGCACTCCATCGAATTACTCAGACCAAAGGAATCATGATGCTTACAGATAACGAAATTATGTCTATGGTTCGTCTGGCAAAAGAGGCTCAAACAGATTTGATACTGGCGATTGGGCCGAGAGCAACAACGGATACCAGCGCTTCTGTAAACACACCGGAGGGTGTTCGTATGGGATATCGTCTCCGTGGTCAGGAGCAGATTGTACGGGCGGTAGAAGATGTGAAAAGAGCAGCAGCTTTTGGGTGCCGTTCATTTTTGGTGTATGATGAAGGCTGCTTATGGCTGCTGAATGAAATGAGAAAAGCAGGAGAGATTCCCGCGGACTGTCATTTTAAGGTATCTGCTCATGCCGGACATGGAAATCCGTGTTCTGCCAAGGTTCTGGAAATGCTTGGAGCTGATTCTGTGAATCCTGTACGTGATATTCAGCTTCAGATGTTGGCGGCAATGCGTCAGGCCATTAATGTTCCAATTGATATACATACAGAGAATCCGAAATCTACTGGAGGATTCATTCGTCATTATGAAGTTCCGGAAATGATTCGAGTGGCAGCGCCGATTTATTTAAAGACAGGCGGATCTGTTGCACAGACTCATAGTTGGGAATCAACTACAGACGATGCGAAAAAACGTGCAAAACAGGTATCACTGGTGCAAAGAATGATTGACAATTATTATCCGGAGGCTATAGGCTCCAAGAAAGGTTCTATCAGGTAAAGAAAATGAGACATCATCAATATAATCCAGATTTTGAGTTTGTTGTAAAACCAGAAGATTTCAATAAGTATTCAGATAAAGAATTGCTGCAGTATTGCCTCGGAGCAACTATGTATATGCCCGGGACTAAAGATTTTTCACAGAAGATATTGAATCGTAGTATGCCTGGGCTTACTTCCATGGTATTCTGCTTTGAAGATGCATGTCCGGAAGATAAAGTAGAAGAAGCAGAAAAGAATGTGATTCATGTATTGGATGTTCTTGCGACAGCCTTGGATAATGGTGAATTGACATATAATGAACTTCCGCTGATTTTTTGCCGTGTGAGAAGCCAGGAGCAGTTTATTCGCTTCGCAGAACAGTTGACAAAGCATCATGTGAAAGCCTTAACAGGAATTAACTTTCCTAAATTTAATGCACACAATGGAAATGTTTATATGTTTTATTTGAAACAGCTGAATGAAAAATTCGGAGAAATTCTTTATGGCATGCCAATTATCGAAGATTCGGAAGTTGCGTTTAAAGAGACACGAATGACAGAATTGATGGGTATTCGAGAGATTCTTGATAAATATAAAGACATTGTGCTGCAGGTACGTGTTGGAGCTACAGACTTTTCCTCCTGTTTTGGAGTGAGAAGAGGTGTAGACTATTCTATTTATGATGTATTGACTGTTCGTGAAATTCTTTCAGATATTATTAATGTATTTGGCAGAAATAATGACTATGTGATTTCTGGGCCAGTTTGGGAGTATTTCCGCGCAAGCAAAGAGATGATGTTCGATGAGCTTCCGGATTATGGTATCGAGGATTGCTTATTTAAGCGTGCACCTATTGTGAATACAGAAATCGATGGTTTGCTGAGAGAAGTGATATTGGATAAAGCGAACGGATTTGTGGGAAGAACAGTTATTCATCCTACTCACTTGAAATATGTAAATGCGTTACAGGCTGTTACAAAAGAAGAGTATCAGGACGCAGTAAATATTCTGCACAGTGAGCATGGCGGGGTTTTCAAAGGAGAAAGCAACAATAAGATGAATGAGGTGAAACCCCACACAAACTGGGCAACTAAAATATATATGCGTTCGCGTGCTTATGGTGTAATTGAGAATGAAAGCAGTTACATTAAGTTGTTTACACCGGAATATAAAGAGGAAAAAGCATGAAGATGATTAAAACACCTATATCGGAAGAGGTAATTGAAAAACTTAAGGTCGGAGATATGGTACATATTTCCGGTAAAATATATTGTGGAAGGGATGCTGTTCTGCCTAAAATCTGCAGGCTGATTGATGAAAATCGCTTGGAGGAATATGGCATCGATTTGCAGGGAAGTGTGGTTTTTCATACAGCGGTAAGTCCGGCTGGTGTAGGCCCCACTTCCAGTAATAAGCTAGAGATTGAGGGGAGTTTTCCGACTCTTTCAAGAGCCGGCGTGAAGCTTCATTTAGGGAAAGGTGCCATCGGAATAAAGACTATATCAGCGCTGGAAGAGTATAAATCTGTATTTGCAGTAATTCCGCCTGTGACAGCTCTGTTAGGAGAGAATACTCTGTCGAAACGAATTGTAGCGTTTCCAGAACTTGGTATGGAAGCATTTTATGAACTGGAAGTAAAGGATTTTCCAGCGATTATTGCAGCCGCGCACAACGAAAGTATATACTAGGGAGAATAGTCATGAATTATGATGTGAGGATAGTAGAAAAAGTTAGCGAAACTCTGGTTCGGGCTGGTTCTACTTTTTTAGAGGATAAGAAAAAAGCCTATGAGCGTGCTATTTCAGCAGAAAGTAATGAACAGGCCAAATGGACAATGGAAAAGATTTTGGAAAATGCCATTGTAGCGGAGAAGAACCAGAGTCCATTATGTGATGACACAGGAATTCCGCATCTTGTATTGGAAATCGGCGAAAACTGTATCGTTAGCGGCAATTTTTTGGAATCTATAAAAGAAGGTGTGCGCCGGGGTCTGCAAAGACTGCCGGGTAGACCTATGGCTATCAAAGGAAATGATAGTCAGAGACTTGACCAGTCTTTGGGAATGGATGAAGATCCGGGTGCACTGGAGGCAGCGCCGCTTTTAGTCAGAACTGTGAAAGAGGATGTTTTGCGTCTTCATATACTTATGTTTGGCGGAGGTCCGGCAATCCGTGGAAAAACATACAGGGTTTTTCATAAACATAATGTACAGAATGTTTTAGATGAAATTGTATCCTGGGCAACCGATTCTACCACTATGTTAGGATGTACTCCGTGTACTTTGGCCGTGGGAGTGGGGCGTTCACACTATGAAGCGTCTGCAATGATGCTGCAGGCTCTGGTCGATGGAACTTATGAACAGCAAAATGAGATGGAAAAAGAAATTACAGAACGGGTCAACAAAGTTGGTATCGGACCTTTGGGATTGGGAGGAACAACAACGATTTTAGCAACCTTTATGAAGGTGGGACCGCAAAGAGCCAGCGGAGTACGTGTGGTTTGTATGAGACCTTGTTGTTGTTTTGAACCGAGAATTGCTTCTGTAGAATTGTAACAGCAGCAAGTAAAGGAGAATTTTAGATTGAGAATTCAGAGAACTAGAAATGCAACAAGAAATATTTTTTGGGGGATTCTGTTTCGGTTGGTTGCCACTTTGGGTCCTTTTCTTATGCGCACAGTGTTACTGTACATTTTGGGCGTGGAGTATTTGGGATTAAACAGTTTATTCACGTCTCTTCTGAGCTTCTTATCTTTGGCGGAGTTGGGCATCGGAAATGCCATGGTTTATGCAATGTATAAGCCGGTTGCCCAAGACGATGATGAAGCTATTTGTGCTTTGCTAAAATTGTATAAAAAGCTGTATCAGATTATTGGTACAATCATTCTTGTGATCGGTTTATGTATTCTTCCATTTGTAGAAAAACTGGTACATGGTTCTTATCCGGCTGATATTAATCCATACATATTGTTTTGCATATATCTATTTAATACGGTAATTAGCTATTTTATGTTTGGATATAAGCAATCTATTCTAATCGCTTTTCATAGAAATGATATTATTAGTAAAAGAGCAGCTATTTTGAGAATTCTAATGTACGGCGTAGAGGCACTTATGCTGGTATGCACAAAGAATTATTATTTTTATATTATGGCGCTGCCGTTGTATAATATTTTCACTAATATAGCGAATAGCGTAATTGTTGATAAACAATATCCACAGTATAAATGCAAAGGTGCGGTGCCCAAAGAGGTTAGTGCTCAGATTAAGAGAAATATTTTGTCATTAATTGGAAATAAACTGAATGATATTGTGTTGAATTCGTCAAATAATTTAGTCATTTCTATCTTTATGGGACTTTCTATGGTTGCCATATATGATAACTATTATTATGTATTCAATGCAGTAGTTGGGGTTGCTCTTATTATTTACACCTCTTTGACAGCTGGATTAGGAAATAGTATAGAACTTGAAACGGTAGAAAAAAATTACCAGGATTTTAAGGTTTTGACGTTTATGAATTCTTGGTTTATTACATGGTGTACAGCCTGTCTTTTATGTCTGCTGCAGCCTTTTATGGAAATATGGGTAGGAAAAAAACTTATGTTTTCAACGGTGGCAGTTATTTGGTTTGCTGTTTATTTTTATGCGTTAGAAAGCGAAAAGATTGTTTTGACATATAAGGATGCGGCAGGAATTTGGTGGCAAGACCGTTTTCGTCCTTATGTAGTAATGGCGGTAAACCTCATATTGAATATTGTTTTGATACAGATAATGGGAGTTACAGGTATTATTATAGCAACAATTATTGGTCTGATGATTTCAATTCCATGGTCTGGCTATGTGTTGCATAAAAATCTGTTTAAAAAATCAGCAAAGCAATATTTTTTAACCTATCTGAAATATTTACTGATGGCTGTGATTATTTGTGGTGTGACATATGCGGTATGCTCTCTGGTTCCGGGGGGGAAATACATACAGTTGTCTGTTCGACTGATTATTTGCTGCATAGTTCCGAATGTTTTATTTTTTATTTTTAATATAAAGAATCCGGAAATGAAGAGATCGCTTGGAAGAGTAAAAGGAATGGCAAATAAGGTTTTAAAAAGAAACAGAGGATAAAGTGGATGAATATAAGCAATTACAAAAGTAAGAAAGATATTTACAAAATAAAAGTAGCCATATGTATTATGCTGTTTGTCAGCTGTTCGATTTGGTTGTTCGATGGTATTATCGGATGGAAAAAGATTACAGTCGCAGCTATGGCAATTGGATTATTAATACTTTTTACAAAAAAGATAACAATATCAAAATTCTCTTCTATATGGTTGCTGTATCTAGGGGTCATTTTATTTAGCTGGATAATTAATCAAACTTTTTCAAAATGGTTTGTATATGTATTTTTATTATACTGCATGATTATCTTGTATGCGATGCTTCTGGACTGTGAGGTAAATTATCTTAAAACGGGAGTGGTTTTTCTTACCGGTCTTGGAATCTTTCATGGCCTTGCGGTAATAGTTCATTTTCTTTTTAAAGAAAAGTTTAATGATGTTTATTTTCCGTTTTTACAGAACTATGGCTCATTGAGTACGGCAACCTCATATTACGATAGAGGATATTTTTTTGGCTTGGACTATAAACCACATGAGACAGCAGGGTTAATTGTTTTTGCCATCGCAGCATTAGGAATATGGGCTCTTTTGCAAAAGGAATACAGGAAAAAGGCAGTATATGTTATACCTGTATGTCTGATGTTTCCACTACTACTTACCGGAAAAAAAGGTGTTACGGTATGTATGCTAGTTGGGTGTATGTTTATACTGTTAGTATGGTATGCATCCAAAAAACAGTGGATTAAGATAGGGATAGCCGTTGGTAGTGCTGTTATATTGATGATTTTAGCAATATGGTATATTGCCACTCATCTTGATAATCCGTTGTTTTATAGATTTGCATCATTTTTTGAACGGCTGACATCTGGTCAGTCAGTGGATGCAGGTAGAGGTGGACTGCAGGACGCAGCATGGCAGTTATGGAAAGAGAATAAGATATGGGGAGTAGGATGGTTTCAATTTAACGGTTATACAGTGAGTCGCTTTGGCTATCCTAAGACGCATTCAGTAAATTTAGACTATCTGCAGTTTTTATGTGAAACAGGAATTGTCGGTTTTGTATTCATGATAACTCCTATTATTGTAATGGTGCGTAGAACGTTTATAGTTTGTAAAAATACATTGAAGAATATAACTGAAAAAAGTAAACAGTGGATAATTCTTTTTGCTGTATTTGTACAGCTATTTACGCTTATGTATGCATTTATAGAAGTTCCGTTTTATACTGTTATGTATTTTGCTATTTATATTTTTTCATGCATGATTATAAATAATGCATATAAAGAGATTGCGTCTATAAAAGTTGGTCGAAACAAATAAAATTTAAAAATTTATTTGGCAGTGAAAAGCGGTCTTAAGTGAATAATCAAGAAGTTAGTACAAAATAAGTTATTAAGTGTAGAAGACAGAAACTGATTAAAACGGTTCTGTCTTTTATACATATAAATATATATACGTCAAATAGGTGTTTACCAGTATATACAAGGCACTATTTTGCTAAGCAATTACATAATAAGCTAAGTTATCGTATATCGTAGTTATCGACCAGATTTAATGAATTTATACGTTTACTTACTATATTAAAAGCATCCAAAATACTAGTTGCTATCAAGAAGAAAATGAAACAATAGACAGGTATTGCCAGTTACAGAGTGTTGAAGAGGAGAGATGAGTAATGATAAAAGAAAAAGTTAGACACATAAAAGTTTTAATTATAAGTATATTAGTATTGCTTTTAGGAAAGAATTTGATATCTTTTGACTCAATCCCTATATATGCATCATCAACGCAAATTCAATATCAAACCCATATTCAAGACTATGGCTGGCAGGACTGGAAATCAGAGGGAGGAATGAGCGGTACACAGGGAGAATGTAAACGCCTGGAAGGAATTCGGATAAAACTGTCTAATCAGCCTTATTCAGGCGGTATTGAGTATCGTACCCATGTGCAGGATTATGGCTGGCAGAACTTTGTGGGGAACGGTCAGATGTCAGGAACAAGCGGAGAGTGCAAACGGCTTGAGGCAATCCAGATACGTCTGACCGGAGAAATGGCAGAACACTATGATATATATTACAGGGTTCATGCAGAAGAATTTGGGTGGTTAGCGTGGACAAGAAATGGAAAAAGTGCAGGGACGGAGGGGTTTAGCTATCGCCTGGAAGGAATAGAAATACGTCTGATAGACAAGAATAATCCTGCTCCGGGAAATACAAGAGGGGCTTATAAAGTACCCATGATTCAGTATACAACCCATGTACAGGATTATGGTTGGCAGGCGGCATCAGTAGATGGACAGACAAGTGGAACAGAAGGAGAATCAAAACGTTTAGAGGGTGTGAAAATAAAGCTGGTGAATCAGCCATATACAGGTGATATCGAATATGCAACCCATGTGCAGGATTATGGCTGGCAGAATTTTGTGGGGAACGACAGTTTAGCGGGAACTTCCGGTGAGTGTAAAAGATTGGAAGCTATTAAAATACGTCTGAAGGGAAGTATGGCTCAATATTATGATGTGTATTACAGGGTTCATGTAGAAAATCTGGGCTGGTAGGACTGGGTAAAGAATGGAGAAGCAGCAGGAACAGAAGGTCTTTCTTATCGCCTGGAGGGGCTGGAAATTAAATTAGTGGATAAGGGAAATGACTTGTGGATAAAAGAATTGGACGCAGCGAAAAGCAGTTCTCAGTTGGTTGTAGCTTCTGTCTATGACGGAACCTATGCCTCTGTAACTATGTACAGTAAAAATGGTGATAGATGGAAGGAAGATTTTACGACAATCGGAAGAACTGGTTCAAAAGGAATACAAAAAGAAAAAGAAGGAGATAAAAAGAGTCCTTCAGGTATTTACGGATTACATACTCCATTTGGGATTAGAACAAATCCGGGCTGTCCTATGGCATATCTTCAGGTCACAGAAAACCATTACTGGGGTGGAAGCCCGGATAAATATTATAATACAATGGTAGATATTTCCGAATCTCCTGATTATATTGCAGGAACAGGAGAACATATTATAGATTACGGAAGTGTATATAATTATTGTGTTGCTATAGACTATAATCCAGAAGGTGTTGTGGGGAAGGGCAGCGCTATTTTTCTGCATTGTCAGGGAAAGGGTACAACAGCAGGCTGCATATCCATTCCAGAAAGCAATATGGTTTATTTGCTTCAGCATTTGAGAAGCGATGCAAAAATTATTATTGATTATGAAACCAATATTGGGTTATATTGAGGTTTCTTCAAGAGTTGAAAAGCCGAAAAGCTTATGATAAAATAAGAACGGAAATTTGAAGGAAGTTTATGCGGACGTTAAGAAGAAAAGGATAGTACACATGAAGAGAAATGTAAAAAAGAAGTTATTGTCCCTGCTTGTTTGTGCAACAGTTTTGAATGTAAGTTTAGACTGGAGTTCTATGGAAATTTATGCGGCACAAAAGGAAAGCATACAGTCAGAGGAAAATGATGTCAGAGAAAACAGTTGGCGTTATTCAGAGGGAGAACCTGTATATAGGAATGAGATCAGCAGAAATGCCCGTACTGCAATTTCTAATGCCTGGAGTAAGGTGGATGGTTACTATGTAAACAATAAGGGAGAGCAAATTAAGGGCGCTGTTAAAAAAGGAATTGATGTCAGTGAGCATAATGGGAAGATTGATTGGGCTAAGGTAAAGGCAGACGGAATTGATTTTGCTGTCATCAGATGCGGATACGGAACCGATCTTAAAAATCAGGACGATAAATACTGGGAATATAATATATCAGAATGTGAGCGTCTGGGTATTCCTTATGGTGTTTATCTTTATTCATATGCCAATACGAAGGAAAAAGCCAAAAGCGAGGCTGAACATGTTCTCAGACTTTTAAAGGGACATTCACCAGCTTATCCAGTATATTATGATTTAGAAGATGAGAAAGTAAAGCCTTTGTCAAGCCGTGAAAAGGGAGAACTTGCTTCTGTTTTTTGCGATAGAGTATCTAAAGCCGGATATAAAACAGGTATTTATGCAAATTTGGACTGGTGGGAAAATCAACTTACAGATGCAGCTTTTAATAATACTTCGTGGTCCAAGTGGATTGCACAGTATAATTCTTCCTGCCAGTATAAAGGACAATATGATATCTGGCAATGTACTTCTACTGGAAGTGTAAAGGGAATCAATGGAAATGTGGATGTGAATTTTCTCATGAATACAGTTGATATGAATCAGGTAGTATATCAGGGAAATGTAGAAGGACAGGGTTGGCAGTCAGGCGTGAGAAATGGAGCTATCAGTGGGACAGAGGGGCAATCCAAACAACTGGAAGGCGTAAAAATCAGACTGGAAAATTATGGAATACCAACACCGGGAATTGAATATAGAACACATATCCAGGATAAAGGCTGGGAGAATACCTGGAAAAAGGACGGACAGGTCAGCGGTGTGGAAGGAAAAAGAATGGAAGCGCTGCAGATACGTTTGACTGGACAGTATGCCAGAAATTATGATTTGTATTATCGTGTTCATGTACAGGATTTAGGCTGGCTTGACTGGGCAAAAAATGGTGATACAGCAGGAACGGTTGGATATGGGAAATATGTACAGGCATATCAGATTGTATTGGTGGAGAAGGGAGGTACAGCGCCAGGAAATACGGCAAATCCATGGAGACAGCCGTATTTGCAATACAGCACCCATGTACAGGATTATGGCTGGCAGTCTTCCAGTTTTGATGGGGATTTATCTGGTACATCAGGAGAATCCAAGCGTCTGGAGGGGATTAAGATCCAGTTGGTAAATCAGAAATATTCAGGCGGAATTACATACAGTACCCATGTACAGGATTATGGCTGGCAAAACTTTGTTTCTAATGGGGCGATGTCAGGGACTTCGGGAGAATTAAAAAGACTGGAGGCTATACAGATTAAGCTGACAGGAGAAATGGCTAAGCATTATGATATTTATTACAGAGTACACGCAGAAACCTTTGGCTGGCTTGACTGGGCGAAGAATGGTGAAAATGCAGGTACAGCCGGATATAGCTATCGCCTGGAGGGAATTCAGATTCAGTTAGTAGAAAAGGGCAAGTCAGCTCCCGGATCTACGAATGTACCTTTTCGGCAGGCAGTAGTACAATATAGTACCCATGTACAGGATTATGGCTGGCAGAGTTTTGTGGCAGATGGTCAGATGGCGGGAACTTCCGGTGAGTCAAAACGCTTGGAAGGAATTCGTATACAGCTGGCAAACCAAAAGTATACGGGAGATATAGAGTATAATACTCATGTACAAGATTATGGTTGGCTGAAAAATGTAAAAAATGGACAGGTTTCCGGAACTTCTGGCGAGTTGAAACGTTTGGAAGCCATACAGATTAAGCTAACAGGAGAAATGGCAAAGCATTATGATATTTATTATAGAGTGCATGCAGAAACCTTTGGCTGGCTTGGCTGGGCAAAAAATGGGGAACCGGCAGGAACCAGTGGATATTCTTATCGATTAGAAGGAATTGAGATACAATTGGTAAATAAAGGAGCTGCCGCACCTGGAAGTACAGAGGACAGTTATATTCCTTATTATTAGAAAGGATAGCCAGTGGAATTTATTTTCGCTGGCTATTTCTAATGCTTTAAACAAAAACAGAGGGAACAGGAATGGAATTTTAAGAGTTTTGGATATGGAAGGAAATAGTTTCGTGAGAAAAGAGAAAAACATGGGAATAGAATTGCTTAGAATTATATCTATGTTTATGGTTATCTTTTTGCATATTCTCAATTTTGGAATTAATTATCAAGGATTAGAATCATTTTCAGCAAATTGGTACATAAGTTGGTTCCTTGAAGGATTTTGCTATTGTGCTGTTAATATATATGCTATGATTAGCGGCTATGTAATGCTGAATAGCAGATGTAGAGCCAGTCGTATTATAGAACTATGGTTACAGGTGTTTTGTTATTCAGTAATAAGTAAATTAGTTTTGAATAAATTGCAGCCTGAATTAGTTAGTAGAATGGATATATGGAAATCATGTTTTCCGGTTTTAAGTCAGCGTTTTTGGTATTTTACTGCATATTTTGCAATTTTTTGGTTTATTCCGTTTTTTAATTGGATAGTAGATAAATTATCGTATATCCAAATGAGAAAATTAATATATCGATTGATTCTTATATTTGGAATTATGCCCTGGATAGCAGAACTATGGGGAACATGGGCTTTTGGATTAACAGGAGGATATACAGCACTTTGGCTTTCGATTATGTATTTAGTGGGAGCAGGGATTAGAAAGTATGGATATTCTGTTATTTCTTTCAAAAGGAAGGAACATTCAAAGCAATATTTTTTGAGAATGGCAGTATGTTGCGGTATTCTTATTTATTTAACAAAATTAGTATTGACAATTTTGAATAGGACGGTATTTGAATATGAAGTTCGTACAGATATATTTTACAGCTATTTGTCCCCATTAGTGATAATGGAAGCCGTATTTTTACTCTGCTTTTTTTGTAAGATAAAAATTAAACAGGGAAGTTTTTGGCTGAAATCGTCGGGCTTGACTTTTGGGATATATTTGATACATTTAAGTCCTTTATTTGGAGAATATGTATGGAAAAGGTTTTCTTCTGTCGGTAATAAAACACCTTTGATATTTACAGGAGTTGTGATTTTGGGAACTCTTTTAATCTATGCAGGCTGTGCAGGGATAGAATACTGTCGAGTAAAGATATTTAGTATTTGTAAAATATCACCAATAATTGAAAGTATTTTAAAAAATATGAAAAAGAGAGGGTAGTATGTGTTTATGTTCAAATTGAAAAAAAACAAAGAATTTTTATATGGAATCGGCAGTATGGGAATTGTATTGCTGATTTTGGGAATGGTGTTTTGGAAGCAGGGTATATATCCTCTGGGCGATAAAACCTTAATATACAACGATATGCAATATCAGTATTTGGACTTTTTTATGTGGTTTAGAGGCGTTTTACATGGAGAAGATAGTGCGTCTTATTCTTTCTTTATGGGACAGGGAGGGAATACAGTTTCTTTAGTTGCTTATTATTTAGCCTCCCCATTGAATTTATTATGTTACTTTGTTAAAGAGGAATACATGGCAGAATTTTTAACACTCTTAATTGTATTGAAATTGATGCTTTGCAGTATGACAACATATATATATTTAAACAGAAGATTTGAATTAAAGATGTTTTATAGTTGTATTATTTCAGTAAGCTATGGGCTTATGGGGTATAATATATTGCAATGCAGCAATATTATGTGGTTAGACGGTGTTCTGATTTTGCCTTTGGTAGCTTTAGGAATTTATGAATACACATACAAAAGGAAAACAGGACTTTATTATATAGCTCTGTTTTATGCTGTTTTTACAAACTGGTATATTGGTTATATGTTGTGCCTTTTTGCAGTTTTGTATTTTTTGTTTGAATTGATATATTCTGGTTTAAAGACCAGAATTAAGATAAAAGAGGTTATAAAATCCATATTTGGTTTTGCCTTTGTATCAATATTGGCTGTGGGAAGTACCAGTGTATTGTTTTTACCGCAGACGCTTCATATGATGAATGACGGAGAAGCCTTTGACTGGTCTATTTTCACTCCTAAATTTGGCTTTTCTGTTTTAGAAGGATTTAAAGATTTCTTTTTAGAACCGGATAAACTAACCTGGAGTGAGGGGTATCCTCCTATTTATATCGGAAGTTTTGTATTGGTATCCGCAACGGTCTTTTTTGTATCAAAGAAGATAGAAGTGAAGAAAAAATATGTAGCAGCAGCATACTTAGGCGGATTTATGCTTATATTTAATTTCAGACCACTGAATTATATGTTCACATTATTTAAGATACCGTCTTCACATACCTATAGATATGCTTTTATTTTTTCGTTTTTTATGGTCGTCATTGCTGCCTTATGTCTGCAGGAACTGGGAGAACTGAATGGCAAAGAAGTTAGAAATGCGCTTCTTATGATAATAGGAATCTTATTGTTGCTGGATGTTACGAAAGGCTACAGTATTAGAGAAAAAGCTTATCTAAGTGCAGTACTGGCTGTGATTACAGGTGTAGGACTCTTAGAAAAAGTAAGAAAAAAGCAGAAATTTATTTTTCTTGCCAATGCATTAATTTTGGTTTGCACGATGACAGAATTTTACCAGAAAGCAGATATGGAATTTGAAGGTCATAATATTTATGCGTCATCTTGCAGTGAATATAATAAAATTATGCAGGAGTCTGTTGATATATTGAAGCAGCAGGATAATGATTATTACCGTATAGACAAAACATTTACGCGTCAACTGACAGGGGGCTGTAACAATGAAGGAATGGCTTTTGGATACAGTTCTATATCCAATTACAGCTCTACGAATAATGTGAAAATTGCAGAATTATTGAAAAAATGCGGGTATACGGGAGATACTACATTAGTTACTTATTCGCCGATTCTTGCGATAGATGCTCTTATGGGAGTCAAATACATATATTCAGATAAGAGTATAACAGAAGGGGAGCGAATACAGGAAAATCTTATGGATGGAAGAAACTTGTATAAAAATCCATATGCATTGTCAGTTGGATACAGAGCGGAGAATTTAGAATCAGATATTGTATGGGAAGAGAGTCCTTTGAGAAACCATGAAATACTCTATGAAAAAATTTTAGGGAAGCCGGTATCGCTCTATGTTTTGCCAGAAACTCTTTCAGAGCAAACAGATGGGAGCAGTTATACACAGTGGGAAATCAAAGTGAAAAAGACGGGACCATTGTATGTATACTTTGAAAATGGTCAGGAAGGAATGGAAATTTATGTAAATGACCAATATGTGTCAGGAAATACATGGTATAATAATCAGGTGGAGTATCTGGGAACTTACCAAAAAGATGATACTGTGATGATAAAGGTTATGGCAGGAAGCGGGCAGTACCAAAAAGAGTATGGAATTACTGCAGGAACCTTGGATATGGGAGTTTTCAAAAGTGCTATTGAAGATATAAAGCTTGATCAGTTGAAAGTAAAAACAGTAAGGAAAGAAAACATTGTATTAGAAAAAAGTAGCGGGGAAGCAGAAACTGCGGTATTAACAATTCCATACGAAAAGGGATGGAATATAAAAGTCAATGGAGAAAAAATAGAATATTTTAAGGCTCTGGATTCCTTTATTGGATTGAATCTGCCTTCTGGCTTATGTGAAATTGAAATGGAATATGAAGTACCGGGAAAAATAGAAGGAATTTTGCTGTCCATTAGTTGTTTAACTGTTTATCTGTTTTTTAGGAGGAAAAGGAAATGTTATCAATAGTCTTACCGGCTTATAATGAAAATGTGAATATCATGAAAGCCTATCATGCAATAAAAAAAATCATGGAAAACGCCGAAATTCCAGCAGAACTGGTATATGTGAATGACGGATCAAAAGATAATACCTGGGAAGAAATTTGTACAGCTGCCAAATTGGCAAAGAAAGAAAAAAGCGATGCCATACAGGTAAAAGGAATTAATTTTTCCCGTAATTTTGGTAAAGAGGCAGCTGTTCTGGCAGGCCTTGCCAACGCATCAGGGGAGGCTTGCGTTGTTATGGACTGCGATTTGCAGCATCCACCGGAAACTCTGGTGGAAATGTACAGCCTTTGGCAGCAGGGATATGAGGTAGTAGAAGGTGTAAAGAGAAGCAGAGGTAAGGAAAATCCTATTTATAAAACCGGGGCAAAGTTATTTTACAGATTGATGACAAAGGCAACGAAAATAGATATGTCCAGAGCTTCAGACTTTAAACTTCTGGATAAAAAGGTAGTGAAAAGTATTTTGAGTATGCCGGAGAGAAATATGTTTTTCAGAGGTCTTTCTGCATGGGTGGGATTTAAAAAGACAGAGATAGAATTTGATGTACAGGAAAGAGAGGCAGGGGAATCCAAGTGGTCTAAATGGTCGCTTGTGAAATATGCAGTGAAGAATATAGCTGCGTTTTCCACTGCTCCTATGCAGCTGGTGACCATAGCAGGAGGTCTTACCTTTTTCGGAGCTGTGATTCTTGCAATTCAAACGCTGGTTCAGTATTTTATGGGACATGCGGTGCAGGGCTTTACAACTGTGATATTGCTGCTTCTGATTATCGGAAGCGTGATTATGATGAGCCTTGGTATTGTCGGATATTATATCGCAAAAATATATGAAGAAGTAAAGAGAAGACCTGTGTATATCATTTCTGAGGTGATACATAATTAGAAGGAAAACAGTCGCTGAAAGAGAGGGTACGATGATAGATAAAATAAAAAAATATGTCGATATTACAACCATTAAGTTTTTAATAGTAGGCGTGATTAATACAATTGTGGGAACAGGACTTATGTTTATCCTGTACAATATTTTTTCTGTAAATTACTGGATTTCTTCTGCCTCAAATTATGTTGTAGGAAGCATTGTGAGTTATTTTTTAAACAAATATTTTACATTCCGGAATAAGGAGAAATCCTGGAAACAGATAGGGCTATTTGTCTTAAATATTACAGTCTGTTATTTACTGGCATATGGATTGGCAAAGCCAATTGTATCTTTTGCATTAGGAGGATTTAGCGAAAAAGTTCAGGGGAATGTTTCTATGTTGGCAGGAATGGGACTTTTTGTTATATTGAATTATCTGGGGCAGAGAATGCTGGTGTTTAAAAAGTAGATGGGGTAAAGAAATGGAAGAGAAAAGAAGAAAAAGAATCTTGTTATTGGCAGTGTTTGCAATACTTAATTTATGCTTTTACGGTATTTTTTGCGTAGAGCATTTCGCAGCGGATACATATTTAACAGAAGTGTGGGGCTGGGAAAAAATTTCTAAGCTGTATTGGCAGAATGGCAGATGGCTTATGACCCTTTTGTGCGAAATATGTCAGGCGTTTCATATTGGATTTCATGCAGAAAAGACAATATCATGGGTTTTAGCAATCTCTTTTTTATCTTTGGCGGAACTGCTTTTATATGAAATCATAAAGAGAAGAATTCATGTAAAAGAAACTCTGAATATTAAACATATATTGGTTTTTCTTTCTTCATTTATGATGATTTCCAATCTTTTTGTTTTAGAATATTTTATTTTTGCCGAGTATACCGGAGCAATCTGCGTAGGAATTTTCTTTAATATTTTGGAAGTGAGATTGGTACTTAAGTTTTTGGAAAGAGGAGAGATAAAAGATTATATTTTGGGACTGGTCTGCGGCATTTTTGGGATTATGGGGCATCAGGGAGCCTTTGGAATTACAGCGGTACTTCTTATTCTTTTGGCAGAGAATACCTTTCTCAATGTGAAAAACTTTATAAAAAACAGTATCATAATCGGAATGGCATATTTGGTTCCGGCTTTAACAAATACGCTTCAGACAAAGTTGGCAGGTTCGGCTCGCGTAGCAGGAAGTCTGGATGTTGTCGGAGCATTGAAAACGGCTATGGAGCAAATTGGGGATTTGCTGATTTCTACAGCTAATTTTATGCCAAAATCCTTGTATCTGGTACTATGCGGAGTAGCAGGAATGGTTGTTTTAGTCATGATTATAGTAAAACGAAAAGGAAAGGCGTTGCTGCATGCTGCATATGTATTTTTGGTGTTTATTTTAGCAGGAGTAGCTCCTTTTTTAATGACGGATACGGCATATATCAGTGTTGTCCCTCGGACAGTGTATGTCTTGGGAGCGGGTTTTCCAGTGCTTTTAATTTTGTTGTTGCTCTTGGAGAATTTATCAAAGAAATTACTGCAGGGAGTTGTTCTATATGCAGGGATTTTTTTAGGAACTCAATATTTCAATACTTGCCAGATAGAAACCAGCCATTATGTTTCCAACGGTATTGACTATTATGATGTTAATTATATTGAACAACAGGTATGGATATATGAAAATGAAACGGGCAATCAAATTTCTAAAATTAAAATTTATACAGATGAAAGTCCGTTAGGAATTTATTATAATCTGACAGGATATGGTGCAGTAAATGAAAGGGTAATGTCTAATTCATGGGCAGCAGCAGATGCTTATCGGATTTTTACCGGAAGAGAGATGACTGTAGAGGAAAGCGATGCAGAGGTTTATGAGAAATATTTTAAGGGGAAAAACTGGCATTATTTAGATGACGAGCAGATTGTTTTAATAGGGGATACGCTGCATTTGTGTCTTTATTAGGAAATATACACCAAGGAAAAGGGAGAAGGAATGAAGAAGAAAAGAATCATCTATTTTGATATATTAAATATTATGGCCTGTATAGCTGTAGTAGCGCTGCATTGCCACGGCTCATTTTTTGAGTATGAAGACAGTCCGGCATGGAAGGTAACAGAGGCTGTACAGATTCTGGCACATTGGGCAGTGCCGATTTTCTTTATGCTGACCGGTGCGACTTTAATGGGATACCGTGAAAAGTATGATACAAAAAAATTATTTTCCAGAAGGATACAGAGGGTATTGGTTCCGTTTTTGATTTGGAGTACTATTTTTCTGATACGAGGTCTTGTAACCGGAATTCATCAATATCTGGGAGGACGGGACTTGATTGGAAAGTATTTAAGCGGAGGTATTCTTGGAATTTATTGGTTTTTTTATCCGTTATTCGCAGTATATCTTTCTTTACCTGTTCTTTCTGTATTGGCAGAAGGAAAGAATAGAAAAATTTTAAAATATGCTATAGGTGTTGGATTTTTGTGTTATTCGGTTTTGCCAGTGTGCAGCATTTTGACACAGATTCCGTATAATGATACTTTACTTCTGCCGGTAACAGGAGGGTATGTCTTGTATGTCCTGACTGGATACTATATGAGTCATACAGTGTTTTCAAGGAAAGTGCGCTATCTCATCTATGCAGGAGGAATTACAGGAGCTGTTTTTATGTGGATACTGACAGATTGGTATACAGTGAGAGATGGAGTTGCCAGTGAGGTGTTTTTGGATTATAAATATTGCTTTTCTTTCTGTATGGCTATTGGATTGTTTGAACTATGCAAAAATATTCCATGGGAAAAGTTTTGCCATGAACGAGGTCAGAAGATTCTCGGAATGATAGCTCAGTACAGTTTCGGGGTGTACTTAATACATATTTATTTTGTGGAAAAATTTTTTCAGTTTGTTCAGGACGACAGTATTCCAGGTATGGCGGTCGGAACAATACTGATATATGCTGTGTGTGTATTGCTTGTATTGGCAGTGAAAAAAATACCGGGAGGAAAGATACTATTCCCGTAAATTAGCCATTTAGCTGCCCGAGGCAGGAATAAAGAAGAGAGAAGGAGATTACATTATGGCTACGATTAAACCGTTTTGTGCTGTAAGACCAGAAAGCAGTCTGGTTCATAAAATTGCAGCGCTTCCCTATGATGTGTATAACAGAATGGAAGCAAGAAAAGAAGTGAAAAAAAATCCACAATCCTTTCTAAAAGTGGATCGTGCGGAGACATTGCTGGCAGAGGATATTGACATTTATAGTCATGAGGTTTATGCGAAGGCAGCATGTACGTTAGAGGAAATGATACATAACCACGAATTTATAAAGGATACACAGCCTGGCTATTATATTTATGAACTGACAATGGAAGGGCGTTCTCAGACAGGCATTGTCGGCTGTGCTGCTATTGATGATTATTTAAACAAAATTATTATGAAACATGAGAATACGCGTTCTGATAAAGAACTGGACAGGATAAATCACATTGATGTGTGTAATGCACAAACGGGACCTATTTTTCTGACGTACAGAGCAAATGCGTCTATCAATGATATTGTGGAAAAAAAGAAAACAGAAGCGCCAATTTATGATTTTACAGCAGAAGATGGAGTGGGACATCGCGTATGGAAAATTGAAAATAAAAAGGATATGGAAGGTATAAAAGAAACCTTTGCAGGCATTAATCAGATTTATATTGCAGATGGTCATCACAGAGCTGCTTCAGCTGTCAAAGTGGGACAGATGAGAAGAGAAACCTGTCCGGATTATACAGGTGACGAAGACTTTAATTATTTTCTGTCAGTATTGTTTCCAAGTGAAGAACTATATGTCATGGATTATAACCGTGTGGTTAAGGATTTGAATGGATATACAGCAGAGGAATTTAAGAAAAAAATCAGAGAAGTATTTGAGCTGGAGTTATATGGCAAAGAACCGTACAAACCGGAAGAAAAGGGTACATTTGGTATGTTTTTAGAGGGAGTCTGGTATAAATTGAAAATAAGAGAAACAGATACTTCAGATCCGGTGAGCAGATTAGATGTTTCTATTCTTCAGAATAAGGTGTTGGAACCGATTTTGGGAATAACAGACCCCAGGACAGATCAGAGAATTCAGTTTGTGGGAGGAATCAGAGGATTAAAAGTATTAGAAAAAGATGCTGTAAATGGCGTGGCTTTTTCTATGTATCCGACAGCAATCGAAGAGCTGTTTGCAGTTTCTGATGCAGGTATGCTTATGCCGCCAAAATCCACATGGTTTGAACCCAAGTTAAGAAGCGGATTATTTATCCATCAAATTTAGAGGAGGAAAAAATGCAGGCGATTATTTTAGCAGCAGGAATGGGAAAAAGATTAAAGGAATTAACAAGCAATGCAACAAAGTGTATGGTTGAAGTGAATGGTGTAACTATGATTGAGAGAACCCTTTCTCAATTAGATGCATTAAATCTGGAAAGAATTGTAGTAGTGGTAGGCTATGAAGGTCAGAAGTTAATGGAGTATATTGGAACATTAGATATACAAACACCGGTGGAATATGTAAATAATGATGTTTATTATAAGACAAATAATATTTATTCTTTGTATCTGGCAAAAGATTATCTTTTAGAAGATGATACTTTGCTTTTGGAATCGGATATTATCTTTGAGAGCGCTGTGCTGCAGAGATTATTGGACAACCCTTATCCCAGCCTTGCTTTAGTAGCCAAATATGAAAGCTGGATGGATGGAACGGTTGTGACATTAGATGAAGAAGATAATATTGTTGGCTTTTTAGGAAAAAAGGATTTCAAATTCAGTGATATTTCAAATTACTATAAGACAGTGAACATTTATAAGTTTGGTAAGGAGTTTTCAAACAGCCATTATGTTCCCTTTTTGGAGGCATATAGCAAAGCACTCGGAAATAATGAATACTATGAGCAGGTATTAAAGGTCATCACATTGCTGGATAAACCGGAAATTAAAGCAGAACGGTTGGAAAATGAAGCCTGGTATGAGGTTGATGATGTGCAGGATTTGGATATTGCAGAATCTATTTTTGCTGAAAAAGGAGAAAAGCTGGAACGGTTTAACAAAAGATTCGGTGGGTATTGGAGATATCCCCGTCTGATAGATTTCTGTTATCTGGTAAATCCATTTTATCCAAATCAGAAATTAATAGATGAAATGCAGGCGAATTTCGGCAGGCTATTATGTGATTATCCGTCGGGTATGAATGTGAATAGCCTTCTGGGAGCCAAGTATTATGGACTCCGCAGAGAACAGGTTTGTGTCGGAAACGGCGCTGCAGAATTGATTAAAGCTTTAATGGAGAGGTTAGAGGGAAAAGTAGGAATGATTTATCCTACTTTTGAGGAATATCCCCATCGTAGAAAAGAAGAGGATATTGTTCCGTATCAGATACAGGACAGAGATTTCAGATATACAGCAGATGAATTGATGAATTATTATGAAGATAAAGAAATTCAAATTCTGGTTTTGATTAATCCCGATAACCCTTCCGGAAACTATATTGAAAAGAGAGAGGTGCTTCGTATTGCTCAATGGGCAGAGCGCAGAAATATCAGATTTGTTGTAGATGAATCTTTTGTGGATTTTGCAGATACAGAAGAAAATCCTACTTTACTGGAAGAAGATATTATCAAAAAATATAGGAATTTAATCGTGATAAAGAGTATTTCCAAATCCTTTGGCGTACCAGGTTTAAGGTTAGGGCTTCTGGTGTCTGACGATTTAGATTTGATTGCAAAAATGAAGAAAGATGTTTCTATCTGGAATATTAATTCTTTTGCAGAATTTTATATGCAGATTTTTGAAAAATATAAAGCCAATTATGACGATGCTATGAAGAAGTTCCGCGTTGTCCGTAAAGAATATGTGGAAATGTTGAATCAGATTTCTGACTTAAGAGTGATTCCTTCACAGGCCAATTACCTGATGTGTGAACTTACCGGTGCTATGACCAGTAAAGAACTCGCGGAAGAATTATTGGATAAATACAGCATTTTGATTAAAGATTTATCAAACAAAAATGGGTTTGATGGAAAATCTTATATACGTGTTGCAGTAAAACGTCCGGAAGAGAATCAGAAACTGGTTGATGCAATAAAAGAAGTATTAAAATAAAACAAAAGAAAAAGTATGAAAAAATATATCATTTATCTCCCTGTTTTATTAGTGCCTCTGCTTAACCTGATGCTGTATGAATGGAAGTTTTCCGTAAAAGAATTTTTTATGATGGCAGGTATTGCTTTTTCGGAAGAAGTTTTTTTCAGAGGATTTCTGCTGTCAAAACTGACAGGGAATTTTAGATATCGAGTATTCAGAGGAATCCTGATTACAAGTTTTGTATTTTCAGGTATGCATTTTATAAATCTGTTTTCCGGAGCCTCACCCGGCTATGTGCTTGCACAGTGCATAAGTGCAGGGTGCATAGGGTTTTGCTTTGCCGTTATTGTTTACAGGGAAAGGAGTATTTTCTTTTGTGTGCTGTTTCATTTGTTGATTAATCTTACATCAACAGAAGCAAATCTGGAATTATCAGAAATTCAATGGCTGATTTATGGCGCTGCGGCTGTTTTTTATGCAGGGTATGGGATATGGATGTATCGAAGGAAAAAGAAAGTGAACAAGCAAGGAGAAAGATAAGATGAAACTCTATATTGATCCAGGTACAGGAAGTATGCTGTTTGCAATTCTTATAGGAATTCTGGGTGCAGCAAATTATTTATTAAAAGATTGGATTGTAAAAATAAGGTTTCTTTTAAGCGGAGGAAGACAAAAGGCAGACGTGAATGAAAAAAAGATACCAATTGTAATTTTTTCAGATGATAAGAGATATTGGACAGTATTTGAACCTCTTTGCCGGGAATTTGATAGGAGGGGAGTAGATATTGTTTATATGACAGCTTCTCCGGACGACCCGGCTTTAAAGAATCCGTATGAACATATAAAAGGAGAGTTTATAGGAGAAAATAATAAGGCATTCGCAAAGCTGAATTTTTTAAATGCAACCTTGGTGCTTTCCACAACACCGGGCTTAGATGTGTATCAGTGGAAACGCTCAAAAAAAGTACAGTATTATGTACATATGCTTCATGCGGCAAATGAAATTGCGGGATATCGAATGTTTGGAACGGATTATTATGATGCATTGCTTCTGTCGGGGGAATATCAGGTGAGAGATGTCAGATATCTGGAAAGTATTCGGAATCTCCCGGAAAAGGAAATTGTAAAGATTGGCATTCCGTATTTGGACGAGATGTATGCCAGATTGCATAAGGCTCAGAATGCGGATATAAAGTCAGGGAAAAAGGAACGTACGGTATTACTGGCGCCATCCTGGGGGAAAAGCGCAATTCTTTCAAAGTTTGGAGAGAGGATTATAGACGTGTTAATAGAAACGGGATATTCGATTATCATTCGTCCCCACCCGCAGTCTTTTACTTCAGAGAGAGAAATGCTGGATACTTTGATGGAAAAATATCCAAATTCAGAAAAACTGGAATGGAATCGTGATAATGATAATTTTGAAGTTTTGAAACGTGCAGATATTTTGATTTCTGATTTCTCAGGGGTTGTCTTTGATTTTTCTCTTGTGCATGAAAAGCCGGTTATTTATACAGATACAAAATTTGATAAAGGCCCATATGACGCATGGTGGCTGAAAACACCTTACTGGACATTTACGGCATTGCCACGTATCGGGCAGGAATTGAATGAAGAAAATCTGGATTCTTTGAAAGAAATGATAGACAGTTGTCTGTCTGATGAAAAGTATGCACAGGGACGTCAGGAGGTTATCAGAGAAACCTGGGAACACAGAGGAGAAGGAACACAGCGGGCAGTAGACTATATTTTGAGTAAGTACGAGCAGTTGAAGCCCGCAGAGGAGGAAAAGTAACATGTCATTAGGAGAAATTTTAAACAGTTTGTTATTGATGCCGCTTCAGTTGATGTTTGAAGTGATTTATATGATTGCAAACAGGGTGATTGATAATCCGGGAATGTCCATTATTGTTTTAAGCCTGGTTATGAACTTTCTTGTGCTTCCTCTGTATAAGCGGGCAGATGCCATGCAGGAAGAAGAACGTGATATGGAAATGAAGCTTCGCGATGGTGTGTCGCATATCAAAAAAACGTTCAAAGGAGATGAACGTATGATGATGCTTCAAACCTACTATCGGCAAAATAATTATAAGCCTACCTATGTGCTGCGAGGGGCTGTTTCCTTATTTTTAGAAATTCCGTTTTTTATTGCAGCGTATCGTTTTCTTTCTGAACTACAATTATTAAACGGTGTGTCATTTGGTCCTGTTTCTGATTTATCCAAGCCAGATGAATTATTGGTGTTAGGTGAAATTACGATTAATATTTTGCCTATTCTTATGACAGCGATTAATTTGATATCCTGTGTGATTTTCACAAAGGGAAGTTCCATAAAGCAGAAAGTACAGTTATATGGAATGGCTTTATTTTTCCTTGTGTTTTTATATACATCTCCGTCAGGGCTGGTATTTTACTGGACCTTGAATAATGTGTTTTCTTTAGTAAAGACGATTTTTTATAAAATAAAAAATCCTGCTAAAATTTTGAGCGTTATATTTTCCATATCGGGTCTTTTTCTTTTTGTATATGGTGTCTTTTTCTATCCCGTACCGACAGCGAAGAGATTGTTATTTTTTGTTTTTTGCGGTGTATTGCTGCAGCTTCCGATTATTTATACATGCTTTAAAAACAAGATTCAAAGTAAGTTTTATACAGACCTGGGACAGGCAAATCGAAAGGTTTTTTTGGCAGGCGGAATATTTTTGTCTGTTTTGACAGGTGTTTTGATTCCGTCAGCAGTTATGAATGCTTCTCCACAGGAATTTATAGATATTAATTATTACTACCATCCGTTTTGGTTTATAGTAAGTGCGTTTTGTCTGGCTATAGGGATTTTTGTTATTTGGGCAGGGGTATTTTATTGGTTGGCAAAACCATCGGTAAAAGTGTTATTTGACCGGGGAATCTGGATTCTTTCAGGGATCGCAGTGGTTAATTACATGTTTTTCGGAAAAAATCTGGGAATTCTGAATTCAGAATTGAAGTATGAGCAGGGACTTGATTTTAGTCTGCCCGATCAGGCATGGAATGCATTGCTTATGCTGGGAGTGATTGCATTACTTTGGTTTGTTGCACAGCACTGGAAGAAACAGGTTCTCAATCTGTTGGTAATTGTAACGATTGCCGTCAGCGGAATGGGTGTCTATAATATGGTCAACATAAATAAGGAAATTGGTAAAGTAAAAGAGCAGATTGCATTAAACAGCAAAATGCCGGAATTTCGTTTGAGCCAAAAAGGCAAAAATGTTGTTGTTATTATGCTTGACAGAGCAATGGGGGCATATATACCATATCTTTTTCAGGAAAAGCCGGAGTTAAAAGAAGCATTTTCAGGATTTACTTATTATCCAAATGCAATTTCTTTTGGGGGATTTACAAATGTGGGAACCCCCGCATTATTTGGCGGATATGAATACACTCCAATGGAAATGAATAAAAGAAGCGATGAAACGCTGATGTCAAAACAGAATGAAGCTTTGAAGGTAATGCCTGTTCTGTTTGATGAGAATGATTTTGAGGTTACAGTATGCGATCCGACTTATGCAAATTATCAGTGGATTCCAGACTTGAGTATTTATGATGAATATCCGGATATAGACACATATATTACAAAAGGAAAGTTTTCTGACCAAACAGCTAAGGAAAGAAAGATACAGAATAATAAAAGACGATTTTTTTGTTACAGCATTGTAAAATCCGTGCCGCTCTGTTTCCAGGAACTTTTATATGACCAGGGAAATTATAACCAGAGCAATAGTGGTTCAGAAACAAATGGAAGTTATTCAGGACAGACTTTGACAGGAACAGCAATTGCAGACGGATTATATGATAGCTTTATGGACTCGTATCAGGTGCTGGATAATCTGTCAGAGATGACAAAAATAGACCAAGCAGAAAAAGACACGTTTATGTTTATGACAAATGATACAACACATGATCCGATGTTGCTTCAGACACCGGACTATGTCCCGGCAGAGCATGTGGACAATACAGAGTATGATATGGAAAACAGGGATCGTTTTACCGTGAATGGAGTAACCTTAAAAATGGAAAATGATATGCAGATAACACATTATCATGCGAATATGGCCGCTTTGCTTAAGTTAGGGGAATGGTTTGATTCTTTACGGGAAAACGGAGTATATGATAATACAAGGATTATTTTAGTTTCAGACCATGGTCAGCCTTTAGCTCATGCAGATGAATTTATGCTGGAAGATGGAAATGACAGGAGCTTCTTTAATCCTCTGCTTATGGTAAAAGACTTTAACAGCAAAGAATTTACAACTTCTGAGGTATTTATGACCAATGCGGATGTTCCGACATTGGCGATGAAGGAGTTAATTGAAAATCCAATAAATCCGTTTACAGGAAAGAAAATGGATTCAACTGAAAAAACAGCTCATGAACAGTATATTTTGTTATCGTATGATTGGGATACGAATGTAAACAATGGAAAAACATTTCTTCCGGGAAGGTGGTACTCTGTGAAGGAGGATATGAGGGATAATAAAAACTGGAAATTGATTAAAGAGGAAGGGGTGTTAAAAAGCGAATAATTTAGGGAAAATCTGAAAGTGAATTTTTGAGGAAAGTGGCAGAATGGCTGGGTAATTTGTATGGATTACCCAGCCATGTGTAATATATGTCCTGGTCGTGTAAAAAGAGAAACCATTGGGTGTTCATAAAGCATTTCTGCTCGGTCAGTATAATTTTTGATAATTCCATTACGGATAATAAGTAAAAGAGTTTGTTTTCCGGTGTCAAAATTAAGTTCATATTTTTTCATTTTTTCTATGGTATAGTTCAGACAGTGACAAGATTGTTGCAGAATACAGGAAAATGAAAAGCTCCCGGGAAAGCTTGGACAAAAGAAAGGAATTACATATGAATCATGAAAAAATGAAGAGTTGGCTGAAGCAGCATACCCTTATTCTGGAAGAGAGTTTTTGTGACAGCCTCAGAAAAATTGTTGAAGAGTATAAGGAGCAATATGGTTATAAGACAATGAGTGAGGTGTATAGGCTTATGGGTATAAGCAGACAGCAGATTGCCTACTGGGCAGCCAATCCCTACAGTACACAAACAAAAAAAACGGTATTTGACAGTATTAAAAGCAGCAGAGATTTTTTGCTTATCTGACGAAGAGGCGGAACATCTGGCCAACAAAGCCGGGTTGTCTTTACAACAACAAGGCGGCAGAAGTTTAGAAATGCAGAAGGTATTGGAACAATATAACGGAAGACAGAACCAGCTGTTTGCAGCATCCAATATAACTGAGCGTATGCTTTATTACATAAAAGCGAACAGAAACCCCTCTAAGGAGAGTCTGACAGCATTGGTTATTTCACTTGGAATGGAAACAGAAGAAATCCAGCAGATATTAAAAACAGCAGGCTATGTGTTATCAAAGTCATTGCCAATGGATATGGTTGTGTTATATTTTCTGGAACATAGGTCAGAAATGGACAGAGAAATGTCTTTGGTCTGGCAGATTAATGAGGTATTGGAAGAACTGGAACTTCCATTATTGGGAACCAGATTGTATGGAAAAGGAGAAATATTATGGGGAAAACCGTAGAATATGAGTTGGTCATCAAAACAGCAGATAAAATGTGGGCAGGAACAGATAATGACGTATATATTATGGTGTATGGAGAAGTAGACGGAGAAGAAGTCCATACAAATGAGATAAATCTTTCACAACGGGTAAATGGAAATTCATTTGAAAGAAATGCTGAGCACAGATTAGCGTTTCAGTGGGAAGACATTGGAAGACCAACAAAAATAAAACTTCGTTTAAGCAATACGTTTTTAGATGACTGGTATTTTGATGAGTGTACGATTCAGAGAAAAGGTCCGGAAACCCCGGAAGAGGATCCGGAAGTGAATAAGAAGGTGACTTTTAAAAAGGATACAATCCTGGAATTTCATCGAAAAGACAGCAGGCTGATTGAGGGGGATTTGAAACCGTTAAAAGAGATTATTCTGCAGGAAAAGTTGATTCAGGCGTATGGAGGCAGGGATTTAATGACGCTTTCGCCTAACGGAGAGTATGAAATCAGTATGGCTTTTATGAAAGAAAAGTCAAAAGTAATCGAATCCAGTACAGTGACGGAGAACGGAATGACACATAACCTGAACATAGGAATAGAAGGCGGATATGCAGCAGGCGATAAAGGCGGCGGAGAAGGAAAAGCTTCTTTGAGTTATGGCTTTTCTTACAGCACATTATATTCCATTGCAAAAACAAGGGCGGATTCTATGACTGAGGGAATGTCAAAGGAAACTACGATTAAAATTGTAAATTCAGGAGATACGGTAACAGAATACACAAAAGATGGCGGCGCTGTAAAAGTGACAGTAGAAGAAAGCAAAGTTCAGACATTTGCCATTGTATATGAGGAAACCGTTGTAGAGGTAGAGAGAAAAAGGCAAGGCGCTTCCTCTGATATCAAGCGCAGTGACAGATTAAAAATCGGGCGCAGAGTGCGGGGCGTTTTACCCCTTACACAGAACACAGATGGAAAACTGGTTTATAAAAATTCTCTTGGCAAAGTTTTTTCATTAGATAAGCTTTGGGAGGCTTTGAATTAGTATAGGAGGGGTAAAATGGGAAAATCAAACAGTATACAAAATGCGGAAAAGGCCAACGCTGATTTCAGAAAATTTTTACTGGATATTCAGGAAAATTTGACAGAAAAATTCAATAGGGAAGAAGAAGTCTTTGAGAAGAAAGTGCAAGAGTTTTATACCAGCTCTGGTTATGACATGCTTATGGTAGCAGAAGGACATAAGTGGTCTTATCATCTGATGTCAGAATGCGGAGTGGCGATGTTAAAAAACCGAGTGAAAGAAATGGTAGAAGCCTTCTTTGGGGTTGCAGAAGGGGAGATACCAGAGGGAAATGTGGAAATTGATAAAACTCCAAATGGAAAGGTTTCAGTACCAGCGTCAGAAGAAGTATTAAAAGCGCTAAATATTATCAGATTTTTCAAAAATTTAGCTTCTGTTTCAGCAGTGAACTTTATTATCGGAATGTTTGATGTATTAAGTGACAAGCTGGAGATAAGTGCAGAGCATAATTATTCCTCACAGGCCATTGCGCCAGGGTTGACACTGCATGTGGATTTATATTCTGCTGCATATTCCAACGAGAGTTTTTTGAAGAATGACAGAATTGTAGAAAGTTATGTCCGGTTTAAACTGATATATTCTTATGCATTGGCTGGCACTGTATCTGCCATGGATACAATTACAACTCTGGTAGGAAAAATAGCACAAATGGAGCAGGATTTGGCAAAATTTGATGTGAGATTGTTTAAAATGATGCAGGATATGAGTGTAGAGTTGGAAACATTGACAGCATACAAAATGCGTTCTGATATGATGCACGCTTATCTGGAAGGAGCAAAAAAAGAAAAAAATGCAATGATTGCCGAAAATATGGTACGGACAGCACAGGCTGGACAAGAAAGAAGGGTTTTAAGAGCCGGACTGAGATTACCTGCAGAAAGACTTCGTATGATGAAAAATATTCAGGAAAGTTACCAGTGATAAATGGAGCGCTTTTTTTCGGGAGATATTTTTGAAGATATGAGGATTCGAACAGGAAGTTCTTATATATCAGATTTGCCTTATAAAAAGCAGCAGGTATGGGAAGAATTACAGAAGATACAAATAGAGAAATATTCTAAGGAGCAGTTTATGGATTTTATGAACTATGTATTTGGAAGGGAATAAAAAGACCGCTGCGTATAGAAGATAAGTCGGAAAAGCAAGGGGGCTGTGGCACTAAATAATTAGTACGCAGCCCTTTGCTGTAGAATTTATTATTTTTTAGGCTCAATTTTATCTGTTTCTTTCTCTGTTTCCGGCACCAGATACCGCAGAAACTTCTGGGCTGCCGGGGAAGTCAGAAGCTGGGGATTATACGCCAGAATCAGCTTTCGCTTGGGAATGTTTTCCTTAATCTGAAGCTGATAGAATTCCTTTTTGCGGTGTTCCAGTACATAATCCGGTACAGCAGTGATGCCCAGTCCAATCTTTGCCAAATCCAGCAAAAGGTCATTGCTGGAAAGCTCTGCTTCCGGGGTAAAGGAAAGTCCGTGTTTGGCAAACACTTGCTGCAGAAATCCGCTGGTGGTGCTGGTCTTATCCAACATCAGAATCGGATACTGGGTAAGCTGTGCCAGGGAAAGGGACTGCTCCTCCAGATGAAAGAAGCGTTTGCCGGCTACAAAGATATCCTGAAATTCCCGAATGATACAGCAGGTATCCTTGGAGGTCAGGTAGGGATTGGGGGCATTGGCAACAATAAAATCCACCCGGTTGTTGTGAAGAAGGGAAACGCACCCCCCGGAAGTGGAATTCGTTACCTTGATATGCACATTTGGAAATTCCCTGTGAAACCGTTTAAAATAAGGAATCAGAAAATAGCGGCAAATGGTGTCGCTGGCGCCGATACGCAGAGGCGCTTCCAGAGAAGGGGAGTTTAAAATCTGATTTTCCCCCTCAAATAAAAGGTTTACCGCAGGCTCCACGTGACGAAGAAGGGACTCGCCCTCAGGGGTCAGAGTGACCTTTTTTTTATTTCTGAGAAACAGGGCATGTCCCAGCTTTTGCTCCAGGGCTTTTATAGACTGGCTGACCGCGGACTGGGAGATGTAAAGTTGCCGGGACGCCTCTGAAAAGCTGAGAGTGGTGGCAACATAATAAAAAACCTTGTAAAGTTCAAAACTGATATCCATATAGAAAAATCCTTTCCTGAAAATAGCCTATTTAAAGTATGCTATACACTACTATATAAAGAGGAAGGAAAGATGTCAACGTACAAATCAGGCAGAAAAGAAAAGGAATGTCAAAAGAATATTAAGTTAATAAGTTTTACTTATATCAGATATAAGTCATATTAATTTTACTTATAAAGTTTCTTATGCTACACTATCCCTAGAAATACAAAAAGCAATGCAAAATACCATTTGCCCCTGTCGGGCAGAAAGGAGTCAATATGAGCAGCGTAAAGCGTGTCTATGTTGAGAAAAAAACAGATTTTGCTGTACAGGCAAAAGAATTGCAGCATGAAATTGAGAGCTATCTTGGAATTAAGGACGTAACAGGAGTCAGAGTACTGATTCGTTACGATGTTGAGAATATTTCCGACGAGGTATTTGAAAAAGCATGTACCTGTGTTTTTTCCGAACCGCCGGTTGACCATTTATTTAAAGAAACTTTTGAAAAAAACGAAGGGGACAGAGTTTTTTCTGTGGAATACCTGCCGGGACAGTTTGACCAGAGAGCAGATTCCGCAGTACAGTGTGTGCAGTTTTTAAAAGAGGACGAGCAGCCGATTATCCGTTCCGCTACTACTTACGTTATTGAAGGAAATATTTCTGACGAAGAACTGGAAGCCATTAAGAACCATTGCATCAATCCAGTGGATTCCAGAGAAGCAGAAACCGAAAAACCGGAAACTCTGGTGACAAATTTTGAGGAACCGGAAGATGTAAAAATCTTTACAGGTTTTGCAGACATGGCAGAATCAGACTTAAAGGAATTATACGATTCCCTGAATCTGGCTATGACCTTCAAGGATTTCCTGCACATTCAGAATTATTATAAAAACGAAGAAAAACGCGACCCGTCCATGACGGAAATCCGTGTGTTGGATACTTACTGGTCTGACCATTGTCGCCACACTACATTCTCCACAGAATTGAAGAATGTAACCTTTGGCGAAGGGGATTACAAGGCGCCAATCGAAGAAACTTATAAAAAATATCTGGCTGACCGTCAGGTGATTTACAAAGACAGAGATGATAAATTTGTCTGCCTTATGGATCTGGCTTTAATGGCAATGAAGAAATTAAAGACAGAGGGCAAACTTCAGGACCAGGAGGAATCTGATGAAATCAATGCCTGCTCTATTGTTGTTCCGGTAGATGTAGACGGAAAAGAAGAGGAGTGGCTCATTAACTTTAAAAATGAAACACACAACCACCCGACTGAAATCGAGCCTTTCGGCGGTGCAGCTACCTGTCTTGGCGGTGCAATCCGTGATCCGCTTTCCGGACGTACCTATGTATATCAGGCTATGCGTGTAACAGGTGCGGCTGACCCGACAGTTTCTGTACAGGAAACCATGAAGGGCAAGCTTCCACAGAAAAAACTGGTGCGGGGTGCTGCTCACGGATATTCTTCCTATGGAAACCAGATTGGTCTGGCTACCGGTTATGTAAAAGAGATTTACCACCCGGATTATGTGGCAAAACGTATGGAAATCGGTGCTGTTTTAGGCGCGGCTCCAAGAAGAGCAGTTATCCGCGAAAATTCTGACCCGGGTGATATCATTATTTTACTGGGCGGACGTACCGGACGCGACGGCTGCGGCGGTGCAACCGGTTCTTCCAAGGTACACACAGAGGAATCCATTGAAACCTGTGGTGCAGAGGTACAGAAGGGGAATGCACCTACAGAGAGAAAGATTCAGAGATTATTCAGAAGAGAAGAAGTAAGCTGCATTATTAAGAAATGTAATGACTTCGGTGCAGGCGGTGTTTCTGTTGCTATCGGAGAACTGGCAGCTGGTCTGAAGATTGATTTGGATAAAGTGCCGAAAAAATATGCTGGTCTGGACGGAACGGAAATTGCGATTTCTGAATCCCAGGAGCGTATGGCAGTTGTGATTGACCCGAAAGATGTGGAAACTTTCTTAGGTTATGCGAAAGAAGAAAACCTGGAAGCCATTCCGGTGGCAGAGGTAACCGAAAGCCCAAGACTGGTGATGAACTGGAGAGGAAAAACCATTGTAGACCTGTCCAGAGCTTTCCTGGATACCAATGGTGCACATCAGGAAACAGACGTATATGTGGAAATTCCGGGCAAAGAAGGCAATGTTCTGGAGCATACAGAAGAAGTTTCTGATGTAAAAGAAAAATGGTTAAATACCCTTTCTGACTTGAATGAATGTTCTCAGAAGGGCTTAGTGGAAATGTTTGACGGTTCTATTGGAGCAGGCAGCGTATTTATGCCTTACGGCGGTAAATATCAGCTCACAGAAACACAGGCCATGGTGGCAAAAGTTCCGGTATTAAACGGAAAGACAGAAACCGTTACCATGATGAGTTATGGCTTTGACCCATATCTGTCCAGCTGGAGCCCATATCATGGCGCCGTTTATGCAGTGACAGAATCTGTGGCAAGAATCGTGGCAGCAGGTGGTGATTACAGTAAAATCCGCTTTACTTTCCAGGAGTATTTCCGCAGAATGACCGAAGACGCACACCGTTGGAGTCAGCCGTTTGCAGCTCTCTTAGGCGCATATGCGGCACAGCTTGGATTCGGACTTCCGTCTATTGGCGGCAAGGACTCCATGTCTGGTACGTTTAATGAAATTGACGTACCGCCTACACTGGTTTCTTTTGCAGTAGACGTGGCAAAACAAAAAGACGTGATTACACCGGAACTGAAAAAAGCAGGCAGCAAGCTGGTATGGCTACGTATGCCAAAGGCAGCTTACGATTTACCGGATTTTGAAGCTTTAAAAGAACAGTATGCAAAACTTCATGAAGATATTCAGGCAGGACGCGTGCTTTCTGCTTATGCTTTAGACCGTCAGGGTATTGCGGCTGCTGTTTCTAAAATGGCATTCGGTAACCAGATGGGTGTGAAAATTGAGCACAATGTGGACGAGAGAGATTTGTTTGGCGCAGGCTTTGGCGATATTATTTGCGAAGTGGCAGAAGGAAAAGTAGGCGAGCTTGCTATGACTTACACTCTGATTGGTGAAGTGACAGAAAGCGCAGGCATTGAATATAAAGATATGAGCATCTCCATGGCAGAGGCTCTGGAAACCTGGAAAGCGCCTCTGGAAAAGGTATTTAAGACACGTTCCGGCTCTGAAACAGACGATGCAACCGTATACATGGACAAAGGCGTGTATGATACAAAAGATATTCATATCTGTTCCCATAAGATTGCACAGCCTACCGTATTTATTCCGGTATTCCCGGGTACAAACTGTGAATACGACAGTACAAAGGCATTTGAACGTGCAGGGGCAAAGGTTATCACAAAGGTATTTAAGAATCTGGACGCAGCAGATATCCGCGATTCTGTAGAAACCTTTGAAAAAGCCATTGACCAGGCGCAGATGATTATGTTCCCGGGCGGCTTTTCCGCAGGTGACGAACCGGATGGTTCTGCGAAATTCTTTGCAACGGCTTTCCAGAATGCAAAGATCAAAGAAGCAGTTACGCGTCTGTTGAATGAAAGAGATGGTCTGGCTCTTGGTATCTGTAATGGTTTCCAGGCGCTGATTAAGCTGGGACTGGTTCCATACGGAGAGATTGTGGGACAGACAGAGCAGTCTCCGACACTTACCTTTAATACCATTGGACGTCATATTTCCAAAATGGTTTACACAAAGGTTGTAACAAATAAATCTCCATGGCTGCAGAAGGCAGAGCTTGGTAAGGTTTATACAAACCCGGCTTCCCATGGAGAGGGACGCTTTGTTGCTAACGAGGAATGGCTGAAAAAACTCTTTGAAAACGGACAAGTTGCCACACAGTACTGTGACGTAAACGGCAACATTACTATGGACGAAGAGTGGAATGTAAATGGTTCCTACTGTGCAATCGAAGGTATCACAAGCCCGGACGGACGTGTGCTCGGTAAAATGGCACATTCCGAAAGACGCGGCGACGGCGTTGCCATGAATATCTACGGAGAACAGGATATTAAGATTTTTGAATCCGGTGTGGAATATTTTAAATAAGCTCTACTACGCATGCATGGTTTTGCGGTTTTCAAAATAGGGGATTTTTTCAATGGCGTCCAGAATGTCGGCAAAGTCGATTCTGGGCGCTATTTCTATATATTTTCGCAAAAGTGCCTGTTCCTGTTTTTTATAGGGTCCATAGAAAATATCGTAGAGATTATGTCCCCGAAGATAAATTTTAATGTCCTCCATATGTGCCTTGATATCCTCTGTGGTTTCCAAATCTTTTCCCAGTATTTGCACAAGCTGTCTGCCGCTTCGGATACGGTGGAGATATTCTTTCCACTTTTTCAGCAGAATTTCATAAAACTGTTCCGGAGAATCTAAAATTCCTAATTGTGTCATAACCTGTGGATTCAGAAAATAGTTTTCAAAAGAATAATATTTCAGCACCAGCACGTTTTTCTGTGTAACTCTTGGTAGCTTATCCAAATCCTCCCGGTTTCGTTCTTCGTAATAATGACATAAAGAGCGCACCAGCATATCCCGGTCTTTGCCGTCCCCGTCCCGTATCATAAGAAATTGGTCTTTAAAATACACCTGATTTAAGTATTTCAGATTGGCATAGGTTTTGATATTGGTACAGCTGTTGGTGGTAATAATGGAAACCCGGGACTGCCCCCTGTCCGGCATGTGGATTTCCGAAAAATATTTTTCCAGTAAAAGGGGAAGGCGGCTTTTGTCCTGCCGTCCCTCAACGATAAAGACAAAATCCACGTTCATCAAATCCGAAGCAGAATATCCCAAATCATCTAAAATGGCAGAAATGTCCGTGTGTTCCCGGACAGAGGGAAAGCCCTGGCTGTCCAGTACCATCTGCCGAATCTGCCGACTGTTAAACTGAAACAGCAGATTCGGAGAATGGGTGGAAAAAATCACCTGACATTTCTGGGACAGTCGGTACAGAATCCGACTGGATATTTTCTGCAGTTCGGGGTGCAGATAGCTTTCCGGGTCTTCCATAAGAAGCACCGCCGGAAGTCGGGTGCCTTCTTCCATATAGGCCTCCAGAAGGGAAAGCAGATAAATACTGCGCATACCTTTTCCAAGGGTGGAGATGGAAGAAGGCTTCTCCTGATTCGGCTGGCGGATATAGCCCTGTACCTGAAAAATATCTCCGGTATGACAGGTCAGCTCATAAGAGATTTTGCCATGAGAATGGCTATTTTCTCGAAAATGTGCGTTTACCCGTTTTGAAAAGTCCTTTAAGTTCATGTGGTATAACTTGTATTCCAGAAGCTTTTCTGTTTCAAAGGCATTTAATTCCTCCGGTTTTTTCTGATTAATCAGTCCAATACAGGAAAAACAATGGGAACAGGCCTTGGCGCGCTCAAAAAGACAGCAGTCCATACGCATCTGGTTCAACAAATCGTCTTCCAGAAAGGACAGCAGGTGTGTTTGAATGGTTTCCAAATCCCTCTGGGTATTGAGATAATAAACCGAGGGCAGCACTTCCTGAATATACCGGTTATGCTTGTGAAAACCGTCGTGATATCGTATGATGCCCTGATGGTTTGCCAGAAAGGTAAAGGTCAGAGTTCCGTTTTCATAAGAGGGCAGTTTGCTTTTAAAATCCCGGAACCAGGTTTCAAAACGTCGGTATGGGCTGACTTTTTTGTTTTGGAACAACAGATGTAAGTCCTGTCTGGAAAAGATCAGGGACATGGAAATTTCAATGTTTTGCTTTTGCTCATTAAAATCAGAGGGGAGAATTTCATACTGTCCGGCTGCAGCGGCAATGGCAGCCAGTACAGAACTTTTCCCCACACTGTTCTGCCCTACCAGAATCAGGGCGTTTTCCATGTGGGAAAAGGTGAGATTCTGAATAGATTTAAAATTTTTAATCTGAAGAAAAGAAATCTGCATAAGGTATCTCCTTTCACAGCCAATAGAAAACCGTTATTATAAAATAGATAAGAATACTATAACACAGAATCTGAGAAGAAAGAAACGAAAACAGAATCTTAAGAAAAATATCAGAATTTCATTCAAAAAAAGTCAGTTTTTGCTGTTATAATAGGCTCATAAAATTGAGGAGAAGCAAAGAGGAAAAGAAAATGGATACATACAACATTTTAATTGTGGACGATGACAGGGAGATTGTAAAGTCCCTGGGAAAGCTTTTGGAATTGGAGGGGTACTGCGTTTATCGGGCATATGACGGTATGGAGGCTCTGGATATGCTGATGCGGGAAAAGATTCATCTGATTCTTCTGGACGTGATGATGCCAAAGCTGAACGGGCTTTCAGCTTTGATGAAAATCCGGGAAAAGAACAACATTCCCATTATCATGCTTTCTGCAAAGACAGAGGAGAGCGACAAAGTGCTGGGGCTGTCTATGGGGGCTGACGATTATGTGACAAAGCCCTACAATACGGCAGAACTTATGGCAAGGGTAAAATCGCAGCTTCGGCGGTATTTTTCCCTTGGGGCAGCAGCAAAGTCTTCCGAAGAACTGCTGGTAAACGGAGGACTGGCGCTGAATAAACATACAAAGAGTCTGACTGTGGACGGAGAGGAGGTGCATCTGACAGCCACGGAGTATAAGATTTTAGAACTTTTGATGAGTCACCCGGGGTATGTATTTTCCGCAGAGGAAATCTATGACCGGGTGTGGCAGGAACAGGCCTACGGTGTGGAAAATACCGTTATGGTACATATCCGGCGGATTCGGGAAAAAATTGAGATTACGCCGAAAAATCCAAAATATTTAAAGGTGGTGTGGGGAATTGGGTACAAAATTGAAAAATTATAAGAAACAGATTCTGGGAGGCTTTTTGCTTTTTGGGTGGCTGATGACTCCGACGCTTTTGATACTGGCGATGGAATTTTGGAATTATGGGTATCATGAGTTTTGGAAATACGCATGGACCAAAGACCAAAGTGCAGAGTTCAGAATGGCTTCTACTGTTTTAGCGGCGCTTGCAGCCGTGTCGCTTCTGCTTCTTCTGGCACTCTCTTTTTTATACTGGAAGAAATGTGCTGCCAAAGAACAGATAAAAGAAAGTCGGGTGGACAGGGTTCCCACAGAACTGGCAGTTCTGGTTGTTTTGCTGAGCGCCTGGCAGTTGGGGGTGATGTTTGCAGACGCAGTCTGTTATCCGGGGGCAGACCTGTATTTTTCCGGTATGGTTTTGATAAGTGTAAAATCCATTGTTCTGGCTGTGTTGAAAATCGTGGGAGTCAGTCTTGTCTTTTATACAGGAATTCTTTTGCTATACCGGAAAATCCGTCTGAAAATCACAAAGCAGACCAGTGCAATCTGGAGAGGAATGAAAACCTACAAAGAGAAAACACCCTGGGAAACACAGCTTCAGAATAAGAAAAGAGGATATGTTTTTCTGGTGGGACTTGTCTGTGTACAGGGGATTTTTTATACAGTGCTTCCAATATATCAATATGGTTTTGTGTATGCAATGAGAAGTTCCTCACCGCTTCTGACTGTCTTACTGGGAGGGAGCAGCCTTTTGCTGGCAGGAATCACAATCCGAACCTGGAGAAAAGGCGGTATATTCCGGGATATGGGCAAGCTGGCAGAGCAGATTGCCCTGATGTCAGAGGGAGAGTCCATACCGGAAGAATTGCGGCTTTCAGAAAAATCGTTTTTCCATGAAACAGACAGACAGCTTGCAGGGGTCAGTGATTCCATGGCAAAAAGTGTGGAAAAACAGCTTCAGGCAGAGCGTTTGAAGGTGGACTTAATTACTAACATGTCCCATGATTTAAAGACTCCGCTGACGTCCATGATAGGGTATACGGATTTGCTGAAAAAAGAAGAATTAAACGATACTGCCAGAGATTATGTTGACGTCATTGCTTTAAAACAGGAACAGCTTCGGGATATGATACAGGACGTGTTTGATTTGTCTAAGGCAACCAGCAATGCAGAGCAGCTGAACATGGAGCGTCTGGACATGGTGAAGCTGTTTGAACAGATACTGGCAGATATGGAAGACCGGATACAGGAAGAAAAACGGGAAATCCGTACAGATTTTCCAGAGGAAGGTCTGTATTTTATGGGAGATAACGGGAAGATGTACCGCGTGGTTCAGAATCTCCTGGAAAATGCTTTGAAATATTCCCTTCCTGATACCAGAATTTATATTTCTGTAAAGCAGCAGGGAAATCAGGCACAGGCAGTGATGAAAAATATTGCAGGGTATGAAATGAATTTCTCGCCTGAGGAGATTATGGAGCGATTTGTCCGGGGAGATGCGGCAAGGACAACAAAGGGACATGGACTGGGGCTTGCCATTGCCTCCAGCTATGTGAAAAATATGGGGGGAAGTCTGAACATAGAGATAGACGGAGATCTGTTTAAGATTATTATGGAATTTCCGTGTACAGAAACATGAAATGTTCTGCTTGCAATTTTTCCCTTTTTGTGTTATTCTTTCCACAAGCAAAAGTAAAAGGGAGTAGCTTAACATCTTTTACAAACAGACAGAACATGTAAAAGATGGTTTTGTAACCGTCACCCGGTATCGAGAGATACCCGTAGCAAATGAGAAAGCAAGACTTTTATTGTGGCAGAGGTCATGATAAAAGTCTTTTTTTATTCCTCATTCATCACCTCTTCCACAGATACTTGCTGATACAGAAGGAGGATTTTTTATGTGTAACCAAATGAAGAAGGAAGTACAGGAAGCGATTCGCGCAGGAGAGCAGGCGCTTCAAAGCTTGAACGGAGCAGGAGAAAAGCTGGGGAGTGCAGAAAAATGGGGGATTTTTGATATGTTTGCAGGCGGATTTTTCAGCAGCTATATCAAGCATGCTCAGATAAAAGAGGCAGAATCCTTGCTGGAGCAGGCAAAACAAGAACTGCAGGTATTTCAAAGAGAGCTAAGCGATGTGGGAGAAGCCCTGCATTTACAGATTGAAATCGGAGATTTTCTTACTTTTGCGGATTTCTTTCTGGACGGTTTTGTGACAGATTATCTGGTACAGAGTAAGATTAGAGATGCCAGAGAAGATATTGAGGTGGGCATTTTGCATGTGAGAACTATCTTGGAAGAATTGTATAGAAAATTGGAGGTGTAAGATATGGGTTGTCTGGGAAATTTTCTGTGGTTTTTGTTCGGAGGAGCAGTCAGCGGATTAAGCTGGGCATTTATGGGGTGTCTGTGGTGCATAACCATTGTGGGGATTCCTGTGGGTATGCAGTGTTTTAAATTTGCGTCCCTTAGTTTTTTCCCTTTTGGGAAGGACGTGCAGTATGGGGGAGGCGCAGGTTCCTTTCTTTTGAATATCATCTGGCTTCTGATTACCGGTCTGCCTATGGCATTGGAACATCTGCTGTTGGGAGTGGGGCTGTGTATGACTATTGTGGGAATCCCTTTCGGTTTGCAGCAGTTTAAGCTTGCTAAGTTGGCGTTGCTGCCGTTTGGAGCGGAGGTGTGTTAAGGTGAAGCTGTTTCAAAAACACGAAAACTGTGTTATACTTTTGCCGTAAAACGAGGAGGACACAGCATGAAGTATTATTTCGCCCCCATGGAGGGCATTACAGGATATATTTACCGGAGCGTACATCACGAATTCTTTCCGGGCATGGAAAAATATTTTACCCCTTTTCTTTCTCCGGGGCCAAAGAAGGCGCTGACGGACCGGGAGATTCGAGATATTTTGCCTGAGCACAACCGGGGAATGACCGTGGTTCCCCAGATTCTCACCAACCGGTCAGAGGACTTTACCCGCACAGCTCATGTGCTGAAGGATTATGGTTATCAGGAAGTAAATCTGAATCTGGGCTGTCCTTCCGGCACAGTAACGGCAAAGAAAAAGGGCGCGGGATTTTTGGAATACACAGAGGAGCTGAATGTTTTTCTGGACGGGATTTTTCAGAATTCCTGTATGGAAATTTCCGTAAAAACCAGAATCGGGAAAGAAGACCCCGAGGAATTTGAACAGCTTTTAAAGATTTATAATCAGTATCCCATAAAAGAACTGATTATCCACCCAAGAGTGCAGACAGATTATTACCGGAATACGCCTAACCGGGAGGTGTTTGCAGAGGCAGTAGAGAACAGCAAAAATCCGGTGTGTTATAATGGAGATTTATTCAGTCTTTCAGACTGCCGGACATTTGCACAGGAGTTTCCCAAGGTGGATACCTGTATGCTGGGCAGGGGGCTTTTGGTCAACCCGGCGCTGGTAAGGGAGCTGCAGACAGGAGAAGCGCTTGAAAAGCAGGAACTTCGCAGGTTTCACGATGCCTTGTGCCAGGCATACGGGGAAGTCATGAGCGGCGACCGGAATGTGCTGTTTAAGATGAAGGAGCTTTGGTTTTATATGGGGAATCTGTTTGAGGATAACAAAAAGCAGATGAAAAAAATAAAAAAGGCGCAGCGGCTTTCAGATTACAGGGACGCAGTCGACGAGCTTTTTGCAAAGTGTGAATTTAACGCTCAGGGAAGTTTTCAATAAGACGGGAAAAATATGACTTGAACCAGGCGAAGGACTTGCCCCTTTGCCTGGTTTTATGGTATTCTAAATAGTAAGACCTAAAATTACCCGACAGAATCGAAAGGGGAATGAATGATGAAAAAATTGACAGATTTACTGGAGCATGTGGAGTATAAATGCCTCCAGGGTACCACAGATAAAGAAATTACCGGCGTGGTCTACGATTCCAGAAAAGCAGAGCCGGGGTGTCTGTTTTTATGTATCAAGGGTGCAGTTTCTGACGGACACAGCTATGCAGCTTCTGTTGCAGAGAAAGGCGCCGCAGTGCTGGTAGTTCAGGATCCGGTAGACGTACCAAAAGAGGTAACCGTGCTGCAGGTAAAAGACAGCCGTTACGCCATGGCATGTATTGCGGCAGCCTGGTTTGACTATCCGGCAAAGAAGCTGAAAACCATAGGAATTACAGGGACAAAGGGAAAGACGACTACCACTTACCTTGTGAAATCCATTCTGGAAAATGCAGGACACAAAACAGGACTTATTGGAACTATTGAAACCATTATCGGAGATATCAGGATTCCATCTGCCAATACCACACCGGAATCCTATCTGGTGCAGGAATATTTTGCAAAAATGGCAGAAGCGGGCTGCGACAGTGTAGTTATGGAGGTTTCTTCTCAGGGTCTGATGCTCCACCGCACCGCAGGCTTTGTCTTTGATATTGGTATTTTTACAAACATTGAGCCAGACCATATCGGTCCCAATGAGCATAAGGATTTTGCAGACTATCTGCACTGCAAATCTCTTTTGTTTAAACAGTGCAAAGTGGGCATTTTTAATGGCGATGACCCCCATGTAGAGGAAGTTTTAGAGGGACATACCTGTGAGGTGGAAACCTTCGGCTTTTCCCAAAATGCAGATTTGCGGGCAGAAAACACCAGACTGGTGACAGGAAAGGGAACCCTTGGCATTGCCTATGACTTAAAAGGGCTTCTGGACTTCCCCGTGGAAATTGATTTGCCGGGTAAATTCAGCGTATACAATTCTCTGACTGCCATTGCGGTATGCCGTCACTTTGGTGTTTCAAAAGAAGATATTCAGAAGGCGCTGAAGGCTGCAAAGGTAAAAGGCAGAATTGAAATGGTAAAGGTATCAGAGGATTTCACCCTGATGATTGACTACGCGCACAATGCCATGAGCCTGGAAAGTCTTCTGGTGACTTTAAAGGAATACAAACCAAACCGTCTGGTATGTCTTTTTGGCTGCGGCGGAAACCGTTCAAAATTACGCAGATACGAAATGGGAGAGGTTTCCGGCAAGCTGGCAGATTTAACCATTATTACCTCAGACAATCCAAGGGACGAAGAGCCTCAGGAAATCATCAATGATATCAAAGTGGGTATTGGTAAAACAGAAGGACAGTATGTGGAAATCATTGACCGCAAGGAAGCCATTGCTTATGCCATTCATCACGGACAGCCGGGGGACATTGTGGTTCTGGCAGGAAAGGGGCATGAGGACTATCAGGAAATCAAAGGGAAGAAATATCCCATGGACGAGCGTGTATTGATTCAGGAAATTCTGGAAGAAGATAAAAAGAATTCATGAGCAGAGTTTATGCAGATGTTATTGTAGATATTTCACAGGAAAAACTGGATAAAACCTTTCAGTATGAAGTGCCGGAGGCTTTGCAGAAGCAGGCAGAGATTGGCAAACAGGTGCGGATTTCTTTTGGAAACGGGAAGCGGGAACTAACTGGATATATTGTAGGGCTTTCCGGGGAGGCAAAAATTGCTCCGGAGAGAATTAAGCCCATTCTGAAAGTGGAGGAAAAGGGCATGGAAATTGAATCCCGTCTGATTTCCCTTGCCGCCTGGATTGCCAGAGAATATGGTTCCACCATGAACCAGGCGTTAAAGACTGTCCTTCCCGTAAAAGCGAAGGAAAGGACAAAGGAGAAACGGTATCTCTGTCTGCGGGAAAAAGAAGAAACCTGTGCAGAGCTTTTAGAGGAATACAAAAGAAAGCATTATAAGGCAAAGGAACGGCTTTTGCAGGCGCTGCTGGAAAACGAAACACTGGAATACAGCGATGTTACGGGAAGATTGAAAATCACGGCTTCGGTTATCCGCAGCTTCCGGGAACAGGGGTTGGTACAGGTGATAAGGGAGCGGGATTATCGAAATCCGGTTGCCAAAAGAGGAGAAGTTCAGGAGGTGTCGCCTTTAAAACTGACGCCTTTGCAGGAACAGGTCTGTGAGGAGATTTTTCAGGAATGGGAAACTCCAAATCCCCGCCCCTGTCTGATTAAAGGAGTGACAGGAAGTGGGAAAACAGAGGTTTATATGAAGCTGATTTCCCATGTGTTAGAGCAGGGGCAGCAGGTGATTGTACTGATTCCGGAAATTGCATTGACCTACCAGAACGTATCCCGGTTTTATCGGCGTTTTGGAAACTGTGTGGCTCTTATTAATTCCCGTCTTTCCAAAGGAGAGCGCTTTGACCAGCTGGAACAGGCAAAAAAGGGAGAGGTTTCCATTGTCATCGGTCCCCGTTCCGCATTATTTACCCCTTTTCCCAACCTGGGACTGATTCTCATAGACGAGGAACATGAAGATTCTTATAAAAGCGAAAAGACGCCCTGTTATCATGCCAGAGAAACGGCAATCTGCCGGGGAGAAATGGAAGGCGCCAGGGTGGTGCTTGGCTCCGCTTCTCCCAGTGTGGAAAGCTATTATAAGGGGAAAACAGGGGAATACAGACTGTTGTATCTGGAAGAGAGATATGGAGCAAGTCAGCTTCCTGAGGTTTCTGTGGTGGATTTAAAGGAAGAGTTAAAAACAGGCAATCGTTCGGTCTTCAGCAGTCTGCTCACAGAGAAAATCCGGGAACGGCTGATGAAAAAAGAGCAGGTGATGCTGTTTTTAAACAGGAGAGGTTATACCGGGTTTGTGAGTTGCCGCTCCTGCGGTCATGTGATGAAATGCCCCCACTGTGATGTTTCCTTAACCTCCCACAGAAACGGGAAGCTCATCTGCCACTATTGCGGCTATGAAACCCGTGACGTAAAGCGTTGTCCCATATGCGGCTCGCCCTATATCGGCGGGTTTAAGGCAGGGACACAGCAGATAGAAGCTTTGGTGCAGAAAAGTTTTCCGGGCGCAAGAGTGCTTCGCATGGACGCGGATACCACAAAAAGAAAGGACGACCATGAGCGGATTCTGGCTGCTTTTGCAAAGGGAGAGGCAGATATTTTAATCGGGACCCAGATGATTGTAAAGGGACACGATTTTCCAAATGTCACCTTAGTGGGGGTTTTGGCAGCGGATTTGTCCCTGTGCAGCGAGGATTACCGGGCAGCGGAAAAGACCTTTCAGCTTCTTTTGCAGGCAGTGGGAAGAGCCGGGAGAGGAAATCGGCCGGGGGAGGCTGTGATTCAGACCTATCACCCGGAGCATTACAGCATTCAGGCGGCAAAGAGCCAGAATTATGAAGAATTTTATGAAAAGGAAATTCAGTACCGCATGCTTATGGAATATCCCCCGGCAGCGGCTATGGCTGCCATAAGAGGGGCATGTGAAAACGAGGAACTGTTAAAAGAGGCCATGTCCTATTGCAGGAAATATCTGGAACGGATTTATCCGAAGGAAGACTTGATTCTCATCGGCCCTGCCCCGGAAACTGTGGCAAAGGTACAGGATTCCTATAAAATGGTGCTTTATATGCGTCATAAAAGCCGACCGGCTTTAGTCAGGTTAAAAGACGCTCTGGAGCGGTATATTGCGGTAAATAAAGGCTTTCAGAGCATTTATATACAATTTGATTTTAATGTTTAAGAAATTCAAAGGAGAACAGAAATGGCAATCAGAAAAATCAGAACACAAGGCGACAGTATTTTAACAAAAGAATGCAGAAAAGTAGACAAAATGACACCGAAAATCAGGGAACTTATTGACGATATGTTTGATACCATGTACGAGGCTTACGGTGTGGGTCTGGCAGCGCCCCAGGTAGGAATTCTAAAGCAGATTGTAGTCATTGATACCACAGGGGAAGACCCCCTTGTGCTGATTAATCCGGAAATCCTGGAAACTTCAGGTTCCCAGACAGGAGATGAGGGCTGTTTAAGCGTTCCGGGAATGTCCGGCACTGTGACACGCCCTAATGTAGTAAAGGTAAAAGCCCTGGACGAAAACATGGAGGAATATATTCTGGAAGGGGAGGAACTTCTGGCAAGAGCCATCTGCCATGAAACAGACCACCTTCACGGAAGACTGTATACAGAACTGGTAGAGGGCGAGCTTCGCCGCACAAGTTATGAGGAGGACGACGAATGAGAGTAGTTTTCATGGGAACTCCGGATTTTGCAGTGGGAACTCTGGAGGAAATCGTAAAAGCCGGACACGAGGTAGTCGGCGTGGTGACACAGCCGGATAAGCCAAAGGGCAGAGGCAAAACCCTGATGCCTACACCGGTAAAAGAGGCAGCATTAAAATATGAGATTCCCGTTTTTCAGCCAAAAAAGGTGCGGGAAGCAGAGTTTGTGGAAACCTTAAAAGAACTTGCGCCGGAAGTTATTGTAGTAGCTGCTTTTGGGCAGATTATCACAAAGGAAATCCTGGAAATGCCAAAATACGGCTGCATCAATGTCCATGCCTCCCTTTTGCCTGCCTACAGAGGGGCAGCGCCCATTCAGTGGGCGGTTATCAATGGAGATAAGGAATCCGGCGTAACCATTATGCAGATGGACGAGGGATTGGATACCGGAGATATGATTGAAAAAGTAGTGGTTCCCCTTGAAAAAGACGAAACAGGCGGCAGTCTTTTTGACAAATTAAGCATGGCAGGAGCAAAGCTCTGTGTAGAGGTTTTACAGAAGCTGGAGGACGGCACTGCAGTGAGAGAAAAACAGCCCAAGGAGAGCACTACTCCCTATGCATCTATGATTGACAAGAAAATGGGAAATATTGACTGGACAAAGTCTGCAAAGGAAATCGAACAGTTAATCCGTGGTCTGAATCCATGGCCCAGTGCTTACACAAAGCTGCAGGGAAAAACGCTGAAAATCTGGAGCGCCCAGGTAAGAGGGGAAACTTCCGAGAAACAGCCGGGGCAGCTTGTGAAAGTGGAAAAGGACGCCCTTCTTGTACAGACTGGAAACGGTATTCTGGCTGTAAAGGAGCTGCAGCTTGAGGGTAGAAAGCGTATGGATACCTCTTCCTTTTTGCGGGGCTTTGAGGTTTTGGAAGACGAGGTTTTAGGATAAAATATGGTAAATAAAGTAAACTTAAGAGAACTGATTCTGGGAATTCTCCTGGAAATCAGTAAAGGGGACAGACACAGCCATCTGGTTATCCGCAGTACCCTGGAAAAGTACCAGTATCTGGAAAAGCAGGAGCGGGCTTTTATTACCAGAGTTTGCGAGGGAACACTGGAATATCGTCTGCGTCTGGACTATATTTTAAATCAGTATTCCACAGTTCCCACGGGAAAGATGAAGCCGGTTATCCGGGAATTGCTACGAAGCAGCGTGTACCAGATGCTGTACATGGACAGCGTACCGGACAGCGCGGTGTGCAACGAGGCAGTGAAGCTGGCAAGAAAGAAAGGCTTCTATAATCTCACCGGATTTGTAAACGGTGTGTTGAGAAAGGTTGCCAGAGAATACGGCAGTATCCGTTTTCCGCAAAAGAGCCAGCCCGTGGAATATCTGTCTGTGATGTATTCCATGCCGGTGTGGCTGGTGGAGCGGTTTCTGGCAGAATACGGTTTTGAGAAAACAGAGAAAATGCTGGAAGCTTTTTTAGAGGAAAGTCCCACTACCATTCGGATTCGGGAGCATCTGGTGGAGAAGCAGGCTGTACTGGAAAGCCTGGAAAAGCAAAAAGTAACCGTGGAGAAGGCGCCCTATGTAGAGAATGCCTATTATCTGAAAAATTACGACTATCTTCCGGCTCTGGAGGCCTTCCGCATGGGAAGCATTCAGGTACAGGACGTCAGTTCTATGCTGGTGGCAGAGGTGGCAGACCCCAGAGAAGGGGATTATGTCATAGACCTGTGTGCAGCGCCCGGGGGAAAGAGTTTATGTATTGCAGATAAATTAAAAGGAACCGGACGGGTAGACGCCAGAGATATCAGCAGGACGAAGACGGATTTGATTCGGGAAAATGCCATTCGCCAGAATTTTCTCAATGTGGTGGTGACAGAAAAGGACGCTACAGAGCTGGATTATGAGGCTTTGGAAAAGGCAGATATTCTGCTGGCAGACGTGCCCTGCTCCGGGCTGGGCGTGATTGGACGAAAGACGGATATTAAGTACAACATCAGTCAGGCAGGAATTCAGGAACTGGCAGCTTTGCAGCGGAAAATTCTGGAGCAGGCATCTACCTATGTGAAGCCGGGAGGCACTCTGATTTACAGCACCTGTACCATTACAAAAGAAGAGAATCTGGACAATGTACAGTGGTTTATTGAAAATTATCCCTATGAACTGGAGAGTCTGGACCCTTATCTTTGTGAGGAATTGCGAGGAGAAACGACGAAAAAAGGATATCTGCAGCTTCTTCCGGGAGTACACCGCTGCGACGGTTTCTTTCTTGCCAGATTAAAGAGGAAAACAGAATGGAACAGATAGAAATTAAATCACAAAATTTAAAGGAACTGAAGGAAACCGTAGCAGTCCTTGGAGAAAAGCCCTTCCGGGCAAAACAGCTCTACGAATGGCTGCATCAGAAGCTGGCAGTGAGCTTTGACGAAATGACAAACCTATCCAAAGCTTTCCGGGAAAAGCTGAAAGAAACGTGTGTGCTGACCGCACTGGAGCCTTTGGAGGTACAGACTTCAAAGCTGGATGGCACCCAGAAATATCTCTTTGCCCTGTCTGACGGCAATGTGGTGGAAAGCGTATTAATGAAATATAAACACGGAAACAGCGTGTGTATTTCTTCTCAGGTGGGCTGTAAAATGGGCTGCAGATTCTGCGCCTCCACCATTGGCGGCTGGACCAGGAATCTGCTGCCTTCGGAAATGCTGGATCAGATTTACCGGATACAGCAGCTTTCCGGGGAGCGGGTTTCCAATGTAGTGGTTATGGGAACCGGGGAACCTTTGGATAATTATGACAATCTTTTGAAATTTATCCGTATGCTGTCTGATGAAAACGGGCTGCACATCAGCCAGAGAAATATTACGGTGTCCACCTGCGGCATTGTTCCCCGTATGTATGATCTGGCAGAGGAAAATCTCCAGATTACCCTTGCCATTTCTCTCCATGCCTCCAATCAGGAAAAGAGGGCAGAGCTGATGCCCATTGCCAACAAGTATTCTATTACCGAGGTGCTGGACGCCTGCAGAAATTATTTTGAGAAAACAGGAAGAAGACTTACCTTTGAGTACAGTCTGGTAGGGGGGAAAAACGATTCCCAGGAGGACGCAAAAGAACTTGCAGAGCTGATTCGGGGACTGAACTGTCATGTAAATCTCATTCCCGTAAATCCCATAAAGGAGCGGGATTTTGTACAGTCCGAGAAAAAAGTTATAGAGAATTTTCAAAATAAACTTGAAAAATACCAAATAAATGTTACTATTAGAAGGGAAATGGGCAGAGATATTGACGGTGCCTGTGGACAACTAAGGAAAAGTTATATCGATAAGAAAGAGGACTCGTAAGATGAAATCATATTCT
>SAMEA3387500__coassemble_659_pt1 | contig 88479 bp, 83 predicted proteins | sample SAMEA3387500__metabat2_high_PE_001 | metagenome-assembled genome bin SAMEA3387500 (sample SAMEA3387500) | Felis catus | biome: Faeces | place: United Kingdom | collected 2012
GAAAGACGAATGTGAAAATAAAACAGCTCTAAATAGTAATGACCAAACATAAAGACTGTACAGAACGCCTCCTTCAGATAAATCCGGCGCTGGCGGCAGAGGCAAGAAAAATTCTGGATTTAAACAAGTCAGAACGTCATATTCGCGGTGGACTGGCTACCAGAGAAAAATATCTGCATATGGGACAGTCCTGAAAGTCTGAATATACATGTTTAAGAGATATTGCAAACACCGCATGGAGCGTACTCTTCATGCGGTGTCCTTATACTTGGAATCAAAATATGTTCACCTCTACTGTGCCAAAAACTGAGCATACTTCTTCGGTGACACGCTAGTGGCCTTTGTAAAAGCCTTGAAAAAATTGCTGTAGTCGTTAAACCCGCATTTTGCGCTGGTTTCTGTCACTGTATATCCTTCTGCCAGCAATTCTTTGGCATGGGAAATCCGTTTTGCAGTGATGTATTTATTAATGGTCGTACCCGTAGCAGATTTAAAAAGCCTGCACAGATAGGAAGAGCTGATGAAGAAGTGGGAAGAAAGCTGTTCCAGACTTAAAGGCTCTTCAATGTGCTGGTTAATGTAGGATAAAATGCTGTCCACCTGCGCGTTAGAATTAATCTGTGTTTCCGTATCTGCAATGTGATTTTTCTGAAAACGCTTATTCAGAAATACCATAAGTTCCAGAAAAGCAGCCTGTTCCAGAATATCTGTGCCATACCCTGAGGTGTGAGTAAGCTTATGGATATAGTAAAGGAAATTCTTCTGCTCTTCCAAAGTCAGGGACACCTTGTGATTGGAACGCAGGGAGCGATTCTGAAAACAGGCGTTCAGATTGGTGTTTGCAGTGCTTAGGGATTTCACATATTCCGGGTAAATAGACAGAATAATCCGTTCATGAATCTGGCTGTCAATCTGAGTCAGGTGGTGGCTTTCATACTGGTTTATGAAGAAAATATCTCCGGGAAAAATGTTGTAAAAACAGTTGTCAATAAGAAACTGCTTTCCTCCGGAAATGGAATAATAAATTTCATAACAGTCATGAATGTGCATATCCATTGGTTTTTCATCGCTGTACAAATGAGCGATGGCAAAGGTTTTCTGCTGCAGGCAGTCCGCAATGGACTGTTTACAGGAATTGAGAAGCTTCATATCCGAATCTCCTTTCTATCGATTTCTTGTTACATAAGAAATTCTTTCGGAATTTTATATAATCCGTATGCATAATCAACGCTTTATTTATTCTCATATCTTTATATCCAGTATATAAAAGAATGTCTTCAAAAGCAAGGAAGAAAGTTCAATATTTGCAAGGTTTTAAACAGGAAAAGAAACCTTCCCAAAAGCACAGTCTGTTATAATAAAAACATATAAAAGATATCGTATAGGAAACAGAAAGGGGAAACAAAATGGAAGTAAGAACAGCAGCATCACCAAGAGATGTAAAACACTATACCACAGACCGTTTAAGAGAGGAATTTTTGATTCAGAACCTGTTTGTACCGGGAGAAATCAAAATGGTTTACAGCCATATTGACCGTATTATCACAGGTGCAGCAGTGCCGGCAGAGGAGGCTCTGGTGCTTACTGCAGGAGCAGAATTAAGAGCAGAATATTTTCTGCAAAGACGTGAAATGGGAATTATTAACATCGGCGGTGCAGGTGTGATTGTAGCAGACGGAAAAGAATATGAAGTGGGACATAAGGAAGGTATGTACATTGGAATGGGTGTAAAAGACATTACTTTTTCCAGTAAAGAAAGTGCAGAACCTGCAAAATTCTACTTTAACAGTACACCGGCACATCACACATATCCTACGGTGCTGATTAAACCGGAAGGAACACCGGAGGAAGGTGTTGTGATTGTAAAGGACGAAAATAAAGTAGAGCTGGGAACCCTGGAACAGTCCAACCACAGAACCATCTGCAAATACATTCTTCCGGGACAGGTAGAAAGTTGCCAGTTGGAAATGGGTATGACAAAATTAGAGCCGGGAAGCGTATGGAACACCATGCCTTGCCACACCCATGACAGAAGAATGGAAGTTTATCTGTACTTTGATATTCCGGAAGATGCTTTTGTTATGCATTACATGGGAGAGCCTGCAGAAACACGCCACATTGTTATGAGAAATGAAGAGGCAGTTATCTCTCCAAGCTGGTCTATCCACTCCGGTTCCGGTTCACAGGCTTATACCTTTATCTGGGGCATGGCAGGGGAAAATCAGGACTTTGATGATATGGATCACATTGAAAATCAGGAATTAAAATAAAAGAAGACAAGTAGAAAAGGAGAAGAAAAATGGACGTTATGAAGAGTTTTTCACTGGAAGGAAAGGTAGCTTTAGTAACAGGTGCTGCCTATGGAATCGGTTTTGCCATTGCAGAGGCTTATGCAAAGGCAGGGGCAAAAATTGTGTTTAACTGCAGAGGCCAGGAGCACATGGATGTTGCAATGAAAGCATACGAAGAAAAGGGAATTAAGGCAAAGGGATATATCTGTGACGTAACAGACGAGGCACAGGTAGCAGACATGGTTCAGGATATTGAAAAGACTGTAGGAACCATTGACATTCTGGTAAACAATGCAGGAATCATCAAACGTATTCCAATGACAGACATGAGCGCAGAAGAGTTCCGTCAGGTCATTGACGTAGACTTAAACGCACCGTTTATTGTGTCAAAGGCAGTCATTCCAGGCATGCTGAAAAAAGGTCATGGAAAGATTATTAACATCTGTTCCATGATGAGCGAGCTGGGAAGAGAAACCGTATCTGCTTATGCGGCTGCAAAAGGCGGACTAAAAATGCTGACAAAAAATATTGCTTCTGAATATGGAGAATTTAATATTCAGTGCAATGGTATCGGACCTGGCTATATTGCAACTCCTCAGACTGCACCTTTAAGAGAGATTCAGCCGGACGGATCCAGACACCCCTTTGATCAGTTTATTATCAGCAAGACACCGGCTGCACGTTGGGGAAACCCGGAAGACCTTATGGGACCTGCAGTATTTCTTGCTTCCGAGGCATCTGATTTTGTAAACGGACAGATTTTATATGTAGACGGCGGTATTCTGGCTTACATCGGAAAACAGCCAAAATAAGCGGGAACAAAGGATAGAGAATAAACGAAATAAGAGGAGAAAAAAGACCATGAGAATTGCATTAATGAATGAAAACAGCCAGGGCGCAAAAAACGCTATGATTGAAAAATCCCTCAGAAAAGTAGTAGAACCAATGGGATTTACGGTAGATAATTACGGTATGTATACAGCAGAAGATGAAGCACAGCTGACTTATGTACAGGTGGGAATCCTGGCAGCTGTATTGTTAAATTCCGGCGCAGCAGACTATGTGATTACAGGCTGCGGGACAGGAGAAGGAGCGATGCTTGCCTGCAATTCCTTCCCGGGAGTCATCTGCGGACATGTAGAAGATGCTCTGGACGCCTATACTTTTGCACAGATTAATGACGGAAATGCTATTTCCTTACCATTCGCAAAAGGCTTTGGCTGGGGCGGAGATCTGAATCTGGAATACATTTTCGAGAAGCTGTTCTGTGAAGAAAGCGGACAGGGTTATCCAAGAGAAAGAGCCATACCGGAACAGAGAAATAAGAAGATTCTGGACGAAGTAAAGAAAGTAACTTACAGAGATTTCACAGATATTTTAATGGAAATGGACAGAGAACTGGTAAAAGGCGCACTGGCAGGAGAACATTTTCAGGAACTGTTTTTCGCAAATTGCAAATGTGAGAAAATTGCTGCCTGCGTAAAGGAAATCCTGGGTTGCTAAAGGAGAAAAACATGTTTAGTTTGAAGGTAATTGATAAAAATGAGCGGACCGTAGCATGGGCAAGAGGGGAAGAAGAAGTCAACCTTATGGTTGCAAGAACTTACGAAGAAGGGGACAGAATCCTTCTGGAAATCTCCAAAGAAGGAGAATATGCATGGGTACAGTTTGATGATGCTCTGGGGAAAAATCTGGTTTATCTTACCGGAATCGCACATTATAAAATTCCTTTTGGAGAGAAGAGAATCAATCTCTCTCCAAAGGCATTTTCCGGAAATAAGCACTTAATCAGTGTACGCAAGGCAAAAGATTTTGAAGTAAAGAGCTATCGAAATCTGGCGTTGAACGTCAATGATACACATGAAAATACGACCTGCTTTCCTCATGCATTTGCTAATGTAGAAACAAGAGGAGAAGCTGTTTTTGCAGCAAAAAATGCCATTGACGGCGTAACGGCAAACGAATGTCATGGAGAATGGCCCTATGATTCCTGGGGTATTAATCGAAATCCGGACGCGGAAATGACGTTGGATTTTGGAAGGGAAGTAGAAGTTGACCGCATTATTCTCTATATTCGTGCGGATTTCCCTCATGATAACTGGTGGAAAAAGGTGACAGTTACATTTTCTGACGGGGAGGAGAAAGAATTTTCTCTGAAAAAGACAGGCTGCGGACAGGAATTTACTTTTGAGAAGAAGAAAATTACCTGGCTGAAGCTGTCAAAACTGATTCCCTCCCCAGAACCTTCTCCATTCCCGGCGCTGGCTCAAATAGAAGTATATGGTACAGATTTATAAAAGACAGAACAGGGCTGCTGTGCAGAGAGGAAACTCCGTACAGCGGCTCTGTTTTTTCATGGGATTTTCCTTTTAAAAATCCGGCCCCTGTGATAAGATGGACGTATCATAGATTGAAAGACAGGACGGACTTATATGACACAGGACTATTATGAAGAATTAAGGCAGTTCCTTCCCGGTCTTTCCGCGGACATGCCGGAAACTATTTTGAAGCTGGCAGAACTGTTTCGGGCAGAGGCGTTTGAACTGCATATGCGGAAAGAGGCCGGGGAAACAAAATATTATATTCCGTATATGATGAACGATGCGCTGGAATGTTTTCTGATTCTGGAGAGCTGCCGTATGACAGGCATCTGCCTGCCGGATTTTAAAGGCGCTGTACAGGCACATCTGGCAAGAGAGAATGGAGAGTATCTTCTTGTAGTAAGGCAGGGGGAGGACAATGTGTTTACCCTCTGGTTTTCTTCTGTTCAGGAAAAAACCACCTGTTATCAATACCACTGTATCGGGCATTTTTGGGTAAAAGGACAGGAACAGTGGAGACGTCTGGTATATATTGCAGGAACCCTTTACGATAAATATTCCTATATGGGGGATACGGTGTGTACGCAGGAGGAAAAAGAGCTGCTTCCGCTTATGGAATTTGCCCCGTTTCGTGCTTTTTCTCCCATAAAAGAATCTTTGGAAGAGATGTATACAGATACCCTGGAAGGGGTAGCCTGCATGAAAAGATTTGCTTTAGAAGCGGGAGATATCCGGCTTAAAAATCTGTTGGGATTTTATGAAAAGCACCCTTTTCCATGGGTAGAAAAATGGATTCAAAGGCATATGGAAAGCAGAGCAGGTATTTCCCTTTATGAAACATTGTACAGGAAAATTGAGGCTGCATCAAAGGTATATACTGTTCGTGATTATGGTAAAGAGGGAAACGAAAAAGCAGAGAAGGAAAGACAGAAGGTAACAAAAAAATTGGAGGAAAAGGGTTTTACAGGAACGTATCCTTTTTTTAGAAAGGGCCATATGCAAATACTGGCTATGGAGGAACACCCCTTTACCGTATTGGAGGCAGAAGACTTTTCTTTTCGGATTCAATTTATGGTATCCGTGAGCAAAAAAGACAGTGAAAGATACAATGGGGGCTTTTTTAAAGGCAGAAAGAATCGTGGGTGGATAGAGGAAAATCTGGAATTTCTGGAGTAAGGGCTTTGTGCCAATAGAAAGGGCACTTACTCGGATTATAACTTCGTTTCTTTAGAAAATGGGGATTTTAAGAAAAAAGAGGAATAAAAGGAACTTCTAAATACCAATACTAGTATAGCAGAAATTTAGTTTTTGCTACATCGGTAGAAAAGAAAGAGGGTATTTCAGATGGATTCACAGACCAGAAATCTGCTGCGAGAATGCAGTCTGGGGTGTAAAATGGCAATCAACAGTTTTAATCAGATACGGGATTATGTAGAGGACGAGAAGCTGAAAGAGCTTATGGATACTTATGATAAAAAACATAAGGAATACGAAGAGCAGGCAGGAAAAATGCTGAAGGAAGCAGGCATTGAAGAAAAGGAACCGGGGGTTGTAACCGCTGTTTTTTCCAGAATTTCCACAGATATAAAGCTGTTGAAAAATGCAGACAGCAGTCAGATAGCAAAGCTTCTCATGGACGGTTGCAATATGGGACTGCAGTCCCTGGGCGGTTTTCTCCATCAGTATAAAAATGCTTCCGGACAAAGCATTTCTCTGGCAGAAAATATCAGAAAAACAGAAGAAAAGCTTATGAAAGAAGTCCAGGAATTTTTATAATTTTGTGGGAGATTTATAGAAAAGGAAGGGGAAAAGGATATGGACAAGTACAGGGTTTTAAAGGAAGTTTTCGGATACGATACCTTTCGGGAAGGGCAGGAAGGCTTGATTGACCATACGTTAGCCGGACGCGACGTTCTGGGAATTATGCCTACAGGGGCGGGAAAATCTGTCTGTTTTCAGATACCTGCCCTGCTTTTTTCCGGGATTACCATTGTGGTATCCCCTCTGATTTCTCTGATGAAGGACCAGGTGGCAGCATTGAATGCCGCAGGGGTGCATGCGGCTTTTATAAACAGTTCTCTCACAGAGGGCCAGTACAGAAAGGCAATGGAATTTGCCGCGCAGGGGAGATATAAAATCATTTATGCAGCGCCGGAACGATTGATGACAGAGTCTTTTCTTGCGCTTACCAGGCAGGCGGAAATTTCCATGGTTGCAGTAGACGAAGCGCACTGCATCTCCCAGTGGGGGCAGGATTTCCGCCCCAGCTATCTGAAAATTGCGGAATTTCTCAGGATACTTCCCAGGCGTCCCGTACTTGCCGCCTATACGGCGACTGCCACAAAAGCGGTAAAGGAAGATATCCTCTGTATACTGGGGATGCAAAATCCCTTTGTGACAGTCACAGGATATGACAGAAAAAACCTTTATTTTGCAGTGGAAAAGCCAAAGGACAAAGTGCAGGCGCTGCTTGATTATCTGGACAAAAACCGGGAAAAAAGTGGCATTATTTACTGCAATACCAGGAAAAACGTAGAAGAAATTCATCAGCGTCTGGTACAGGAGGGATACGGGGCAGTGCCATATCATGCCGGACTTTCCGAGGAGGAAAAGAAGAAAAATCAGGAGGATTTTATCTATGACCGCACACCGGTTATGGTGGCTACCAATGCCTTTGGCATGGGGATTGACAAGTCCAATGTGTGCTTTGTCCTGCATTTTAATATGCCCAAAGATATAGAGAGCTATTATCAGGAGGCAGGACGTGCAGGAAGGGACGGAGAACAGGGAGAGTGCATTTTGTACTATGGGGGACAGGACGTAAAGATGAATGAATTTCTCATTCAGCAGCAAATGGAAAATGAGGAATTTGACTGGGAGGAAAGAATCCTGATTCAGGAGAGAAATCTGGAACGGCTGCGGAGAATGACCTTTTACTGCTTTACCAATGAGTGTCTGCGAGAATACATTCTCCGTTATTTTGGAGAGTATGGGGGAAATTACTGCGGAAACTGCAAAAACTGTTTGACTGAATTTCAGGAAACTGACGTAACAGAAGAGGCAAAAGCCATTCTGAATCTGGTAAAAACCAGTGGACAGCGGTACGGAATACAGGCAATTACAGATGCAGTACACGGTTCAGATAATGCAAAGGTACGGCAGTTTCATCTGAATGAAAATACATATTACGGTACATTAAAAAACAGAACCATTGTGCGGATTCGTCAGATATTAAACGACCTTTTGGTAAAGGAATACCTGGTGCTTACCGCAGGAGAATATCCGGTTCTCCACCTTGGAAAAAAGGGAAAAGAGTTGATTGAAGGGACAGAAGAACAAGTGCTTCTCAAATTTCCAAAAGAGCAGCCAAAGACTTTAAGTACAGAAAAGAAAACAAAGCAAAAGGTAACAGAAGAGGTGAAATATCCGGAGCTTTTTCAGCGACTGCGGCAGAAACGGTATCAGATGGCACAGGAAAAAAAGGTGCCGCCGTATGTTATCTTTTCGGATAAAACCCTTCGCCAGATGAGCACATACTTGCCGGTTACAAAAGAGGAAATGCTGTCTATAAACGGTGTGGGAAGCAGTAAGTATGAGAAGTATGGAGAGGCATTTTCTGAGGAAATACAGAAGTTTATAGAAGAAAACAGAATTGAAAAAGAATGAGAGGAGAAGAGGCTTCCGTATTCAGCGCTATGAGAACTATTTCCGGCGCTGTTTCCCGGAGTACCTCTTCTTTTTTTGCGTTTTCCTGCGTAAACTGAAGAAAAGACAATAAAGGAGTCAGGAAGGCAAGATATGAAGCTTCTGATTTTTCTGTCTGAGGTCAGCATTCCTCTGATTTTATTTTACATAGTAGGATTTGGTGTTTTGATGAAGTGTCATGTATACGAGGAATTTGTAAAAGGTGCAAAGGACGGTCTGAAAACCGTAGTGAAAATTTTGCCTACGCTGATTGGACTTATGGTAGCAGTGGGAGTTTTGCGGGCATCGGGATTTCTGGATATGCTGGGAGGGGTTCTGGGCAGTCTGACAGCCCGGATGGGATTTCCGGCGGAGCTGGTACCCCTGACTATTGTAAGAATGTTTTCTTCCAGCGCGGCTACCGGTCTGGTACTGGATATTTTCCGGGAGTTTGGAACCGACTCCCATGTAGGATTGATAGCTTCTATTATGATGTCCTGTACAGAAACTATTCTTTATACTATTTCCGTGTATTTTATTGCTGCAAAGGTAAATAAGACCAGATATACGGTGTGGGGAGCGCTTCTGGCTTCTTTTGCCGGAATTGCCGCCAGCGTGATTCTGGCGGGAATGATGTAAAAAGAAAAGTTGTTGACAAAAATACATCGTAATGCTAATATGGTAGCACGCTAAAGCGAAGGGAGATAAATATGAGATATTACGACAAAATAACACCGGACGGAACCAGAGATTTGCTTTTTGCAGAGTGTGAGCAGCGTTCTCAGGTGACAAAAGCTTTAAAAGATTTATTTGTTTCCCAGGGATACCGCAGGGTTATGACACCGGCATTGGAGTTCTATGATGTCTTTGGAAAAGCAGCAAAATATCTGCCAAAAGAAACCATGTATAAACTGACAGATTCCAAAGGAAGACTCCTGGTGCTGTGTCCGGACTGTACAGTTCCTGTGGCGAGGCTGACGGCAACCAGACTGAAAGGAATGCCGCTGCCTCTCAGACTGTATTATAACCATAATATTTACCGTGGATTTCCTGAGAGAAAGAGTAAAAGTGTAGAAATTAATCAGGTAGGAATTGAATTAATCGGCGGTTCTTCCTGGAGAAGTGACCTGGAGGTTGTGGAGCTTGCAGCAAGAAGTCTGGACAAAATCAGCGGTGGAAAATACCGTCTGGAGCTTTGCCATATCGGTTATTTTAAGGCGATTATGGGCAGTCTGGATACAGATGAAGAAACAAAAGAAGAAATTCGGCTTCTGATTGAACAGAAGAATTATGCAAGTCTTACGGACATTTTAGGTAAGGCGCAGGAGAATAAGGCTGCCAGAGCCCTCAGAAAGCTTCCGGGGCTTTTTGGAGGAGAAGAGGTCTTTGAAAAAGCTTATGAACTGTTTGATGAAAACGGCGCAAAAGAAAGTCTGGATTACTTAAAAGAGATATATGAATATCTCTGCAGACTGGGACTTTCTGATAAAGTAATCATTGATTTGGGGCTTGTAAATCTGGCGGAATATTATACAGGAATTATATTCAGAGGGTATTTTGACGGTGTGGGAGAGCAGGTACTTTCCGGGGGACGGTATGATACACTTCTGGGGCAATTTGGAGAAAATCAAGGCTCTATTGGATTTGGAATTAATGTGGATTTGGCAAGCCAGATGGTGAAAACAGAGCCGGAAAAAGTACCGGAAATCCTGGTTTTTGCCAAAGATATACAGGCAATACCAAATAGTGTACATTATAGAAAAGCTTTGGAGAAACAGGGAAAAACAGTTGAAAACAGCGTGTTTGATACGCTGGAGGAAACACTTTCCTATGCCCGAAAAAAAGGGATTTTGAAGGTTCATCTGGTAGGGGAAGAAATCATGGAATATGAACTGGGGAAAGGAACAGACGCAGATGAAGACAATTAGAATGGCCCTTACAAAAGGTCGCCTGGAGGAGAAAACAGTAGAGATGCTGGAAAGGCTGGGATATGACTGTACCAGCGTAAGAGAAAAAGGAAGAAAGCTGATTATGCCCATTGGTGACGGTAGTATTGAGATTGTCCTTGCAAAAGCAGCAGACGTAGTTACTTATGTGGAAACAGGTGTCTGCGATATGGGGGTTGTGGGGAAAGATACCATTATGGAAAAGGGTGGTACTTTTTATGAAGTTGCAGATTTGGGATTTGGAAAATGCAGGTTTGCCCTGGCTGCTTTGAAGGGAAATGATGTGTATCACGGCTACAAAACAAGAACTATTGCAAGCAAGTATATGAATGTGGCAAAAGCCTTTTTTGAAAGTAAAAACATGGATATTAATCTGGTGAAAATTGAAGGCTCTGTAGAACTTGCTCCTGTACTGGGACTGGCTGATGCCATTGTAGATATTGTAGAAACAGGCACAACACTCAGAGAAAATGGACTGGAAGTTAAAGAAGATATCTGTAATATCAGTGCCCGCCTGATTGTTAATATTGCCAGCATGAAGTTACGGAAAAAAGAGATAGAAGACCTTATGAATAAGATAGAAAAAGATGTAAAAAGCAGGGGATAGGAGGAAAAATTATGGCATATGAGATACCGGAAAGACTGAAAAAGCTTCAGTCCTATCAGCCGGTTACAGAAGTTTATCAGGTTCGTCTGGACGCAAATGAAAGCTTTCTGGATTTGCCGGAAAATATCAGAAAAGACGTTTTAGAGGCAATCAGACAGGTGGAATTTCATCGTTATCCCGACCCTGAAGCAAGAGAACTTTGTCAGTGTTTTGGGGAATTTTTTCACATTCCTTCAACACTTATTACGGCCGGAAACGGTTCGGACGAGTTGATTTCTCTGATTATTCAAAGTTTTTTAATCCCCGGGGAAAGTATGGTAACCGTAAGTCCTGATTTTTCCATGTATGAGTTCTACGCACAGGCTGCAGGCGTAAAGGTTCAGGTATTGGAAAAACAGGATATGCAGCTTTGTGCAGAGGATTTGATACAAAAGGTTCGGGAATGCAGCGCAGGGCTGCTTATTTTTTCAAATCCCTGTAATCCCACAGCATTGAAGTTAGAAAGGGAAGACGTTTTAAAGGTAGTAAGAGAGATAGATGCACTGGTAGTCGTAGATGAAGCCTATATGGACTTTTCAGAAGGCTCTGTACTTAATGAAGTGGAAAATTATACAAATTTAATTGTATTGAAAACCTGTTCAAAGGCCTTTGGAATGGCAGCTATCCGTTTGGGCTTTGCGGCAGCAAACAGGGATATTGCAGGAGTTTTAAAAGCAGTAAAATCTCCATACAATGTCAATTCGCTGACACAGGCAGCCGGGTGTGCTGTGTTGAAACATCAGGATTATCTTCGGGAATGTACAGAAAAGATTCGGGAAGCAACAGCAGAATTGTATACAGGATTAAAGAAGATTGAAGAGAAAAAAGAAAGAATCCGAAAAATTTATCCAACCAGTACAAATTTTATTTATATAGAAATTGAGGGAGCAAAGAGTCTGTTTGAGGCTTTGAAAAAAGAAGGGATTTCGGTGCGTTTTATGAATGGATATTTAAGGATTTGTGCAGGAAATCATAAGGAAAATAAAGCAGTTTTACAGGCGGTAGAAAAGATTTTATAGAGGAATTACTGCCGGAATGGAAAGGAGAAAAGAGCGTTGAGAAAGGCAAAAATAGAAAGAAATACAAAGGAAACACAGATAGCTTTATCGTGGGATATGGACGGACAGGGCATCTGCAAAGGTACCTGTGGAATTGGATTTCTGGACCATATGCTCCAGGCTCTGTGTGTACATGGAGGGTTTGATATACAGCTTTCCATGCGAGGGGATTTGGAAGTGGACTGTCATCACAGCGCAGAGGATTTGGGGATTGTTCTGGGACAGGCTTTTGCTAAAGCTTTAGGAGAAAAAGGCGGAATCCGCAGGTATGGAACTGCATGTATTCCCATGGACGAAGCTCTCAGTTTTTGTTCTCTGGACATCAGTGGCAGGGCTTTTCTGGTCTACGAAGCATCGTATGAAAATGAAAGAATCGGTACTTTGGACTGTTGTATGATAAAAGAATTCTTTCGCGCCTTTGCTTTTCAGGCAGGAATTACACTGCACATGAAGGTTTTATATGGAGAGAATGATCATCATAAGGCAGAAGCTCTTTTTAAAGCCTTTGCTCATGCACTAAGGGAGGCAGTAACAGAAACAGGCAGGGGTGTTCTTTCATCAAAGGGAGTGTTGGAATGATAGCGATTATTGATTATGGAGCAGGAAATCTTTTCAGTGTAAAAAATGCTTTAAGCTACCTGCAGATAGAGCATTGCATAACAGAAGACGCAGAAATAATAAGGCAGGCAGACGCCTTGATTCTGCCGGGTGTGGGAGCTTTTCCGGACGCCATGGAAAGGTTGGAAAGGAAAGCCCTGGTATCCGTGATTCAGGAGGAAGCAGGAAAAAAACCTCTTCTTGGGATTTGTCTTGGCATGCAGCTTTTGTTTGAAGAAGGTTATGAATTTAAACAGACAAAAGGGCTTGGTCTGATACCGGGGCAGATTGTTAAAATAGATGGAAAGGGAGAAAAAATTCCCCATATGGGCTGGAATGAACTGCATCTTGTAAATCCATGCGTAATGACAGAGGGAATGGAGGAAAGTGCCAGAGTGTATTTTGTCCATTCCTATCGGGCAGAAACAGAGCAGGAATATCTTTCCTGTACAACCTTTCATGGAGAGGAGATTCCGGCTCTGGTACGAAAAGATAATATATATGGAGCTCAGTTTCACCCTGAAAAAAGCGGAACTGTGGGACTGAATATGCTGAAAAAATTTGCAGAGGTGGTGAATGCATGATTATCTTACCGGCGATTGATATTAAGGACAAAACCTGTGTGCGATTGATACAGGGGGATTACAGTACCGCTCATCAGGTAGCGGAAGACCCGTTAGAAACAGCAAAGAATTTTGCCAAACAGGGAGCAAAATGGATACATATGGTAGATTTGGACGGTGCAAAAGCAGCCTGTCCGGTGAATGGAGAAATCTTTTTAAAGGTGGCAAAGGAATCCCCGCTTTTGGTAGAAGTAGGAGGTGGGATACGGGATATGAAGACCATAGAATGGTATTTGGAAAATGGGATTTCCCGTGTGATTCTGGGGTCTACAGCAATTAAAAATCCTGCTCTGACGAAAGAAGCCGTGAAAACCTTCGGAGATAAAATTGCAGTGGGAATTGATGCGAAAGAAGGCATTCCGGCAGTAGAAGGCTGGCTGGAAAAGAGTACATTTTTTTATCTGGAGCTGGCAAAAACAATGGAACAGATGGGTGTGAAAACCATTATTTATACAGATATTGCAAAAGACGGAACCCTGCAGGGTGTAAATCTGGAACAGCTGGAAAGGTTGAAAGAAACCGTATCCTGCAGGATTATTGCCAGCGGTGGCGTCCGTTCTATAGAGGATATTGAGGCGTGCAAAAGGCTTGGGTTATATGGTTGTATCTGCGGAAAAGCTGTTTATACCGGCAATCTCAGCCTGGAGAAAGCCATAGAAAAGGCAGGTGAGCAATAATGCTGGCAAAGAGGATTATTCCCTGTCTGGACGTCAGGGACGGAAAGGTGGTAAAAGGCATACATTTTACGGGAATCCGGGAGGTGGGCGACCCGGTGGAATGTGCCATTGCATACGACAGGCAGGGGGCAGATGAAATCTGCTTTCTGGATATTACGGCAACCCATGAAGGCAGAAAGACGATGGCAGAGGTAGTGCGAAAAACCGCGGAAAAGGTTTTTGTTCCTCTCACCGTGGGAGGCGGGATTTCCAGTGTGGAGGACTTCCGGGAAATTTTGAGGGCAGGGGCTGATAAGGTAGCGGTAAACTCTGCGGCAGTGAAAAATCCGGAGCTTATTAAAGAGGCGGCGGAGGTGTTTGGAAGTCAGTGTGTGGTGGCAGCCATTGATGTAAAAAGAGATGAAAGGGGAGCTTTTCGCGTGGTTATTCATGGAGGGCGGAAGGATACAGGACTGGACGCTGTCCGGTGGGCAAAAGAATGTGAAAGACTGGGAGCAGGAGAAATTTTGCTGACTTCTATGGATACAGATGGGGACAGAGAAGGTTTTGATTTGGAACTTTTAAATGCCGTATGCGGCCAGGTTTCCATTCCGGTAATTGCCAGCGGCGGCTGTGGAAAATTACAGCATTTTTCTCAGGTGTTTGAGGAAACCGGTGCAGATGCAGCCCTGGCAGCTTCGTTATTCCACTATAAGGAATTGACAATAGACGAAGTAAAAGAATATCTGCAGAAGGAGAATATACCGGTAAGGAGATTTTGAAAAATGAAGGATATAGAGGAATATTTCAGAAAGTCAGAGCTGCTTCCCGCGATTATACAGGAAGCAGAAACAGGAGAAGTGTTGATGCTGGCTTATATGAATCAGGAAAGTTTTGAGAAGACCTTAGAAACAGGATATACCTGGTTTTATAGCCGTTCCAGACAGGAGTTGTGGAACAAAGGAGCTACATCAGGACATGTGCAGAGGGTTGTAGATATAAAGGGAGATTGCGATAAAGATACGGTTCTGATTACCGTAATTCAGAGTGGAGCAGCCTGTCATACAGGCTCGCACAGTTGCTTTTTCAGACAAATAACAGGAAAGGAAGAAACGCTATGACAGATGTATTCAAAGGATTATATGAGGTTATCGAAAAGAGAAAAGAAGAAAAACAGGAGGGTTCTTATACCTGCTATCTCTTTGAACAGGGCATGGATAAAATTCTGAAAAAGTGCGGGGAAGAGTGCAGTGAAGTAATTATAGCAGCAAAAAACGGAAACAATATAGATACTGCAAATGAAATCTGTGATTTGCTGTATCATCTTCTGGTTATGATGTCTGAAGCGGGTATTTCCGTAGAGGAAGTAGAAGAAATTCTGGAAGCAAGACGGCAAAAAATAGGAAATCTGAAAACTTTTCATGTCAGTGACCACAATACCTGATATACATGAAAAAATTCCGTGGTTTTCCTGTGAAAATCCTGCCAGATGTGGTAGACTGTGAAGCATAGAGAAGAAAACAGTTTAGAGAAAAGCAGGTAAAATAATGAAGAAAAAGAAGATGTGGCGGATACTGTTTATCTTGTTGAAAATCTTACTGGCAGTGCCTTTAATCGGAGTGTTTATTCTGATTCGGGGAATTCAGTTTTTCCTAAAATTATGCGGGCCGGTGGTTTCCTTTGTGTGTATTGTGTCGGCAGTTATGGTTTCTATTGGCGCAGCAGCAGAAATTATTCTGCAGGTACAGGGAAAGGGTCCCGGAATTGCAGTGATTTTTCTGACTATGGCTCTGGCAGGCGGACTGGCTTATATTCCGGCAGCAGGCGTGGGCATGGCTATGGTGATTCTGGAGGCAGTCTGCAGTTGGATATGGAAATTTTATATGGGAAATTCAGACAGCTTAAAGGCTTTTTATCGGCGTCCGGATTATAAATGGTCTACTTTTTCCGAGGAAGACAGGAATGGAGAAGGCAGGGATAGCGAAGTACGCCTTCACTATTTTAAAGGAGTGAAAAATCTGGAGGAACTGAAAAAGAGATACAGAGCCTTGCTTCGGATTTATCGTCCGGTAAAAGGCTTTGGCGAAGATGAGATTACCAGAGGGATTGTAAAAGAATATCATTATTTAAAAGAGAAGTTTCTGGAGGAAAACAAGAATATAAGTTGACAAGCACCGGGAAAAAGTTATAATAAAAGATAGTGAATATTTCAAAAAAACTGGAGGATTGAAACATGAAAGTATTAGTAGAAACATCTGCAAGACATGTGCATTTATCACAGGAACATCTGGAAGTGCTGTTCGGAAAAGGACACGAATTAACCGTGAAAAAAATGTTGAGCCAGCCGGGTCAGTTCGCATGTGAAGAAAAAGTAGAAGTTATCGGAACAAAGGGCAGCCTGAAAATGTCTGTTTTAGGACCGGTAAGAAAAGATACACAGGTAGAAGTTTCTTTAACAGATGCAAGAAGCCTTGGCGTGGTTGCTCCGATTCGTGAATCAGGAGATATCAAAGAGTCCGGCGCATGTAAGTTAGTAGGACCTGCAGGCGAAGTTGAACTGACAGAAGGCGTTATTGCTGCAAAACGTCATGTACATATGACACCGGAAGACGCTGAAAAAGCAGGTGTAGCTGACAAACAGATCGTAGAACTTGCTATTGAATCTCCAAACGGCAGAAGCCTTACATTTGGTGACGTTGTTGTTCGTGTAAGCGCATCTTACGCAACAGCAGCACACATTGACACAGATGAAGCAAATGCTCTGGCTCCTGGAAAAGAATGCTATGGAGAAATGATTGTAAAATAATCTGAGGTCTTGTGACAGAGGAGAAAAAGAAAGCAGATACTGTATTCCGTTTGGGCTTTACAGTATCTGCTTTTTTCCGCAAAATCTCATTGTGTTTAAGGGCTGAATCGGCTATAATGAAAGAAATAGGAACATAAACTACAATAAAATCAGAAAAGGCGTGATAGAGTGAAACATTATGAGGTTTTTCATGATATCCTGGTAAATCTTTTTCAGGAAATCATGGATATTGAAGGAAAAGCGCTGATTACTCCTGAGTTTAAAGATATTTCTGTGAATGATATGCATATTATAGAAGCTATTGGAGAGGAAAGTCCGAGAAACATGTCTTCGGTTGCAAAATCCCTGTCTGTGACGGTGGGAACTCTGACTATAGCAATCAACGGTCTGGTAAAAAAAGGCTATGTTCATCGGGAACGAAGTGAAGAAGACCGAAGGGTGGTGCTGATTTCCCTTACTGAAAAGGGGCGAAGAGCCAATGCACATCATACGAAATTTCACGAGGGAATGATACAGGCAGTGCTGAAGGATTTGGACGAAAGCCAGCAGGAGGTGTTGGTAAAATCGCTGCTGAATCTTCGAGAGTTTTTTGATTCGTATCAGAAGGAAAAAGTATAAAAAGCTGCTGCACAAACAGCAAAGGGGAATACAGAGGGATTCCGGTGCTGAACTTGTGCGGCGGCTTTTTATTTTATAAGCCCGGGGTTGCCGGCCGGCTTGGTAGTTCAACTCAGTATTTCATAAGAAGATATTTTTTCACAACAGGGAAGGGCGCAGGGCCGATTTCCAAAAGATTCTGGTGAAAGGCTTTCAGATGAAAAGCATTGCTCTGGATTTCCTGTACGCTGTTTTTTAAAGCCTGAAAATTCAGAAAGCCCAGATAATATTTTAAATAGTTGGCAGGGTTTTCTACAATATACTGGAAGATTTCTTGACAGACAGAGGCGTCTGTGATGCCAAAGCCTTCCAGGAGTTTTTGCACCGTGGCAAAATTCCAGTCTGTGTAGTGAATCCCGGTATCCAGAATGGAATACAGACACAGGGTAACAGAACGGTTCAGTCGGAGAAATTCCATTACTTCTGGATCTGTTTTCAAAAAATCGCAGGCATAGCGGTAGGACATGTCTTCCACATAAGTTGCCCAGCCTTCTGTATAGCCGCTGCAGCCCAACAGGTGACGGGCAGGAGGGCAGTCCTGTTTTCCAAAGGAAACAGTTTGATACAGATGTCCCGGAAATCCTTCGTGTGCAAGGGTGGTGAAAAGCTCCGTGGAGGAAACCGTGCTGCTTTGGTTAATGTAAATGGTATTTGGGGTCAGAGTATCCACCGGAGGCGTAAGATAAAAGGCAGGACTGGAGAAACTTTCCATGGATTCAGGCACATATTTTACTTCATAATCCTCGACCGTAAGAGAAGGAAAGTCATCTGTCATAACGCGGTTTAAGTAATCCAGCATCTGTTCCGGAGAATAGGAGGAAGTTTGAGGAAGCTGGGAAGCCTTTATGAAAATATCAGGGTCTTTTTGAACCAGTTTTTGAATTTCCTCAAAGTCAGAAAAAAGCTGACGGTACAGGGTTTGCTGGATTTCTTTGATGGAGCGGTAATCTCCCGTACTGCTTTTTACCAGATAAAGATAATAGTTTTTTCCATTTGGAAGAAACGCAAGTCCATTTTCATTTTTTCCGGTTCCCTTTAATTTCTCCAGTTCTTCTGCCAGAGTCTGGTAAGCAGGAAAAATACACTTTTTTAAAATTTTTTTCTGGGTCTTTATGTAGGAATCAGCCTGCTTTTGGGTGATGAGTTTCTTATTTTGAAGTTCTGTTATCCGTTCCTGAAAAGTTTTGGAAAGGTAATGGGAATTTTGATTTTTGCAAAATTCTCTGCATTGCTGAATGACTCGGTCAGCGCTTGTATTGCTCATAAAAAGTCCCTGATTGGATTTTTCCTTTTCAAAACTGAGAATTTCAGAGAAGTAATCAGGAAGGGAGGAAAGCAGGGAAAGATAATCTTTGACATCGGTTGGAGTGCGGAAGGTATATTCTGCCAGCAGGACAGGAAGCTGTGCCTGAACCCCCAGATTGGGACCAAGAGGCTCCTGCAGCATATAGCAGTCTTTGCAGGAAAGCTCTGTGGAAAGATGCAGACGCAGTATGTCATAGAGGATTTGATTTTCCGGTGACAACTTGGATATGGGATATTCCTCTAATTTCTTTTTTAACGTTTTTATAGAAGTAAAATTTTCCTGCAGTTTGCTGGGGTTCATGTTTCCAAAGCTGATGTCGTAATCTTTTATATGGTACTTTTCCGGATACGCCAGCGTATAATGCAAATTCAGGGTATTTGCAGAAAGTTCCTCGCGGAAAAGCGCATTGGTAAAGCGCTCAAAGCGGGTATCCCAGGAGGGGAAAAGCCGGTCTTTCAGAAAGAAAAGGGAGAAAAAGCCCAGGAAGAGAAGGGAAATCAGCAGCAGAATTTTTCGGGAGAGCCGTGGGAAAAATTTTTTCAAGGAGATGCCTCTTTATACACAGATATTCTTTACAGTCTATGAAAGATCAGAATGGAGATATGCATTTTCCGTAGAAAAGACAATTCCTTTGTGTTAAGATTTCTGATATAGGGAAAACTTATTTATTACATGGGAGATTCTTTTATAGAGCAGGAAATTTGTCAGGGAAGGAGAGATTTTTTTGAGAAAGAAATTTGTGTTTCTGGCAGCAGTTTTGCTGTGTCTGGGGGGCTGTCAAAGTGAGGAAAAGCAGCCGCCACAGGCGGAGGAAGCAGTGCCGCTTACGCAGGAAACAGAGGAGGATTTGCTGGAGTATGATACAGAACTTCCGGAGCAGCTTTCCGACTTTCAGTTTGCCATAGATGAAGAGGTATATACTCTGCCGGACAGTATAGAAGCCTGGAAGAAACAGGGTTGGGAACTGGAAGGAGAGAATAAGGAAGAACTTTTGGAGGCAGATTCCTTTGTGGAGGGGAAACGTCTGATAAGGGGAGAGGATTCTCTGGATGCTGTCCTTGTGAATCTGGAGGGAGAAAGCAAAAGCATGGACACCTGCTCTGTAGGCGGCATTGTTCTGGATTATCAGGAAGAGGGCAGGTTATACGAACTTCCGGGAGAGATTTACCTGGGCAGGACAAAGCTTTCTCAGGTGGAGGAGCAGTACGGAACACCAACAGACGAGTACGAGGAAAAAGAGGATATCTATCTTACCTATGAATACGGCATTTACAAAAAGGCAGAGTTGGTTTTTCATATGGAGGACGAAACTTTGTATAGGGTATCTCTGCACAATTACAGGGAACTGCCTGAGGAAGAGGCGGAAGTAAGCCGGGAAGAGCCTCAGGAAGTCAGGGATTATCAGGCACCAGAGGATTTTTCGGAAAATCCCAGAGATTATGTGGTATCTTATGACAACCAGTGGTATCAGATTCCGGCACCGGTTTCCGAATTTGAGAAAAACGGCTGGAAAATCCAAAAGGACGGTTCTGATGTTTATGTAAAACCGGGACGCCATGGATATGTGACACTGGAAAAGGACGGACATATCCTTTACGCAGTGGTGAAGAATTATTCAGAACAGACGCTTGATGTGAAGTATGCTTTTCTTACAGGTTTATCCGGAGATTTTGATGTGACAAAGGTTCCTATTGCAGTGGGGAACAACATTACCCTGGGTATGTCAGAAGAAGAGATGAAAATTCGTCTGGGAGGAAATGCTTTTGAAGAGGAGGAAGAAGAGCAGGGAACTTCCTATTATTTGTATTCTGATGAAACAAAGAAAAATTTTATCCGTATTTTTGTGGATAAAGATTTGAAGCTGATACGGGAAATTCAAGTGTCTAACAGTCCGAAAACGCTGATTTCAGAGGAAAAGAAAGTGTCTGCAGATTCATAAATCCAGTGGCAAAAATCTACAGGGTATGGTATGCTTTTATACAGATACAAATTTTTAAAATTTACAAAGCCAAGGAGGAAGCGAACATGAAGAATTCCGCAGTTTTAAAAGGAGAATTACTTCAGGGAAAACACAGCGCATTATTTAAAGATATTTATCTGGACGAAAGTCTTCTGGATTATCAGAACAAAAGATACGCAGATGCAGTAGCAAAATTTGAAGAATTATTTGGAGAAAAAGAGGTAGAAATCTACAGTGCGCCGGGACGAAGCGAGGTAGGTGGAAACCATACAGACCATCAGTTGGGTATGGTGCTTGCAACCTCTATTAACTTAGATGCCATTGCAGTTGTAAGCAAAACAGGAGAAAACATCATTCGCGTGGTATCCGAAGGCTACGATATGGTAGAAGTAGATATTGAAGACCTGGAAGAAAAGGCTTTTGAAGAGGGTACAACCATTGCCCTGATTCGAGGAGTAGCAGCAAACCTGAAAGAAAGAGGTTATGTAATAGGCGGATTTGAAGCTTATATTACCAGCGATGTTCTGATTGGAGCAGGTCTTTCCTCTTCCGCTGCGTTTGAAGTTATTATCGGAACCATTCTTTCCGGTCTGTTTAATGATATGAGTATCAGCCCTGTTTTGATTGCACAGGCAGGACAGTTTGCCGAAAATGTCTACTTTGGAAAGCCAAGCGGACTTATGGACCAGATGGCTTGTTCTGTAGGCGGTTTGATTCACATTGATTTCAAGAATCCGGAAGAGCCGGTAGTGGAAAAGGTTCCGTCTGACTTTGAAGCATATAAATACAGCCTTTGTATTGTAGATACCAAGGAATTCCACGATGATTTAACAGAGGATTATGCAGAGATTCCGGCAGAAATGAAAAAGGTGGCAGCTTTCTTTAAGAAAAAAGTGCTTCGCGAAGTTGATGAAGAAGAATTTTTCCAGCAGATTCCGGGACTCAGAAGCGTGTTAGGCGACCGTCCGGTACTGCGCGCCCTTCATTTCTTTGAAGAGGAAAAACGTGTGGAATCACAGGTACACGCTTTGAGAAATGGTGAATTTGAAGAATTTTTAAGTCTGGTGAAGGCTTCCGGAGATTCTTCCTTTAAATATCTGCAGAATATTTATACCAACAGAGCCGTGCAGAAGCAGGCAATGTCTGTAGCCTTAGGCGTCAGCGAAAGCGTTTTGAAAAAACATGGCGTCAGCCGTGTGCATGGCGGCGGATTCGCAGGAACCATTCAGGTCTTTGTGGAAAACAGCTTTGTAGAAGAATACAGAAACGCTATGGATAAGGTATTCGGAGCAGGTTCCTGTCATGTGCTGAAAGTACGTCAGCATGGAGGAATCCAGGTATTGTAAAAAAAAGATTCGGGATTTTAGGTTACATAAAAATCCCGAATCTTTTTTTATCTTGTCGAATGTAGAAAAGAGCCGAAACACTTCTTATTTTCTCTAATATTGTCAGAATATTCGCGTTTGTAAAAAATACACAAAGAATGTCGAATTGTGGAAAGTTGCCCACATCTTATCCTCAAAGTTATACACATGAAAAAAATCAGAAAATAGTGGAAAAGTCTAGTTATACACCAAGTTATCCACATTATCCACAAAAATCCGTGTGGACGAATGCGATTTACATAATTTAATAAAGAACAAAGGTTTTGTGTACTTGTTATAAATAGGGGTTTTTTGGGGAAAAAAGTAGAAAAAGATTTGCTTTTTTTATAGTCAAATTTTTAACAAGACTAAAAAGAATTTGGCGAAATAAGAAAAAAATTAAATGAATTATCAGAAAATAAAGGTTTACCATAATTTTTATAAAATTGGCAAATTGTAAAGAACAGATGAAATGTAAAATACAGTGTCCGGTTTTGTAAAATTTGGATTTTACAAATATTTAACTGTTTTACGATTGGTAATTTTACAAAACTTTTTTATAGTAGGTGGTGTCAACAGGAAAGCAAAACAAATTTAGAAATAAAAATCAATCAAAAGCGAAAAGGAGATTTTGGTAATGAAGAAGAAAGTATTAGCAGCAGTATTAACAGGCGTTATGGTATTTGGTATGACAGCATGCGGTGGAAGTGAGTCCGGAGCTGCAAACAGTGATTCCTCTTCAGAAAAAGGAAGTGAAGAAGCAGGTGCAGAGGCGCCTACAGGAGAAATTTCCGTAATTTCCAGAGAAGACGGTTCCGGCACAAGAGGTGCATTTATTGAACTTTTCGGTATTGAAGAAAAAGATGAATCCGGAGAAAAAATTGATAATACAACAGAAGACGCGCAGGTTACAAACAATACCTCTGTTATGATGACAAACGTTGCAGGTGACCCGCAGGCTATCGGCTACATTTCTCTCGGTTCCTTAGATGATTCTGTAAAAGCATTAAAGGTAGACGGTGCAGAAGCGACAGCAGAAAATGTAAAGAGCGATACCTACAAGATTTCCCGTCCATTTAATATTGCAACCACAGATAAAGCAAATGATGTAGCAAAAGATTTCATTTCTTATATTTTAAGTGCAGAAGGACAGAAGATTGTAGAAGACAGCGGTTATATTGCAGCTTCCGCTGATGCAGAGGCTTATGCGGGAAGCAAGCCAAAGGGAAAAATTGTAGTAGCAGGTTCTTCTTCTGTAACACCGGTAATGGAAAAATTAAAAGAAGGATATGAAACTGTAAATCCTGATGCAGAAATCGAAATTCAGCAGAGTGATTCTACAACAGGTATGGAATCTGCAGTGAGCGGTGTATGTGATATCGGAATGGCTTCCAGAGAATTAAAGGATTCTGAAACAGAAGCAGGTCTTGTGGGACAGGAAATTGCCATTGACGGTATTGCCGTGATTGTCAATAATGAAAACCCTATGACAGATATTACTTCTGACCAGGTAAAGGATATTTACACAGGGGAAGTAACAGACTGGGAAGATTTACAGTAATCACAGAGGAATAGGAGTAAATGCGATGAAAGACATCAAAGAAACCGTTATGAAATATGTGTTTCTCCTGTGTGCATGCGCTTCCATTCTGGCAGTTGTTTTGATTTGTCTGTTCCTGTTTGCCAATGGTATTCCTGCCATTGGCAAAATAGGAATTTTTGACTTTCTGCTGGGGGAAAAATGGAAGCCGGGAAATGATATTTACGGGATTCTCCCTTTTATTTTAGGAAGTATTTATGTAACGGCAGGAGCTATTTTGATTGGTGTGCCGGTGGGGATTCTCACGGCTGTGTATATGGCAAAGTTCTGTCCGCCTAAGCTGTACCGCTTTATGAAGCCGGCGGTGGATTTATTGGCAGGAATTCCATCTGTTGTATATGGATTTTTCGGTCTGGTGGTGCTGGTTCCCTTTGTACGTGAATTTTTCGGACGCACTTTGGGCTTTGGTGGAAACGGAGCCAGTATGTTTACAGCCTCTGTAATGTTGGGAATTATGATTCTTCCTACCATTATCAGCGTAGGGGAATCTTCTATCCGGGCAGTCCCGGACAGCTATTATGAGGGTGCGCTGGCGCTGGGGGCAACCCATGAGAGAAGTGTGTTTTTTACTGTGCTGCCGGCAGCCAAATCCGGTATTATGGCAGGGATTATTCTGGGCGTGGGAAGAGCCATTGGTGAAACCATGGCAGTGATTATGATTGCAGGAAATCAGCCCCGTATGCCAAAAGGAATTTTTAAAGGTGTCCGCACACTGACCTCCAATATTGTCATTGAGATGGGATATGCTACAGATTTACACAGAGATGCCCTGATTGCAACGGCAGTTGTTTTATTCGTATTTATTCTGCTGATCAATCTGTTATTTTCGTTAGTAAAGAGGAGAGGAAGCCATGTATGAGGCAGTTGGGCCAATAAAGCCAATTAATGTACAAAGTACAAAACAGAAAATGAAATCCTATTCCCACAGTCCGGGTTCTCTGATTCTGGCAGGGCTTGTGGGACTTTCCGCGCTGCTTACAGTGCTGACCTTAGTGTTTATTGTGGGATATATTCTGATAAAGGGAATCCCGAATCTCACACCGGAATTATTTCAATTAGAGTATAATTCAGAGAATGTTTCCATGTTTCCGGCAATCATTAACACCATTTGCATGACTGCGCTGTCCCTGCTCATTGCAGGCCCTCTGGGAATCCTGGCAGCGGTTTATCTGGTGGAGTATGCCAAAAAGGGAAACAAGCTGGTTTCTCTGGTGCGTGTCACAGCTGAAACTCTTACCGGTATTCCTTCGATTGTTTATGGGCTTTTCGGTATGTTGTTTTTTGTAACTACACTGAAATGGGGATATTCCATGCTGGCAGGCGCCTTTACTCTGGCGATTATGGTGCTTCCGGTTATTATGCGAACCACAGAAGAGGCGCTTTTGTCTGTACCGGATACTTTCCGCGAGGCAAGCTTCGGACTGGGTGCCGGACGGCTTCGGACAATTTTTGTAGTCATTTTACCTTCTGCAGTGCCGGGAATTTTCTCTGGTGTAATCTTGTCTATTGGGCGTATTGTAGGAGAAACAGCGGCTTTGATGTACACAGCTGGAACGGTTGCAGAGCTTCCGAAGAGTGTGATGTCTTCCACAAGAACACTGTCTGTACATATGTATTCCCTGGCAAGCGAGGGTCTGTATGTGAATCAGGCATATGCCACAGCTGTGGTTTTGTTGCTGATTGTGTTGCTGATTAACTGGGTATCCGGACGGATTGCACGAAAGATTAAGAAAGGATAAGCAAAAAACATGAGTAAGTTTTCGATTTCCAATTTGGATTTGTATTATGATAACGGAGCGTTTCACGCGCTGAAAAACATTAATCTGGAACTGCAGGAAAAGGAGATTACGGCCTTTATCGGGCCTTCCGGTTGTGGGAAATCTACACTCTTAAAGTCCTTAAACCGTATGAATGACCTGGTAGAGGGGTGTAAGATTACGGGAAAGGTGCTGCTGGACGGAGAGGATATTTATGGGAACATGAACATCAATCTTCTGAGAAAAAGAGTGGGTATGGTGTTTCAGAAACCAAATCCCTTCCCCATGAGTATTTATGACAACATTGCCTACGGACCCAGAACCCACGGAATCCGTTCAAAGGTAAAACTTGACGATATTGTGGAGCGTTCTTTAAGAAATGCGGCTATCTGGGACGAGGTAAAAGACCGTCTGAAATTAAGTGCGCTTGGTATGTCCGGGGGACAGCAGCAGCGACTTTGTATTGCAAGAGCTTTGGCAGTGGAACCGGAGGTGCTGCTTATGGACGAGCCAACTTCCGCCCTTGACCCGATTTCCACCTCTAAAATCGAAGAACTGGCTGTGGAACTGAAGAAGAATTACACCATTATTATGGTTACCCACAATATGCAGCAGGCTGCTCGTATTTCTGATAAAACGGCATTTTTCCTTTTGGGAGAGGTTGTAGAGTATGGGGAAACAGAGCAGATTTTCTCCATGCCGAAGAATAAAAAGACAGAGGATTACATTACAGGGAGGTTTGGATAATGAGAAAAAGATTCGACCAGCAGCTTGAAGAACTGAACGTAGAATTGATTAAAATGGGTTCTTTGTGCGAAAGGGCAATCCGAAGGGCAGTAGAGCTTTTGCAGAACACGGAGGATACCAGGGTTGCTGATGTGGACAGGATTGAAGAAGAGGTCAATCATAAGGAGAGGGAGATTGAAACGCTCTGTATGAAGCTGCTTTTGCAGCAGCAGCCTGTGGCAAGGGATTTAAGAGAAATCTCTTCAGCGCTCAAAATGATTTCTGATATGGAGCGAATCGGGGACCAGGCGCAGGACATTGCAGACATGGCAAGATTCATGCAGGTAAAGGAAATTGCACATAAGATTCACATTGGGGAAATGGCAGAGGCCACCATTAAAATGGTAACAGAAAGTATTGACTCCTTTGTAAAAAAAGATTTAAAAGCAGCGGCAGCTGTAGTAAAATATGATGATGTAGTAGATGAGTTGTTTATGAAAATAAAGACAGAGCTGCCTGCCATGATTGAGAAGGATTCCAAAAATGCGGAATATTATATTGACCTTATTATGATTGCAAAGTATTTTGAGCGCATCGGAGATCATGCGGAGAATATTGCCCAGTGGGTAGAATATTCCATTACAGGCTCGCACGAAGAACTCAGACAGGAGTAGTGAGAATGGTTTATTTAGTTGAAGATGATGAAAGTATCCGGGAACTGGTAGTCTATACCCTGAACAGTCAGGGGATTGAAGCAGAGGGCTTTTGTGTACCCTCTGATTTCTGGGAAACCCTGGAAAAAAGAGTGCCGGATTTGATCCTTCTGGATATTATGCTGCCGGAAGAAGACGGACTCAGTATGCTGGAAAAACTGAGAAAACGCAGCGACACGAAGCAGCTTCCCATTGCCATGCTGACAGCAAAGGGCAGTGAATACGATACCGTAAAGGGTCTGGACAGCGGAGCAGACGATTACATTCCAAAGCCCTTCCGTATGATGGAGCTGGTGTCCAGAGTGAAGGCTCTGCTGAGAAGAAGCGGAAAAAGCGAAGGCACAGACACGGAGTATACCATGGGGAATCTGTATGTTTCAAAGAAAAAGCATCAGGTCAAGGTAGACGGAAAGGAGATTACCTTAACCATGAAGGAGTTTGAAATGCTGCTTTTGCTGCTTTCCAATCCGGGCATTGTGTTTACCAGAGCCCAGCTTCTGGATAAAATCTGGGGCTATCAGTTTGACGGAGAGAGCCGAACCGTGGACGTACATATCAGGACTTTGCGTCAGAAGTTGGGAGAGGCAGGGCATTATATTGAAACTGTTCGCGGTATGGGGTATAAAATAGGAGGGACGTCATGACAAAACGAATTTTTAAATCCATTTTTGTGGTGTCCTTGCTGGTATTGGCAGGAAGTACAGGTCTGACCCTTAGTATTCTGTACCACTATTTCGGAAACCAGTTGGAAAAGGAGCTGAGAACCGAGGCTGCTTATCTTGCCATAGCAGTGGAAAAGGAAGGACTTGAGGCTTTTGAATCCCTTCCGGCGCAGGCAGAGCGAGTGACTTATGTTGATAAGGACGGAACCGTGCTTTTTGACAATCTGGCAGATTCCAGGGATATGGAGAATCACGGACAGCGTGAAGAAATACAGGAAGCACGGGAAAAGGGTTTTGGCACAGCTGTGCGGAATTCCCATACGCTTTCCAGGAAGACCATGTATTATGCTATGAAACTGGAGGACGGAACTATTCTCAGAGTTTCCAGTGTGCAGTACAATGTTCCGGCGCTTTTAGGGGGCATGGTCCAGCCAGTTCTGATTATGCTGGTGGCTATGACCGCTCTGGCAGCATGGATTGCCTCCAGAGTATCCCGACATATTGTAGAACCGGTGAATGCTCTGGATTTGGAACACCCGGAGGAAAATCAGGTTTATGATGAAATTGCGCCGCTTCTGACAAAAATTAACCGTCAGCAGAAATCCTTAAAGCATGAAATCGCAGAAGCAAAGCGGCAGCAGGAAGAATTTTCCATTATTACGGAAAATATGGAAGAGGGATTTCTGGTGATTGATGCACATACAGAAGTGCTTTCTTATAATTCCAGCGCTTTGAGATTGTTGGGAGCAGGGACTCAGAACGGACGGCAGAGTGTGCTGACTCTGAACCGAAGTGAAGGCTTCCAGAATCTCATCGAGCGTGTGCTGGAAGGAAAACATATGGTAACAAATCTGGATTTTCAGGGAAGAAGCTGCCAGGTAGCGGCAAATCCGGTCTGGCAGGAGGACAAGGTGACAGGCGCGGTCATAGTGATTTTGGACGTGACGGAACGCATGAGGGGAGAGCAGATGCGCCGGGAATTTACTGCCAATGTTTCTCATGAACTGAAAACACCGCTAACCTCTATTTCCGGTTTTGCGGAGATTATTAATGACGGATTTGTAAAGCCGGAGGATACGAAAAAATTTGCCGGCAGAATCTTCAAGGAAGCCCAGAGATTGATTACCCTGGTGAATGATGTCATTAAAATTTCCCAGTTAGACGAGGGAAAATTCTTTTGTGAAAAGGAAGCAGTTGATTTGTATGAGGCAGCCAGGGAAATTTTGAAACGGCTGGAGGAGCGGGCAAAAGAGAACAATATTCATCTGTATCTTTACGGACCGCATGTGAAAGTAAATACGGTGCGGGTGATTCTGGAAGAAGTGCTTTATAATCTCTGTGACAATGGATTAAAGTACAATAAACAGAACGGCAGCCTGACCGTAACTATTTCAGAAGAAGCAGGAAGAACACAGATTGTCGTGGAGGATACGGGAATTGGTATCTCAGAGGAAGACAAGATGCGTATTTTCGAGCGGTTCTACCGTGTGGATAAGAGCCATTCCAAGGCTATAGGAGGAACCGGTCTGGGACTGTCCATTGTAAAGCATGGAAGTATGTTTTTAGGTGCAGACGTGAAAGTGGAGAGCACCCTTGGCGAAGGCAGCAGATTTGTGCTGACCATGCCGGAAGAAGAGAAGTAAAGACATTAAAAAAAGGCAGCAGCCTGAAACGATTTGCAATACATGTTTCAGGCGCTGTCCTTTTTTATTCACTCTGCATCTTTTTAATCACCTTCAGTCTGGTGAATTCTTCCCTTTCTTTTTCCTCCAAAGCGTTTGAAATGCTTTTTGTTAACGCCTCAAACTTGGGAATGGTAATGTTTTTCAGCGCATTGGCGCGCTTCTGGGTTTTTTTAATATTCACAGCCAGACGGTAGGCAGAATTTTCCACCATGGACAGGCGAATCGTCAGCTCTTTCACTTTTTCAAAGGCAGCCCGCGCCTCGTCCAGAGATGCCTTTGTCCCATAGTAGGCATAAGTAGGCTCGTCTGAGGAAGGCTCTGAGCGCACCAGAGGGATTTCCGTTCCCATAACACTGCGGGTTTTTATGGAAATAGAGTTTTCCACAGGCACAGTTCTGGAGATTTCCTGTACATGGCTGATGCCGATTTCCATATTGGCTTTCTGCAGGGCAGCATAGGCAGTACGGAAGGTTACGTCAATCTGGGACTGAATATCCTTTGCCTGGTCAATTAAATCCATCAATTCCCGGATAAGGATATTTCTTTTTTTGTCCATAAGGTCAAAGCCCTGTCTGGAAAGCGCCAGAGAGTTTTTTGCCAGTATGAGGTTTCCCTTGGTAGGAAAGGTATTCGGATCCATGAAATCACCTCTCTTCTTCTATTGGGTGATAGTATTTATCCAGAATTTTTGTATCAATACGATCCAGTTCTTCTCTTGGAATCATGCCCAGAAGCTCCCAGCCCTTATCCAGGGTTTCCTGAATCGGACGGTTTTCATCTGCTCTCTGTCCCACAAATTCCTCTTCAAAGGCAGTACCGAATTTCAGATATTTTTTATCCAGAGGAGAAAGCTCGTCTTCACCAATAACAGAAGCCAGAGCCCTGGCGTCCCCTACCTTGGCATAGCAGGAGAAAAGCTGATTTGCTACGTCCTGATGGTCTTCCCTTGTAAAGCCTTCTCCGATACCATCTTTCATAAGACGGGAGAGGGAGGGGAGTACATTAATGGGCGGGTAAACAGCCTGTCCGTGAAGCTGTCTGTCCAGAACAATCTGTCCCTCTGTAATGTATCCCGTAAGGTCGGGAATAGGGTGGGTAATGTCATCGTTTGGCATGGTGAGGATTGGTATCTGTGTTACAGAACCAGTGCCGCCACGGACAATGCCTGCCCGCTCATAAAGGGTAGCCAGCTCACTGTACAGATATCCGGGATAGCCTTTTCTGGAAGGGATTTCTCCTTTGGAGGAGGAAACCTCACGCATGGCCTCGCAGAAGGAGGTAATGTCTGTGAGAATTACCAGAATGTGCATACCCTTTTCAAAGGCCAGATATTCTGCAGCAGTCAGGGCAACCTTTGGGGTAATCAGACGTTCCACCACCGGGTCATTTGCCAGATTCAGATACATAACCACATGGTCAGATACACCGCTTTCTTCAAAGGTACGGCGGAAAAATTCAGCCACATCATATTTTACGCCCATGGCAGCAAAGACAATGGCGAATTTTTCATCGCTGTTGCTTCCCAGAGATGCCTGCTGTACAATCTGTGCGGCAAGCTGGTCATGGGGAAGGCCGTTTCCTGAGAAGATTGGCAGCTTCTGCCCGCGAATCAGGGTTGTCAGCCCGTCAATGGCAGAGATACCGGTCTGAATAAAGTTTCGAGGATATTCTCTTTTTACCGGATTTAAGGGCAGACCGTTGATGTTCAGCTTCATTTCCGGGATTACGGGACCTAAGCGGTCAATGGGTTTTCCGATACCGTTAAAGGTACGTCCCAGAATGTCCGGGGAAAGCTCTACTTCCATGGGGTGTCCGCTGAGCCTTGTATGGGTGTTTAAGAGGGACATGTTTTCTGTTCCCTCAAATACCTGAATCACAGCCTTATCCTCGTAGATTTCCACAATACGTCCCAGCTTGCGGCTGCCGTCCTCTATGCGAAATTCCACGATTTCATCAAAAGCTGCGTCTTTTACGCCTTCCAGAACTACCAGAGGGCCGTTGATTTCACTTAAACCAAGATATTCTATTGCCATAATCGTCCCTCCTTAAGCATTCTTTTCCATTACAGTGTTGTAAAAATCATCTACAGCCTGTTTATAATCGTCCATCATATCCAGGCGGTCGTTTGGAACATCATATTTAATGGAAATGATTTTTTCAAAAATGTTTTCCTGCTTTAACACAGAAACCGGCATCCCCATATTGATTAAGGCGCGGCATTTTTTGTACAGATACAGAATAATCTCCATCATTTTAAACTGCTTTTCCAGAGATACGCAGGTATCGTCCGGGTGGAAGGCATTCTGTTGTAAAAAGCCCAGACGCACCACACGGGCAATTTCCAGGGTCAGCTTCTGGTCATCAGGCAGCACATCGCTTCCGATAAGTTTTACAATTTCCATAAGACTGCTTTCGGAGTTTAAGATTGCCATAATGCGGTTTCGGTATTCCACAAACTTTGGAGATACATGCTCGCTGTACCAGTAGGATAAATCCCCCAGATATTCGCTGTAGCTGGTGAGCCAGTGAATGGCAGGGAAATGTCTGGCATAGGCCAGGGATTTGTCAAGTCCCCAGAAACAACGGACAAAACGTTTGGTGTTCTGAGTAACCGGTTCGGAGAAGTCACCGCCCTGTGGGGAAACTGCACCGATAATGGACACAGAGCCTTCGGTTCCGTTCAGATTTTGCATCATGCCGGCTCTTTCATAAAAGGCAGAAAGCCGGGAAGCCAGATAAGCCGGGAAGCCTTCCTCAGCAGGCATTTCCTCCAAACGGCCGGAAAGCTCTCGAAGGGCTTCTGCCCAGCGGGAGGTAGAGTCTGCCATAATTGCCACATCATACCCCATGTCCCGGTAATATTCTGCCATGGTAATCCCTGTGTAAATAGATGCCTCACGGGCAGCCACAGGCATGTTGGAGGTATTGGCAATGAGGGAGGTACGGGCCATTAAGGCATTTCCTGTCTTGGGGTCATGGAGTTTAGAGAAATCCTCCAGAACCTGGGTCATTTCGTTTCCCCGCTCTCCGCAGCCAATATAAATGATAATGTCTGCATCAGACCATTTTGCAATCTGGTGCTGTGTCATGGTTTTACCTGTACCAAAGCCTCCGGGAACGGCTGCAGTGCCGCCCTTTGCAATAGGAAACAGGGTATCCAGGATACGCTGCCCGGTTACCAGAGGTTTGGAAGCCGGGTAACGTCTGCTGGTAGGCCGGGGAATGCGGATTGGCCATTTCTGCGCCAGCTTTAAAGGATATTCTGTGCCGTCTTCTAAACTCAGGACTGCAAGAGTCTGTGTGATATTATATTTTCCGTCAGGTACCACGGATTTTACAACGCCGTGGAGATTGGGCGGAACCATGGATTTGTGTACAATCGAAGCTGTTTCCGGCACTTCTGCGATAATGGTACCGCCGTAGACTTCCATGCCTTCTTTAATGGTCATATGCACGTCCCAGAGTTTTTCTGTATCCAGAGAAGAAACCTGCATACCTCTGGAAATGTATTTTCCGGACTGCTCTGCAATGACGGAAAGCGGTCTTTGGATACCATCGAAAATATTGTCCAGAATACCGGGGCCAAGGGTAACAGAAATCGCATCTCCGCTGGCAGTGACCGTTTCTCCCGGCTTTAATCCGCTGATTTCTTCGAAAACCTGTACAGTGGTAGCGTCTTTTTTCAGCGAAATGACCTCGCCTACCAGATTTTCTTTTCCTACATAAACCATTTCAGACATCTTAAAGCCTGTATTTCCCTTCAGATAAATAACAGGGCCGTTGATGCCGTAGATAATACCGGTTTTATTCATGTCTTATCCCTCCGTCAAAGTTAAAGCTTTCTTTTTCATTCTCAAAGCAGGTGAGGAATGTATTGTCAATCAGGATATTTTTGTCAGGAATGACAGCGCGGATACCGCCTAGAAAGTCGGCATCAGATACAAGCGGTGCAATGCCTGTACGCGCTTTCAGTTCCTGTAAAAGAGAGGCGTCAGAGGCATTGATGTAAATCTGCACGGCGTCTTTTCCTGCAATGGCAAGGGAATCCCGAATCTTTGCTTCCAGCCAGTCTGTGTATTCCGGTTTGCGGCAAAACTCTTTTAACAATTCCTCTACTTCGGCGAAAAGCTTTTCTTTCAGTGCCTGCTGTTTTTTGGACAGTTTTCTTTTGATATGCAGATTCTCTGCGGACAGAGCCTTATTGATTTCTCTGGCAGCATTTTCGGATTCTATTTTAAACTGATGTTCAGAGGCAGTTTGCTTTTCCTGTTTGTGCTGTTCCATTTCCCGTTCCAGGGCAGCGCGGTATTCGGTGAGGGCTTTCTGCGCCTCTTCCTGCGCGCTGTTTATGGAAACATCATAGAAATGCTGCAGTTTTTCTTCTGTTGTCATATCTATCACCTTCTTGTTATAATTTTAATCCAATGGCTTCATTTACATAAGAAGTAATGAAGTCCGGGGCGCGTCCTGTACCGTGGCGGTCGGGAATTTCAATCAGCAGGGGAAGACGGTGGTTTAAACGCACATCGTCAATAATATCGGGAAATTCCTTACCAAATTTTTCTGTGAGGAGAATAATGCCGTTTTCTTTATCTGCAATGGCGTTTTCCAGAGCCTGCCGCAGTTCTTCCCGTTCATGCACCACAATACCCTCCACACCGGCCAGACGCATGCCGGTGTAGGTATCAATATTGTCACTGATCAAGAACATTTTCATAAAACATCACCTGTTATCCCAGTCTACCAAGAATCATGAAAGAAATAATCAGACCATAGAGGGCAATACCTTCTGCCATGGCTACGAAAATCATGGATTTACCAAACAGAGAGCCGTCCTCGCTGATAGCGCCCAGAGCAGCGCTTGCAGAGCTTGCAACCGCAATACCGGAACCAATACCAGAAAGACCGGTAACCAGAGCTGCGCCGATGTAGCCCATACCGGTAGCCAGGTCTGCGCCGCTTGCTGCTGCGTGTGCAGTCATGGTGCCGCTGAACATCACAATGGTTCCCACAAGAAGACTTCCAAAGAAGAAGAAGCAGTTGCAGGCAAGGGATTTTTTATAGCGTTTTTTTGTTTTTTCTCCTAAGAAGAATGCACCGAAAGGTACGATAATGCTTAAAATCAAAGCTGCTGCAGTAAGAATCTGAATCATGGTTGTCATAATAATATCCTCCTAAAATAAAATGAATTTTTGTGAATTATGCCTGTTCGGAAGTCCGTTTACTGTTGACGCGTTTTAAGAAAGGACGGAATTCCTTGCCGCTGCCCTTGTAGAAACGGCTGAACATCTCGTAATATTCCAGACGAAGTACCTGGATTCCTACAATCAGACCTTCCATGGCGCACACAAAGGCATTTCCCAGTACAATAATCAGCCAGTTAATATTTCCGCCGCTCTCTGCACCTGCCAGCATCAGCACAACCCCCATCATGGCAGCATGGCTCACTGCAAAGGCGCCAATACGCACAAAGGAAAGCGTATTGGACAGAAAACTTAACATAATTTCAAATAATTCAAAGAAGCTCTGTACAAAGAACATGGGCTTGCTTCCCTCAATGGCAGGCGCTTTCTTTTCTGCCAGCCGGGTAATAGGTTCCTTTAACATAATGATAACCAGAGGTACAAGGAACATCACGGCCAGAAGTATGGTGGCAGGAAGAGCCTTTCCTGTGAGATACAAAAGCGCACACACGGTAAGAGTTCCGTAAAAGACCAGACCACATACCGAGTTCTGGTCAAACCAGATGCCTTCCACATTTTTCATTTTTACTGCATTGACAATGTGGAAAATCATGGTAAGAAGAATCAGGAACATACCGAATACAATGGCTGCCACAAATACGGTATTCATATTGCCAAGTCCCGGTACCAGGGTCATAGCTTCTGTCGGGTGCAGCCATAGGGGCTCAATAATATCTTCAAAGCCGAAAATACTTCCGAACATAAAGCCGAAAAAGGTGGAAAAGATACCCGCAGTTCCGATAATCGCCGCCAAATCCATTTTTTTGAATTTATACAGTAAAAAGCCGCCAATGGCAAGCAAAAGTCCCTGTCCCACATCTCCGAACATAATGCCGAAAATAAAGGAATAAGTTAAAGCTACAAAGATGGTGGGGTCTATTTCATGATAATCTGGCAGACCGTACATCTTAATATACATCTCAAAGGGCTTGAAAATCTTCGGATTTTTCAGTTTGGTAGGGGGCTTGCAGCTAATCTGCTTCTGGTCGTCCTCCACCACACAGAAAAGATTGGGGTCATGTTCAATTTCTGCCATAAAAGAGGTACAATCTCTTTCGCTTATCCAGCCACACAGGATATAGAAGGTTTCCTGATGTTCTTTTACACAGGCGGCAACCTTACGCACATCAAAGTTGGTGGAAAGGGCGTTTAAGGCAGCCTGAGCAGAGAGAACAGACTTTGCGTCCCCCTCTAAAAGGGCCTGCATTTCCTTCTGATGAGCGGCATATTCCCTGTCAATGTTTTCCAGACGGGCCTCCAGTTCTGCGTGGATTTTTTCCGGTGTGCCATAGAAGTGGTCCTTCTTTAGATAAATGCGTTCAAAATGCATGGAAGAGAACACGGCGTCCACCTGCTCCATTTTTGTCCAGGGAACAAAGTACAGCCCCCATACATAATCGTCCTGATGGCAGGGATAAAACAGGGTGTCCAGGTTGTCGTACACATATTCCTTGAACTTTCCGTAATATTCCACCGGGATTCGTCCAAAGCGCACCTGAACAAAGCGGTAATGAATCAGTTTGTCAATGTCTTCCGGCAATGTGAGAAATGGAGTTATCCATTTCAAATCTTCGGAAAGAACAGCCCGTTCCTCTGTGAGCTTTTCGCATCTGGCATTGATTTTGGAAATCTTGTTTCCCAGAGAATCCACAAGTGTCTGGATTTCTTCAAGGGAAGTTTCCTCAATGGGAATTCCTTCCGTATTATGCAGAAGTCCGGCAAATTCATTGACCCTTGAGAGCAGCTCTCTGTAGGGATTTATCTGAATATAAGGGGAAAGATGCCGTATCTGGCTTAACTGCGCCATGGCATTCTCCAGATGAATCTCGTATTTGGAGAGGTATTTGTTCACCACCCGGTCAATGTCTGCCTTCGGTCCGGTAATACTTAAGAATTTCATTTTCTCAATCATGTAATCACCTCCGAGGTATTAAGTCTTTTCTATATAATCCATAATCTCAGCAGGTGACAGTCCGTAGCGGACACATTCAATGGCTGTGGTCAGTCTGTCAACCTCATGTTCCTTGTGATAAAGGTATGAGTAAATCATAATTACTGAGTGTGGATATTTTCTTGCCTCTGTTTCCAGAATCATTTTCAGATTCAGGTTGTAGAAATCCTCCAGCTTCTCCGGGGCAAGGGCAGGGAAGCGTTTCTTATAATAGGTAGTATCCAGAATCCTTCCAAACTCCGTTTCGTCCGCTGCTTCCACAAGAGCGGAGATCTCCTTTCTTGTAAGGCGGTAGTGAACCGGAATGAGAAGGGCATAGATATCTGCCGGCGTCATATGGTAATATTTTTTGGAACGGTAAATCCACTGGAGATTCAGCATGTCAAATTTATTGCCATAGGCTTTGGTGATTTCTTCTAAATCCCGTTTTTTAAACAGTTTTTCTTTTACAGACCAGATATTTGCAAAATAATACTGATCCAGCGCCATACCATAGTCAAAAATGCCAGGCATGTAGTCCCCGCCCAGTTTTTTTAAGGGGGCGTAGTATTCAGAACCCTGCAGATTGTTGATAAACTCCTCTACCGTTGATGAACCTGCCAGCTTTTCGATGTCCAACTTGGAGTGTCGGTTGAAAAAGTCTTTAAACAGGGATAAATCCAAATCTGCATGTCCCTTGTCAAAAACTTTTCTGAGGCAGTCCTTCATGACAGAAAGCTCATAGCGTTTGAAATACAACGCCATAAAGGTTCTCTGCTGGGGGTTGGCAAAGCGGTACAGCTTGGCAAAATTCTGATGTATGGTATGAACCAGAAGCTTTTCAATATCGCCTCTGTGCAGGCTGTTTTCGTCAAGGTCAGCCCAGAAATCCGCAAACCCCGGCTGCTTTTTCAGATAGGCAACCACCTGGGTTACAGACTCAAGCTGGGAAATTTCCTGATACTGTCTTTCCTGTATCAGCTTGCTCTGCATGGCCCGGATTTTCGTGGACAGACCGCTGTATGAAAGCAGACTTCCCATTTTATCACTTCCTTAATATTTTGTCATAGATTTGCTGTGCCAGTTGGGTATGGTGTTCTTCATAATAGGTTTCCATCTGATTTAAGACAGCCTCTGTTTCAGAGCGCTGCTTTGCCAGTTCGTCTTTCATCTGAATTTCCAGCTTTTGGCGGATATTCTCAGATTTTTTCTGAACCTCCTTGTCTATGGTATCATCAAATTTCTGAATGGATTCCTCATATTCCAGGGCGAGCTGTTTCTTTTGTTCTGTAACATCGTCCATAATATGCGAGGCGGCAGCTTCTATTTCTGCAAGCTTGCTGATAATGTCTTCCATAGGCTCTCCTCCTTCATGATATATTCTGCACTGTTTATCATACACCATTTTGGGAAAAAAGTCATATGAAATTGTATTTTGATTTTGGGAAAATTAGGTAGAGTGAATAGAAATACAGAGAAAAAAAGGGAAATATTTATAATTTTGGGCGAATAGCCTTGAGAAGAAAGGGGAATTTTTTTGGAGTATATAACAGGAACGGATTAAGGCAGGCAGGAAATCGGCAGGCTCACTGCAGGGAAGAGATGCGGAAAATTTCCAGAACTGCAGAAAACATCAGAACTTTCTCTTGAAAACCTTCCTATATATCAGCTATACTTTTAAGATAAAAATCATCACGAAAGGCAGGAAGACCCAATGAGGCTTAGAAATATACCGGGCGCAAAGGACGCCATTGAAGAGAGCAAATATGTTATTCACAACGTACAGGAGAAAAAAGGAAAATGGCAGGAGATCTTTGGAAACAGTCATTCCATTTCCATTGAGGTGGGTATGGGAAAGGGCAGATTTATCATGGATATGGCAGAGAAAAATCCGGATACAAATTTCATCGGAATTGAGATGTATGACAGTGTGCTGCTGCGGGCGTTGCAGAAAATGGAGGAGAGAGAAGCGCAGGGTACGCTTCCCGGGAATCTGTTTTTTATCCGTATGGACGCCAGAGAGCTTCCTCTTATTTTTGAAAAAGGAGAGGTGGGGAAAATTTACCTGAATTTTTCAGACCCATGGCCAAAGGAACGCCATGCAAAGCGCAGATTGACTTCCAGACAGTTTCTGGAGCGGTATGACCAGATTCTGGCAGAGGATGGAGTGATAGAATTTAAGACAGACAATCGTCCTCTCTTTGAGTTTTCTTTAGAGGAGATTCAGGAAACCAAGTGGCATCTGGTTGCACACACCTTTGATTTACACCATGACCCTTTGTTAAATGAGGGAAATGTGATGACAGAATACGAAGAGAAATTCTCTTCCATGGGAAATCCCATACATAAGCTGATTGCAGCCAGATAAAGGCGAAATCAAGGCTGCACCGGGAAATATATGGGGCATAGGATATAGAAAAGAGATTTTGTGCAGGTGCGTATGGCAAGGAAAAAAGGCAGTATACAGAGCGCGCTTTTTCAGTGGGCATATGAGAGCCGCAGAACCGGGAAAAAGTCGGCAGAGGTGTTAAAATCCATAGAAGAGGTGGAAAAGACCCTGGGGACGGTGCGGGTGAAAAAGAAGTAAAAATAGAACACTAAACTTCCCGCACACTCCCCATATTCCTACGAAACCGTGAAGGCGGACACCCCTTTTGCTCCCGAAAGACCTTAGTAAAATAATTCGAGTCATGAAATCCCACCAGATGGGCAATTTCCGTTATACAGTAGTTACTGTTTCCAAGATATTCAATGCTTTTTTCAATTCGATACTGTAAGATAAATTCAAAAAGGGACATTTTCATATACTTTTTAAACATACGGGAACATTCACTTTTGCACAGATGTATACTTTGGGCAATATGGTCCAGCGTCAGTTCAGAGGCATAATTGTTTTCAATATAGGACAGAATCTGCCGGATTCTTTCATAATTGCGCTTATCCAAAGGCGTTTCCTCCGGTGCAGAGCTTCCATGCAGAAACAGTAGCCTCCAGAATTGCTCCAGCAGAATTATCATATCCATCTCAAAAGTCCGGGATTCCTCACGGGTGGTCTGCAGCATGTTTGTAATGAGCTGCAGAGCAGGTGTGTGCCAGTCCTGGGAGCCGTTTAAATGTATGGCAGGCAGGGCAAAGTTCTGCAGCAGAGGCTTAACATATTTCTGGTACATCAGGCTTCCCTCATAGCCATAAATCAATCTGGGATCAAAGGTGACAGAAGTGTATTCACAGTCCTGGCGTCCATACTGGCAGCCCATGTGGAGAGTTCCCGTATTGCCAAACAGACCGTCGCCCTTTTGTAAATGGTAGGTATTGTGATTGACCTTGTAAATCATTTCGCCTTTCGTAATATAAGTAAGTTCGATTTCCGGGTGCCAGTGCCAGAGAAAGGAGCCGGATTCATATTTGGAAAGCTTTTCCTGACTTATCAGAAGAGGAAAGGCATAATCCCCATGTTCTTTTAATTCTTTTTGAAATTGATTTGTGACAATCTGCATCAGCTTCTCCAATTCATAAAATATCTCAATATAATTCTAAATATTCTTCATATAATACTATAATTAAAAAAAAAGCGCAATATATTCCTGGTTTTGAGCAGCATTTTCATGGAAAGTATAAAAAAAACAGGTATAATAAAAAGCAAAGAACAGCAGAACATAAAAAGGAGAGTTCGATATGCAGATACCAAATCAGATGTTTTTAAAAGAAGTGTACGGAGAAACAGAAAAAAGCAGCGCCCGCTTTGAAAGTCTGGCGCAGAATTATAAAAAATACTACCACAGCAGTGAGATGGAATTTTTCTCTGCACCGGGAAGAACCGAAATCGTGGGAAATCATACAGACCACAATGGCGGAAAAGTCATTGCTGCCAGCATTAGTATGGATACCATAGGCGCAGCCTTTCCAAATCACAGTAATCTTGTGGAAATCATCAGCGAGGGTTATGACAAGAAGGTGGTCATTGATATTACAGAAGTAGATAAAGTGCCAAAAAACCATGGAACCGTATCCCTGGTTGCAGGAATGATAAAAGCAGTACAGGAATTTGGATTTCAGATTTCCGGTTTCAGAGCGTATATTTCCACAGAGGTTATCAGCTCTGCGGGTGTCAGCTCTTCTGCTTCCTTTGAGATGCTGATTTGTTCCATGATTAATTATTTCTTTAATGAGGGAAAAATGGACTACGCTTCTTATGCAAAAATCGGTCAGTATGCAGAAAATCATTTCTGGGATAAGGCATCAGGTCTTATGGACCAGATGGCATGTGCAGTTGGCGGGGCTGTTTTATTGGACTTTTCCGAAGATGTGGCATATGAAAAAGTGGATTTTGGATTTGAAGATTTTGGCTACCGTCTGGTGATTGTAAACACAGGAAAAGGACACGCAGATTTAAGCCAGGAATACAGCGACGTACCAGCAGAAATGAAAGAAATCGCAGCGCGTCTTGGGGTTTCCAGACTTTGCGAAACCAACATGGAAAGCCTGATGGAAAAGCTTCCGGAAATTTTAGAAGACTGTGAAAATGACAGGGGAATTTTAAGAGCTTTCCACTTCTTTACAGAAAACGACAGAGTAAACCAGGCGGCAGAGGCAATCAACAGAGGAGAAGGGGAAAAGCTTCTGAAAATCCTGGACGAATCCGGACGTTCCTCCTGGGAACTTTTACAGAACTGCTGCTCCCTGGCAAATTATAAGGAGCAGAAAATTACTTTGTATCTGGCGCTTACCGAGTTTTTCCTGAAAAAAGCAGGAAGGGGCTGCTGCCGAGTGCATGGCGGCGGATTTGCCGGAGTGATTATGAGTATTATTGCTCAGGAAGATGTGGAAGAATATGTAAACTATCTCTCTAAATATGTGAGCAGAGAGAATATTTATCCGCTGAATATCAGGAAACATGGGGCGATTCATTTGGAAAAATAAAAAAAGATAATTCAATATTTCAGTACAAAAGTGAGATATAAGTAAATTAAGGCACAGCTTACGGAGAACAATCCGTTTGTTGTGCCTTTTTAAACGGTAAATTTTGTCAGGATTACACGCTGAATTACGGGTGGGGCAGTCTTTCTCTGAATTCTGTTGGAGTCATTCCCAGCTTTTTCTTAAACTGTCGCATGAAATGCAGTTCGTTGTCGTATCCACATAAAGAAGCAATATGTTGAACCGTCATATCACTTTGACGTAAATACATTTGTGCCAGTTCAAGCCTTGCCTGGATAATGTCTTTCAGACAGGAAGAACCGAAATATTGCTTGTAAAGATGTTGGAAATGGGACAGGCTAATGTTTTGTTCAGCAGCAATGGTCTTCATGTTCCAGGGATAAGCAGGAGCGTTATAGATTTTCGTGCGTAAGTGGGAAAGCTGTCTGTAATAAGGCGCTGATTGGTTTGGCTGTTCTGCTTTTTGCAATTCCTGAGCCAGCATCATAAGTAGTGTGCGCAGAAGCTGATCGGCAATCTGTACCTTATATTTTTCAGAAGAGCGGAAGGTACGGCACAACAGAAACTGGCATGCGGAAAGTTGTGGGAAATCTGTCGGATAGAGAGGCTGTCCATAAGGAATTTGCAAATCATTAAAAAAGGATTCTTCATCATATACAGAAAAGTGTAGCCAATCATCGTTGTATCCCGGTTTATCACAGCCGTAATGAACAGGCATGCCAGGCTTATGTAAAATGACCATTCCGGGAGAAACAGGGGTGCGTACAGAATCAATCATAAACCATGCTTCGGTCTTAACCAGAAGGAGAAGCCAGTCAGGAGAGCCGTTTTTGTGTTCGATATTACAGGGAGCAGTATGATGAGAATCATGACCGCAAAAATTAACAGTAAGCATAGAAACCTCCATGGGACGATAGTATAAAAATTGCAGAAAAAGTCAGTACAGAAACAGTTTAGACCATAGGCACAGCCATGTCAATGATTCTATAATAAAAACAAATACAACGAAAAAAAGTCCTACAAAGACAGGAAAGAGAGGAAAACGAAGATGAAAAATTATGAGGCATGGGCAGACGAAGTCATTGGAAAAATCAGAGAAAAAATGGAATGGGTCAGTGACAAAAACAGGGATAAAATTCCATATACAACAGACGAGAATGGCAATTATGACGATCGTTCCGACTGTTCCGTAATATGGGGGGAAGCAGACGGACTGGATTGGTGGACCAATGGGTTCTGGGGAGGTTTGATGTGGCTTTTGTATCAGGACACCCGGGAGGAAAAATATGCAGAAATTGCAAGAATCTGTGAGGAAAAGCTGTCCAAATGTTTTGAGGGATATTATGGTCTGCATCATGATGTGGGATTTATGTTCCAGCCAACGGCATCTTACGATTACAGATTGACAGGAAACAAAGAATCGCGGAAAATCGCCCTTCATGCTGCCAATCTTCTGGCAGGACGCTTTAATCCTGTGGGCAAGTACATACGCGCATGGAATGAGCTGCCGGACGAGGATACAAGAGGTTGGGCAATTATTGACTGTATGCTGAATCTTTCTCTTTTGTACTGGGCTTCGGAAGAAACCGGGGATCCGCGGTTTAAGCATATTGCTATGCTTCATGCGGATACTGCTATGAACACTTTTATAAGACCGGACGGCTCGGTATGTCATATTGTAGAATTTAATCCGGAAACAGGAGAACGCCTGAAAAGTCACGGCGGTCAGGGGTATGCCCACGGCTCTGCCTGGACCAGAGGCCAGGGCTGGGCTCTTTATGGGTTTATGGTAAGCTACCGCCATACAGGGAAGAAAGAATATTTGCAGACAGCGCAGAAGGTAGCACATTACTGCATATCAAATTTAACAGAATCCGGACTGATTCCTGTGGACTTCAGGCAGCCGGAACAACCGAAGTGGGAAGACAGCTGTGCAGCAGCAATTCTTGCAGGCGGGCTTTTGGAGCTTGCAGCGTGCGTACCGGAGGCAGAGCAGGAAATGTATCGCAGGGCAGCTTTTAAAATTTTGGACGCTCTGTATCAGTGCCGTTGTGATTTCTCCCGTAATTGTGACGCAATTGTGCAGAATTGTACCGGGGCATATCATTCAGACAGACATCATCAGACAATGGTATATGCGGATTATTATTTTGTAGAAGCTGTATATCGGTTAAAAGGTGCAGATATAATGAGATGTTTCTAAGGAGAAGAAACGGGGAAGCCCGAACTATCCGCGGAAGGATAGCAGTATATTTTGAAACGGAAGAGGTCGGGAATACGGACAGAATGGAGAATGGAAAATGATACTGGATAAGAAAACAAAAGAACCCTATATAAATGTGTGGTTTGGAAATTTTTATAAGCCTGCGTTTGATGATAAAGAATTTGTAAAAGATGCCGTCAGCCTTTTGAAACATCTTGGATTTAACAGCGTACTTTTAGATGCCAAGGCATGGGAAGACTTTGCAGAACGTTTTGAGGGCGGTGAGGCGAGCCAATATGTAAAAATGCAGGAATTTATGCAGAAAGAATTAAAATGCCAGGGAATGTCCCATGAATTTTTGGCTTTGTATTTAAATGGAGATAATCTGTACCCCAATATCCGATTTAGTCCTCCAATCTATGGAGAATCTGTAGTGAATCCGGACGGAAGTGACGGGAAGTGGTATCGGTATTGGTCTGTAAAAGCGAAAGACGCTATGATAAAGCATGTATCAGGGCTGTTTCAGCGCTATGGAGAGAATTATGTAAAAGTCCGGACAAAGGGTGGAGAAAAAATGCCTATCTGCAGTATGTGGGATCCTATCGTGGCTCCCAGTTTTGATAAAGAGGGGCGGAAGCGATATCTGGACTGGCTGGAAAAACGATACAACGGCAGTATTACAAAGCTAAATGAAGCTTACGAATTACAGGTAAAATCTTTTGATGCATTAAAACCGGAGGAATATTGGTTTTCCTGCCGTTACCCGGACAGAGAAAGTTTTTCAGAAGAAGATGTGAAAGCGCAGACTCCATGCTTTCGTGTTATGGCTGATAATAAGCGATGGCAAAGTGAAGAACTGGAACTTTATTTTGCAGATATGAAAAAACGTCTGAAAGAAGTGAATCCGGAATTTTTGCTATGTCCGGATTTGACGCAGTGGGGATATTTTCTGAATGTAGATGGCGCTATGCTGTCCGGTGTCGGTATGGCAGATTTGTGGGATACAGCAGTCCGCGGAATTGATTTATATCGTCTGGCTCCTTTTGTGGACGCAGCACATTTTATTTCCGTTCCGGTAACTCCCGCAGGAGATCCGGACTGCTATGTAACTGCCTGTCATCATAACATGATGCGAAATATGAACCGGAACAGAGATTTTATTGGAGGAATTTACTGGGGTAGATTTCTGTACCATGATCTTTATGCATGGCTGACCCCGGAAGAGGTGATTTCCTCTATTGTGGCAAGCGGAGCTTCCGGATACAGTTCTTATGGAATGTGCGGTCTGGACGATGGCGGTGTGCTGCATCGAATGCCGGAGGCTTTCAATGACAGTCTGGCCGCAGGAAATGAATGGGCAAAACAGGTTATTCCAAAGCTGGGTTCACCGAAAAGAGCAGAGGTGGCAATTTTATTTCCGTCTGCCATGGCACTGTATGAATCCATGAGGACAGAAAACAACAGAGAACGTCGAATGGATTTTTTAGGCTGGTACAAGATGTGCTGTGATTATGGAGTAGCAGTGGATATTGTAGATGCGTCCCTTTTGAAGAAAGACAGCGGAAAGGCATTGAATCAATATAAGGCACTGATTTTGCCCGCAGATGACTGCTATGTTGTGGACGCGGATTTTGTACTGGAGAGCATAATTTCAGACTGGTTAAAAGACGGAGGCGTGCTGATACATGGGCCGGAACAGGCGTTAGCAGAACGTGTATCAGGTCTGCATTGCGAACCACATAAAAAAGATGCTTTTCTGTATAGAGCAAAAAACGGCAGACAGGAGAAAGGAATGCTGACGGGATATGCATTTGTATCCTGGAATACAGATACAGATGGAAAGGCGCTTGCCACCTGGTTGACAGACGAAACAGCGGCAATGGCATATCATCAGAAAGGAAATGGAGCGGTATATTCTTTTGGATTTTTGTACGGATTCTCCTATACAGAAAAAATTGCGCCGCATGTGCCGAGAGAGCAGAAAAATGAAGAATTATATCCGCTGACGATGCTGAGAGATGACCCTGCAAAAGAAATTTTGGAAACGGTCTTAGGAAGAAAACTGGAGTTACACCGGGGAATCGAAATCACGGAATTTGAAAACGGTACTATTTTTATCAACCATACTTCTTATCCATATATATTGCCAAAAGAAGGTAGAAAGTGGTTTACAGATATGCGAATCAGAGAGGAAGTTCAGGCAGAGCAGGTACTTTTACCAAGAACAGGTGTGTTTGTGGAAAAGAATTAGAGGGAAGGGAAAGGTATGAACATATTGGTAGAAATACCTAAAAACAGAATTTTTAACAGTTTCTTTCAAAAGAAACAGATAGAAAAGATTCATAGGCTTGGAACTGTATATTGGAATGATACAGACCGACACTATACAAAACAAGAATTTAAAGAAAAACTACAGGGAATGGATATTTGTATTAGTGGTTGGGGAACTCCGGAGTTTGATGAAGAACAGTTGGAGCTTGCAGATGATTTGAAATTAATCGCTCATAATGCGGGAACTATTCGTCCTATGATAGGGGAAGAGGTGTACAAAAGAGGAATACGGGTATGTAGTGGGAACAGAATTTTTGCAAGAAGCGTGGCGGAGGGAGTTCTTGCATATGCATTAAGTGCATTGAGAAGAATTCCTGAATATCAGACTGAATTGAGAAAAGGGAATTGGCCTGGTTTAGAGGGGACAAGAGGCCTGTACGGAAAAAGGGTAGGATTGATTGGATATGGAATGATAGGGGAAATTGTGGCAAATATGTTTCAAACTTTTGGTTGCACTGTGCTTGTAGCATCAAAGCATATGCGGAGTGAAGAACTTCAAGAGAAAGAAATACAAAGCTCCAGTATAACAGAAGTTTTTGAATCCTGTGATATTATCTCTATCCATTTGAGTTTAACGGAAGAAACAAGAGAAAGTATAGGATATGAACTCCTGCATAAGATGAAAAAGCAAGCTGTCTTGATTAATACGGCCAGAGGCGAAATCGTAGATGAAGTGGCATTAAGCTTTCTTCTGGAGAAGCGTCCGGACTTACAGGCAGTGCTAGATGTTTTTCAAACCGAGCCATTGCCAATGGATTCACCTTTACGAAAATTGAATAATGCTTTTTTAATGCCTCATGCAGCAGGTCCAACTGAAGATCAGAGGCTATATGTAACAGATTTTATTTTAGATGATATTGAACGATTTCAATGTGGGAATCCATTAAAAGGTGAAATCAGCAGGTGGAGAGCAAAAACCATGACAACGAAGTTTTAAGTTACAAAAATATGGAAGGTCAGATTGGAATGGCGGCAGAGGTGAATAAGATGGTAAAGTTAGAGAACAGAGAGGATTTTGAAAATTTATTATTTCAAATACTGGAACCTTTGAAACCTTTTTACAGTGAGGGGTGTGGAGAAATTTCCATTGGTCACACAAGTACACATTATGAAAACAAAACAATTCCTATGGAAGCATTCGCTCGTCCTCTTTGGGGATTGGTTCCCTTTTGGAGAGGAGGCGGAAACGAAAAGGGAATATGGACATTTGAGAAGATTTATCGAAAAGGATTGGTGTCAGGGACGAATCCTGAAAGTAAGGAATACTGGGGAAGCTGCAGGGATCTGGATCAGAAATTTGTAGAGATGGCAGCAATTGCGTATGGAATTTTGATGGCGCCGGAAAAAATATGGGAACCGCTTACCGCAGAAGAAAAAACACACCTTGCCGCTTGGCTGCAGGAAATTAATCACCACGAATGTAGTCATAGCAACTGGCAATTTTTCTGTATTCTCACAAATGTGGCACTGTATTCTGTGGGAATGCATTATAGTAAAGAACGGTTGGAATTGGGGCTTGAGAGAATCGAAAGTTATTATGACGGAGGAGGCTGGTATCGGGACGGAAAAGGAGGTCATAAAGACTATTACATTGGATTTGCGATTCAGTTTTATTCTATTGTATATGCTATGTTTATGAAAGAAAAAGACAGGGAACGCTGCAAAAAGTTTGAAGAACGGGCGATTGTCTTTGGACGGGATTTTATTTACTGGTTTGCGGATAATGGGGCAGCTGTAGCTTACGGGCGTTCTCAGACTTATCGATTTGCACAATGTGCGTTCTTTTCTATTTGTGTTGCGGCGGGAATAGAAGTTTTTCCACTTCCTGTTATGAAAGGGATTATTACAAGACATCTGAAGTGGTGGCTGCAACAGCCAATTTTTGACAACACAGGAATTTTGACTATTGGATATGGATATCCAAATCTGTTGATGCAGGAAAGTTATAATGCTCCGGGTTCGCCTTACTGGTGTATGAAGGCCTTTGCATGTCTGGCATTATCCAAAGAGCATGAATTTTGGTCAGTGAAAGCAGAACCTCTTCCCAATATGGAAATCGTTAAGAAACTGGATTATGCAGATGTCATCATTCAGAGGATAGGCGGACATAGTTATTTGTATACACCGGGAAGAACCCAGAGTCATCAGTTTGCACAGTGTGAAGAAAAGTATTCCAAATTCGTATATTCTTCCAAATATGGATTTTCCATCGCACGTTCTCAGAAAACCTTAGAAGAATGTGCCCCAGATAGTGTGTTGTCTTTTTCGTTGTTTGGACATATTTTTCCGAAAGGTCAGATTGAAGAATGGCAGATAGATGGTAATAAAATTTTAATTTCCTGGTTTCCTGTGAAAAATATTGAAGTGAAATCCGAGATCGAAATAATGGAAACGGGGCATATCAGACGTCATGTGATTACAAGCTGTTATCAGACAATTGCCTATGATGCAGGATTTGCGATTCCCACAGATGATCTTGCCGGATTTGAAGAAATAATAGGAACAGAAACAGCAGAGGTGTCATATGGAGAAGGATTTTGTCGGGTGAAATGTAAGTCAGGAAACGGCAGCGGACAGATTCTTCATGCTGACCCGAATACCAATATGATGGTTTCAAAAACAGCAATTCCATTGATTGCCTATGTTATTGAACCCGGAATAACAAAGATAGAAACGGAGGTGTACTTTCGATGAAAATAAAGAACCCAATTTTAAAGGGGTTTCACCCGGATCCATCGATTCTTCGAGTGGGAGAAGATTATTATATTGCCACATCTACTTTTGAATGGTGGCCGGGAGTCCGCCTGCATCATTCTAAGGACTTAAAACACTGGGAACTTATTGAGGCGCCTTTAAACAGGCGCTCCCAGCTTGATTTGAGAGGAGTGGGGGCAAGTCAGGGCATCTGGGCGCCTTGTCTGACTTATGATAAGGGGACTTTTTACCTGGTCTATACGGTTGTGAAAGCTTTTTACTGTAATATGTATGATACCGAGAACTATCTGGTAACAGCTCAGAATATTCACGGACCATGGTCAGAGCCTATCGCATTAAATAATTTTGGATTTGATCCTTCTCTGTTCCATGATGAGGACGACAGGAAGTATATGGTGAGCATGGTGACAGACCATCGTGTGCCAAAGAAATATGCAGGGCGTTTGGTTCTGCAGGAATACGATGCCATAAAGAAAAAAATGACAGGCCCTGTAAGGGAAATTTATCAGGCAGAAGAAATTTTTCTGGAAGGTCCCCATATTTTTAAGCGGAATGGGTGGTATTATCTCTTTTCGGCAGATACAGGAACCGGTGAAGGACATGGGCAGACCATACAACGCGCCAGAGATATATGGGGACCGTATGAGATGTACCGGGCAGATTTTATGGAAAGAACAGAAAAAGGAGAAGCGTACTCCATTTTAACGTCCAGGCATCACCACGACATACTTTTGCAGAAAAGCGGACATGCAGACCTGGTGGAAACTCCAGAAGGGGAATGGTATGCAGTGCATTTATGCGGAAGAGCAGGGCGTGAAAGAAACCCAGAAAATGCTTCTCGCTTTGCCGGGGAGAGGCGTTATCCGCTGGGACGGGAAACTGCCATTCAAAAAATGCGTTGGACACAGGACGATTGGCTAGTGCTAGATTATGGAAACGAACCTCAGGGAAATGTGCCTTTTGAGGAAATAGAAGGTCCGAAATGTGGAGAAGCCTTCCAAGATAAAGAAAAATTGTGGATAACAGAGAAGCCTGTTCGCGATGATTTTAATTCTGCATCTCTGGATATGGAATTTCAATCACTGCGGATTCCTATGAATGAGCATTATCTCTCCCTGTGCGAAAGACCCGGCTGGCTGCGTCTGTATGGAAGGAGCGGATTATCCAGCAAATTTTCGCAGAGTTTGATTGCAAGACGCTGGACGGAATTTTCCTTTGATGTGAGTACTAAGATGGAGTTTGAGCCAGAAGTGTTTAAACAGATGGCAGGTCTGATTTTAATGTATGATACGGATAATTACCTGTATCTGCATGTCAGTCACGACGAAGAAATTGGTAAGTGTATTACAATCCTCCGGGCAGAAAATAAAAAGTATAGTTATCCAATAGGGTTTCAAGAAGTAGAGAAGGGAAAAAGTCTGATATTAAAAGCATCTGTAAGAGAAGAAAGGTGCCAGTTTTACTATGGATATGACGAAGAATGGCTACAGAAAATCGGACCGGAATTTGAAACAGGTTTTCTGTCTGATGAAGCTTGTCAGGAGGGGTGGTTTACCGGTGCAATGATGGGACTTGCATGTCAGGATTTGACCGGGTTTGGGCTTTATGCAGATTTCGATTGGTTTGAAAAAAGAGATTTTTAAAACTTCTTAAAAATCTGTATATTCCTCTTAAAAAAGTATCTGTTTTTTAAGTGAAAGCTTTGCTAAGATACAAGCACAGAGAAAGAAAAGCGGAAACGTAAATCAAACGCTTAAAAAATCAGGAGAAAAAGGAGGAATATGAAAATGAAAAAGAAAGTTTTAGCAATGGTTCTGAGTGCGGTTACTGTAATGAGTATGTTGGCAGGCTGCGGAGGAACACAGGACAAGGGAGAAAAAAAGGAAGACAAAGAGAATTCAGCAAAGACAGAAGAAGTAGCAACCTCATCTGAAAATTCTGTTGTAACAGAGCCTACAGAACTGACCTTTATTTTTGCAGATGGTGATGAAGGCGCTAAGGAAGTCATGAATAATGTGGTGCAGAAATTTAACGAAACGTATCCGGACATTACCGTGACCATTGAACCGGGAAACGGCGGTGCCTATAGTGAATTTCTGAAAACAAAAGACAGTGTAGGAGAATTTCCGGATATTATGGAGATGCGAGATACTGCTATGTATGTGCGAGCCGGAAAATTGGAACCACTTTCAGAAGAAATCACATCTTTGTTTACAAGTACCATGGAATTTGACGGAAACGTGTACACAGCGCCTATGGCAGGAGAAAATACGAACGGTATTATTTACAACAAAACATATTTTGAAGAGAATGGACTGAAAGAACCAACTACATATGATGAATTTATTGAGTTGTGCCAGACAATTGAAGAAAAAGGTGATATGGATCCCCTGGTAGTTGGAGGACAGGACATCTGGCACATGGGATTTTGGTTCCATAAAGCATATAATGATCAGGTATTAAGCCAGGATCCGGACTTCATCAAACACTGTTATGAAGGAAGTAAAGATTTTTCAGATGCTTCCATCAAGGCAACCTTTGAAGAGCTTCAGGAAATTATGCAGTATGCACAGGACGGTTGGACCTCCACACCAGATGCTCAGATTACCACATTCCTGGTAGGAGATATGGCAGCAATGATGTATTCAGGAACACATATGTTTGGACAGATTGCAGCAGCAGATCCGGAGTTTGAAATGGGCTGGTTCCCGGTTCCAAGTCCAGATGGAAAGACACGTCTGGTAGGCGGCGCAGGTGTTGGCGGACTTTCCATTTCAGCAGAAAGTGCAAAAGATGCCAATAAGAAAGCAGCGGCAGAAGAATTTATTAAATTTTTCTATGCACCGGAAAATTATAAGGCTTACTGCGAAAGAATGAGTATGGTTCCAACAACAGTGGATAAACCGGAATTGGACGTAATTCCTGTATTCCAGGAAGTCATTGATGCAACAGAAACAGCAGATGACTTAGCTCCTATGTGGAACGGACGTACCGGTGAAAATGAACTTCCTCCGGACTTTAGAAACTTTGCATATAAAACTTTAGTAGAAGTGCTTCAGGGAACAAGAGATATTGATTCTGCATGTGAAGAGATGAACAAAACATGGAAGACAGCCATGGAAAACTTTAATCCGGTTACGGGCGTAGGAATTGAGTAAAGATTGAAAATTGCAAAACTTCCTCTCTTTCTGAACTGGAGGAGAGGAAGTTTTTATAAGTTTTAGACGGAATAAGAAGAGAGGTTTCCCTATGAAAAAAGCAAGAAAGAGTCCATTCCGGTTGGATAAAGTAGCAATCATGTTTATTGCACCGGCGTTTATCTTTTATACTTTATTTATTATTGTTCCTACGGTCAGCAGCGTGTATTATAGTTTTACTTCCTGGGACGGTATCAGTCCTGATGTTCGTTTCATTGGGCTGGCAAACTACAAAGAGATTTTTACAAGCGCCAGATTTGGAAATGCGCTGAAAAATACCATAATCCTAACTGCATTTATTTCTATCTTGGAAAATGCTTTTGCCCTGGGGCTGGCGTTGATGGTAGACAATGTAAGATGGCTGAAAAATCTGTTTCGCAGCGCTTTTTATATCCCGGTACTGATTTCAGGCATTGTTTCCGGTTTTATCTGGAAAATTATGTACAACTATAATTTTGGCGCAATTAACTCTATACTCTCAGGAGTAGGACTGGACGGTTTAAAGCAGGACTGGTTGGGAAATACCAGCTTAACTTTAATTATGGTAGGCGTAGTTCTCGTCTGGAAGGGCGCGGGTTATTATATGATTATCTATCTTGCATCTTTGCAGAGCGTATCTACCGATATCATTGAAGCGGCAGAAATTGATGGTGCAGGTCCTTTCCAGAAATTTAAGAGCATTACGCTGCCATTGATTTCCGGTGCATTTACCATTAACTTTACCTTATCACTGATTAATGGTTTAAAGGTTTTTGACCAGATTAGCGTTATGACAGATGGCGGACCGGGCTTTACCACAGAAACTTTGGTATATCTGCTTTATAAAGTAGGATTTAATGAAGGACGCCAGGGATTTGGTACAGCTGTTGGTATTGTGTTGCTGTTTATCATTATTATCCTGAATATGGTTCAACAGAAGTTTTTAAAGAGCAGGGAGGTGCAGTTGTAATGGAAAAAGCAAAGAAAAGAGCAAAAATTTCGGATTTTATCCTGCTTGGTGCAACGCTGATTCTGGCAATTATTTTTCTTTATCCTGTATTATTTGCACTGATATCCGCGTTTAAAAGTAATGGTGATATTTTAAAAAGCCCCGTAGCATTTCCTACCTCTCTGTACGTACAGAATTTTAAGGATTTGTTTGCACAGTCCGATTTCGGAACTGCCATTGTGAACAGCGTATTTTTAACGGTGGTATCGGAAATTCTCATTGTCTGTATTGTTCCTATGGCCGCTTATGGTATTGAGAGGAGAAAAAGTAAAGCAACAGGTTTTATTTATACATTTTTCCTGGCAGGTATGATGATTCCATTTCATCTGTATATGTTTCCGCTGTTTAAAGAGATGAAAATTTTTCACATCTTCGGAAATATGGTAGGCCCTATTGTATGCTATATTTCAGGTTCTATTGCTTTTGGAACATTGTTGTATTCCAGTTTTTTAAAAGGTGTGCCTCTTGAAATTGAGGAAGCAGCCCAGATTGATGGCTGTACTCCGTTCCAGACATTTTGGAGAGTGACCTTTCCCTTGTTGGGACCATGTACGGGTTCTATGGTTATTTTAAATGGACTGGGAATCTGGAATGATTATTTAATGCCCTACCTGGTATTGCCAAGCGGAAAAGCAAAAACAATTACCGTAGAAATTGCTTCCTTTGTCGGACAGTATACGGCAAGGTGGGATATTGTATTTGCAGGTACGGTGATTTCCATTATTCCGGCACTGATTATCTTCTGCGCATTCCAGAAATACTTTGTGAAGGGAATTACGGCAGGCGCAGCAAAAGGCTGAGCATATTTAAAACCTTAAACAGAGATTACGGTTGTAGACGCAGCTCTTTATAGTATAAAATAAAGGTACTATAAAGAACTGCTTCGGAGGAAGAACCATGAGGTTTAGACAACGCATTCAAAACTGGAACCTATATCAAAAATTTGCCCTTGCGATGATTACGCTGGGGCTTTTTCCAATGCTTATTTTATCTACAGTTATGATTAACCGTATGCTGGAAGGGCAGAGAGAGGCGCTTCAGGCCAATTATAAGCAGGCAGCGTTTCATGCATTATCCAGTGTGGAAAATATGCTGTCTGTTTATGACAATGGGTCAAAACTATGTTACCAGTATAATTTTGGAAATAGTCTTATTTATGAAAACTATATAGATTATGACAATCTGAGAAAAGTACTGTCAGGGGAAATTTATGAATCGGGTCAGAGAGAAAAAATGCGAGAAAAAGATATGCAAAACTTTCTTCGCAGTGTAGAAAATACAGATAATTATATTTATGCTGCTCATTTTCTGGCAGAACCGGAAGGGGAAAAGCCTTTGAATTTCCACTTTAGTTTAAGAAATACATATTTCCGGGATAACCAAAGATTTTGTGACAGTGTAGATTTTGAGGATTGGAATAAAGCATCGAAAGAATTACAGCTGATTCCTGTTCATGATACCTCATATTATAGTGGACTTTCAAAATCTGTTTTTACGGTGGCACGCAATTATTTTGATTTGCGCAGCGTAGTAGGGAAGGAACAATATGTCGGTACTCTTTTTATGGATATTGACCTGGAGAAAATGCGGCTGATATTTAAAAAGCTGCATCTCCAGGGTGGAGAAAAGTTTTATCTCGTGAATGAGAAAGGGGACTGCTTTTTCTCTACAGAGTACGACTGTATTGGGGAAAATCTGAAGAAAGTGGGAAAGACACTAAGAGCGTCAAAAAAGCAGATGGTGATTGAAACAGGAGAAAATCAGTATGGATTGAAAGTAGTGGTTTCTGTGGACACGGAAAATGCCTTTCAAAAGTTATATGCTGTGAGAAATACCATGTATGCGTTTTTGGCAGCAGCAGCGTGCTTTCTGGTAGCAGCCTCTTTTTATTTCTCCCGGAGATTAACCCGGCCAATCCATAATATGATGGAACAAATGAGCAAAGTGGAGAGTGGGGACTTTGATATTTGTCTGCCGGTGGAGAGTGGGGACGAAATTGGGATTTTGTCCAGGCGGTTTAATCAGATGAGTCAGCAGTTGAAAACCTATATTAACCAGTCCTATGTAGCTCAGATTCGTCAAAATGAAGCAGAATTGACGGCGCTGAAATCCCAGATTTATCCTCATTTTCTTTATAATACGCTGGAAATTATTCGTATGACAGCCCTGGAAAATGAGGACAGGACAGTATCAAAGATGATAGAATCTCTTTCTGAACAGATTCATTATCTGATTGGCCCTATGCAGGATATGGTGCCATTGGAAAAAGAAATTGATATTGTACAGAAATATGTATATCTTTTGAATTGCAGAATTCAGGGAAAGGTTATTTTATCCGTACAGGTGCTGAGGAGTAAAAATCTGTTTGTTCCCAAGCTGATTTTACAGCCCATTGTAGAAAATGCGTATGTACATGGAATTAAGCCGAAGAACGGTCGTGGAAGTATTCTGATTGAGGCGGAAGAAAAAGAAGGAGTTCTGACAGTATCTGTGATGGATAATGGAGCGGGAATGAGCAAAGAAATGCTGGAAAAACAGAAGAAACTGTTGGAAGGAAATGAACCGGGGATTAAAAACGAGTATAATTGGCAGAGCATTGGATTGAAGAACGTGCATGACAGGATTCGATTTCTGTATGGAGAGAGTTACGGAATCAGAATCACCAGTACGGAAGGAGTTGGAACAATTGTACAGGCAGTTATGCCGGTGAGGAGGTTAGAAAAACATGCTGAGAATGATTTTGGCAGATGATGAGCCGGTTATCATGCGAGGGATTAAAAAATTAGTAGATTGGGAGAGTTTAGGCATCTCCGTAATAGGGGAATATGAAAATGGTCAGTCAGCAATGGAAGCTATTTTGACTTATCAGCCGGAATTGGCTTTGCTGGATATTTCCATGCCTGGAATAGATGGGATTCAGATTTTGAAAAGTATTCATGAAATGGAACTAAAAACAAAGATTATTTTTATCAGTGGATTTCAGGATTTTGAATATGCGAAAAGCGCCATTACTTATGGAGCGGTTGAATATCTGTTAAAGCCCGTGATTTTGGAACAACTTCTTTCAGCAGTAGAAAAAGCCTTGAGCATGCTCTATATGAAAAGTCCGGAATCAAAAAAGCCAGTTTTGCTTCAGGAGAAAAAAACAGAAACGACGGTTGCTTTAGAAGAAACAACTTATATACTCGTACTTGCAGCCGTTTTATTTGAGGGAAGGGAAGGAATGCAGGAAAGAAAATTGTTGGAATTTTCCCTGATGAGTTTCCTGGAAGAATATTTAACAGAGCAAAAGAATGGGATTTTATTTTCCAAAAATGAAAATATTGTCATGGTACTAAAAGGACTTTCTCTAAACGAGGCAAAAAGCGTTTTGCTGCAGTTGTGGGAACAGTCACAGGAGGCTACAGGGAAAAGAACGGGATTTGTGATAGGAAACATGGTGGAAAGTATGGGAGAGATTCCGAAACAATATCAGAAATGTGCAGAGCTTTCCAGATATTTTTTCTTTGCGGACCAGATGCAAGTTCCCATACTGATGACAGAAAAAGAAGTGTTTTCTAAAAAATCCGGAATAAAAGAATTGACAGAAATAAAAGAGGAGATGTTGAAGGATATAATTTTTATGGACGATACTGCACTGGGGAAAACGTATCAGTCATTTTGCAAAAATTTGTGTTTTGCAGCGGAGGGGCGCAAAGAAGATGCCTGTTATTATTTTTGCTCTATGATACGCGGAATAGAGGAAAAGTTAAAAGAGCTTGGTGTGAGAACAGAAGCAGCGGACACAGGAACCTTGCTGGAACAGGGAAGAGAGTGCAGCTCTTTTGCTGAAATGAAAGAACTTTTTTGGCAGATGATAAAAAAAGCAGCTGCTATTATGAGAAAAGCAATGGAAAACAGTGAGAAAAAAGATATTTTGCAGGCAAAAAAATATATAGAGGAGCATTATCGTGAGAATCTGACGCTGGAGGTACTGGCAAAGCAGGTTCATATGAATCCCTATTATTTTAGCAGCTTTTTTAAAAAACATGCGGGAGAGAATTTTAAAGATTATGTGAATAAGGTACGCTTAAAGCAAGCAGTAGCTCTGCTTCTTACAACAGATTTAAAAACTTATGAGATTGCGGAAAAATCAGGATTTCGAGATGCCAGATGCTTTACAGAAGTGTTCTCACGCACATATAAAGAAACGCCAAGCAGCTATCGGAAAAGGACATTAGGGGAATAGATTGGCGGATTGTGTAAAAGGGAGTTTGGGGCAGCAGTTGTTCTTTATTATATGCAGGTGGCTGCTCCTGTTCTTTTCCCAATCCTTTATCATATAATGAACAATATAAAAAATTCCTAAAATGTATCTGTAAAAAAACATAAAAAATCTAAAAATAAGCTTGCATTTTGTAAATCAATCAGTTATAATACTTTTTGCATTGAGCGATACAAACTAAATACTAAGCGCCTTTAGCTCAGTTGGTAGAGCAGTAGACTCTTAATCTATTTGTCCAGGGTTCGAGTCCCTGAAGGCGCATTGAAAAGCACTGTTTTTGCAGAGATAAAACTGCGGGGACGGTGTTTTTTGTTCGTGAAGCATATATTATGAAAGAAAAATAGCTGCAATTTTTCTTTCATAAAATTGCAGCTTAACAGAGTCAGGGTCTTTTCATATTTTATACAAGCCCAAACAGTTCCATATCTTTTTCCACCGTATCAATTCCTGCGATACCGAAATGTTCCACAAGTACCTTTGCTACATTGGGACTTAAAAATGCCGGAAGTGTAGGTCCAAGGTGAATATTTTTTATACCCAGATGAAGCAGAGCCAAAAGTACAATGACAGCCTTTTGTTCATACCAGGAAATATTATAAATAATGGGAAGTTCATTAATATCTTCCAGTCCGAATACTTCCTTTAACTTCAGGGCAATCACTGCCAGAGAGTAGGAATCATTACACTGTCCCGCGTCCAGTACGCGTGGAATTCCTCCAATATCACCCAGCTTCAGTTTGTTGTATTTGTATTTTGCACAGCCGGCAGTGAGAATAACGGTATCTTTTGGAAGGGCTTTTGCAAAATCTGTATAATAATTACGGGCTTTGGCGCGTCCGTCACAGCCTGCCATAACCACAAATTTTTTGATTGCGCCGGACTGGACAGCTTCTATAATTTTATCTGCCAGAGCCAATACCTGTGCGTGGGCAAAGCCGCCGATAATTTCTCCCTGTTCCAGTTCTGTCGGAGGTTCACAGATTTTTGCCTGTGTAATCAGAGGGGAGAAGTCCTTGATTTCTCCGATATCCCCGGGGATATGTTTACAGCCGGGATAAGCAGCAGCGCCGGTGGTATAGAGGCGGTCTTTGTAGCTGTCCTTGGGAGGAACAATACAATTGGTTGTCATAAGCACAGGGCCGTGGAAGGATTCAAATTCTTCTTTTTGCCTCCACCAGGCGTTTCCGTAGTTTCCTTTGAAATGGTCATATTTCTTAAAAGCAGGGTAGTAGTGAGCAGGGAGCATTTCAGAATGTGTGTATACATCAACACCTGTTCCCTGCGTCTGCTCAAGAAGCATTTCCAAATCTTTTAAATCATGGCCGGAAATCAGAATTCCGGGATTTTTGCCTGTCCCGATATTAACTCTGGTAATTTCCGGATTTCCATAAGCTTCTGTATTTGCCTTATCCAGAAGCGCCATACCCTGAACGCCGTATTTTCCGGTTTCTAGTGTAAGGGCTATGAGTTCGTCAACGGTCAAAGCATCGTTCAGTGTAGCTGCCAGAGCGCGTTGTAAGAAAGCATCTGTTTCTTCATCTTCCTGCAGCAGGGCATTGGCATGCTCTGTATAAGCGGACAGTCCTTTTAAGCCATAAGTAATCAGTTCCCGCAGAGAGCGGATATCTTCATTTTCTGTGGATAACACACCTACAGACACAGCCTTATCGGGGAAACAGGAGGGCTCTCCAAACCAGAGAGCTGCTTTTGGTAAGAACTCCTGATTTTTTACTTTAGAGAGTAATTCTTTTTTCTGATGCAGTGTTTTTTCAATCTGAGCAATAATGGTTTCTTTATCAAAATTTACATTTGTAATGGTTGTAAAGAGGTTGTGGGTAATCAGATGGTTTACTTCTTTGGAAACAGGGAATTGTTCTTTGCGAAGCTGTGTAGTAACGGCTGCCAACCCTTTTGTGTTCCATACCAGCAAATCCTGCATGGCAGCAACCTGAGGTGTTTTTCCGCAAACTCCTATTTGGGTACAGCCTGTGCAGCCGGCGGTTTCCTGACATTGATAGCAAAACATTTTCGGTTCCATTTTTATATCCTCCTGTAAAAACATTTTCTTCGATTCCCTGATTATAGAAGAAGAAAAAAGAAAAGTATGTTGTTATAACCACGAATAATGGATTTTTTTACTCCAGTTTCTTATGGAGGATAAATTGATTTTTGTGAAATTCTAAGATTCCTTCTTTTTTCATTTTTCCCAATTCTTTAGAAAGTGCGCTGCGGTCCAGATTCAGATAATCAGCCATTTGCTGCCTGTCAAAAGGAATTTCAAAAACAGTGCTGTTTGCGCGCATCGCCTGGGCTGTGAGGTAAATCAGGAGCCGTTCCCGAATGGTTTTTGGGGTGGTGCAGAAAATTCGATTGGATAAAATTAAGTTTTTCTGCATGGAAATCTGCAGAAGATTTTGCAGGAGAACGGAAGAAAAGGGAGCAAAAGGCGGAGAGAATTCCTGTAAGCGTTTCAGGTCTAAAAATAAAATTTCAGAATCCTCAGAAGCAACGGCAGAAACCATCATAGGCTCCTGACAGAGTGCGTAAGTTTCGGCAAAGACCTGTCCACAGGAGATATGGCTTAGAATGCTGCGTTTGCCCCACAGATCCGTATTTTCCACTCTGACGCTGCCAGACAGTACAATGCCCAACTGGGAAATGATATCTCCCATGTGAAATATGGTGGTATTTTTGGTGAAAAACTGTTGGTGAATACAGCCCAGTTCTTTGAGTTGTTGGAAATCCCCCTCTTTTAGTCCATAAAAGAGAGGGATTTGAAAAAGGTTCATAGTCATTTCTTTTTGTCTTACTCCATCATAGAAGCCAGCACCTGATTCACCAGCTTGCCGTCCGCAATGCCTTTCACCTTAGGCATCAGCACTTTCATGATTTTTCCTTTTTCTTTTCCGGTTGGAGCTGTGATTTCCAGCTCTGCCAACACGCCCTGAATCACTTCTTTGATTTCCGCTTCGTTCAACATTTTTGGCGCAAATTCTTCATATACGGCAATTCGTTTGGTACATTCCTCTATCATATCGGTTCTGTCTGCAGGTGTCAGCTCCAGAGTTTCTTTTGTTTGCTTAATTTCCTTTAAGACAACCTCGTTTTCTTCTGCTTCTGTTAAATCCTCCCGTTTGTCAATGGCTTTATTTTTCAATGCGGAAAGCAGCATAGACAGGGATTCTTTTCGTTCTTTATCACCTGCTTTCATAGCAGCGACCATAGCTTTTCTGACTTCATCAATTTTGCTCATGTTTTAACATCTCCTTCACATAGTTTCCTATTAGTATAGCACTTTTTGACAGCACGTCAACGAATCCGCAGAAGATTCCAGTGAAAATGCGTGGCAAGAGCGCGGATAACCACGGTAACGCCAAGCCCCAGAAGCATGCCGGAGGCTTCGCCTACAGAGCTGCGGCATACAACATAGACAATTCCCCCTGCAATAGAGGCGCTGGCATAGATTTCCCGCACCAGAATATAAGGCGTTTCCCCTGCCATAATGTCACGGAGTACACCGCCGCCTACACCTGTTAAAACCCCGATGAAAATAAAGAAAAAGGGATTGTCCTCTGTTACCAGACGGGAGGCAGTCTGGATTCCCAGCACAGTGAAAATTCCAAGTCCCACGGTATCGCACCAGAGCATAATCTTGTCATAAATTTTATTTTTGATTTTAGAGTGCAGGATATCCGGGGTGGTGTATACAATGGCAAAGAGCAGAGTAGAGGTAAGGATTGCAAACAGGATATAAACCGGTTTTGCAAAGGCTGTGGGAGGAGTAACTCCCAAAATGACATCACGCATGATACCGCCACCCACTGCAGTGGTGGCGCCCAGAATATTCACTCCGAAAATATCCATTTTCTTTTCAATGGCAATCATAGCGCCGGAAGAAGCAAAGGCAATGGTCCCTATAATTTCCAGAATAAAAATAAAAGTATCCATATGTATCTCTCCTGTATCAGTATATCAAAAATAAATATACCACAAATGTGTAAAAAAAACATCGGAAAGTGTAAGAGTTTTTGTTGACTTTCCAGGGGAACTTTGCTACATTGAAGAAGCATAGTTTTGAAAATTAACGCAGCAGGAGGTAAAATTAAATGCATACACATAAAAACGGGAGTTTTACCAACTCTCTGGGATTTGTGCTTGCCTGTGTCGGTTCTGCAGTAGGACTGGGAAACATCTGGATGTTCCCGTACCGTCTGGGAGAATACGGCGGCGCAGCCTTTTTAATACCCTATATTTTCTTTATCTGCCTTTTTGGTTTTGTGGGACTCTCCGCAGAATTTGCTATCGGAAGGCGGGCAGGAACCGGAACCCTTGGTTCTTATGAGCATTGCTGGTCTTCCATAAACAAAGGCAAGATTGGAAAAATTATGGGCTGGATACCTCTTCTTGGCTCTCTTGGCATTGCTATTGGATATTCCGTCATTATTGGCTGGGTTCTGCGGTTTTTATGCGGTTCTGTGACAAATACGGTTCTGGAAAGAGATTCTGCAGAGTATTTCAGTGAAGTGACTGCCATGATGGGAAATGTCCCCTGGCATATCCTTGTTATTGGGGCAACGGTTGTAATTCTTCTCATTGGGGCGGCAACACAGATTGAGAAGGCAAATAAAATTTTAATGCCGCTGTTTTTCATGCTCTTTGCAGTTCTGGCAATCCGGGTATTTTTCCTGCCGGGAGCAACAGAAGGCTATAAATTCCTGTTTGTGCCAAAATGGGAGGCTCTGGCAAATGTGGATACCTGGGTTATGGCCATGGGACAGGCGTTTTTCTCTTTGTCTATTACAGGCTCCGGAATGATTGTTTATGGCTCTTATTTAAGCAAAAAGGAGGATATTCCCAAAGCTTCCCTGCAGACTGCTTTCTTTGATACCATTGCAGCCATGCTGTCTGCTCTTGCAATTATGCCGGCAGTTTTTGCATTTGGAATTGAACCTACAGCAGGACCGTCCCTGATGTTTGTAACCATTCCAAATATTTTCCGTCAGATGCCTATGGGAAGATTGTTTGCCGTTATCTTTTTCCTGTCTGTCTGCTTTGCGGGAATTACCTCTCTCATTAATATGTTCGAGGCGGTTATTGAAAGCTGGCAGCACAAGTTCCAGATGAAGAGAAACCGTGCAGTTCTTCTATGTGGAGCGCTGACTCTTGTTGTGGGACTGTTTCTGGAAGAAGAAGCAAGAGTGGGACACTGGATGGACTTTATCACCATTATTGTCGTTCCATTTGGCGCAGTTTTAGGTGCGGTTTCTATTTACTACATTCTGGGCTTTGACAGAATTAAAGAGGAACTGGAAACAGGAAGAGAAAAGAAACTTCCTGTATTGTTTAAGCCTGTGGCAAAATATCTGTATGTGCCTCTGGCTGTAATCGTGTTTATTTTAGGTCTGATTTATAAGGGAATTGGCTGATATGGCTTTTCGGACTGTACGAATACAGAAAAATACGATATAATAACAGGGCTGCTGCATGAAAAATTGCTGCAGCCCGTTTTTGAATTTACAAATGATATAGAAGAAAGAGGTGTACAATGGATAGTCTGGTACCTGTTTTAGAGAAAATACAGACCATTGTGTGGGGACCGCCTACATTGCTGCTGCTTTTGGCCACAGGGCTGTATTTTACTGTGCGATTGAAAGGACTTCAGATTAGTAAGCTGGGTCTGGCTATGAAATACATTTTTCAGAAGGAGGAAGGGGAAGGCGATGTTTCCGCCTTTGGCTCTTTGTGTACTGCGCTGGCGGCGACCATTGGTACAGGAAGTATTGTAGGCGTGGCAACCGCTCTTCGCGCAGGAGGTCCGGGAGCGCTCTTCTGGATGTGGGTGTCCGCTTTTTTAGGCATGGCAACCAAATATGCAGAGGGGGTTCTGGCAGTGAAATACCGTTCCGTAGATGAGAACGGACAAATCTGCGGCGGCCCCATGTATTACATACAGAACGGCATGGGAGAGAAATGGAAATGGCTGGCAAAGCTTTTTGCGTTCTTTGGAATTATGACTGCTATGCTGGGCTGCGGAACCTTTCCTCAGGTCAATGCCATTACAGAATCCACCAGTGAAGCCTTTGGCATTCCGGTGTGGATTATCGGAATCGTAGTGGCAGTGGCAGTGGCGTGCGTGGTACTTGGCGGGATTAAGTCTATATCCAGTACAGCGGAATTGATTGTGCCGTTTATGGCAATGTTTTATATCCTGGGTTCTCTGTTGATTTTGATTCTGAATGCAGAGGCGATTCCGGGAGCATTGAAGCTGATTGTGACTTCTGCCTTTACCCCTCATGCAGTGGCAGGCGGCGCGGCAGGAACCGTATTTATTTCCGTAATGACTGCCATGCGTACAGGAATTGCCAGAGGCGTGTATACCAATGAGGCGGGGCTTGGAAGTTCCCCTATTGTCGTGGCAGCGGCAAAGACAAAATCCTGTGTCCGTCAGGGTCTGGTTTCCATGACCAGCGTTTTTTTCACAACCATTGTGATTTGTACTATGACGGGAATTGTGGTGATTACCTCCGGATATCTGGATACTACAAATCTGGACGGCGGAAAGCTGTCAAATGCTGCCTATAATGCCGGATTGCCGGGAAATCTGGGCATGTATATGGTATCCGTCGGACTGATTTTCTTTGCATTTACCACAATTATCAGCTGGTGCTATTATGGAGAGAGGTGTCTTGTTTACCTGTGCAAGGGTGTCAAGTGGGTGGTTTTATACAAGGTGCTTTATATTGCCTGCGTAGCGGCAGCGCCCTATCTGGAACTGCAGCCCATCTGGCTTCTGGCGGATATTACCAATGCCTGCATGGCGTTTCCAAATCTGATAGGACTTTTGGGATTAAGTCCTGTTGTCATAAAAGAAACAAAAGACTACTTTGCCGGGCTGAAAAATAAGAGGTAAGAAAAATGATGATAAAATACAAGTGGAAGCATTTGCTGACAGTTCTGCTGCTTCTGAGTCTGTGTTTTACGGGGTGTAATACGCAAGAGGCAGACCGCACAGAAGCGCCTTCATCACAACAGCAGAATGTGGTGGAAACATCAAATCCGCAGAAGACGGGTTCTCTGACCGTGCAGTATCTGGACGTGGGACAGGGAAATGCCATCTTGGCAGAATCAGAGGGACATTATATGCTCATAGACGGTGGCGCAAGAGAAAGCTCTTCTTTTGTAGTCAGCTATCTGAAAGAGCAGAAAGTGGAAAAGCTGGACTATCTTCTGATTTCCCATTTTGACGAAGACCATCTGGCAGGGGCTATTGGTGCATTGCATAATTTTCCTGTAGATACCCTGCTTACACCGGATTACGAAACAGATTCTGCAATTTACCGTTCTTATGAAAAAGCAGTAAATGAAAAGTCTTATGAAGCAGTACACCCAAAGGTGGGAGAGAAGTACACTTTGGGAAGCGCAGAATTTCGTATTATTTCTCCGGTATCCTATGGACATGAGGACGAAAATCAGGATTCTGTGGGAATGATTTTGGAAAACGGAGAAAATCGCTTTTTCATTGGCGGCGATATAGGCCTGGAGAGTGAGAAAGAGATTTTGGCGGCAGGCACGGATATTCAGGCTGATGTGATGCTGATGAATCATCATGGATCTCATGTGAGCCGGGAGTTTTTCGAGCAGGTCGCTCCGTCTTACTGTGTGATAAGCTGCGGCGCAGACAACAGCTACGGTCACCCCAGAAAAGATACCATGTCTTTGATAAAAGAAAAGAAGACACCGGTTTTCCGAACAGACAAGCAGGGAACTGTGATTCTGCACAGCGATGGCAGTCAAATTTCCTCTGAGCAACAGCCCTGTCAGGACTACACCCCCGGACAGCGGGGAAATTCCGGCGGACAGGACGATAAAAATGAAAGTCTGGAACTGTTTAACAACAGTGATGCAGAGCATTGTGACTATGTTCTTAATGTACATACAAAGAAAATCCACAAGCCGGACTGTGGCTCTGTCAGACAGATGGGGGAGAAGAATCGGGCTTATTACAAAGGTGATTTACAAATGTTAAAAGACAATGGTTACACAGGCTGCGGAAGCTGTAATCCGTAAAGGGCGTTAGATAGAATCGTATAGAAAAGGAGGGACTGTCGCAGCAGCCTCTCCTTTTCTGATTAAGAGCATTTTATTCTTCCCAGAATAAGTCGTTTAGAGTACAGTCCAGTTCTTTACAGATAGAAATGCATAATTTCAGTGAAGGGTTAAAGTCCCCGGCTTCTATCATACCAATGGTCTGTCTGGTAACGCCTACCCGTTCTGCCAGTTGTATCTGGGAAAGATTTTTTTCCATTCTGGCAATTTTCATTTTCATATTTTTTATAGTCTTTTTTTCTGTACGCTCTTTTTTTCTCAAAATCCCATACCTTCTAAAAGTTCTTTTGCCTTTTCCATTTCTTCCTCTGCAACATAAATCCGAATTCCGGTTTTGGAAAAACCGCCATAAAGATTCAGAACTCCCATGCTGCTTTCGTCCTGCTGGACAGAGGCAATCCGGTTTTGCGTTAAGGCGTCACAGATAACAGCAGCCTCCAGATTATCTTTTGCAGTATAGAGGGGAATCAGTTCTTCTTTTTTCATCATAGAAAACCCTTCTTTCTATTTCGTTTAATCAGAATACTTTCTTTCCTGTTTTTGTTCCTGTTTTTTGGCACCAAGGCTTAAAAGTGTGGTAACAAGAAAGCCCAGGAGGAAAATGCCTGTAAAGAAAAGGCAGACATATTTTCCCACAGGTGCGTTGGCACCGGCTTTTTGACTTATGGAAAGCCCATAGAAAACACTGAAAATACCGGAACAAACCAAACTTACTATGAGATTGTTCTGCCAGGAACCAGCGGATTTTGCGGGATTCCACAGCCCATTTTTGATGCAGCTTCCCAGATACACAAATCCTCCAATTAGAAGCGCCACGGTTTCCCCCAGTATATTTTTCAAAGGAGTGGAAAAGAAGCCAAGCTGTATGAGGATTGCGGCGGTCAGAGCCAGAAAAATCACATAAAAGCCGTTAGAACCAATGTGTTCCAGAGTTTGTTTTTGCCGTTCATCAAAGGATTGTTTCATAAGAATCCTCCTTTCCATGTATGAAGATGCATTTGAAAGGTTACTTTTTCTACTTTCAGAATACGCCCGGGTAAAAGAAATGTCAACTATATTTTGCAAAATAAAAATATATTTAACATTAAGGGGAAAGCTTAAGGAGAGTATAAAACATACTTCCAGAAAAAATATTAGAAATCGAAAAAATGTGCAATTTTAATTCCTCTGTTTTGAATTTATAATAAAGACAAATCAAGGAGGAGAAAGCCATGAAGAAAAAAATCGTGAGTATTGCATTATGTGCAGCAATGGCTGCCGGATTATTAGCAGGCTGTGGAAAGTCTTCTGACAGCAGCACAGAAAAAACAGAGGACGGAAAGACAAAAATCAGAATGACCTACTGGAACAGCGAAGACACAGTAAAGACACTTTTAGAATACCTGGAAAAAGAAGTGCCGGAGGTAACAGTAGAATTTCAGTTTATTGACAATTCCAACTATGACACAGTGGTAGATACGCAGTTATCCGCAGAAGAAGGCCCGGATATTATCTGCGAATCTCCTGCTTCTGCATTAAAACATGCTAAATTGGGCTATCTGGAACCTTTAGATGATCTTGGCGCAAAATATTCAGAAGCAGGTACTAATGTATACAGCTATGATGGAAGTACTTATGCACTGCCGGGAATCAGCTGGTTTGAAGGGATTTATTTTAACAAACAGTTGTTTGAAGAAAATGACATTACACTTCCGACTACGTTTGATGAATACCTTGCTGCCTGCAAAACATTCAAGGAAGCAGGTATTAAGCCTCTGGCAGCAGGATTAAAGTCTTGGGAGCCAATGCTTAAGAACTCCATGGCATTTGTCACTGCAGAATATCTTTCTACAGACAAAGGAAAGGATTTTGGGGAGGAGTACAGAGATGGAAAAACAACTCTGGAAGGAAACTGGAATCCGTATCTGGAAAAATGGTCTGAAATGATTACAGAAGGTATTTATACAGAAGATATGGTAGGAATTGATCATGACCAGGCGCTGGAGGAGTTTGCAACAGGAAAAGCGGCAATGTTCTGTTCAGGACCATGGGATTTGGAAACAATAAAAGAAAAAAATCCTGAGCTTCAGATTGATATGATGCCATTTTACGGAACAGAAGCCAGCGATGGTTGGCTTATCGGCGGACCGGGCTGTGGTTTTGCTGTAAACAAATCTTCCGAGAAGAAAGATGCTGCCATGAAAGTTCTGGAGGCTATTTCTACCGTGGAAGGACAGAAGGCTTTCTGGCAGGATAATCAGGGCGGTTCTTCTTATTTAGAAGGAGCAGAGTTTGATTTGCCTGAAGCATATGCCAGTGCATCAAAAGCTCTTGGGGCAGGAAATGTATATTGCCCATGGAACGAATGGGGAGATGCGGCAAGCGCCCATGAAACATACGGAACAGAAATGCAGTCTTATCTCCTGGGTGAGCAGAGCCTGGAAGCAACCTTAAAGAATGTAGATTCTGCTGCAAAAGAGTTATTAGAAAAATAAAAAGACTTGGAAGAGGTGCCTCTCGCGTCCGAAAGTGGCGCAGAGGCATTTTTGCAATCAGGAGGATAAAAATGACAGGAAAGAAGAAATTAAAAGCAGGTGAACTGGGGAAATATTTTATTATTTTCATTATACCGGCATTGGTGATTTATCTGGTATTTAGTATTACCCCTTTTCTCTATACCATGTATTACAGTTTTACGGACTATACAGATATGAATCCAATTCATCTGAGCTTTGTGGGATTAAAAAATTATCTGAAGGTTTTTCAGACTCCGGTTATGCTCACAGCAATTAAGAATTCTGTGATTTATGCAATTTTGCTTACCGGATTCCAGACTATTTTAGGGCTCCCTCTGGCAGTTGTGCTGAACCGGAAATTAAAAACCAGAAATCTGTTAAGAGCAGTCTTTTTCTTTCCGGCAGTATTCAGTTCTCTGATTATCGGATATTTATGGAATTTTATTATGTCTTCATCTGATTTTGGATTTATTAATAATATCCTTCATCAGTTGGGATTTGGAACAGTAAACTTTTTCACCTCTAAGACAGCGCTGTATTCTGTAATCCTTACACAAATCTGGCAGTGGACAGGCTGGGCTATGGTTATCTTCCTGGCAAACCTGCAGGGAATCGCTCCGGAACTGTACGAAGCAGCAGAAATTGACGGGGCAAACGGCATTCAGAAATTCTTTTATGTGACTTTGCCCTTGATGTGTCCATCTGTAAAGATTGTAGTGGTAACAGGACTGATTGGAGGAATGAAGGTCTTTGATATTATTTATTCCATGACTTCAGGAGGACCGGGAGATGCGACCCAGACCGTTATGACCGTTATGATGAAAAAGGGAATTTCGGAAGGATTTTACAGTACAGGTGCAGCGTTTGGTGTGTGCTTCTTTGTAATTGTACTGCTTATCAGTGCAGTAGTGACAAAACTTATGGGAAAATGGAGTGAGGCGATACAATGAGAAAAGAAAAACGAAATCTTGTTCTTACCGAAATTTTTATGATTGTGATTGCAATCATCTGGTTTATACCGATTTATTATCTGATTGTGACGACCCTGAAGGGTTCTCAGGAAGCAACGGCAAATCCATTGGGGCTTCCGAAGGTTCTGAGATTGGACAACTATGTAAATGCATGGATTAATATGGAGTTTCCCAGAGCCTTTGGAAATACACTTTTTATTACTGCAACAGCAGTTTTGTTCATTGTCATTTTTGGCTCCATGGCAGGTTATGCGCTGGCAAGAACAAAATCAAAAATGGGAACCAGAATTTTTCTTCTGTTTCTGGCAGGACTGATAGTTCCATTTCAGATGAACATTGTCAGCTTATACAAGATTGTAAAAGGATTCGGATTAATGAATACCTTATGGGCGGTCATTCTGGTAGATGTAGCCATTAATACGCCTCAGGCAGTCTTTTTGTTTAAAGAATTTGTGGAATCTACGGTTCCAAAGGAACTGGAAGAAGCGGCTTCTATTGACGGCTGTTCTATTTTACGGCGGTTTTTCCTCATTGTTCTTCCGCTTCTAAAACCGGTTATTTCTACGGTGGTAATTATTGTAACCTTAAATGTATGGAATGAATTTATGACGCCTCTTCTGTTTTTACAGAGCAGAGAGAACGATGTTATTCTGCAGGAAGTAACCAGAAATATCGGACAGTTTGCAACAGACTGGACTGCTCTCTTCCCAATGCTGATGCTGGGTGTGGCACCGTTGATGATTTTCTATGTGTTCATGCAGAAATATATTATTGCAGGTGTAGCAGCAGGAGCAGTGAAAGGTTGATTCCAATGAGATTAGAAATAAATGAAAAGATTAAAAGTATTATGATTGTGGTGCCTCATCAGGACGATGAAATTCTGATGACAGCAGGCGTCATACGCCGGGCTGTGGAGGCGGGCGTTGCGTGTACTGTTCTTATGGCAACAAATGGAGATTATGGCTGTAAGGACTTTTCAAAAGGGTACGCCAGACTGAGAGAGAGCATAGAAGGTTTGCAGGTATTGGGACTTCCGGAAACAGCATTTGAAATTATGGGGTATGCAGACACGGGAATGCCGCGGGAGGACAGTTTTCTTGTACATTTGTACGAGGAAAAGGAGGAGGAAAAAATATATTCTTCCTTTTGTGGACAGGAAACCTACAGTCTTGCGGATAAAGCAGAACTTCATAGGAAGAGATGTGGAAAAGGCGGACTTTATCACAGGAAGAATTTTAAAGAAGACTTAACTTATTTTATCAGAGAAAAGAAACCGGAACTTATTTTTACAACCTCCAAGTATGACACCCATGGAGATCATGAAGCATTGTATGATTTTGTCTGTGAAGTATTGGACGAGTTAAAAGAGAAGGAGGGATATATGCCGGAACTTTACTGCGGTTTGATTCATTCCTGTGCAGGAGATGAAAATTGGCCTCTCAGAGATACAGATACGTTTACCTGTCCCGAGGGCTTTGGAGATACAGAGGGTGTTTCCTGGAACGGACGTTATATTTTGGAAATACCGGAGGAAATGAGAAGGGAAAGAGGAAGCAAAAACTTAAAATATCAGGCTCTTTTAAAGCATGAAACTGCGTTGGAGCCAGATGCCCGGGAATTTTTAATGTCCTTTATTAAAAATGAAGAAATTTTCTGGAGAATGCGGTAACAAATTCGACGTGGAGGCAAAAGAAGATGAATACAGAGAAAAAACCAATTTACCCCATACAGGTATGGGATATTACGGAACAGGAATTTAAGAGAGAAAATAACTATCGAAATGAAACAACGTTTGCGTTGTCGAATGGCTACATAGGTACAAGAGGAACCTTTGAAGAGGCGTATCCTTTTGATATAGATACGGGATTAGAAGGGAATTTTGTGAATGGGTTTTACGAGAGCGAACATATTCGCTACGGAGAGGCAAATTTTGGTTCTCCTTTATTGAGCCAGTCCCTTTTAAATCTTCCCAACCTGAAAGAAATCAGAGTTATGTTAGATGGAGAACTTTTCAGTATGGAAGAAGGAAGTGTAGAGGAATATTCCAGAACACTGCATATGAAGGAAGGGATTCTGGAGAGAAAGCTGGTATGGACTTCTTCTCTGGGGCATAAGACAAAAATCAGAATCAGCAGGCTGGTTTCCTTTGCGCGGAAAAATATCATGGTTATTCAATATCAGGTGACGCCTTTGAACTATTCCGGAAAAATCCGGTTTGCATCGAAACTGGAGGCAGATGTGGAAAATCATACGCGCAAAACAAACCCCATTGTGGATTACGGACCTTTCGGAAGAAGGCTTTTAAAAACCTGTATCAGAACAGGACAAGACAGAAGCTATTATGAAGGTACGACAAAGGGCAGCCATTTAACTATGGCTTGCGGAAGCGCCCATGAAATTTTCCGGGGAACACAATCTGTAGACAGAGAAGATTTATGGAACGGCGAGCAGGGAGAATGGTCGGCTGTTCTTTCGGCTGAGGTGGAAGCAAAAGAGGGAGAAACCATTACTCTGGATAAATTTATCTGCTATACCACAGAACTGGATATGCCAAAGGAGGAACTGGAAAGTTTTGTAAATCAGGAATTAAGCGATGCGCTGCAGGAAGGCTATGCATGTCTGAAAGAGAAACAAAAGACATATATGGAAAGTTTCTGGAAAACAGCAGATGTGAAAATAAAAGGAAATGAAGCCCTGCAGCAGGGAATCCATTTTAATCTGTACCATATTCTTCAGGCGGCCGGAAGGGACGGAAAAACCGGAATGGGTGCAAAAGGGCTTTCCGGAGAGGGCTATGAAGGACATTATTTCTGGGATACAGAAATGTATGTGCTTCCGGTATTGGTGTACACAGAACCACAGGCAGCCAGACAGCTTTTGGACTACCGGTACGGAACTCTGGAGCAGGCTCGCAAAAGAGCCAGAATTTTAGGGCATGAGAAGGGGGCGCTGTATCCATGGAGAACCATAAATGGAGAAGAGGCGTCTACTTATTACCCCCTGGGGACTGCTCAGTACCATATTAATGCAGACATTGCCTATGCGCTTTCTCTGTATCTTCAGGTGACAGGAGATGTGGAATACCTGAAAGAGAAAGGGGCGGAAATTCTTATTGAAACAGCCAGAGTATGGGCTGATGTAGGGAGCTTTGCAGAGTGCAGGGACGGAAAATACTGTATTTGCGACGTAACCGGACCAGATGAATATAACGTATTGGTGGATAATAATTTTTATACGAATCTGATGGCAAGAGAAAATCTTCGCCATGGAGTAGAAACAGTAGAATATCTTGAAAAAAATGCGCCGGAATGCCTGAAGAGGCTGGAAGAAAAGCTGGATTTTTCTGTGGAAGAAACAGGCTTGTGGAAAAAAATTGTAGAAAATATGTATTTTCCATATGATGAGAAAAGAAAAATTTATCCTATGGACGATGGCTTTATGATGAGAAAACCATGGGACGAAACAAAGATACCGCCTGAAAAGAGAGCATGGCTTTACGAGAATTACCACCCTCTTTTCATTATGCGCCATCGAATGTCCAAGCAGGCAGATGCGATTTTAGGTATGTATCTGCACAGTCATTTATTTACAGAGGAAGAAATCAGAAGAAATTATGATTTTTATCAGGAAGTAACTCTGCATCATTCTTCCTTATCCACCTGTATTTTTGGAATTGTGGCATGTGATATCGGTTATCTGGATACCGGATATGAATACTTTTCTCAATCCGCCCGTATGGATTTGGACGATTACCATAATAATTTTTACGCGGGTATTCATGCTGCAAATATGGCGGGCACCTGGCAGGCGATTGTCAATGGGTTTGCAGGTATGCGCTGTCAGGAGTCAGAACTCAGATTTAAACCTGCCATTCCAAAGGAATGGGAAGCCTATTCTTTCCGTCTGAAATACAGAGGAACGCTTCTGGAAGTTTCCATTTCCAAAGAAGAGGCAAAATTTACCATACTGGAAGGGGAAAATATCAGCTTCCGGATAGGAACAAAAGAGATTACATTAAATGGGGAAGGGGATTGTTATGTTGAAAAAATATAAAGCAATATTTTTTGACTGGGACGGAACAGCCGTATTATCCAGAAAGGCGTCGGCAAGGGAAGCGATAGAAGCTATGCGCCCTCTGCTTCAAAAAGGCATAAAACTGGTGATTGTCAGTGGTACCACGATAGAAAATATTGCCGGCGGAAAGCTGGAAAGTTTCTTTACAGAAGCAGAATTGGAAAATTTGTATCTGGGATTGGGAAGAGGCGCTTATAATTATACATTTCGTGACGGGAAGCCCTATGTTTTCAAAAGTATGGTACCGCCAAAGCAGGAACTTTTAAAGATTCACAGAATTTGTTTTGAGATTCATCAGGAATTAAAAGAAAAATATAATTTCGATACAGATATTGTATTCAGCAGACCCAACTACTGCAAAATAGATATTATGGTAGAAAATCAGAGAGGCGAAAATCTGTTTATGCAGGAAGATGAACTGGGACGTCTGAAAACAGCTTTGAAAGAACATGGAATTGAGGAAGGGCTGCAGGGTCTTATGAGGCTGGCTGAGAAAACAGGAAAAAAATACGGAATTGAGGTATGTCCCACCTGTGACGCAAAATATCTGGAAGTTGGAGTCACAAGCAAGAGCCACAATGTAGACTGTATTTTAGAACAGATTTGCAGGGACGGTGAGATTTTACCCGAAGATTGTGCTTATTGGGGTGATGAGTATCTGGGAATTGAAGACGGTATTTTTGGAAGCGACAGTTTTATGAGGACCGAAAGAAGTCAAAAAGGAGATTTTTTTGATGTTTCAGAAGCATCAGGGATAAGACCGGAAGGAGTGCTTGAGGTAGGCGGCGGTGTGGAAAAGTTTTTGGGATTTCTGCATGAACAAAATTAGGAACGAATCCTGAGAGCGCATATTTCCAAAAGTAAAGCCAGAGTATAGGGTTGACACAGGAGCAGACAGAAAGGAGAGAAATTCTGTCGGGTGTGTCAGCCCTTTCTGAGTGTTTATAGAAATCTTGGGATTTTGTTGAGTTTTGTCTTTGGCACAGGTATAATGGAAAGATAGATATGCAAATTGCACAATGAAAGGATACTGTTGTAAAGTCAGATAAAAGGAATGAGGAGAATGAAAATATTATTAGTAGATGATGAGAGGGAAGAACGGGAAGGAATTTCCTGGCTCATAGAGAAATACAAATATCCTCTTGAAATTATGCAGGCTGCCAATGGGAAAGAAGCGTTAAAATGCATAGAGAATCATAAGATTGATATTTTATTTACAGATGTGAAAATGCCCATTATGAATGGTCTGGACCTGGCAAAGAAGGTTCATGAAACAAGACCGGAAACGAAAATTATTATTTTCAGCGCTTATGGAGAATTCAGCTATGCGAAACAGGCTCTTGAGGCTCATGCAGTCAGTTATCTGCTGAAACCTATAGAAATAGAAGAATTCCAAAAAGTGATGATTTCTGTTATGCAGTCCATTCATGAGGAGAGTGAGGAAGATCAGAGGCTGCAGACGGCAGAACTTCAAAATCGCAGAAATTTGCTTTACAAAGTATTCAGTTCCGGAAGAATAGAGAGAAAGGAGGAGGAAAAAGTAGTTCAGGCTCTTGGAGTAGAGCAGGGAGAAGCCTGTCGCTTCGTGGATATAGAATTTACAGAAAATTTTTTTGAAGAACATGAGGAGATTTTTCTCAGATTTCTGAAAATGTATTTGGGAGAAAGAGTTTCTTATCTGGAGATGTATCCAAATGAGGGATATCTGATTGTCAGAGATAACCGGTTTTTGTCAGGAAATGATCTGCAAAAACAAATGGAAAAGTTTCTTCGTGATTTACAAAGACGGACAAAAAGCGAAGCAGTGGTTATTATCAGCGAAACTGTAGAGCAGGCAGAAGACTTGCGGGAACAGCTGCAGAAAATCCATACCATACAGGCAGAGTTATTCGGATATGGGAATCGAATCATCAGTGTCAGAAATTATTACAGTGAAACAGAACATTACGCACAGGACGCAGAGAGCGCAGGCAAGCAGATGCTGCAGGCCATTGAATCCATGGATACCGAATTAATAAGCAGACAGAACCGGCAGTTAATAAAAGTAGTGGCTTCTTTGGACAATGTCAGTAAGATTTATCTGCAGAATCTTCTCTATACAATTGTTAAGGCGATTTATGACAAAATTCCCAAAATGGAATTTGAAGAAGCGCTGGCGCTGGCAGAAGCCCTGTTTCAGGCGAGGAGTCTGAACGCCATGCTTGAGGTGTATGAGCGGGCGATTGAAAAATTGCTGAATTTTCTGGAGCGAGATGTACAGGACGATTCCAGGATTATCCAAAAAATAAAAAATCTGATAGAAAAAGAATATACAAAGGACATCAGCTTAAACTATGTTGCGGATAATGTAAATCTGACCCCGGCTTATGTCAGCTACATATTTAAAAAGGAAACAGGGCAGACCCTGGTGAAATATGTTACAGATATGAAAATGGTGAAGGCAAAGAAAATGCTGGAGGAAGGAAATCTGAAAATTGTCCAGGTGGCACGGATATGCGGTTATGAAAATCAGTCCTACTTTAATCGCTTATTTAAGAATTATTATGGCATTACGCCCAAGCAGCTGAGAGAAAAAATATGAAAAAAATATGGAATTGGTATTATGGATGCGCATCGATTCGGAAAAAACTGGTTATCAGCTATCTGGTGCTGGTGCTGTTCCCTATTTTGATGCTGGGAATTTATTCCTACTGTGTGTCCAGAGAAAATCTGCTTCGTCAGACAAGGCATACAATGGAAAGCAATGTGGAGTCAATTGCTTATAATCTACAGAGTAATATTCAGAGAGAAAATGATAATATTAAATATTTATCTTACAATGCAAAGCTAAGAGAAAAGCTGGAGAATAGTGAACGGGATAAAAATGCACTGGTAAAAGAGTTGAATACTTCCGTAGAGCCGACGTTCTGGTATTTTGTATCCAGTGACAAGAATATAAAAGGAATAGAAATTTTTTCCCCATATGTAGAACAGGATCTGGGAAGTTTTTTAAAGCCTCTGACACCTGAAATGCAAGCGTGGTATGAAGAAAATGCAGAGAATTACAAGACGCAATGGGTAGTCAGAGAGGATAGAATCTATGCCCTGAGAATGCTGCTTGATGCTGCAACTTCTTCAAAGCCCATTGGAGTAATGAAATTAGAAGTATTTCCCGATGAGCTGACTAATGGGATTTATCAATCAGATTATTTGAATAATGGCGTTGCTCTGGTAGACAGTCAGGGACAAATTATGAAAAGGCGAAGCCTGAAAAATGATGCTTTAGAGAAAAAAATGGAACTTCGGATTAAGGGGGGAGAAGAACCTGGCTTTTACGAAACAGGAAAAGCTATGATGGCGGTTTCAGAGAAATTAAGTAATGGCTGGAGCATCTATTATTACCTTGATAAAGAGGAAATATCAGGACAAATCATTCAAATTCTGGCGACTACAGGGTGTGTTATGGGCATTTGTCTGGGAATTGCAGCAGTTTTGATGACTGTTATCTCCAGGATATTAAGTTCCCGTATCCTGCAGTTAAAGCGTTGTGCAGAAGAGGTGGGACAGGGAAATTTCCAGGTGAAGCTGGAGGAGGATTATTCGGACGAAATAGGAATCGTGGCAGAAAGTTTTAACAAAATGTGTCTGAAGATTAATCACATGATGCAGGAAATGTATCAGCTTGGTATGGAAAAAAGAAAAGAGGAGCTGAAGGCTCTGCAGGCAATGATGAATCCACATTTTCTGTATAATTGTCTTTCCAGCATTAAGTGGAAAGCAATTCGCTCTGGACAGGACGAAATCGCCGATATTACAGGCCTTTTGGCAAAATTTTACCGAACCGCGTTAAACGGAGGGAAGCAGATAACCATTGTGCAGAATGAACTGGAAAATATAAAGGCTTACCTGGAAATACAGTTGAAATCTCATGAAAACAGTTTTTGCGTGGAGTACAGTCTGGCTGAAGAGGGCAGAGAATGCAGAATGCCAAATTTCCTGCTGCAGCCCATTGTAGAAAATGCCATTTGCCATGGGGTTGAACTGTGCGAAGAGGAAATGGGAAAAATCAAAATAGAATATCTTTGCGAAAAGGATTTCCTGATTTTTCATGTTTATAATAACGGTTCCCGTTTCGATAAGGAAAGGGCAGAGCAAATACTGAACACGCCCGGAAAGGGCTATGGACTTTATAATATTCGGGAAAGAATCCGTATGTACTATGATGGGGAGTGCGGTATTACCGGTCATATTACAGAAAACGGTATGGTGTGCTTTACCATTAAAATCAGAAAACAGATTTCAGAGAAACTTTTTATTTAGACATATAGGAGTAAAGGAAGAGGTTGTTTTAGAGGACAGCCTCTTTCTGTTTATATATATTTCATACTTCTTTTATTGACAATTTTTCCTCCTGAAAGTAAGATAAATTTATAAAACTGTGCATTTGCACAGAAACAATGGGGAAGTTTACAGAAATGGAAAAAGAAACTACAGATAAACGGGCAGAGAAGACAAAAGCCAATATTTTACAGGCATTTATCGCATTGTCAAAGGAAAAAGAAATAAACGAGATTTCCATTCGGGAATTGACAGAAGCCGCGCATATACATAGAAATACGTTTTATCTTCATTACACAGACCTGTATTCCGTTTTGTCGGAAATGGAGAAAACCATGTGCTGTGATGTAAAGGATATTACTGAGAAGTATACGCCAAAGGAACTGCGGGATAACGTAGAAACAGTTACAGCAGAGGTTTTTCGCTATTTGTATGACAAGCGGGAATGGTGTATTCTACTGCTTCGGACGAGAAGCATTGTTTCCAGCGGCAAAAATTTACTGGAAAGCGTTTTTGAACGGTATCTTGCCGCATATCCCAAAAGTTTTGATCGAAATTCACTGGAATTTCAGGTGCAGTTTCAATATTGTACGGCAGGGGTGCTGGGAATTGTGCGATATTGGCTGGAAAAGGATTTTTCACAAAGCCCTGAGGAGATGGCAGGCATCACCGGAAGACTTCTGGTAGAGGGGATTCAGGGAGCAACACAGCTTCAATAAAAAGTACAGTGAGGAAAAATCATGAAAGATTATGTAAAGTTAGAGAATGTGACAAAAATATACAAGATGGGAGAAGTGGAAATCCGGGCAGCAGACGGTATCAGCTTTTCTATTGAAAAGGGAGAATTTGTGGTTGTGGTAGGTCCAAGCGGCGCCGGGAAGACTACAGTGCTGAATATTCTTGGAGGTATGGACACGGCTACATCGGGACAAGTTCTGGTAGACGGCAGTGATGTGGCAAAGTACAATTCCAGACAGCTTACAGGATACAGAAGAGATGACATTGGCTTTGTGTTCCAGTTTTACAATCTGGTGCAGAATCTGACAGCTCTGGAAAATGTGGAGCTAGCATTGCAGATTTGTAAAGAACCTTTAGACGCAGCTCAGGTACTGAAGGAGGTTGGTCTGGGCGAGAGGCTGAACAACTTCCCGGCGCAGCTTTCCGGCGGAGAGCAGCAACGAGTGTCTATTGCAAGGGCATTGGCAAAGAATCCCAAGCTCCTTTTGTGTGACGAGCCGACAGGTGCGCTGGACTATAATACAGGAAAATCTATTTTAAAGCTTTTGCAGGACACTTGCCGGAAAAAGGGAATGACGGTGATTGTCATTACCCATAATTCTGCCATAGCCCCTATGGCAGACCGTATCATTCATATTAAAAACGGAAAGGTTTCTTCTATGGAAAAGAACGCAAATCCCATTCCTGTAGAAACCATTGAATGGTAGGTGAAGCTCATGAAAAAACGTGCAATGAGAAAAGATTTCTTTATGGAAATCCGAAAGAGTAAGGGAAGGTTTTTATCTATTTTCTTTATTGTGGCAATGGGAGTGGCGTTTTTTTCGGGAATCCGCGCTTCTGAACCGGATATGCGTTATTCGGGAGATGCGTATTTTGACCGCAAGCAGCTTATGGATATTCAGGTTATGGGAACTCTGGGGCTGTCTGAAGAAAATATCCGGGCAATCCGTCAGATAGAAGGAGTAGAAAAGGCTGAACCGGGCTATTCTGCAGATGTGCTTGTAAAGACAAAGGGCAATCAGAAGGTGCTTCATGTTTCCTCTGTCCTGGATTCCATGAACCAGTACACCATAGCCCAGGGACGTATGCCCGAAAAGCAGGGAGAATGTCTGATAGACCAGGATTTTCTGGAAAATTCTGACATGAAGGTCGGAGATAAAATTCAGCTTATCAGCGGAACCAAAGACCCTGTAACCGATACCTTTCAGACCGACACTTTTGAGATTGTAGGAAGCGGCAGCAGTTCTTCCTATATATCCTTCAGCCGGGGCAGCAGTACGGTGGGAAACGGGGAGGTCAACGGCTTTCTGGCTGTTTTGCCGGAAGATTTCGCTTTGGACGTATATACAGAATGTTATGTTTCTGTAGAAGGAGCCAAAGAGCTGACTGCATTTACCCATGAGTACGAAAAGAAGGTTGCCGGGGTACAGAAAAAAATAGAAGCCATAGGAGAAGAGCAGGGAAAACTCCGGGCAGATGAAATCCGAAACGAGGCAAAAGAAGAGTTAGATAAAGCAAAGAAAGACCTGGAAGAGGGAAAAGCAGAGGCTAAGGAAGAACTGGAAGAAGCCAAAAAGCAGATAGAAGACGGTGAAAAGCAGCTTCAGGACGGAAAGAATGCTCTTGCCGCTGCAAAGAAAAAGGTAAAGGACGGAAGAAATCAGCTTTACGCCAGCCAGGAGGAGGTAGACGCAGCCAGAAGCCAGCTTGCTGAGGGTTGGGCAAAACTGGAAGAGGGCAAAGCAGAATTCGCCGAAAAGGAAGCAGAGTTTAATCAGCAGTACAAAGCCGGTATGGAAGAAATAGAGAAAGGCGAAGCCCAGCTTGCCGTAGCCTGGAAAGGATTGAATGAAAGAAAGGCAGAGTATGAAGCCGAGGCAGCCCAGATTGCAGAAAGAAAAAACTGGCTGGCTGTTTTGCAGGCGTCTTTGGATTCCGGTATGCTTTCCGAGGAAGAGGCAGCAGAAGTGCAGGTGCAGATAGGAGCGCTGCAGCAGATAATTGCCCAGACAGAGCCGAGGCTTATGGAGGCAGCCAATCAGCTTGCTGCAGCAGAAGAGGAATTGAATGTAAAGCAGCAGGAAGCAGCCGAGGCAAAGGCACAGCTGGAAGCAGGAAAAACAGCCATTGAAAGTGCCAGAGCCCAGCTTGCTGCCAGCGAGGAGGAACTTGCCGCAGGGCAGAGCCAGGCAGATGCAGGTCAGCAGCAGATTGATGCAGGCTGGAGCGAGGTCTATGCAGGCGAAGCAGAGATAAAAAAGGCGGAAAAAGAAATTGCGGAAAATGAACAAAAGCTTGCTGATGCTAAAAAGGAATATGAAGAGGGCAAAAAAGAGGCTGAAGAGAAAATAAAAGACGGGGAAGATGAGGTTCGGGACGCAGAGGAGAAGATAAAAGATATCGAAGATGCAGACTGGTATGTGGAAGACCGAAGTATTCTTCCGGAATATAGCGGATATGGGGATAATGCAGACCGTATCCGTGCCATTGGAGAAGTGTTCCCGCTTTTGTTCTTTGTAGTGGCAGCCCTTATCAGCCTTACCACTATGACCCGTATGGTGGAAGAGCAGAGAACCCAGATAGGTACGCTGAAGGCTTTGGGATATGGCAAATTCAGTATAGCTGGAAAGTATTTAAATTATGCCCTCCTGGCAACACTTGGAGGAAGTATGGCAGGTGTGCTGATAGGAGAAAAGCTGTTTCCTTACATTGTAGTAACGGCCTATAAGATTATGTACACCCATATGCCGGATGTCAAGGTTCCTTATAACTGGGAGTACGGAATTATGGCAACCGGAGCTGCACTGGTGTGTACTGTAGCGGCTGCTGTGCTGGCCTGCTACAAGGAGTTGGCGTCCCAGCCCGCAGTGCTTATGCGTCCGCCCGCGCCAAAGCAGGGAAAACGAGTCTTTTTGGAGAAAGTTCCCTTTATCTGGAAAAGGTTGGGCTTTATCTGGAAATCTACCATTCGCAATCTGATTCGTTACAAAAAGAGGTTCTTTATGACCGTATTTGGCATTGGAGGCTGTATGGCGCTGATGATTGTAGGATTTGGGCTGAGAGATTCTATTTTTTCCATTGCCAGGATTCAGTATGAGGAATTGCAGCTCTACGATGGAATGGTGATTTTAGACGAAGACGGGGATAAGAAGGACAAGGAGAAATTAAGAGAATATCTGCAGACCGATAAAGAAGTCAAAGCGGTTTCAGAGGGATATCTGAAAAGAGTAAATGCAGAAAAGGGAAATGCAGAAAAAGAGGTTTACCTGTATGCGCCTTTAAACAGAGAGGAAAACGAGAAATTTCTGAGTTTCCGGGACAGAAGAACACATAAAGCTTATCAACTGGGAAAAGACGATGTCTTTCTTACAGAAAAGGCTGCCAGGCTGATGAATGTAGAAAAAGGAGATACTATTTCCGTAGAAATAGAAGAGGGTGTGAAGAAAGAACTGACCGTTACTCAAATCTGCGAAAACTACATGGAACACTATCTCTATATTTCCCCGGAAATCTATGAGAAGCTGTACGGAAAACCTATGGAAGTCAATAACTTCTATTTTCAGATGAAGTCAGAGGATAAAGAAGAACTGACAAAAACAGGAGAAAAGATATTGGACAACCGCGCGGTGCTGAACGTATCCTATACCTACAACTTCCAGAGCCGCCTGGACGATATGCTGGAAAGCCTGGATATTGTCATTGTGGTGCTGATTGTTTCTGCCGGACTCCTGGCTTTTGTGGTCTTGTATAACCTGAATAATATCAATATCACAGAGAGAAGAAGAGAGCTGGCAACCATTAAGGTGCTGGGCTTTTACGATAAAGAGGTTTCCGCTTATGTATACAGAGAAAATATCCTTCTGACCATCATTGGAGTTATTGTTGGAATTGTGCTGGGGGCTGTGCTTCACAGGTATGTAATTACTACAGTAGAAATTGACGATGTTATGTTTACCAGAATCATAGAACCACTGAGCTTTTTATACAGCGCGGCGCTGACCTGTGTATTTTCCGTATTTGTAAACTGCGTTATGTATTTTAAACTGAAGAAGATTGATATGGTGGAATCTTTAAAGAGTGTGGAATAAGGAAGGGCTGTCGCTTGTGCGGCAGCTTCTTTACTTTATGGGAAATTTTGTTTTCCATAAAGCCAAAACTTTCAGTTGTTCCTGTTCCTGAAATATTATATAATTGAAAATATCAGAGATAAAAAGTAGAAGCACCATTACAGAGAAAAACACAGAATAGGAAGTGGAATTTATGAAGAGAATCGGTTTACTTACAAGCGGTGGCGACTGCCAGGCATTAAATGCTACCATGCGCGGTGTAGTAAAGGGACTCACCGCGAATCTGGATGAGTTAGAGGTTTATGGTTTTGACGACGGCTACAAAGGACTGATTTACGGAAATTACAGAATGTTATCTGCAAAGGATTTTTCCGGCATTCTTACAAGGGGCGGTACGATTTTAGGAACTTCCCGCCAGCCTTTTAAGCTTATGCGTGTGCCGGATGAAAAAGGTCTGGATAAAGTGGAAGCCATGAAGCAGACTTACCACAAGCTGCGTCTGGACTGCCTGGTAATTCTGGGCGGAAACGGCACACAGAAAACAGCCAATCTGTTGAGAGAGGAAGGTCTGAATATTATTCATCTTCCAAAGACCATTGACAATGATATCTGGGGTACGGATATGACCTTTGGATTTCAGAGTGCGGTCAACATTGCCACAGATGCCATTGATTGTATTCATACCACAGCAGCCTCCCACAGCCGTGTTTTTATTGTAGAGGTTATGGGACATAAAGTGGGCTGGCTGACCCTTCATGCAGGAATCGCAGGAGGAGCAGACATTATTCTGATTCCTGAAATTCCGTACGATATTGACAAAGTTGTAGAAGCGATTAATAAGAGAAACCGCGCCGGAAAAGGCTTTACCATTCTGGCAGTGGCAGAAGGCGCTGTTTCCAAAGAAGATGCAAAGCTGTCTAAGAAGGAATGGAAGAAAAAACAGGAAGAATATAGAAAGAAATACCCTTCTATTGCCTACCAGCTGGAAGATGAGCTGCAGAAAAAGCTCAATCTGGATATTCGTATTACCATTCCGGGACATATGCAAAGAGGCGGAAGTCCCTGTCCTTATGACCGTGTTTTGTCTACCCGTCTGGGCTCAGAGGCAGCCAAGCTGATTCTGGAAGAGGATTATGGCTATATGGTGGGCATTATTAATGGAAAAGTAAAAAAAGTGCCTTTGGGAGAATGTGCAGGCAAACTGAAAATGGTATCGCCCACAGACCAGCTGGTAGAAGATGCAAAGCGCATTGGCATCAGCTTTGGAGATTAAGGAAAAAAGGAGATTTTACAAATGGGCTATACAGCTCTTTACCGTAAGTTCCGTCCCCAGAACTTTGAAGACGTAAAAGGACAGGAACATATTGTAACAACATTGAAAAATCAGATAAAAGCTGATAGAATCGGACATGCATATCTTTTCTGCGGGACAAGAGGAACCGGTAAGACCACCATTGCCAAAATTCTGGCAAAGGCAGTAAATTGTGAACACCCCATAGATGGAAGTCCCTGCAACGAATGCGCGGCGTGTCGGGCGATTAATGAAGGCACTTCTATGAACATGATTGAGATTGATGCAGCGTCCAACAATGGTGTGGATAACATCAGGGAAATCCGGGAAGAGGTTGCCTATCGTCCCACCCAGGGCAGGTATAAGGTGTACATCATAGACGAGGTGCATATGCTGTCTACCGGCGCCTTTAATGCGCTGTTGAAGACACTGGAGGAGCCGCCCTCTTATGTTATTTTTATACTGGCAACCACGGAGGCGCACAAGATTCCCATTACGATTCTGTCCCGGTGTCAGCGGTATGATTTCAGGAGAATTACAGCAGATACCATTGCTGCCCGGCTTATGGAATTAATGAAAAAGGAAGGCAATGATGTGGAGGAAAAGGCAATCCGTTATATTGCCAAGGTTGCAGATGGTTCCATGCGTGACGCCCTTTCCCTTTTAGACCAGTGTATTGCCTTTTATCTGGGGGAAACCCTGACTTATGAAAAGGTACTGGAAAATCTGGGGGCAGTGGATACAGAAGTGTTCAGCGGTCTTTTGCGGAAAATTCTGTCCCAGGATACCGCAGGGGCAATGAAAACCCTGGAGGACATTCTTATTCAGGGAAGGGAAATGAGTCAGTTTGTCACAGATTTTATCTGGTATTTGCGAAATCTGCTTTTGATTGCCACATCAGATAATGCAGAGGAGGCTGTGGACGCCTCGGCAGAAACTCTTGCCAGAATGAAGGAAGAGAGTTGCATGGCAGACGCGGAAACCCTTATGCGCTATATTCGCATTTTTTCTGAGCTGTCTAACCAGATAAAATATGCTTCTCAGAAGCGGGTTCTGGTGGAGATTGCCCTGATTAAACTGTGCCAGCCAGTTATGGAAACCAATCTGGATTCCCTATATGACCGGGTGCGCGTGTTGGAGGAAAAACTGGAAAAGGGTGTGTTTGCACAGGCGCCTTTTCCTCAGGGAGTGTCACAGATGCCGGGTTATCCCCCGGAAGCAGGAACATTTGATGCGGGCATAGGTACGGAAAATTCTATGCAGAATATCCAGCCTGGACAGAAGCCGGAAAAAGCAGCCCCGGAGGATTTGCAGTATATCCGCAAAAACTGGAATTCCATTATCCGTGAAACCAAAGGACTTTTGCAGCGTATGCTTTTGGAGTCCACACCCAAATATGACGGCAATACAGGTGAACCTGTGCTTTATGTGGAATTTCGCAATTTTTTGGCACAGACCTGCATTGACAATCCTGAGAATCTGGAAATGCTGAAGCAGGCAGTGCAGAAGAAAACAGGAAAAGATGTAGAAATTAGAATGATTTTAAAAGACAGCGAGTCCGGCAAAAGCCAGGGCGGTCTGGCTGAGATTTCCGTAGACGAATTATTAGAACAAAATGTGCATATGGAAATTACAGTAGAAGATATGGAAGATGAAGAATAGGAGGATTTCATTATGGCAAAAAGAGGAGGATTTCCAGGCGGTATGATGCCGGGAAACATGAATAATTTAATGAAGCAGGCGCAGAAAATGCAGCGTCAGATGGAAGAAAACCAGAAAGCTCTGGAGGAAAAGGAATTTACAGCAGCAGCAGGGGGCGGTGCAGTAGAAGTTACCGTTTCCGGTAAAAAAGAAGTGCTGAAAGTAAAGCTGGCAGAAGAAGTGGTAGACCCCGATGATATCGAAATGCTGGAAGATTTGATTGTAGCGGCAACCAATGAGGCGCTGCGTAAAATGGAAGAAGAATCAGCAGCCGTGATGTCCAAGCTGACAGGCGGTCTGGGCGGCTTAGGCGGCGGTTTCCCATTCTAAGGGAAACCCTGTGCCGAAGGAGTGAAAGAGTTGGAATATTACAGCAGTCATATTAATAAATTGATAGAAGAATTTTCAAGATTGCCGGGCATTGGTGCGAAATCCGCACAGCGCCTGGCGTTCCACGTTTTAAACATGCCGAAGGATCAGGTGGATCAGTTGGCAAATGCCATTGTAAATGCCAAGGCAAATGTGCAGTATTGTAAGTGCTGCTATACCCTGACAGATCAGGAAATCTGTCCTATCTGTAAAAATCCCAAAAGAAATCATCAGGTCATTATGGTGGTGGAGAACACCCGGGATTTGGCAGCTTATGAAAAAACAGGAAAGTTTGACGGGGTTTACCATGTGCTGCACGGCGCCATTTCCCCCATGCTGGGTATTGGCCCTGATGATATCAGGCTCAAAGAACTGATGCAGAGAATTACCAAAGAGGAGATTGAGGAAGTGATTATTGCCACTAATTCCAGTCTGGAGGGAGAAACTACAGCCATGTATATCAGTAAGCTAATTAAACCTACAGGAATCAGGGTAAGCAGAATTGCCAGCGGTGTGCCGGTAGGCGGAGATTTGGAATATATTGACGAAGTCACACTGTTAAGAGCGCTGGAAGGCAGAGTGGAACTATGAGAAAAAAGGTAACCTCTACGGATATTGCAAAGGCTGCCGGGGTATCTCAGGCAACCGTATCCATGGTACTGAACAAAAAATACAACGTATCCTTTTCAAAGGAAACCATACAGAAAGTAGAGCAGGCGGCACAGGAGCTGGGTTATACCCTTCCGGGCAGGAAAAGCCGGAAAAACAGCAAAAACAGCCGCCTGATTGTGGTGTTCTGTCCTACCCTGACAAACCCTTACTATGTAATGCTTTTACAGGGAATTGAAACCGTGGCAAAGGAAAAAGGCTACGGTGTTTTTGTGTGCAATACACAAAGGGAATTAAAAATCGAAGAGCAGTATCTTCGCATGATGTACAGCGTATCTCCGGCAGGTATTATTTATACCTGCAATCCCAGCAATGCTTTTATGGAGGAGGTGGAGGAACTGGCATCTAAAATTCCCCTTGTAGTTATCAGCAACCGGGACAAGGTAAAGGTTGATGCCATTAATCAGGATAACACAAAGGTAGGGCGTCTTATGGCAAGACATTTGCTGGATTTGGGACACCGCCGGGTGGCATTTATTGCCCCGCCTCTTACCAAGCGGCAGGAGCAGCGTTCCCGTCGTGCAGGTGGCTTTGTCCGGGAATTTGAACGAGCAGGTCTGAAGGATTCCGTTACCATAAAGGCAGCGGACGATCACTGGGACGAGGTGCTTCCCCGCATTGATTCCGAGTATCGCATCGGCTATAATCTCACAAAAGAGCTTCTGGCAGAGGGAAGTCCCGTAACTGCTATTGCAGGCTTAAACGATATGATTGCCTTTGGGATTATTGATGCCCTGCAGGAAGAAAAATATAAGGTGCCGGGAGATATTTCCGTAATTGGCTGTGACAATATTATTTTTTCCGGTATGTCCCATATGGCGCTTACTACCATTGAACATTTCGTTCCCCTTAAAGGAAGAGATGCCTGCGATATTATTATGCGAAAAATCGAATCCGCGGGCAATGCTTACTCCGAAACAGAGCCAATCAGCACCTATCATATTGAATATGAGCCAAAGCTTATTGTCCGCAAAACCACAGCCTATGCAAAGAATTTTAATTAAATAAAAATTAAAAAATTATTAGTAATAATAGAATGTCAAAGACGACAGTAAATGGCATAAACACAGAAATGAAAGAGAAAAATTCATTTTTTATTTATAAAACCCGATATTATTAATAAATAAAATGATTAATAAAAATTGCAGCACTTGCAGAGAAAAGAGTTAAGAGTTACACTGTAAATATCAAAAGAAAAGCGCGTGAAAATGCGGAAAACGGAGGTATTTATTATGAAATTCTTTATTGACACTGCAAAGGTAGAAGACATTAAAAAAGCTAATGATATGGGGATTATCTGTGGAGTTACCACAAACCCTTCTCTGATTGCAAAGGAAGGCAGAGATTTCAACGAGGTAATTAAAGAAATCACTTCAATTGTAGACGGACCCATCAGTGGTGAGGTAAAGGCAACCACAACAGATGCAGAAGGTATGATTAAAGAAGGACGTGAAATTGCAGCAATCCATCCGAATATGGTAGTGAAGATTCCTATGACTGCAGAAGGCTTAAAAGCAGTCAAGGTTTTGTCCGCAGAGGGTATTAAAACCAACGTAACTCTGATTTTTACTGCAAATCAGGCGCTTCTGGCAGCAAGAGCAGGCGCAACGTATGTATCTCCGTTCCTTGGCAGACTGGACGATATTTCCACAGATGGCGTAGAACTGATTGAAACCATTGCAGACATGTTTGCAGTAGCCGATATCTCTACAGAGATTATCGCAGCCAGTGTTCGCCACCCAATCCATGTGACACAGTGCGCTTTAGCAGGTGCTGATATTGCAACCGTACCATATGGAGTTTTAGAGAAAATGATACAGCACCCATTGACAGATGCCGGAATTGAGAAATTTAAGAAGGACTATATCGCTGTATTCGGGGAATAATTCAAGGTTGGCAGACCTGGTATCATCTGTTATAATAACATCGAACCGAAAACAATCAGGAGGAAAATAATGAACAAGTTAGAACTTCAGAAGACGGCAAATGAAATCCGTAAGGGTATTGTGACTGCTGTCCATTCTGCGAAAGCCGGACACCCGGGCGGCTCACTTTCTGCAGCCGAGTTATTTACTTATCTGTATTTTGAAGAATTAAATATTGACCCTGAAAACCCAAAGAAAGCTGACCGTGACCGTTTCGTATTGTCCAAAGGACACACAGCGCCGGGCTTATATTCTACTCTGGCACACAGAGGTTATTTCCCGGTAGAAGATTTGAAGACTCTGCGTCATATCGGCTCTTATCTGCAGGGACACCCGGATATGAAACACATTCCAGGTGTGGATATGTCCAGCGGTTCTTTAGGACAGGGAATTTCTGCGGCAGTGGGAATGGCATTATCAGCAAAAATGAGCGGAGATTCCTATCGTGTATACACTCTGTTGGGAGATGGAGAAATTCAGGAAGGACAGGTCTGGGAAGCAGCAATGTTTGCAGGACACAGAAAACTGGACAACCTGGTTGCTATTGTGGATAACAACGGTCTGCAGATTGACGGAAACATTGCAGATGTATGCTCTCCATATCCTATTGACAAGAAATTTGAGGCATTTAATTTCCATGTAATCAATGTGGAAGACGGAAATGATTTTGACCAGTTAAAAGCAGCCTTTGATGAGGCAAGGACAGTAAAAGGCAAACCGGTTGCCATTGTTATGAAAACCGTAAAGGGAAAAGATGTTTCCTTTATGGAAAATGAGGCAGGTTGGCACGGAAAAGCGCCAAACGACGAGGAATATGCAATCGCAATGGCAGATTTGGAAAAGGTAGGTGAAGCATTATGTCAGAAGTAAAGAAAATCGCAACCAGAGA
>SAMEA3387500__coassemble_668_pt1 | contig 80473 bp, 73 predicted proteins | sample SAMEA3387500__metabat2_high_PE_001 | metagenome-assembled genome bin SAMEA3387500 (sample SAMEA3387500) | Felis catus | biome: Faeces | place: United Kingdom | collected 2012
TTTTTAGTGAGTGCTAATAATTTATAATTTTTATACTTTTTTAATATTTTCTGTTTTCTGTGCCACCAGAAAAATATTCGGCGGATTTTTATGAAGATTTACAATTTCCAGAATCAAAAAGCCATGCTTCTGTATTCTGCGCATCAGGCCAATGGGAGTGTCAAACGCCACATAGGGCATGAGATGCAACTTGCTTTTCCAGAATTTTCTCACAGAATCTCTGGAAAGATTTCTGCCAAGACAATCTGTAGCAGAAATAAAAATCCCCCCCGGCTTTAAAAGCTTATAAATCCGCTCCAGCACCTCGTCCTGATTTTCCATGTAAAGCAGCACATTATAAGCTGTTACCACATCAAAGGCTTCTTTCGGAAAATCCATATCTAAAAGATTGCTGCAGTGAAACTGTATATTATCCTTTCCCAGGTTCTTTGCCTTTTCCTCTGCTTTTTGCAGCATTTCCTCTGAAATATCAAGAGCTGTAATCTCTTTTACATAATCTGCAAGCTGCATGGTGACAATGCCTGTTCCGCATCCGATTTCCAGCACCCGGTTCTCCCTGTCCAAAAAAGCCAAAGAGCGCTTTACTGTTTTTTTGTAGGCATTCTTATAGACATTTAAAACCTGTTTGTCAAACTCCCTGGAACGTCTGTCCCAAAAGTCAGAACCATCTTTTTGCTTCATACCGTCCACTCCCTTCCAATCATTTTAAAAACATACGCAAAAACTGTTTTTTTACTTTTGTATAGGGTTGATACCGCACAGGTAAATCCAGATAATTTCCCTTTTTCACTATACTTTTTCTGTGACTGAAGGTATCAAAACTCTTTTTTCCATGATAGCTTCCCATTCCGCTTGCTCCCACGCCGCCAAAGCCCATATACGGTGTTGCAAGATGAATAATGGTATCATTGATGCAGCCGCCGCCAAAAGAAAGATTTTTCAAAATTCTCTGTTCTGTTGCTTTATTTGTAGTAAAGAGATAAAGCGCCAGAGGTTTTTCCCTGCTGCTGATAAAGTCTTCCGCTTCCTCTATGGAAGCATAGGTCAGAACCGGAAGCACCGGACCGAAAATTTCCTCCTGCATCACAGGGGCGTCCGAAGAAACTTTCTCCAGTATGGTAGGGGCTATCTGCAGGCTCTCTTCCCTGCCATAGCCTCCTTCTGCAATTTTTTCTCCCTGCAAAAGGTCTAACACCCGGTCATAATGCTTTTTGTTTATCATTCTGGGATAATCAGGATTGTCCAGAGGGTTCTCTCCCAGCATCTGATGTATCCATGCTTTTACATACTTAAGAAACGGCTCCTTTACCGTTTCCTGTACCAGAAGATAATCCGGCGCCACACAGGTCTGACCGCTGTTTAAATATTTTCCGAACACCAGACGCTTTGCCGCCATTTTTAAATCCGCAGTTTCATCTACAATACAGGGACTTTTTCCTCCCAGCTCCAGTGTCACCGGAGTCAGATGCACGGCTGCCTTTTCAAGCACAAGCCGACCCACTGCCTTTCCTCCGGTAAAGAAAATATAGTCAAAGCGTTGCTCCAAGAGAAGGCTGTTTTCTTCTCTGCCTCCCTCTACCACTGCTACAAACTCCGGCGGAAAAAGAAAAGAAAGCAGCTCTTTGAGTACAGCCGATGTATGGGGTGCATAGGCTGAGGGCTTTACCACACAGCAGTTTCCTGCCGCAATGGCGCCAATCAGCGGCTCCATGCACAGCATAAAAGGATAATTCCAGGGGGACATAATCAGCACGACACCATATGGTTCTGTCACCTCAAAGCTCTTTGCCGGAAACTGGGCCAGAGGCGTAAAAACGGGACATGGCTTTGCCCAGTCTGAAACCTTTTTTTTCACATAGGACAATTCTGAAAGGGTCATTCCCACCTCTGTCATATAAGACTCAAATTCTGATTTTCCAAGGTCAGCCAAAAGCGCCTGATGAATCTTCTTTTCATAGGAATAAATTCCCTTCTCAAGCCTTTCCAGAGATTTTTTCCGAAAAGTCAGAGATTTGGTCACTCCCTTCTGAAAAAATGCTCTCTGCTTTTGTACCAGATAAGCCATCTCCATGCTCTGTACCCTCCTGCCTGCTTTCTATCCCTCTACAATCAGATACTGTCCGTTTGGCAGAGGAAAAACCTCGCTTGCGTCCTCCAGTTCCTCCATGGACATATCCTCCACATCCATACCGTTTTCTTCAAAATATTCCCTGACTTCCTTTAAAGAATCCACAACAACTGCCATGCAATCCTCTAAAAATGCTTCTGCCTCTTCTTCGGTTTCTGCCACAGGCTCGGTAAAAAGCTGCTCCTGATTTCTCAAAAATGTTAAAATGCACTCTTCGCTGTATTCATTCATACCAATTTCCTCCCTGTTCTATTATTTTTTCCAATACCGCTTCCACGGTTTGAGCGGTTCTTCCTGCTGTCTGCCGAACTTCCTTCTTGGCGCTGCCCACTGCAAAGCCATAGGCGACCTCCTGCAACATTTCCAAATCATTAAAGTTATCCCCAAAAGCTGCACATTCCTCCTCCGTTATGAGAAGATGTCTTTTCAGCACCCGAATCCCATTGCCCTTATCTGCACTCATAGGCATCATATCCAGCCAGGAAAGCCCTGAGGTCACCACAGTTGCTCTGTCCCCAAAGGCTTTTTTCCAAAAAGGTGCAATAAACTCTGCACTGTTTTCCTCATATACGGAAATCTTAATCATATCCTCAGGTACCTGAAAAATATCCGGCAGAATGGTTGTGTTATTTTTCACAAAATCAATCATATATTTCCGGAAATCCTCTGTCTTTGGCTGCAGATAAACCGTTTTCTCTCCGGAAACTACCAGCTCTGCCCGTTCTTTCTTCAATATGCTATGCAGGATTTCCTCTGCCAATTCCCGCTCAAAAACATCTTTATGTAAAATTTTCCCTTTATAGACAACCATTGCCCCGTTTTCGCAAACATAGGCAATTTCGTCACAGACCGGTTCAAACAGCCGTCTGAGATTTGTATACTGTCTTCCGCTGGCTGCCACAAACAGAATTCCCATTTTTTTCAGTTGCTTTATCTGCTCTATCACGGTGTCAGAAAGGGTTCTTGCACCATTTTGGAGAAGCGTTCCGTCTAAATCACTGGCTATGAGCTTTATCATTTTTCTACCTCTCCTTTTCCTTCCCTTTTGCAAAATCCAGAATTTCACCGGGACGATCCACGATTTTATCCGCGTGATGCTCTTCCAGCTCTTTTCTTGGACGAAAGCCCCAGGTTACGCCTATGGTAAACATTCCCGCTGCCTTTCCGGTATCCATATCTGTATTGGTATCTCCGCAGTAAATACACTCTTTTGGAGAAATCTGAAATTCCTCTGCAATGGCAAGGGCTCCTACAGGAGAAGGCTTTCTCGGAATGTTCGCTGTCTGCCCCTGCACCTTGTGAAATCTGTCTTTTCCGAAAATTCTCTCCACAACTTCTACTGCTGCTTCATGTGGTTTATTAGAAAAAACAGCTATTTTGATCCCCTGCTCCTTTAATCCGTCTAAAAGTTCTAAAATTCCATCAAAAGGCTTTACATGGTAAAAAGGATTCTCTCCAAACCATTTCCGATACAAAACCCGCACTGCCTCATAATCCGCCTGCGCTCCTCCTGGAACTGCCTGCAGCATTCTTCTTACCAGCTCGTCAGCCCCGTCCCCTGCATAAAAGTTATAGGACTCTACCGGAAGCTCCTCCAGATGAAAATGCCGCAGGGTCTTATTTCCCACATAGGCGATGGACTCCACCGTATCTGCAATGGTTCCGTCCAGGTCAAAAATACAAGCCTTATACATGTCTTACCACTCCTTTATCTCTATTCCCAGCTTTTTGCATTCCTGATACAACCTTGCCAGGGGCAGGCCCACTACATTGTTGTAATCTCCGTGAATTTCTTTTATGAAAATTGCGAATCTCCCCTGGATTCCATAAGCGCCCGCCTTATCCATGGACTCTCCTGTTTCCACATAAGCCCGGATTTCTTCTTCTGTCATGGTATAAAAGCAAACCTGCGTTTTCTCATAAAAGGTATGGACACGTTCTGTTTTCCCTTCTCTTTCCATAAGGGTAACTCCGGTATAAACCTGGTGCTCCTTCCCCTGAAGCATACGCAGCATCTGCACGGCCTCTTCCTTGCCCGAGGGCTTTCCCAGAATCTCCCCTTCTGCGGCAACTACGGTATCTGCGCCAATAACCAGAACATCTCCTTTTGTTTTCATATAAATATCACGGCATTTTAACAGAGATAATTCCTCTACCGCCTCTCCCGGATCTGTGGCAGTTATGTGTTCCTCTGCCTGGCTTGGCTTTACAAGAAAAGGAATTCCTGCCTGCGACAGCAGTTCCCGCCGTCTTGGTGATGCGCTTGCAAGTATAATTTCTTTCATTGTCTGCTCCTTTTTTGCAGTATGAAATCTCTTCTGGTGTACTGCATAATAAAAGTATATCTTGACTTTTTGTGAAGCGCAACCTCTTTTTTGAACCCAGAAACGGTTCGAAGCCATATTACCGCAGCCCCTTATGCCGCTACAATCATTTTTTTCACCGGTCTGCCTCCTGAATATAGCTGTGCATAGACCTGTTCACATTTTTTGAATTTACGGAAGGTTTCTTTTGCCTCGCACTCATTGCAATATACTTTCCAGCAGCCGCAACACTTGCAGTTTCTTCCCTTGTTTTCCATAAATCCTTTTACGTCCTCCCTGGGATATCCCAGAAACAATCCGATTTCGTGGGGAAATTTTTCTCCGCTTAAAAGTCTTTCTTTCAGACAGACCAGAGCTTGCAGATACTGTTCATACACATATCCCTCTGCTTCCAGTATTTCCCGTGTTTCCCGACAGCTTAAATCCTGTATAAGACGGCTCTTTCTGTACACATAAAGAAGCGCCCTTTTTTCATGAAAACGCATAACCATAAGATCCAGTCCCTTTTCCCGGAAAACCTGCTGCCACTTCTGCAAGGTTTCCTTTAATTCCTCCATGCTTTCCCAGGGATACCAGAAAAGGTTTGCGGTCTTCAGCCCCGCAAGGGTAGGCGCACTGTGTCGAATCAAAAATTCGTCAAGCATGAATCACACCTCCCTTAATATCCTCCAAAACAGACTGCAGCGCAGCCGTACTTGCCCTGTGTATTCTCACAATGGGAATTTTATTTCGTTTGGCCTCCTGGGAGGCATTCATCACCATTTTGTGAGAAACCGTATTGGTAAACATTAAAAGCAAATCCGGACACCCCATTTTTTTCTTAATAGAACCATGTTCCTTTACAAACACCTTTGCCTTACACCCATAATTCTCACAGAGATTTTCATATCTGGTTACCATTCGTTCATTTCCTCCGATAATTACAATACTCATTTCTTCTCTTCCTCCTGTTACTATTCTTCCATATTTTTTCGCCTTCATACCACTATTTAATTAGTCAAAACTAACCTATTATCAAAACGAAAGCAATGAAAAACAGAATTACAGAATTTCTTTGCCTAAATTAGTTAAGACTAACTTTTTTTATATTTCTATCATACGGATTTCTTCTATTCTGTCAATAGTTTTTTGGGAATTTTAGATAAAATTAATGAAAAAACCTCTTTCTTCTCCTTATAAAAAGGATTATAATGGAGAACATATAGAGTATGGAAGTAAAACTCAGAAAGGATAAGAGTATGGGAAATTTCGGAAAAAAACTTTTAGGTATGGGCGCTTTAGGCGCAGCAGCCGGAGCTGCAGCTTATTATTTTATGAAAAAGAAAAATGAGAACCCGGATTTACAGGAAGAGTTTGCTGATTTTCAGGACAACTTAAAAGAAACAGCTGCTTCTGCTGCAGGTGTGGCTTCCACCTTCAAAAAAGTCATGGAAAAATCTGTGGATGAGGCAGTAAGCAAGGTCAAAGAACACACAGATGATTTTCTTGATGATGATATTTTTGAAGAAGAGGATTTTACTGACGCAGTAAAAGATGCGGTTGAAGATACCGTGAAAGATACCGCAAAAAAAGCGGAGGATATCAAAAAAGAGGTTAAAGAAACAGCAGAAAATTTCACACAGGAGATAAAGGACGCTGTGCAGAAAGCAAAAGAAGAACCGGAAGTATAATCCGGTATACCAAAGAGGGAGGATATAAAATAATGAACAACCAGTTATTTGAACAGGCAAAAAACGATGATATTCTGTCAAAGGAGCTGATTTCTTTTCTTCTGGAAACCATGGAATACAATCGCCTGAGCTTTATCAACGATGCTGTAGAGATTTTGAAAATTCTGAAAATCCGAATTGAGCGCGGAGATAAAATTACAGATGCGGTTTCTCACCAGATTTACAATCTGCCGGACTTTAAAAGCTTTGTCCGTGAGCATTTCTCTTCTTATGTTTACAATGAAGTCTTTTCCTCAAAAGGAGAAAAAAGCTATTTCTGTCTGGAACCTTGCGAGGGTGGTTATGAGCTGGTTCTCTCTGATAAGGATAGCAAGGTGTACAAGTGGATTTCCAGCCTGAATGAGAAATTTTCTCTGGTGTATATGATAGCCACAAAAGTTGTGTACATAAAAAATGTAAAAGCGAAAACTTATGCTCCGTTTTTATCCTCCAACGGGAAATACTGCCGCTATGATGAAAGCGTAGGGAAAATTCTGGAAATCTGATATAAAGAAAAAAGGGGATCCCATGGAATTTCAGTCACAGGATACCCTTTTTCTATTTATTTTCTTCTATTTTCTTTAAAATATATCTTTTATACTTCAAAAATTCCTGTGTCAGATTAAAATCCTCTGACCTTGGCTTTGGTTCTTTGATAACAAGCTCTTCTGTGATTCTTCCCGGATTTCCTGTGAGGAGATAAATCCGGTCTGCCAACAAAATGGCTTCGTCTATATCATGAGTGATAAAAATTGTGGACAGATGAATCTGCTCCATAACCTGAAGATACCATTTGTGCATAGCGCTCTTGGTCAGGGTATCCAAAGCAGAAAAAGGCTCATCTAAAAGTGCGATTTTCCTGGAAAACATATAGGTTCTGAGAAGGGCTGCTCTCTGTCGCATACCTCCGGACAGTTGAACCGGATATTTTTTCTGAGTACCCTCCAGCCCAAATTCCTGAAAATAAGGCTGTACCAGCTTTCTCGCTTGTTTTTTCTTCTCTCCCCTGATAATCAGGGGCAAAGCCACATTATCCTCAATGGTGCGATAGGGCAGAAGCAAATCCTTTTGAAGCATATAGCTGACCTGCCCCGGCCTACCTGTAATGTCCTCACCGTCTAAAAGCACCTGCCCGCTGTCTGGCTTTAAGATACCGGAAATCACATTAAACAGTGTCGTTTTGCCTCCTCCGCTGACTCCCAGAAGTGCAACCAGTTCCTTATCCCCCAGATGAAGGGACACGTTTTCTAAAACCCTTTTGTCTTCAAAGGTTTTTGTCACATGGGAAACCTCTAGCTGTGCCATATCTGATGCCGCCTTTCTCTTTCTTATTCCGGAAGATAGTCATTGGAAAATCCTGCATTCTCCGGTATTTTTGCTTCAGAAAGACCGTTTTCATTCAGCCAGTCATAAAAGGCATTCCAGCGCTCCGGATCCATATATCCCCAACGCTCCTCCTCTGCCTTATACTGGTCTGCCAGGTATTTCTGGCTTGCCTTCACCAGTTCGCTGTCCAGCTCCGGTGATGCCTTGCAGAGAAGCTCTGCTGCCTGTTCCGGTTCTTCAATAGCAAATTCATATCCTTTTTTTACTGCTCTTAAAAACGCTTTTGCCGCATCGGGATTTTCCTTTAAAAAGTCATTATTAGCAATAATAACAGGCGTATAATAGTCAAACACTGGATTGAGATCCTTAAAGGCAAAATAATCGGTATCCAGCTTTGCCACCTCTGTTGCCACGCCTCCCCAGGCATAGAACACCCAGATTGCGTCCACAGATTTTGTCTTTAATGCGGAAACCTCATCAGTCACTGTGCTTGGAATCAGCTCTACCTTACTGAAATCACCGCCATCTCCTTCTACAACATTCTTCATCATGGCCTTTTCGATAGGCGCGTCCCAGGTGGCATATTTCTTTCCTTCCAGTCCCTTTGGGGAATCCATACCCTCTCCCTTTCTGGAAATAATACCTGAGGTATTGTGCTGCACTACGGCTGCTATGGCAGTATTGGGAAGAGCATTCTCTCCGGTCACCCCCGGCGCCATGGTATCCTGAAAAGAGATGCCAAGCTGAGCTTTCCCGGAGGCAACCAACGCATCTGCCCCATCCTCCGGCGGCTGTACAATCTCCACATCCAGTCCCTCTTCTTTAAAATACCCCTTTTCCTCTGCCACATACAGTCCCGTATGATTGGTATTGGGCGTCCAGTCCAATACAAAGGTCAGTTTTTCTTCTTTGCTCTCTTTATTATCCTCTGTTCCTGCTGCTTGACTGCTGCTTTTACAACCGGTCAGGACTGCAAGCATGGTCACACACAGAGCTGCTGCTAACCATTTTTTCTTCATCTGTTTTTCTCCTCTTTCTTATTTGACATGCTCCCAGGGCATGGATTTTCTCTGAAGAAACTCCACCAGCTTCATAAGCAGAAGACTGATAATGGAAATCAGAAAAATCACGGCAAACATTTTATCATAGGCAAATGCCTTTTTTACTCTGGTCATATAAACGCCAAGTCCGCTGAAGCCACCCAGCCATTCTGAAATCACAGCGCCTACCACAGAGTAGGACACGGAGATTCTGAGGCTTGCAAAAAAATGACTTCTTGCACCCGGAAGCTTAATATAGCGGAATATCTGAAATTCCCCGGCGCCCATGGAACGCATGAGATTTATCATATCCTTATCTGCAGACCGAAAGCCGTCCAAAAGCCCCACAGTAATCGGAAAAAAGGTTACCACTACAATGAGAATTACCTTTGGAAGCATTTCATATCCAAACCACAGTACCAAAAGAGGTGCAATGGCGACTGTGGGGATGGTCTGTGTCAGAACAATCAGGGGATAAAAGGCCTTGTATACCTTATCGAACCGTTCCATAATTACGGCCATAAGAAAGCCCACCGAAATTCCACAGAAAAGTCCCAGTGCAGCCTCTAAAAGAGTTACTCTGGCATGTTCCATTAAAAGTCTGAAATCTCCTGCAAAGGCTTTCACCACATCAATCGGCGACGGCAGCATAAAATCAGGAATCAGCCCTGCCATGGAAACTGCCTGCCATAAGATAAGAAGCACTGTCACTGCGGACACTGTCCAAAATTTACTGGTGGTGTTTCGTAACTTTTCTTTCAATACTCAGCACATCTCCTTCCGGCTTATAGCTGACCTTGATGTAAGCAGCTACAGACGGAGCTCCTGCTTTCACTGCAATATGCTGACATTCCTTTACAATGTCCATAAGCTCATCATAGTCCCCTTCAATCGTGGTTTCAAAAGGTCCTACATAATAATTGTTTCCTGTGCTTTTGATGTAGGCAATCACCTCATCAACAATACGGATTAATTCCTCGTCGTCCTTTGCCTCCGGCAATGTCTGAATTGCTACACTTGCGTTCATCTTGTTTTCCTCCTTTGTTTTAGGGTATAAAGAAGAATCTCGCCTGTGAGATTCTCCTATGAAACAAAAAATCCCTTCAGGGATTACCTGATGGGATTTACGTCTGTATCTGAATCTGCAAATTTTACAAACTGCTTCCTACGCCGGCATTATCCGAATCAGGTATGAGGGTCTAAAACGAATCTGGTTTTATTCTCAGCCGGACTTTCTCCAGCTCCCCTTGCAATGTTCAGTTTACTGTATTTACGGTTTTCTGTCAACCTCTTTCCTTCTGTCTTCTGTTTCTTCGCAGGACCAGATTTTCTTAAGCTTCTGCATGGCTTCTGTAATCTCCTCTTCTGTCAGACAGGCATAACCCAGAAGCACTTTTGCACCCGGATTTCTTGTTTCTTCTCTTAAATCTATGGCATATTCGGAATATCCGTAAACCTGAATCTCTGCTTTTTGCGCCCGCAGCACAGCCTCTTTTTCAGTGAGTCCGTTCACAAATTCCACAGTAAGATGCAGACCTGCATGTTCACCCGTAAAGGTACAGATATCCCCCATCTCCCGCAGTGCCCGTACCATGCAGTCATGCTTTCCCTTGTACACAGCCCGCATACGGTTTAAATGCCGCTCATAATATCCTTCTTTCAAAAACAGCTCCAGAATTTTCTGGTCTGTCCTTGACACAGTAACAGCAAAAGGACTCTTTCTGTCAGCATAGATCTTTGCCAGAGAATCCGGCAATACCATATAACTGACACGGATTGCAGGTGCAAGAGATTTTGAAAAAGTTCCCATATAAATTACCCTTCCGTTTGCATCAAAGCCCTGGAGGGCAGGTATGGGCTGCCCACGGTAACGAAATTCACTGTCATAATCATCTTCAATAATATACCGCCCTTCTGTTTCCCTGGCCCATTCAAGAAGTGCCATGCGGCGTTTCAAGGGCATTACTGTGCCTGCCGGAAACTGATGGGAGGGCATCACATAAGCGATTTCGGCCCCGGATTTTTTCAGTGAGGCAATGCTCATGCCGCTACTATCCTGAGAAACAGCCTTTACCTCATATCCAATATGAAGAAAATCATAGTAAGCATTCAGATAGGTATGGCTTTCCATTGCCACCACCTTCTCTTTTCCCAGAATTGTACCAAGCAGCATAAGAAGGTAATCATTTCCCGCTCCAATGAGAATCTGCTCCGGGCGGCAATGCATACCCCTTGCCTGATACAGATATTCTGCAATTGCACAGCGAAAACCATATTCTCCCCAGGGGTTTCCTGGCTGAAACAGCGCGTCTTCCTTTTCAGAAAGCACCTGTCGGGTAAGCTTTTTCCAGATATTATGGGGAAAGCTCCCAACAGAAATGCCGTTTAGGGCAAAATCCCAGCGACAGGTCTTTACTCCTGTGTCCCTGCACAGCTTTTCTTCTTTTCCACATGCAGGCGCTGTATTCTCTTTCCCGGAAACGTAAAGGCTTTCTATCTCACAGATATAATAACCCTTACAGGGAACAGACTCCATATACCCCTCTGAAACCAACTGCCCGTATGCCAGATCCACGGTACTGCGGCTGACAGATAAACACCTTGCCAGAGCTCTGGAGGAAGGCAGCCGTTCCCCTGGCTTTAAATCCTTTTGCTGTACAGCATTTTTAATATACGCGCAAATCTGCTGATAAATGGGAAGTTTGCTCTTTAAATCCAGCGGAATCAACAGTTCGTTCATCTTTATTTTAATTTAAAGGAGCTCTTTAAGGATACAATGCGGTTAAATACCGGCGTACCTGGCTTGCTGTCATGGCAGTCTGCACAGAAAAAGCCGTTTCTCACAAACTGGAAGCGGTCATAAGCCTCTGCCTTTCCAAGCTCCGGCTCTACCAGACATCCTTTTACAACCGTCAGAGAATTGGGATTTAAGTTCAGACTTCCGTCCTCTTTGTTGTATACGCCCTTTTCTTCGTCCACAATATTTTCATACAGACGGCATTCTGCCTCTACTGCTGTTTCTGCACAAATCCAGTGAATGGTTCCCTTTACCTTTCTTCCGTCCGGAGAATTTCCCCCCTTGGAAGCCGGGTCATAGGTACAGTGAATCACAGTGACATTGCCGTTCTCGTCCTTTTCGCAGCCTGTACAGGTTACAAAATAAGCGTTCATAAGACGCACTTCATTTTCCGGATAAAGACGTTTGTATTTCTTTACCGGAACCTCCATAAAGTCTTCTCTCTCAATATACAGCTCTCTTCCAAACGGCACCTGTCTGGTTCCAAGCTCCGGATTTTCCATATTGTTGGGCACTTCCAGATACTCGATTTCCCCTTCCGGATAATTGTCAATCACCAGCTTCACCGGGTCTAAAACAGCCATCATACGAGGCGCTTTCATCTTTAAATCCTCTCGGATACAATATTCCAGCATTGCATAATCCACAGAGCTGTTTGCCTTTGATACGCCGCAAAGCTCTACGAATTTCTGAATGGATTCCGGTGTGAATCCACGTCTTCTAAGAGCCGCAATGGATACCAGGCGAGGATCGTCCCAGCCATCCACAATACCGTCCTCTACCAGCTTTTTAATGTAACGCTTTCCTGTTACCACATTGGTCAGATACAATTTTGCAAATTCAATCTGCTTTGGTGGGTGAGGATATTCCAGTTCTGTTACCACCCAGTCATAAAGCGGTCTGTGATCTTCAAATTCCAGAGTACAGATAGAATGTGTTACTCCCTCAATGGCATCTTCAATGGGGTGTGCAAAGTCATACATAGGGTAAATGCACCATTTATCCCCTGTGTTGTGATGTGTCATGTGTGCCACGCGGTAAATAACCGGGTCACGCATGTTGATGTTCGGAGAAGCCATGTCGATTTTGGCACGAAGCACTCTGCTGCCGTCCTCAAATTCACCATTTCTCATTTTCTCGAATAATTCCAGGTTTTCTTCCACGCTTCTGTTGCGGTAAGGGCTTTCCTTTCCAGGCTCGGTAAGCGTTCCTCTGTATTCTCTGATCTCCTCTGCTGTCAAATCACAGACAAAGGCTTTGCCCTTTTTAATCAGCTTTACGGCAGCCTCATACATCTGCTCAAAATAATCAGATGCAAAGTACAGACGGTCTTCCCAGTCTGCACCCAGCCACTTGATGTCTTCCTTAATGGATTCTACAAATTCTACCTTTTCCTTTGTAGGATTGGTATCATCAAAACGCATATTAAATTTGCCGTTATATTTCTGTGCAAGTCCGTAATTTAATAAAATAGACTTGGCATGTCCGATGTGCAGGTAGCCGTTTGGCTCCGGCGGAAAACGGGTGCAGATTTCCTCGTATTTTCCTTCTGCCAGGTCTTTTTCAATAATCTGTTCAATAAAGTTTTTAGAAACGGTTTCTTTTGCTGTTTCTTTTTCCACTTTTTCTTCCTCCATCTATTGTAGTTTCTTCTGTATAGTCTAAGGACTATACTACCATAATTTTTTATTTTTTCAAAGGCTTTGCTTTTATTTTTTTCAATTCAGTCCAAAATCATAAAGTTTGCCGTTGCTGTGGCAATCAATTTCCCCGTCTTTTCAGATTTACACTCTGCCGATACATTGCAGATGCTTCGTCCTGCGCGGTCTGCCTTTGCAGTTACCAAAAGGACGTCCTGCGCCATGGCAGGGGACAGATAATTCAGACTCAGATTAATGGTGGGAATCCTCTGACTTTTGCTCACACTTCGCACCAGAACCCCACAGGTAGTGTCAACGGCTGTGGCAATCAGTCCTCCGTGCATGGTTGCCATGTGATTTAGTTCCCACCTCTGTACCGGGAAGCGCAATGTCACGCTCCTTTTTTCATAACTGCAAGCATAAAATTCTATCTGCATTTTGCTGTATAAATGATCCGGGTCTTTGGGATAAAGCCGATCCATGCTCTCCCTTATCTCCTGCTCCATTTCCCGGTTTCTTTCGTTTTCCATGTCCTTGTTCCTCCTTTATAAACGTGTTTTAATACCGTACTTCCAGCAGAGTCAGCCCTCTTGCCGGGGCTGTAAAGCCTGCGTTTTTTCTGTCACAGCTTTCCAGAAGCGCTGTCATGGTTTCCGATTTTCTTACTCCTCTTCCCACTTCAATCAGCGTTCCTGTAAGAATTCTTACCATATTATAAAGGAAGCCGTCCCCAGTGTAGGTTATGCAAATTTCCTGCTCTGTTTCCTGTATCTCAATACAATGCAGCGTCCTTATGGAAGACTTTTTCATCTTTTTATTTGAACAAAAACTTTTAAAATCATGGGTTCCTTCTAAGAATCCCGCAGCTTCTCTCATAGCGTCAATATCCAGGTTTTCATGAAGGGGGCACTGGTACTTCCGTTCAAATACATTTTTATGAAAGCCCGCTGCTATTCGATACTGGTACACCTTTTCTCTGGCATTTAACCGGCTGTGAAAACGCTCTGCTGCCTGACGCACCTGAAGAATTTCAATATCCTCCGGAAGATAATGATTCAGATACGCACAGATTTCTTCACAGCTTTTGTCTGTATCCATATGAGCGTTTGCCACCTGTCCCCTTGCATGGACGCCTGCATCTGTCCGCCCTGCACCCTGTATGGTTACCGGCGTTTCACACATGCGGGACAGTACGTCTTCTATTTTTCCCTGTATGGTATTGTCCGTGTCTTTCTGCTTCTGCCAGCCGCCGTAGCGGGTGCCGTCATACTGTATATCCAAACGATAATTCAATGTGTTTTCGCTCCTTCCTAAATAGTGATTATAATAGCACAGGGGGCTTTTGGCGTCAACCAAAAGCCCCTCTGTGCTTCCTTTATTCTAATCTGAATTTTTTAATCTTATTTCAGCAGATACACGTCTGCATAGTTCACACCCAGAGCGTTGGCTTTCTCATGGTCATTGACATAAATATCAATGCGGTTATCTTTAATGGCACCGCCGCAGTCTTCTGCCGTGAAAATATGACCATTGATAATCACCTGCGTTCCATAAGGAATCACGTTTGGGTCTACAGCAATGGTCTGTCCCTCAATAACCGGTGTGCCTGTTGCCGTAATTCCTGTTTCCACATCGCAGCAAAGCTCACATGCACAGTAATAGGTCAGCTTAAAGTTTCCTAACAAATCACCATACATTTCTTCCGTTGCATTGACTTCTGCAATATCTCCGCTACCGTATACGGTCTGTGTATCGTCCAGAATCTTAGTTGCCCATACTGCGCAGCCACTGTTTACATCATCAGATACAATTCCGTAATTGGTTCCCTTTGCCTCAATGGTTTTGCCATCTCCGGCATACATAACCACATGGAAAATATATCCGTCCTTTGCATAGAAAATCAAATCTCCGGGCTGTGCATCTTCTACCGGAATCTTGGTTCCGTACTGTGCCTGGTCTTCTGCCACTCTCGGCAAATCATAGCCATATTGCTTATAAATGCTCTGCACAAAACCGGAACAGTCCGCTCCGTCTGTCAGGCTGGTACCGCCCCATACATATGGATTTCCAATAAACTGAGAGGCAAATTCCACAATGGACTTTCTCACTTCCCCACCCGGAATACCGGATTTAACGGAAGTCAGGGTGTAATAACGGGCCTGATTTTCTTCTGGATCCACCTGAATCTCTGCTGTGGTATAAGCATCCTCGCCGTTCTTTTCTACCTCTGCTTTTACTGCTTCTTCCACATTGAGATATTCACGGCTTACAAATCCACGGACATCACCGGATTCTATGTACACCCAATTCTGGCCTTTTTCTGCAATAACATAAACCAGACTTCCCCTTTTCAGCGTTCCTACAATACGACTGTCTGTTCCCTTTCCTTCTCTCACATTGAGCAGACTTGCTGTTGACAATGCATAATCTTTTTCCACAACCGTCTGATTTACTGTGGCTCTCAAATGCAGAAAAGCTTTATTCTCCAGATAAGGCACCAGCTCCTGTGCCACAGGTGCAGTTCCTTCGATTCCTGTATAGGTTTTCTTTTCCTTTTTCGCTTTTTCTTTTGCCTGCTTCTGATATTTTTCCAGAATCTTCTGTGCTTCTTCTCCAGTAAAGACAGCATCTGCTTTTACAAAGCCTCTGACTTTGCCGGACTCTACATAAATCCAGCCGTCCTCTTCCTCTTTCAGTATGTAGCATACGCCTTCCTTTGCCAGAGTCCCCACACTGCGGGCTTCTGTATTCATTTCCTCTTTGATTTCCAGATTATCCTTGGCAAATGCGTATTTTCTTGCCACTGTCCAGAAACGGAAATCCTCTACCAGCTTTGGAACCTCGTAAATCTGCTGATTTGCAACCAGCTCTTCGTTGGTAGAAGGCGCTGAAATATCATCAGCCGCAATCTGGGGAGAACCATTTTCCAGAAGAATCACAAAGCCGTTTTCATCTAAGACATAGTGGTGTCCCTCCGGCAACTTGTAGCCTGTTCTCTGCTCATACTGCTCCGGGGTTTCTCCCTTTGGCGCTTCCGGCTGGTCTGCTTCTATCTTCGGTGTGCCATCTTCCAGAAGAATCACAAAGCCGTTTTCATCTAAGACATAGTGATGTCCCTCCGGCAACTTGTAGCCTGTTCTCTGCTCATACTGCTCCGGGGTTTCTCCCTTTGGCGCTTCCGGCTGGTCTGCTTCTATCTTCGGTGTGCCATCTTCCAGAAGAATCACAAAGCCGTTTTCATCTAAGACATAGTGATGCCCCTCCGGTAGCCTGTAGCCTGTTCTCTGCTCATACTGCTCCGGGGTTTCTCCCTTTAGCGCTTCCGGAGTTTCTGGTGTTTCCGGCACTTCCGGCTGCTCCGGGGTTTCCGGCTGCTCCGGGGTTTCCGGCTGCTCCGGGGTTTCCGGCTGTTCTTGAGGGGCTTCAGGAACAACTGGATTTTCCGGCTCCTCTGTATTTTCCTGTGTATCCTCCAGCAACAGAGGTTCTGATTCCATTTCCGTATTGTCTTCTGTCTGCACCTGCACATCAGCTGCATATACATTAGCAGGAACCGCCAGTGTAAATGCCATAGATAATGCAAGTACCCTCTTTAGTTCTTTTAATTTCAATCTTTTTTCCTCCAAAATATCTAAGGATCTCTTATTTCTGTTTGCTCTTTCTCAGTTTAACGCAACCAGAAAACAAAAACAACCCTTCTTCGTGAAAAAATGTTTTTTTACCTGTCATACTGAATCTCTTTCCCTAAGAAAAACAATGCCAGCAAATTTGGAATTGCCATCATACCGTTTAATGCATCAGATAAATCCCAAATCATCTGAGGAGCCAGCATACAGCCGGGAAGGGTGAGCAGAATATAAGCCAGACGGTACAACGCTGCCCCCTTCTTTCTTCCCAGATACTCTGCTGTCTGCTCTCCAAAATAAGCCCAGCCCAGAATGGTTGCAAATGCAAAAAGCGCTACTGCCACTGCCAGAAACTCCCGGCCCCAGGGAAGCACCGTATCAAAAGCCATACCGGTAAGCGTTGTACCGTCTGTGACAGCCTGCCCTGTCTGAAGCTGCATCAGATATTTTTGGGGTTCATATACCCCGCTTACCAGAAGTACCAAGGCTGTCATGGTACATACAACAATGGAATCAATAAAAATCTCCAGAATCCCCCACATACCCTGCACCTGGGGAGATTGTACCCTTGTATTTGCATGTGCCATTACCGAAGAGCCAAGTCCTGCCTCATTAGAAAAAATTCCTCTGGCAATTCCCATACGGATTGCCTGCCCCATACCGTATCCTGCAAATCCTCCCACTACCGGACGCAGACAGAATGCCTCTCTGAATATCAGAGAAAAAGCCGCAGGTATCTGTTGCCGAAAGACAAAAAGTACAGCCAGAGTTCCGCACAAATAAGCGCCTGCCATAACAGGAACCAGTTTCTCTGTAAAAGCTGCGATTCTTTTAATCCCGCCTGTAAGCGCCACTGCCACCAGTATCATACAAATACTGCCGGATGCAAAGGGCTTTATGTGAAACGTATTCCACAGCCCCTGCGCCATGGAATTTCCCTGTACCATATTTCCCATGCCAAAAGAGGCGCCCAGACAGCAAAAAGCAAACACCAGAGCAAGCGGTCTGCATTTTAATCCCCGCTCCATATATACCATGGCGCCGCCCTTCCAGCGTCCCTCCTGATCCCGATAACGGTATTTAATCCCCAGAAAATTTTCTGCATAGCTGGTCATCATTCCCAGAAATGCAGATACCCAAAGCCAGAAGATTGCCCCGGGACCACCGAACATCAGAGCAGTAGCCACCCCGGTAATGTTTCCTGTCCCGAGGGTAGCCGCCAGGGCTGTGCAAAAGGACTGAAACTGTGAAATTGTATGCTCCTCTTTTTCTTCTGATTTTTCCTTTGTCTTTAAAGACCCCAGCGTGGTTTTTAGCCACAGTCGAAGCCTCCGGATTTGAAAAAAACGGGACTGCCAGGTAAAACGAAGCCCGGCCGCCAGAAAAAACACCAGCATACCGGGTCCCCATACAAACCTCTGCAGTCCATGAATCCATTCCTGCATAAAAGACTGTCCCTTTATTCGTTTTTAAAGATTATGCCCTGATAAAAGCAAACATTCCTATTCCTGAAACCTCTTCTGTCCCAAAATCCCTTTTCTTTTCCAGTGGAAAAATACGAAAATGCAAATAGCAGAAGATACCAGAGAGCCTGCAGGCGCTGCAAGTCCCATGGGATACAGAGTATCCGGAAAATAAAGAGCTGCCAGATACGCCCCTGGAACCCGGACACATACTGCAGAAATCAGGTTGTGCAAAAAGGATACTGCCGACCTTCCATAAGCACAAAAATAACCGCTGAAGCAAAAATGTACACCTGCAATGGCACAATCCAGAGCATATGCCTTTAAGTACTGACTTCCCATAACAATAATATTTTTATCCTGAGAAAAAAGTTTTAAAACCGCCTCCGGCGCCAGAATACAGGCGCCAGCAGCCAGGATTCCAAAAGAAACAGAAAGAACCAGTCCATATCCCAGTGTCTTTTCTGCCCGCTCGTGCTTTCCTGCCCCAATATTCTGTGCTGCAATGGCTGAAATAGAAGACAGCATGGCAGATGGCACTAAAAAAAGAAAACTGATAACCTTTTCCACAATCCCCACTCCAGCGGCAGCTACCACGCCTCTCTGATTGGCAATAACTGTAATCAGAAGAAAGGAAATCTGAATAAATCCGTCCTGGCAGGCAACCGGAACTCCGATTTTCAAAATACTGCCAAGAGTCGGTCGATCGGGAACAAAATCCTGCTTTTTCAGCTTTAGCATCATTCCTTTTTTCTTCCTTATAGCAAGAAATGCCAGAACCACACTGGCTGTCTGAGAAAGTACGGTTCCCCATGCCGCACCTGCTGCTCCCATATGAAGGCCTCCAATAAAGGCAAAATCCAACAAAATGTTCAGCACACAGGCAGCCGCCACAAAATACATAGGACTTTTGGAATCTCCCATTCCTCTGAAAATACAGCTTAAAATATTATATGCCGTAATAATCGGAATTCCGAGGAAACAAATGGTCAGATACTCTCTTGTCTGTCCCAGCGCTTCCTTTGGTACTGACACCCATTCCATAATCTGCTGTATTACCAAAAGCAGAATCCCTGTAGAGATAAGAGATACTGCCAGAAACAGCACTACTGTATTTCCAACCAGCTTTCCTGCTTTTCCCTTGTTTTTCTCTCCCACTGCCTGCCCCAGTAAAACTGTTGTTCCCATAGCCAGACCTACGATTACTACTGTAATCATATGCATAACCTGACTTCCTATGGAAACCGCAGAAATGGCTGCCGCTCCATTATACTGTCCTGTTACATATAAATCTGCCATGCCATAAAAAGTCTGCAAAAAACAACTAAGCAGATACGGTATGGAGAAAGCCACCAGTGCTCTTAAAATACTTCCTTTTGTAAAATTTTTTTCCATTTTTCTCCCTCAGGCATCTGTACATCAAAACTCATTTCTGTTTATAAGTTTTCTCTCCATAAACAGCTCACACACAAACGAGCAGAAAAAACGGCACAGCCCACATCTGAGCCATACCGTTTTCCCTTTAAAAAACAAGATGCCGCTTTTTCTGCTATCCTGTGTTTTATTCAAATGCCTTTCCAACAGAACCGAAGAGTTCCATTTTTTCCTTGATTGTTTCGCAGATAGCGTCAAATCCAGGTTTTAATAATTTACGAGGATCATATCCTTTTCCTTCGTTGTCTTTGCCTGCTTCAATGTATTCTCTTGTAGCTGCTGCAAAGGATAACTGGCACTCTGTATTTACGTTGATTTTAGATACACCTAAATCAATGGCTTTTTTAATCATATCAGCCGGAATACCCGTGCCTCCATGAAGAACTAATGGCATTTCACCTGTTAACTTCTGAATATCGTCCAGAACATCGAAACGAAGTCCGCCCCAGTTTTCCGGATATTTTCCGTGAATATTTCCGATACCTGCTGCCAGCATGTCTACACCCAGGTCTGCAATCATTTTACATTCCTTCGGGTCTGCACATTCGCCCATACCTACGACACCGTCTTCTTCTCCGCCGATAGAACCGACTTCAGCTTCCAGGGAAAGTCCAAGACCTTTACATACGCCAGCCAGTTCTTTTGTTTTCTCTACATTTTCTTCGATTGGGTAGTGAGAACCGTCGAACATGATGGAAGAAAATCCTGCTTTGATACATTTGTAGCAACCGTCATATGTACCGTGGTCTAAGTGCAAAGCAACCGGAACTGTAATATTCAGTTCTTCAATCATGGCTTTTACCATGTCTGCTACTGTTTTGAAACCACACATATATTTTCCTGCACCTTCAGAAACACCTAAGATAATAGGGGATTTGCATTCTTCTGCTGTTAAAAGTGCTGCTTTTGTCCACTCCAGGTTGTTGATATTAAACTGACCTACTGCGTAATGTCCTGCTTTTGCTTTTTTCAACATTTCTGCTGCTGATACTAACATAATTCATGACCTCCATTTATTTATTGTGCTGAAACTATTATAACACATTTTCCCTTTCAGGCAAGCATTTCTTAATGCAAATTCGGAGAATCCATGGTATAATGATTGCACGTTGTGCAACCCACGGCTTGAAAAGTAAATGCCTCGCGGCGCCTCCTTTTCTGCGCTCATGGTATAATAATGGCACACTGTACTATTTTCATCAGAACTTTACAGGAGGATTTGAAATAGAATGAATAAAAAAAATTTAATTGTAGGTCAGTCCGGCGGTCCCACCGCAGTAATTAACAGCAGCCTTTACGGCGTTGTTTCCGAAGGGATAAGACAGGAAGCTGTTGACAAAGTATACGGCATGCTCAATGGAATTGAGGGCTTTCTTGCTGACCGTTATCTGAACTTTCAGGATTCCTTAAGCCCGGAAGAGCTGGAAAAGCTGAAAACTACTCCCGGCGCTTATCTGGGCTCCTGCCGCTATAAACTTCCAGAGGATTTAAGTGACCCGGTATATCCCCTGCTCTTTCAGAAATTTAAGGAACTGAATATCGGATACTTTTTCTATATCGGAGGCAATGACTCCATGGATACCGTAAGCAAGCTTTCCCGTTACGCTGCACAGACAGGCAGTGATATCCGGGTTATCGGCGAGCCCAAGACCATTGACAATGACCTGGTACACACAGACCATACCCCCGGATTCGGAAGTGCTGCCCGCTATGTGGCTTCTACGGTACGGGAAATCACCACAGATGCTAATGTGTATGAAACAAAATCCGTAACCATTATCGAAATCATGGGGCGTCATGCAGGCTGGCTTACAGCTGCAGGCGCATTGGCAAGAAAACATAGCAAGGACAATCCCCTTCTCATTTATCTTCCGGAAACAGACTTTGACCAGGAAGCTTTTCTTGCAAAAGTAGAGGCTGCCTTTATCCAGAATCCCAATGTGGTGGTCTGCGTATCTGAGGGTATCCATGATAAGGACGGCACCTTTATCTGTGAATATGACAACAGCGTAGGAACCGATACCTTTGGTCACAAAATGCTGGCAGGCTGCGGTAAATATCTGGAAAATCTGGTGAGAAACCGCTTAAAGGTAAAAGCCCGTTCTGTGGAATTAAATGTAAGCCAGCGCTGCTCCGCTTCCATGATGTCAGCTACTGACCAAAAGGAAGCCATTCGTGCCGGCGAATTTGGAGTAAAAGCTGCATTAAAAGGCGAAACAGGAAAAATGGTTTCTTATGTAAGATCCTCTGATCTTCCTTACCGTATGGCTTTGGGACTGGAAGATGTAAATGAAATCTGTAACAGGGAAAAAACCGTGCCGCTTGCTTGGATTTCCGGGGAAGGTTCTGATGTCACAGAGGAATTTATTGCTTACGCTCTCCCGCTGATTCAGGGCGTGGTAGATATTCCGCTGGGTTCTGATGGTCTTTGGGATTTTGTATCCAGAAAATAGACACTATATTTTATCAGGAAAGGGGTTTTTTTATGTTCCAAGTTTCCAACTTTACAAACAATGACGATATCCGCATTGTGGACCAGACAGGTCCTTTTACTGTTATCGAATACCTGCGCGATTTAAGTGTTATGCCTTCTGATGCAGCAACTGCTTATTTCTGCAATGCTATGAATGTACGTAAAAGACAGGTAATCTGTGATTTAAAAAAAGCACATATCACAGTACAGGCCGGAGCTATGCAGTGGACCGTTGGAAATGTAAATGCAACCACAGGACTGAAAGGGGTTGGCGATTTTTTCGGCAAGGCTGTCCGCGGAAAAGTCACAGGAGAATCTGCAATTAAACCGGAATACAAGGGTGACGGCATTATGGTTTTAGAACCAACCTATAAGCATCTTATCCTTTTAAATCTGGAAGACTGGAATGGTTCTGTTGTACTGGACGACGGTCTGTTTCTTGCCTGTGACTCTTCTATTCGTCACAAAGCGGTCATGCGCGCAAACCTTTCTTCCACAGTTGCCGGAAATGAAGGGCTGTTTAATCTGGGACTGGTTGGGAACGGCGCTGTTTGCCTGGAATCTGCCTGTCCAAAGGAAGAGCTTGTGGAAATCACGCTGCAGGACGATGTTCTGAAGATTGACGGCAATATGGCAATTGCATGGAGTGGAAGTCTGGACTTTACGGTAGAACGCTCCGGAAAATCCCTCATTGGATCCGCAGCTTCAGGAGAAGGTCTTGTAAATGTGTACCGTGGCACAGGAAAGGTTCTGCTTGCACCGGTCGGAAATTAAACAATGACACCAACGAGAAAGGGAGGCTTTCCTCATGCATAAAATTTCCGGTTTTTCCGTGAAAAAGATTCTGAAAAAACATGGACTGCTGTTATTTATTCTTATATATGTTGGTTCCTTAACCATTCCCTATCTTCCGCATAAGAAGGTATCCGCGTCCTTTAAAAAACAGTTTTCTTCCAGAGAATTTTACAGTCCTGCTGTAGGAACAGAGCGAGTGGCCTATATTCCGGACAATACCGATGCTCTTTTATACCGTTTGAATATGATAAACAACGCCAAAAAAGAAATTATTCTTTCCACCTTTGATTTCAATGCAGACAAGGCAGGAAAAGATGTGATGGCAGCGCTTTATCATGCAGCAGACCGTGGTGTAAAAGTTCGGGTGATTGTGGACGGCTTCAGCGGTCTTCTGGATATGAAACTGCAAAGCCGGGAATGGTTTGAAGCCCTGGCGGCTCACGAAAATATACAGGTCAGAGTATATAATTCCATCAATCCTTTAAAGCCCTGGGATATGCAGGCAAGACTGCACGACAAATATGTCATCATTGATGAGCAGATGTATCTTCTGGGAGGCAGAAACACCATGAATCTTTTCCTGGGAGATTATTCCTCTTCCAAAAATATTGACCGGGAGCTTTTTGTATACGAAACCAGGGAAAATCCTGATTCCTCCCTTTCTCAGGTAAAAACATATTTTGAAAATATCTGGACATTATCAGACAGCAAAGATTTTGTGTGCAGAAGGGAAAGTGAAAAGGTACAGGACGCTGCCAAACAGTTGGAAAAACGCTTTGAAAAGCTGCAAACACTGTATCCTGAGGCTTATAAGCCCTGGAATTACGAAGGATGTACCTTTGAAACCAATAAGGTTTCCCTGCTGTGCAATCCCCTGAAGTCCGAAAACAAAGAGCCCTGGGTATGGTATTCTCTGCACCGGCTCATGTCTGAGGCAAAAAACGTAACTATTTACACGCCCTACATTATCTGCGGAAAAGAAATGTATCAGGATTTATTTTCATTAAAGGAGAAAAATATTCCTGTGGAAATTATTACCAATGATGTTGCCAGCGGCGCCAACCCCTGGGGTTGTACCGATTATTTAAACCAAAAAGAAAATATCCGCAAAACCGGAGTAACGGTCTATGAATTTATGGGAAAACACTCCTGCCACACCAAGGCTGTGCTTTTAGATGACCGCATGAGCATTGTAGGCTCTTACAATCTGGATATGCGAAGCACTTATCAGGATACAGAACTAATGCTTGCTGTAGATTCAAAGGAATTAAATGCCATGATACGAAAAGAAGCCGAAACAGATAAAACCTATAGTAAGGTCATGCAGGAAGACGGCACATACCAGTATGGAGAAAATTATAAGGCAAAAGAAATGAGTACCGGAAAGAAGCTATTTTACGGTGTTTTAAGAGTGCTGATTCTTCCCCTTCGGAGATTTTTGTAATTTTAGACTCCCAACACAGTCCATATCGTGTTGGGAGTTATATGATTTTTACTGAAATATTTTTTTCATTATGCCCTGTTCCATATCATCAATACTATAAACATGCTCCAAAAGTTTGTTTCATAATCTTATCCACCTTCGGTTAAACCTGTGCTTATCCTCTATACTTTTTCTCATCATATCGCCTCCCGCCTTAGTAGTTGCATATAATCACTTCTTCACCAACACGTTTTGATGCATCTGCATTGATAAAACGTTTTACACTGACTACATCAATTTTATACCCTTTCTTTCCATATAATTCATGAATAAATTCTGTATTCTGATTTGTCAACATACAAAAACAGCCTCTTGCTGTTAATTCATCAAATAAATCTGCAAGTCGCTTATGGCTTTCAACATCAAAGCCCTCTTTTGTATAAGATTCAAAGGATGTGGGATTCAATGGGGCATAAGGGCTGTCCAGGAAAACAAAATCTCCTGTATCTGCATTTTTACAAGCTTCCTCAAAGTCCCCTTCCATAATTGTTACACTTTTCAAGTATTTTGAAATTGCCTTAATCGAATCTGTATCTACGGATTTTCTTCTGCTATTATTATATGGAACATTAAATAAACCCTTCCCATTCACTCGATATACCCCATTAAAACAATGTTTATTCAAAAACACAAACAATGCCGCCATTTCAAGATCCAATTCTTCTTTCATTATTTTGTCATTGTACTGTTCTCTCAAGGAATAGAACTAAGTTTAATGCATTTCCTTCTCTTATGAATATTTTTGACTTTGAATTGCTTTGAAATTGGAGATTTTTTTCCGAAATAGAAACTGACTGCGGATTGATATCAACACCTACTGCATTCCGATTAAGCAGTTTTGCCTCAACAAGTGTCGTACCACTTCCTAAGAATTGATCCAAAATCCACTCTCCTGGATTTGAGTATCGTAATATTATATTTCTTGGAACATAGGGTGACCAATTACCTCTATATTTGCCTGAGTGTGTTGCCCAACTTCCCCTCTCTGGAAATGACCAGACTGTAATATCTAATCTTAATAGTATTCTCTACAAAAGTCCCCCTTCACTATACATGAATTAGTTTTGTATTTCCTGCATGTTATACTATTCATTTATAGTGAAAAGGGTGTTCCATGTATCTCTATTTCCCCTGCTCTGCAATTCTCTCCGCCAGATCATTCAGATACACCCAGCGGTCCATCTTTTCCTCCAGCTGTTCTTCTGCGTCTTCCTTTTCCTTCATCAGTTCATTCAGTCTTCCTGAATTTGTGGCATTTTTCATAATTTCTTCATCAAGCTTTGCAATTTTTTCTTCCAGTGCAGCAATATCATCGTCAATGGTTTCATATTCCCGCTGTTCTTTAAAGGTAAATTTCAGTTTTGTGCTGCGATTTTGTTTCCAGTCCTTATTTCCCTTTTTCTCTGTATTCTCCGCCTTTTTTTCCGCTCTGTCACTGACTTTTTCCTGTTGATTTCTATTCTTCGCTTCCAGATAATCCGTATAGCCGCCCTCATACTGACAGATTCCTCCCTGTCCGTCAAATTCCAGAATCCGGTCTGCCACATTATCCAGAAAATAACGGTCATGGGACACCGTAATCACAATCCCCTGGAAAGAATTCAGATAGTCTTCTAAGATTGTCATAGTCGGAATATCCAGATTGTTTCCAGCCTCGTCAAGCAGAAGCACATTAATGTTTTCACACAGGACTCCCAAAAGATATAATCTTCTCTTTTCCCCTCCGGAGAGCTTTCCGATTGGCGCATACTGCATATCCGGAGTAAACAAAAAGCGTTCCAGCATCTGGGAGGCGCTGATTTTGCCCTCTCTGGTGGTGATATATTCTCCAATCTCCTTCACATAGTCAATCACTCTCTGCTTTTCGTCCATGTGCTGCTCTTCCTGGGCAAAATATCCCATGCGAATGGTTTCTCCGATTTCAATGTTTCCGCTATCCGGCTGCACCAGTCCGGCAATCATTTTCATAAACGTAGATTTTCCGCAGCCGTTTGGTCCGATAATTCCCACCTTCTGGTTTCTGAGAAAAATGTAATTAAAATCTTCCACTATCTTCAAAGCATCAAAACTTTTGCTCACATGCCGTAACTCAATGGTCTTTTTTCCCATTCTGGTTTCCACAGAATCCAACTCCACAATCTGGTCTTTTACCGGTGCTGTCTGGTTCTTCAGATTTTCCAACCTCTCCAGTCTGGCTCTCTGCTTTGTGCTTCTGGCACGACAGCCTCGCTTTGCCCATTCCAGTTCCATTCTGAGTACAGATTGACGTTTCCGCTCAGAAGCCAGTTCCATCTCTTCTCTCTCTGCCTTCATTTCCAGGAATTTGGAATAATTGGCAACATAACTATACATCTGGCTATGGCTGATTTCCAGAATCCTGTTGGTCACCTTATCCAGAAAATAGCGGTCATGGGTTACCATAAGCACGGTTCCGCGAAATTCCCGTAAATAATCTTCCAGCCATGAAATCATCTCTGCGTCCAAATGGTTTGTAGGCTCGTCCAGCAAAAGCATATCAAAGTCTGATGCCAGCACCTTTGCAAGAGCGACCTTCCTTCTCTGTCCCCCGGAAAGATATTCCAGAGGGATATCATATTCCAGAATCCCCAGCTTATTTAAGTTGCTCTCTACTCTCCACTGCTGCTCACTGTCCTGCATATAAGATAAAATTGTGGCATTTTCAGGGAATACAGGATTCTGAGGCAGATACGCAATTCTTAAATTATTCTGTTTTACAATCTGCCCCTCATCTGGTTGTTCCAGTCCTGCCACCATTCGCAAAAGTGTGGTTTTTCCCGTACCGTTTATTCCGATGATGCCGATTTTATCACCCTCCTGGATTCCAAAAGAAGCCTGGTCAAAAATCACTTTTTCCCCGTATATTTTACTGATATTTTCTATATTTAAAATATTCATAAGAAATCTCCTTTGTATTATTGCTTCACCAGCTAATCATAAAGGATTTTTCTATATGCGTCAACTGCATAGTCTTTCACAGGAAACAGCTATGTGGAATAGTCTCAGCCTGCATTTTCTTTTGCCATAATAAGCAGTATAATGCGATATATTAATTCCTTCATTCGGATAAAGATGTTATTTTGTATTCATGCTTTCAAAATAATCCAAATGTATTTTTTCCTTTTTCTTCTTTTCCCGTTGCCAATCCTTCCATTAAATGCTATGGTATTATGGAAAATACTAATTCTATGGAGGAAAAACCTATGATAACATCTGTCCTTATCCTTTGTATCGGCTTTTTGCTGCTGGTAAAGGGTGCAGATATTTTTGTGGAAGGTGCGTCCTGTATTGCCAAAAGACTACACATTCCCTCTCTCATTATCGGACTTACTATTGTAGCGTTCGGTACCAGCGCCCCGGAACTGGCGGTCAGTGTCACTGCAGCCATAAAGGGCAGCAATGACATTGCCATTGGAAATGTGGTAGGTTCCAATATTTTTAATCTTCTGGTGGTCATTGGCATGAGCGCCATGATCTGCCCCTTATCCGTAAAGCAAAGCATGATAAAAAAGGACTACCCACTTTCGATTCTTGCTGTGCTTTTGCTGGATATCCTGATTTTAGACCGTGTATTTAAAGGCAGCGAAAAAATGACCCTTGGACGCACAGACGGTCTTTTACTGCTTTTGGGCTTTGCTGTTTTTATGTACCTTACCGTACAGGAAGGCTTAAAAAAACGCAGAGAAAGCCTCTGCGCCCAGGAAACAGAGGTTTCCGCCAAGTATACCATGCCTGTGAGTATCCTTCTCTCCCTTGTGGGACTGGCTGGTATTATTGCAGGCGGCGATATGACCGTAAACGGCGCAAAGGACATTGCCAGGGCCTTTGGGCTTAGCGAAGCGCTGATTGGTCTTACCATTGTAGCTGTGGGAACTTCTCTTCCCGAACTGGTTACTTCCATTGTAGCTGCCAGAAAGGGAGAAAGCGATATTGCTCTGGGCAATGTTGTTGGTTCCAATATTTTCAATATTTTTCTCATTCTGGGACTTTCCAGCACCATTCTTCCCATGACTGTAACGGAAACTTATATGTATGATATTGGATTACTGGCAATTTTATCCATTCTGATTTTTATACCCATTGCCAGAAACAGACGGGTGGGACGCTTTATGGGAACACTCATGACCTGCTCCTATGTGGTCTACACCGTTTATTTAATTGTCCGGTAACGCGTCCTGTAGCTTCACCCCGGCTTCATTTAACATGGCAGTCAGCAAACCGTATTCAAAATCCTGCACAGGTCTGCGCTCTTCCAGAAGAATCCCCATAACGCCATATACCTCCTCTGCGCCCTGCACAGGAAGGTATATGGCTCTTGCCTCTGGAAGAGTGTGGGTGCAGGCGCCTGCGCGATGATGATTCACCGCCACCCATTGTACCACAGCCTTTTCCTGAACATTTACCAGTTCTTTCAGTGCTTCCGCTTCCATTCCCTTTCTCGGAAACAGCATCGGTTCCTCTAAAATCCTTTCTTTTCCCATGGGATAAATCAGTATCGACAGTTTCAGCAGTTTTCCTGCCTGTTCCGCCACTTGTTTCCATACCTCTTTCTTAGACTTGCAGCGGCGCAGTTTTTGACTGTTCTCCAGCAAGATTTCTGTGCGGTACTGTTTCTTTGCGCTCTCCAGATTCTGTTCCTTTAACTTCCGCGTAAGCGTTGCCGTAAAAAGCCCCACCAGAAACAGCATGAAAAACGTCGCCAGGTATCCCCTGTCATACGCCTTAAAGCTCAAGTATGGTTCTGTAAAGAAAAAATTAAATGCCAGCACGGAAAACAAAGAAGAATACACGGCATAAATTTTTTTGTCCGCAATATAAGAAGACAACAAAACCCCTAAAATATAGGTCATAATAATATTAGACTCAGAAAGCCCCAGACACCCAAAGCCCAGGGCGATTCCTGTAGTAAGCAGCAAAACACCGGTAATGGCAGCTAAATCCTTTGCCACATGTCCTTCTTCTCTGCACACTCTGCGCTCCTCTAGCGCTTTTCCCCTGTCTGCCTGCCCGGCGTCCGGAATAATATAAATGTCAATATTCGGCGCCCGCTGCATCAGAGTTTCCAACACCTCTGACCTCCCTCTTTTCCAAAAACTTCTGTGATTATTCTTCCCTATTACAACCTTTGACACATTTCCCACAACGGCATATTCTGCAATCTGGGCTGCAATATCCGAGCCGTATACGGTAACAATTTTTGCCCCTAAGGCTCTTGCCAGTTCCAGATGACGACTCAGTACTTTTCTGGTTTCTTCTCCTGCTTTCTTTAACTGGGGCGTTTCCACAGAAAGCACGGTAAACTGCCCGTGAAAAGCATACGCCAGACGGGAAGCCGTGCGAATTACCTTGGCGCTGGAAGGCGCAGAAGACACACAGGCAAGAATATGTTCTCCTGTATGATATTCCCGGTATCCAAGGGCGTTTCTCTCCTCCTCTGCCATACGGTTCACCCGGTCTGCCACCCGCCGCAGGGTAATTTCCCTTAGCGCCACCAACTTTTCCCGCCGGAAGAAATTCGCAAGCGCCCGTTCTGCCTGAAGTGCTTCATAAATTTTCCCCTCTTTCATACGGGCAATCAATTCGTCCGGCTCAATGTCAATCACTTCCACCTGGTCTGCCTGGTCAAACACGCAATCCGGAATCCTCTCCCGCACTTCTATGTGAGTGATATTTCCCACAAGGTCATTCAGACTTTCCAGATGCTGCACATTCAAAGTAGTATATACATGGATTCCTGCCCGCAGCAGTTCCCTGACGTCCTGGTAGCGTTTCTCATTGCGGCAGCCCTTTGCGTTGGTGTGTGCCAGCTCGTCCACTAAAAGGAGCTTCGGTCTGCGCTTTAGGGCTGCGTCTAAATCAAATTCCTGCAGACAAATGCCCTTATAATCTACCAAAAGCGGCGGCAAAGTTTCCAGTCCCTCTGCCATGGCCTGGGTATCCGGTCTGGCGTGAGGCTCTATATAGCCCGCAACCACATCTACACCATGCCGGAGGGCTCCATGGGCTGCCTCCAGCATGGTGTAGGTTTTTCCGGAGCCTGCTGCATATCCCAGAAAGATTTTCAACCTGCCCCTGGTATTCTTTTGTTTCTGTTCTTCTTCATATTTCAACTTTCGCAAAACCTGTTCCGAATCCGGTCTTTCATTCTTCATCTAAAATCCCCATAGCCTCTGCAATGTCCAGATTACATTTTAAAACATTTACTCTCTCTTCTCCAAAAATCCCCAAAACCTTGTGTCCTGTATTTTTCTCCACAATTTTACCAATCTCTTCCCTGGACAAACCGGAATGTTCTGCCACTGCGGCAACCTGGATTTTGGCAGCCTTTGGAGAAATATGAGGGTCTAAGCCTGAGCCTGAAGCTGTGAAAAGGTCAGATGGAATATCCTCTTTTTTAACTCCCGGGTGAGAACTCAGAAATTCCTCCAAATCCTCCTCCATACGTTTCTTTAAATCCGGATTTGAGTTTCCATAGTTAAAGCTTCCTGAGGAAACACCGGCATAATCCCCGTTTTCCTTCTCTTCTTCTGTATAAGTATTATAATTTACCGAAGAAACCCTTGGTTTAAAATAATAATCCTCTGTAAAATCCTGTCCAATCAGAGCTGAACCCACAGCGTCCCCGGCATCAGAAACCAGATTTCCTTCTTTATCCACCAAACTTCCGTTTGCCTTTTCCTTCATGGTGAGCTGGCTGACTCCGGTCAGAGCCAGCGGATAACAAAAAGAACAAAGCAGCATAAGAACCACACTAAATCCCAGCATTTTACCTGCTGATTTTATAAACTTCTTCATCGTCTTCCTCCTACATTCCCATTACTGCCAGCAAGGGTGCTACCAGTAAATCGATCAGTTTAATTCCCACAAACGGTATAGCAATTCCGCCCAGTCCGTAAAGCCCCATATTCCAAAGCAACAGCTTTTCTGCTTTCATGGGTTTATATTTTACTCCCTTCATGGCAATGGGAATCAGTCCCGGAATAATCAGGGCATTAAAAATCAAGGCAGACAAAATCGCGCTTGCCGGTGTTGCCAGTTGCATAATATTCAGAATCTGCATCTGCGGTAAAACCATGGTAAACATAGCGGGAATAATAGCAAAATATTTGGCAATGTCATTGGCAACACTAAAGGTGGTAAGGGATCCCCTGGTAATGAGAAGCTGCTTTCCAATCTCCACAACCTCCAGAATCTTCGTAGGATCAGAATCCAAATCCACCATATTTGCCGCTTCCTTTGCTGCCTGGGTTCCGGAATTCATGGCAAGCCCCACATCTGCCTGAGCCAGCGCCGGGGCGTCATTAGTTCCATCTCCGGTCATGGCGACCAGCTTTCCTTCTGCCTGTTCTTTTTTAATAGCATCGATTTTATCCTCCGGCTTGCATTCTGCAAGAAAGCCGTCCACACCTGCCTCCTTTGCAATGGTAGCCGCTGTCAAAGGGTTATCCCCTGTACACATAATGGTTTTGATTCCCATTTCCCGCAGTCTTGCAAAACGCTCTACCAGTCCCGGCTTTACCGTATCCTTCAGATAAATCACGCCTAAAATCCGGCTGCCCACACAAACGACCAGAGGAGTTCCCCCCAGATTGGAAACCTCTGTTACAATGCCTTCCAAATCTGCCGGAACCTCACCGCCCCGCTCTTTTACAAAGATTTTCATTGCTTCAAAAGCGCCTTTTCTCACCAGGGTACCGTCCTTTAAATTTACACCGCTCATTTTTGTCTGTGCAGTAAATTCCACAAATTCCATCTGATTGCAAATGCTCTCCTCTAAAATACAGCCCATTTGCCGTCCCAGTTCTACCGTGGATTTGCCCTCAGGCGTGGTATCCATAAGAGAACACATCACACTATAATCCACTAAATCTGCTTTTTCTACGCCTTTTACCGGGTAAAATTCTGCTGCCAATCTGTTTCCGTAAGTAATGGTTCCTGTTTTATCCAGTATCATGGTGTCCACATCTCCACAGGCTTCCACTGCTTTCCCGGACATGGCAATTACATTAAATCGTGTAACACGATCCATGCCGGCAATACCAATTGCAGAAAGCAGCCCGCCGATGGTGGTGGGAATCAGACAAACCATAAGAGCAATCGCCCAGGAAATGGGAATATCCACGCCTAAATAATCAGAAAACGGATAAAGAGTTACCACTACACTCAAAAAGATTAAGGTCAATACAATCAACAGGGTATTTAAGGCAATCTCATTGGGTGTCTTCTGTCTTTTGGCACCTTCTACCAGAGAAATCATTTTATCCAGAAAGGATTTTCCCGGATCTGCCACAATTCGGATTTTCAGCCAGTCCGAAACCACAGTGGTTCCTCCTGTTACAGAAGAGAAATCTCCTCCTGCCTCACGGGTAACCGGTGCGGATTCTCCTGTAATGGCAGATTCATCTACAGAAGCGACCCCTTCTATGACTTCTCCGTCATTGGGTATCACCTCTCCTGCTTTTACCAGCACTACATCATCTTTTTTCAGTTCAGACGCAGGAATCATCTTTTCCTGCCCATTTCCAGGAATCAGTCTGGCTTTTGTGTCCTGCTTTGTTTTCTTTAAGGACGCTGCCTGCGCCTTTCCCCTTCCCTCTGCCACGGATTCTGCAAAGTTTGCAAACAGCACGGTGACAAACAGAATTAACGTTACAATTCCGTTGTAAACCTGATATCTGGCGTCCCCACCGAAAAGGGTAGGGAAAAAGGTCAGCGCCAGGGTAATCCAAAAGCCCACTTCCACAACAAACATAACGGGATTTTTTATCATATAGCGCGGATCCAACTTTTGGAATGAACCGAGAATTGATGATTTTAAAATATCTTTTGTAATGAATTTTGTCCTTTCACTCTTAGCCATTTCTTACTCTCCTTTTCCTCCTGCCTGTGTTCCTTACAGCCACAGGGATAAGTGTTCTGCAACAGGCCCCAGCGCCAGTGCCGGGAAGAAAGTCAGTGCAGCAAAAATATATACAATAAATACCAGAATCAACATAAAAGTCACATTGTCTGTCCGCAGGGTACCAATGGATTCATTCACCTTTTTCTTTGCAAGCAGCGAACCTGCAATGGCAAGTTGTGCCACAATGGCAATGTACCGTCCAAAGAACATGGCAAGACCTGCGGTCACATTCCAAAACACAGTATTATCTGCCAATCCCTCAAAGCCGGATCCATTGTTTGCCGCCGAGGACGCATATTCATACAGCACCTGGCTCAGTCCGTGGAAGCCGGGATTGGTAATTCCCTCAAGCCCTGCGGGCACGCTGACTGCCAGGGCAGAAAATCCCAGAATCAACAGTGGGTGTATCAAAATACAAATGGCTACCAGCTTCATTTCCTTTCCTTCAATTTTCTTATTCAAATATTCCGGTGTACGCCCAACCATTAAACCGCAGATAAAGACGGCCAGAATCACATACAGAATCATATTCATAAGACCTACGCCCTTACCTCCGAACACACAGTTTAACATCATGTGCAGAAGAGGAACCATACCTCCCAGAGGAGTCAGGGTATCGTGCATGTTGTTGACCGTACCTGTGGTAAAGGAAGTCGTCACAGTTGTAAAAAGTGCGGACTGGGCAGTTCCGAAACGTACTTCCTTTCCTTCCATGCTTCCTGCGCTCTGGTCAATCCCCATTTCCTCAATCACCGGATTTCCCGCCATTTCTGCGTTGTAGCAGATAAGCAGTCCTACGGTAAATAAAATAGCCATCGCTCCAAAAATCACTGCGCCCTGTCTTCCCATAATCAGGCGATTCTTCGTCTCTGTACCCGGCAAAAGCTGCGTTTTCTCCTTTTTCTTATCATGCATCATATGTCCAAAAGTCACAACACAGGCGCCGGGCAGAATCATCATGGAAATCAGTTCTGCAATATTGGAAACAATGGTGGGATTTTCAAATGGCGTAGTTGAGTTAGCTCCAAAAAAGCCGCCGCCGTTTGTCCCCAAATGCTTAATGGATTCCAGCGCTGCCACCGGTCCCACTGCAATATCCTGCATTTTTCCTTCTATGGTATGTACCGTCAGATTTGCCCCCAGGGTTTCCGGAGTTCCCTGACTGACTAATAAAAGTCCTACCAGAAAAGCAACGGGAATTAAAATTCTGGTGGTAATACGCACCACATCTCTGTAAAAATTCCCCAGCTTCTTTCCTGCCAGCCCCCTGCAGAATGCCATACAGGCCGCGTAGCCTGTTGCCGCAGAGGTAAACATCATGTAAATGATGACGCACATCTGACTGGCATAAGACAAACCGCTTTCCCCTGCATAGTGCTGCAGGTTTGTATTTGTCATAAAACTGATAATGGTATTAAAAGAAAGGGACGGTTCCATGGAACCAATCTCATTGGGATTCAAAACCAAATCATTCTGAATCCTGAGTATGAGATATCCCAGAAAAACCATAACTGCATTTGCCAGCACAAGGGTCAGCGCATATTTTTTCCAGCCCATGTCCCTGCCTTTGATGCCGCAGATTTTATAGATAACAGCGTCTATGGGATCAAAGACCCTGTCTGCAAATGTTTTTTGTCCTGTTGCAATGTGATACATGTATTTTCCCATAGGAATTACAAGAATCACAAAAATCGAAAGTGTTAAAATAATCTGTAACATCTTTTCTCCTCCTGTTTTTTCCTCTCGATTTCTTTTTACAGCTTTTCAGGATAAATCAGGGCATATACCAGATATCCTGCCAGCGCTGCAACGATGATTCCCAAAACAATCATTTCCTGTTTCCTCCTATTTTTCCTTTGGTTTTATCTGTGCTTCACAGAAATCTGCAAATAATTTCACGAGTCCGAAACTTCCTGCCAGAACTCCTATCATAATGAAATCCATCATAAGCATTTCCCTCCTTGCTGTAACATTGTATTCCATTTCGAATTAAAGAAGTGTTAATCTGAAATCCCTTTGCATTAAAACGGTATAAATATAAAAAGGATTTTCCTATGGAATAAAAGAACCGGCTCGGCTGTCTTACCCCATCGACAGCCGAACCGGCTCTTTTTTCTCTGCATAAACAAACAGACAATCTTTTATTCTTTTTCTAAAAACCCTCTGATCGCTTCCGGGTTTCCCTTTAAAGACCCCTGTATCATAGGCGGCTTTCCGCCTCCCTTTCCCTCAAAAGCTTCATTTAAACACTTACCAATGCTGCAGATACTGCCGTCCTTTTTTCCAAGCACATAACGAAAACCCTGCTCTTTGCTTCCCACAAAAACGCCGCAGATGCCATCTGTCTTTTCCATGGCTTCGTTTACAAAATTCCGCATGGCTGCCGGGTCCATTTCCTCTGCAAAAAGAAGGAGATTTGCCACCGGATTTTCCAGAAGTTTCTGTTCCTCTTCTTTAAGCGCAGCCTTTACCAACTGCTCCTGCAGTCTTTTATTCTTTTCTTTCAAAGCTGCAAGTTCCTCTTCCAGCCTTTTGACCGCGCACACCACTTCCTCCTGCTTTGCAGAAAGCCGGTTGGAAATCTGCTTTACGCTGGCTTCCTTTTCCCGATAATCCGAAAGCGCCCGGAATCCGCAGTGCAGAGAAAGACGCATGCCGCCCTTATACCGTATCGCTCCTGTAATCTTAATCATGCCCACGCTTCCCGTTGTTTTTACATGAGGCGCGCAGCAGGCGCAGCTGTCATAACCCGGAATCTGTACAATCCGTACCTGTCCCTCAATTTCCATTTTGCTGCGGTAAAAAATATGGGGCAGCTCTTCCTTTGACGGCTCCAAAATTACAATAGGAATGTTTTCCGCCACAGCCCGATTTGCCTCGTACTCAATTTGCCGCAATTCCTCTTCGGTCAGAGGTCCGTCATAATCCATGGTCACCTCTTCTTTTCCCAGATGAAACCCCACGTTCTGATAACCAAAGCGCCGATGCACAATCCCGGAAATAATATGCTCCCCTGTATGCTCCTGCATTTTCAGGAACCGCTCCTGAAAGTTCAGCTCTCCTTGTACAACTGCTCCCACCTCCAATAGGCCGTCTGTTTCATGTAGCACCACGCCATCCTTTTCCTGTACGTCCAATACCTGTATCCTTTGCTGTCCGGATACCAGAACACCGGTATCTGCTGTCTGTCCTCCGCCCTCAGGAAAAAAGGCAGTTCTCGAAAGAACTACCTCGTATTTGTTTCCTTTTGGGACACAGGATAAAACCTCTGCTTCAAATTCGGACAAATAGCTGTCCTGATAATACAATTTTTCTGTCATTCCTGTTCTCCATATACCCGGATTACGGAAGTAATCTTATGTACTGCCTCCATACCTTCAATAATCAGCATGGCGTCATGGAAGTTTCCTTCCCTGACCTTTGAGGTCACTACAACGATTTCCGCAAAATCCTCTTCTCTGTGTTTCTGAATCATCTGCGCAATGCTTACTCTGTAATTACCCAGTACGCTGGCTATTCCTGCCAGAACTCCCGGCTTATCGTCCACATGAAGTCTTAAGAAAAACCGGCTTTCTGTTTCTTCCTGTTTTTTAATGGGAAGCGCTTTATAGCAGGTGCAGCTGATTCTGCCTGTACACCCAAACAGAATGTTTCTCACAATGTCAAACACATCGCCTACAATGGCGCTGGCTGTGGGAAGTTCTCCTGCTCCTCTTCCATAAAACATGGCATCGTCCACTGCATCTCCGTGAACAAAGACTGCGTTAAAAGAATCGTTTACAGAAGCCAGAGGGTGTCCCTCCGGTACCAACATGGGCTGTACTTTCACCTCAATGCCGTCCCCTGTGTTCTTTGCCACGCCTAAAAGCTTGATTACACAGCCAAGCTCTTTTGCATAGCGAATATCTTTGGAGGAAATATGGGTAATCCCTTCTGTGGCAACGTCTTCAAAAGTCACCCTGGAATTAAAGGCAATAGATGCCATAATGGCAACCTTTCTGCCTGCGTCATACCCCTGGATATCTGCCGTAGGGTCTGCTTCCGCATAGCCCAGTCTGGTGGCAAGCGCCAGAGCGTCTGCAAACTCCATATGCTCCTGGGTCATCTTCGTAAGAATAAAATTCGTGGTGCCGTTGACAATGCCCACCACCTCGGAGATGTGATTTCCTGCCAGACACTGCTTCAACGGACGGATAATGGGAATTCCCCCTGCCACAGAGGCTTCAAACAGAAAGTCACAGTGATGCTCTGCGGCGCAGTCCAGAAGTTCTCCGCCAAAGGAAGCCACCAAATCTTTATTGGCAGTCACCACATGCTTTCCTGCACAAAGCGCCTGTGTGATATATTCCTTTGCCGGGTGAATGCCTCCCATAACCTCAATAACAATCTCAATGGACTCGTCCTCTAAAATCTCCTGCCAGCTGTTTGTCAAAAGTTCCGGTTCCGGAATCTTTGCCGCTGCTTTTTTCAGATTTCTCACTAAAATCTTTTTTACGGCCACAGATGCGCCGATTTTCTGTTCCATCTCTTCTTCCTGGTTTTTCAGAACCTTATATACCCCGGTTCCCACCGTTCCCAGCCCCAAAAGCGCTGCCTTAATTACTTTTTTGCTCATGCTTTTCTTCCTTATTAACCTCTACCCTCTCTATGAACCCTTTTTTCATTTTACTGTTTCGTTTAAATGCCTTGCTCCAACCTCCCAGTTTATTATATACCCAGAAGGAATGAGAAAGCACGGTTTTGGCTTTTCCGATTTTTTCCTTGGTTGTCTTTGTGTAAATCGTTCCACCTGCCTCCAGCTTTGTTCCTTTCATAATATGGGTAATCAAATCTGTTTCACAGGTAATGTCGTCCGGCACCTCTGTATACGCCATGCCTACGCAATCTGCCTTGTGGGCATCGCTGCCCCCGGTTCCCGGAAGCCCGTACCGCTCTGCAATTTCCTTTGCCTTATCGTTGACTTCCTGGGGTTCACAGGCATTAAAGGTTTCCATAAAATCAAATTCCCGCAGAATATCGGGATTCCGTTCATAAGCCTTTGCATTCATAAAGCTCATAAACTTCTCTCCGCAGGGGTGTGCCGGTCCTAAAATGCCTCCATAATTATGCACAATGGGAATCAGCATCTGTACCGGAATTCCCCGAAGCTCCAAAAGCCGCAGCTTGATGTTCTCCGGCATAATCACCAGAATATGTCCGGCGTCCAGGGTATCGTATTCGATTCCCTTTAACACTACAAAGTCCTGATACTTCTGCCCTTTGATGTTTTTTTTCCAATGACGGTATCCGCCGTAGGAATCATGGTCTGTTACCAGCATTCCCCCAAAGCCCTGATTGCGGAGCATACGGATATATTCTTCAATGGGAACCTTTCCGTCTATAGAACCTTCCTTTGTATGGCAATGCATGTCAATCTTCATGACAACATCTCCTTTCCCCAACTTACCTATACAGCCTACAGACCAAATCTTTGCTTCATAGCCCCTATTTTGTCTTTCGATACAACCAGATTAAATCCCTGGGGATTAACCACAGCTCCCTTTGCCACCGGAATCAATACCTTTTCCAGATTTTCAAAGGTAACCAAAAGAGCCTGAAACTTTTTATCCTTATTAAACTTTCTGAATTCCTCTGCATCTGAAAAAACAGGCTGGAAAATATCTCCGTTCTGATTTTTCACATAAGGAACCTGTACCTTTTTTCCTTCCTCGCCTTCTCCCGGCTCCTGCTTCTCCACTGCTACCAGATATTTGCTTTTTACAAGATTGGCAGCAACTTCTTCTTCCAGCTCTGCCAGGTTTTCCTTTTCTTTCATATCCACGCCTCTTCGGAATTCCTGCATAAAATAAATTCCGGAAAGCTGAAGCTGCGGATTTAAAAGCGGTCTTTTTTCTTCAGGAAGAGCAGAAAAATCCGGTTTTTTAATAATTACCTCTAAATCCAGTTCTGTCTTTTTATCCTTTTCATGATAAACCACACTGTTGACTCCCAGGGTATAAAGTGCGGTGTAAAAGCTGAGAAAACTTTTATTTTCTACTTTAATGGCAGCGATGGGATTTTTCTTTTCTGCCAGAGGTTTAGCTGCCTCCTCCAAATCCTCTTTATTTTCAAAAATCCATACCTGGTCGTTAAAGCTCTCCGGGTCGCAGATAACAAACGGCTGTCTTGTTGCTCTGGAAAGAATAGTAAATACTTCTTCCCTGGTCTGTATTTTCTGAATGAGTTCTTTGTTTACATTGTCCATGTCATTTTCTCCTGTTGTCTTCTTTTCTATGTATAGTATACACCTGTTTTCTGTTTTTGTCCTGTATTATTTGTTATGAAAAAACAAAATGCTGAAAAAAGCCACTTCCCCTTCACAATAATAAGGAATTTCGCAATATTCTGCCAGCGCATCAACCTTCACACAAAAGGCTGACAGGCAGGACGCCCGTTTCTTGGGAAACGGACACGCTTTTCCCAGTTCCATGGCACAGGGAGAACAAATCTGGCATGGTCCTGCCATAGCAGGAAGATACTCCTTTAAGTCCTCCTTCATCCCCTCAATCAGGCTCCAGGTCATCTGATTGTGCCGGTGTTTTATCCCCTTTGTTTCTTCATCGTCCAGAATATTTTTTACCGGAGTAATGGTCTGCAGAACAAGCGCCCGTTCAAACTGTTTTGCCTTTCTCTCCAGTTCCTTTGCCTCTCCGCAGGCAGGCGGACAGGAATAATTTTTGTCATAATTTCCGCAGTAATTCATTTCACAGTACATACGGAAACGCTCCTCAAAAGAAATTGCCATGGTATCTATGATTCTGTAATTATCAAATCCCAGTTCCTCGGCTGCCTGCAGTAACTTTTCTTCCAGTTTTTTCATCGCGCTTCTCCTTTATATTTCTTGATATGTGGTCAGATTTCCTTGGCAAAAAATCCGTATTCCGCTTCTCCGTTTTCCCAGTATCCCTTTATCAGATATACATACCCGGCATCACAGGTAATTTCCGGATTCCCCGCCTGGTTTTCTGTCACTGCAACGCTTTCTCCCTCCGGAATATCCGCGGCAGATTTCTCCTGTTTTTCTTTTTCCCACTCCTCTTTTGTCCATCTGAAAACCTCTGTTTTCTCCGGCTCTACAGAAAAAAGCAACTCTGCCTTTGTCTGACCTTCTATGGAAATATCTGCCAGTTCCTCCATCTGCAGCACATGAGCTCCCTCTGCTGCCGTGGTAGTTTCTTCCTGTCCTTCCTCCTGATATGTCCACTGATATGTTCCCGTTTCCGACACCACGGCTGTTACCAGAGCGTCCGGCTGCGCGTAAGAAATATCCAGTGTGGGAACCTTTGTCATATCTGCCTTTGGGAAAAATTCTTCCAGGTAATGGCTGTATTCTTTCTCTTTCTGGCTGTCCTTTTCTTCTACCTGTATTTTGGTAATTCCGTTATACTGAGCAGGATAGGACTGCGCCACAACGCCGTTGCCCCACACAGAAACCACATCTCCGCTTTCCAGGTCTTCTCCTGCTATCATTTCTTCTTTTTCATTATAGACACCGCCCTCGGGAATGGTTCCCATAAACGGGGTTTCGTTGGTCAAATCCACAAACAGAAAATCACCGGTCTGGTTTTCCAGATAGAGCGCTTTCATAGAATATTCCCCTTTTAACTGTTTTTCTTCCGCCTTATCCGGCTTAAAAAACATGTTTTTCACTACAAAAGCGCCGCCTAAAACCGCTGCGGTAATCAACGCCACACCTGCATAGGCGATTACATTATTTTTCTTCATAAACCCTCCTGTATCAGAAATATTTTGACTGTCTTTTGTTTCAGCATACCACAAACCCATAAAAAAAGAAAGGGGGACGGTTAACGCCCTTTTTCCAAGCTGTTTTCGTCCCCATTTCCACTCTTTTCTTCTTTATCCGCTGTATTGTAATCCACAGTCAGAACACTAGCCTTTCCAAAAAAATTTTTATTTCTTCTCACCATTTGTCAACCAGCATCCATACAAAGTTTTAAAGAAAGAATCCTTTTTAAAGATTCCTCAATCCGGGTTTCTGAAATTTCTCCACTTTGCATAGCAAAAAGAACCTCTTCATAAGCCTCATGGAAGTCCACTGGCATCAATAACATATCCGCACCTGCATTTATAGCTAAAACAGCAGCCTCCCCGGAAGTATACTCCTGTGCAATAGCTCCCATATTCAGTGCATCTGTGATAACAATTCCCTGATACCCCAAATCGGTTCTCAATATATCTGTTATCATCTGCTTTGATAAGGATGCAGGAACCGTATCACCGGTAATTCCCGGACAGGAAATGTGAGCCACCATAATTACTTCCGCACCGGAACGAATCCCCTCTATAAAAGGAACTAATTCATTTCCTTTCATCTCCTCCAAAGTGGCGTCTGTACTGGCATATCCTGTATGCGTATCTGCAGTCGTTGCTCCATGTCCCGGATAATGCTTCAATACTCCAATCACTCCCGTATCTTTCATTCCTTTCAGTTCTGCCAGAGCCATATGGGACACCATATGACAGTCGGAACCAAAAGAACGATTTCCAATCACTGTATTTTGTGGATTGCTCAAAACGTCTGCAACTGGAGCATTATCCATATTAAATCCTAAATCAGAAAGAAATGTTCCAAGCTTTGTTCCCAAATTATAAGCTGCCTGAGTATCTCCGGTTCTTCCCAATTCACGCATATTGACAGAAGCATCGAATTGAAAGGCCGGATTTCTTCCAAACCTTGTGACCGTTCCTCCTTCTTCATCCACGGACAAAAACAATGGAAGTCCAATCCGATTTCTGGAATATTGTTGAACATTTGCAGTCATCTGCTTCACCTGCTGCGGTGATTCAAAATTTTGAGCAAAATAAATAATCCCTCCAACTGGACAAGCTTCCAGTGCTGCTTTCGTACTTTCTCCTGCTGCCACAACCTGTCCTACTCCGGTCAGTGCTTCCGGCGTAATCATAAAAAGCTGCGCTACCTTTTCTTCTGCAGACATATTACGAATTTTTGCTTCCACTTCCTGTTCCAGCAATTCCTCTTTTGTTGGTTCTCTTTTTACGGGTTCCTCTTTTTTAGACTTCGGAGTAACTGGTTTTGAATCTTTTTCTGCTTCTATTTTTCTTTCAGATGCTTGCTTTTTCTCTTTCTCTGTATGATACAGGCTCCACGACCGCCAAATTACACAGCCCCCCAGCAGTAATACAAAAAGGACTAAAATTTTTTTCTTATTCATATTCAACAATGTACCCCACTTTTCCACTTAACAAATCCGGATACATTCCAGCCAGATTTGCTGAGGAGTCATTCAAGTACCAGCTTCCGGATACGCAGAATAAATTCATCACATCTTCTTCAATGGTACCTGTAGCCTCAGAACCCACATCTACGAAACTGGGCTCTCCATTGTACCAGTAAAGCTGTGCCCAGGAATCACTTGTATTCAAACCGGATTCTATAAATTGATTTTCCTGATTCACCCAATAATATGTCGTATCTGACGCTGTCCGTTTTCCTCCCAGATAAAAATGAATATCGGTATAGCCACCTGCATTCAGCAAATTCTTAATATGTTCATATTCTTCCTCTGAATTAATTCGCACCAGATATCCTCCAGCGTCCATACTTTTTTGACGTGCCTCTTCCCAGGTACAGTCTTCTATCACAAAGCCATATTCATGAATTCCCACATCATCTTTCATGGGCTCTATTTGAATAATCGTTTCCGGATACAATTGAACTTCACCGTTTTCTCTCCAAATTCTACATTCCAACAGCATTTTTCTATTTGTATAATCACCGCCCTCAAAAATATGGGTATCTTCTACTTTTACACCATCTATATTCCTTACTACAACTGCTTTTCCTGTATCTCGGTCTTCCAGATAAATATTCAAAGGAGTTTCAAATGTAAACTTGCTGCTCCCTTCCTCTTCTAACAGGCAGCCTTCTATCTGAACATAAGAAGCATTATATGCATCCAAATCCACTTCTGACATATCAACAACCTCTTCCGTTTTCTCTTCTGTCTGCCCTATTGGCTCTTCTGGCTCAGGATAACTTTCCACATATACATCAGACTGCGGTTCTACAGAATCCGAATCATTTTTCCCACAGGATTTTACAATAAATATAAGGGCCACCAGAAGTAAGAGAAGCACTGCGCCTCCTGCAACTAAAAATGGATTGAAAGAAATGGTAACTTTATTTGAGGAAGAATTTTCTTTTGCAGGTTCTTGAAAGTTTCTGTTAATATCTCCGAAACTGTTTCCATATACATCTTCCTTTTCCTGTTCTTTCTCTGCCTCAATTTGAACGACAGGAATCTGTCCCTCTTCCGGCTTTTCCGCCTCAATTTTCGTTTCGGTTTCTTCTGCCTTACTTTCTTTCCCGTATTCCTCAAACATTCTGGTAGGATCCAAAACTGGTTGAACGGTTTTGTCTGAATTCTCTTTCATCCGATTTTTCTTTTTATGTTTTTTTTCCGGTTGTAAGGAAACAGCCTGTTTTGTCTCCGTATCAATTAATGGAAGGTTACAAGAAGGACATATTTTTATTCCTTCATATTCTTTTCCGCATAATGGACACTTCATGGTTTTATATTCCTCCCTTTTTCTTTCGTTTTTTAAATAAGCCGATGATTTCTTTCCACGACCAGAGCATACAACGTCTCTGCACTGGTGTTAATTCCCTCTTCATCTCCCATAGATACCGCCCGTTCCAGAGAATCTAATTCTTTAAACACTCGCTGCTCTATTTCGTTTGCAGCAGATGAAGATTTTACCGGACTGCATCGAAGGACATCATATACCTTTTCTATTTTTTTCAATAAAACCCTGTCTCCGACTTTCTCTATAATGCTCCTCATTCTTACAGAAGCTGTTTTTACATAACAAAGTTCCTTATTATGACTCTCTATAGCCGTTTCGGTCTGTTCATTTGCAATCATATTGGATATCAAAACAAAGAGATAGACTGCCAAAATAAGCACCTGTACAATCAATGCTCCTTTTATCCCTTTGGGGGCTATAAGAATAAAAAGGATACCGACAACCAGTTCTATTCCAAAATAAGTCGCAGAAATCCACCCTAACACAGCACTAAAAGTTCCCGTTTCTCTCCCTTTTCTTACAAAAAACGGAGTAGCCAGCAAAAACAAATATGCAAAGTGAATAAAAAAGTAAGAAATCCAAACAGATGCCGGATGATTGATTCCGCCAAGGGTATAAAAAATAAGATTAAATACGACCAAAAAAATCAAATATAGAATCGACCACATGGTATTTTTTCTTTTCATATCAAATTTTCCTCTTTTCGCCACAATTGCTGCAGAATTTCATACCTGGTTCCAGTTCAGTTCCACAATTTGCGCAAAATACCTTTTGATTCAAAGGGGCACCACAGTTGCTGCAAAATTTTGCTCCTGAAGCACATTCACTGCCACAATTTACACATTTTATCCCCTGTGATATTCCTGTATTTTTTTGTGTAAATCTTCCGCTTGGTGTCTGGTGAGCCGGTTGCTGCTGCGTCTGATTTTTCATAGGTGCAAACATTTCCTGTGCCATACTGTTAAACACACCTCCGGCCGCCATGCCCATACCCATACCTGCACCAGCTGCTGCCAATCCACCTGCGCCTGGATTATTAGACAGATTTCCCAAAATATCTGCTGCTTTTTGTCGTCCCCAATCATTGCCTAACACATCCATAACAGCCTTATCTCCACGTGCCTGATTTACTTTTTCGAGCGCAGAAATCTGTGAAATATCAATAGCATCATATTTCCCCCTGTCTACATCCAGTCCGGAAAGCACAAAGGCTGTACATTTCAGGCCATATTCATCTAGAATTGCTTCTATGTATGGAGTAATCTGTTCTGAAAGTTCGTCTAAATAAGCATCAAGACCAATTAATTCCTGCTGAAGTCCGTTTAAAAATTTTGCAACTGCAGATTTTATTTTACCTCTCAATATATTTTCAAAGTACAGGTTTATCTCTTCCTGTTCTTTAAAAAATACATTATTTCCTACTTGCTTTTCCAAAAACAAAGCAGGATTTTCTATCTTAAGTTTATAAGCTCCCCGTACCCGTACATCTGTTACAATATTAAAAACTTTGTCGCGTACACTTATTGGGGTATCTGTCCCCCATAAAATTTCTCTGCTCTCTGCATCTCTGACAAAATAAACAACGCAGTGGAAAGTACTGATACCTCCGGAAATAGCATTTCTCAGTCTGCTGATAAAAGGATAATTTTCTGTTGAAAGTTTATATGTTCCTTTCTCGAAAACCTGTTCTACAACTCCTCCCTTGACAAAAATTGCTTTTTCTCCCGGCATAACAACCAATGTAGAATTCGTATTAAAATCTTCCTCCGGCTGTCTCCAAATCAACAGTTCTCCACTTGCAGAATTTTTAATCACATCTGTCCAGTGCTTTTTACCGCCTATATATACTTCTTCGTTTGGATTTCTATTAAAGAATGCCATTTGATTACCTCCTAATTAAGTTCTGTCATTTTTGCATTTTTAAGGATTTCAAAATTCGTACGTGAAGGCAGGATAAAGCTACTAATTTCTCCTGTTTCTTTGTCTATTGCAATCCCTGCATTCCCAAATCTGGGTTGCTCTTTTTTTCCTGCATATACAACCCAAATATTTTTCGATTCATAAATTTTCGTTAATTCCAATTGACCTTTTTCTTGATAATATTTTTGTGCAATTTCTATTGCTTTCTTAAAATCAATCATTTTTTCACTCCTTTACAACAATTTAAAATGCGTGATGACGGCATAAGCTGGTCAGTTCTGCAAAATGATACACTTCCTGGTTTTGCTTCATCAAAATACCAACTTACGTCAGTATCTCCCGTTTGAGGGTCTACAAAGTATGTCTTTCCATTTCTTTGTTCTGCCATAAACGTATGCCCTCCCTCGCCAACATCCCATTGCAAACAGACTTGAGCTCTTGAACCATCTCCCCAACTGCTCATTAAGTCCTGGATATCATGTAATCCATTCCCTGATGCCTTCCTTACATCCGGACTTTCCCATACATCATATGGGTGATACGACAAATAATCGTTGTTATCCACACAAGGGAATGCTGTAACATCATATCCTCGTGAACGCATTTCGTATGTAGGAACACACCTTTGACAATTTACTTTCCATTCATCGCTCAACTCATAATTAGGATTTGCTGCCTCTAAATTATCTTTATAAGATAAATCTGGCGGCACTTCACTCCATTGTCCAAGATTATCAAGTTTATTTAGTGGTGGCAGTTCATAGTCTGGATATGCCTGTCTTTGTAACTCTCTCCATTTTGGGTCTTGCGAATAGGTTTCAAAATCATCGAGTCCATAGCTGTTTGCATTCATATAATCAATCAACTGATTGCGCGCATTTTCTTGCGTAAGTGGCGGCAGCTCATAATCCGGATACGCTTGTTTCTGCAATTTTCTCCATTCAGGGTCTTGTGAATATGTGGCGAAATCATCCAGACCATAATTATGCGAATTCATATAATCACTCAAACTATTAGCTGTTTCATTATTATTAAGTATATCGTTTGTTTTTTCAGTATCATCTACGGAATTATAAACAATGATTTCATCGTTTCCATCAATCGGCATTCCATCTACCACATTATCCTGAATATCATCAACTGACTGTTCCCCGGTATCCTCACTGTCTACATCAATAGCAGCTTCTTCTACCTCACTATCTTGAATGTCATCAACGGGTTGTTTCTCGACATCAATATTATCCATATTTGATGACTCATCCTCCGAAATGTCCTCTGGCATCTCTTCCGGTATGTCATCTTCTATTTCCGTCAACTCTGCTTCCTGAACTTCCTCTTCTTCCGAAATCTCCTCTTCTTCTGGCATCTCCCCCTCTTCTTCTGGCATCTCCTCCTCTTCCGGAATTTCTTCTTCCTCTGGAATTTCCTCTTCCTCTGGAATCTCCTCCTCTTCTGGAACTTCTTCTTCCTCTGGAACTTCCTCTTCCTCTGGAATCTCCTCCTCTTCTGGAACTTCTTCTTCCTCTGGAACTTCCTCTTCCTCTGGAATCTCCTCCTCTTCTGGAACTTCCTCTTCCTCTGGAATTTCCTCTTCCTCTGGAATTTCCTCTTCCTCTGGAATTTCTTCCTCTTCTGGAACTTCCTCTTCCTCTGGAATTTCCTCTTCCTCTGGAATCTCCTCCTCTTCTGGAATTTCCTCTTCTTCCGGAATCTCTTCTTCCTCTGGAATTTCCTCTTCCTCTGGGACTTTCTCTTCCTCTTCCTCTGAAATTTCCTCTTCTTCTGGAATTTCCTCTTCCTCTGGGACTTCCTCTTCCTCTGGAATTTCCTCTTTTTCTGGAATTTCTTCTTCCTCTGGAATTTCTTCTTCCTCTGGAATTTCTTCCTCCTCTGGAATTTCCTCTTCCTCTGGAATCTCCTCCTCTTCTGGAATCTCCTCTTCTTCTGGAATCTCCTCTTCTGGAAATTCTTCTTCCTCTGGAACTTCCTCTTCCTCTGGAATTTCTTCTTCCTCTATTTCCGGCACCTCTTCTTCAAAAGTTTCCTCCGGCACATCATATTCCATATCTTCTGAAAATTCATCTCCCATATACTACTTTCCCTCTTATCATGTATTTTCGAGATTTTTTTGAATCGTTACATCGTGTATTTTTATAGAAGTATGATATTTAATTCTTCGAAACAACTGCACCTTAACACAAGCCACTAATTCATCATCTAAAGCCTCATCATTTAACTCTGCTCTAATTAGACTGCGAAGTTTTGGAATAACTTTTTTAATAATTTCAAAGTCTTTACTATCCTTCTTAAAATACTGATTAAAAATTCGACGTGACACTTCTTTTGCCAACATTCGGCGTCCATACTCACAGGTAACATGACAATATTTTACATAAGAACATTCTGGATATGGCCTCAATTTATCCTGCTTATCCTTCCAATAAGTAGAAAGCTTTTTAATTCCTTCATCTGATAATGTAATCTGAATATTATTCTGCAAACGATAATCCTCTGTTTTAATTTCTTCCGGTTCTTCCAATTTATTAAAAAAGAAAAAGGCTTCGCCCGGCTTTAATTTAGACAATCTCTTTATCTGTACTTCATCCATGCCTGTAGAATCTGCTAAAATTTGTTTATCTGTAGCCTCCACAAGACGAAAAGCCATTTTTATATCTGTAAGTGCTACAACATCTGTTGAAACTTTTCTTGGGGACTGGTCTGCAATAACAATTCCAACACCATAAGAACGAATCTCAGCCAGCATACGTTTCACCAATCCCTGCGCTATAGCACTAGGATTGGCATCTCCCTGTCCTCCATTACTCTGCGCATCTAAAAGAACATGTGCCTCTTCCAGAAGAATTAAATTTTTAAGTCCTCCCTCTCCTACATAATTACTATTCACATATGCCAAAATGGATAATAGCAATAACGAAATGAGCAGTGCTTTCTGGTCACTATTTTCAATGGCTGCCAGTTCAATTACTGTAGGCTTGGTCAGCAAATCCTCAATAGGTATCGAAAAATAATTATCAAATAAATTTACAAGAGAATTTAAACGCACCACTCCTGCTCTTCCAATGTTCTTCGCATCTCCGGTATAACCAATAGCGTCAAAGGTTTCCTGAAAGCACTTAATGAAATCTGTTATATTAAAAATCCGCCCTTTATCATCAATTGTATAGGTATCCAGCCAGCGAAAATCAGAATAGCAGTTATTAATAGCCTCTTCAAATATTTTGTCAAGAGGTGTCGTCATTGACACACCTGCCGCAAATGCTGTCTTCAATGTTGACTTATAAGTTTCCAGTTTTACATTTTTAGGCGGTACAAAAGGATTATACACAAAAGGTGAAATAAAATTTTTTCCAGGTGTAAATACCTGCAAATCTGGAATACTCTGTACCAGGGCACGATATTCATTCTTGGCCGGTTCAATAACCAAAAACGGAATTTTATGTTCTTTCCAAAGGCGATCCAAAAGTCCTACAGAAAAAGTTGTTTTACCAGAACCGGGTGTCCCTACAACCAGCATATGTTTTGCCAGATCCTTTAATGAAATTCCGATTTTGTCCCCTCTTGAAGAAGACTTTAAAGTACCGATTTCTATATCTCCTGCATTAATAATATGGTCTGCATACGTTTTGCTGGTTTTCCCGGATTCATTTACCGGAAGTCCGGCAGAAACCCGGCTGCTTCCAATGGGGAGACGGAAAAATTCCGATGCTTCTTCTGCGGTAATCATATACGGCAATCGGTAATACGCCTCAGAAAAAACTCCGCTGTTCCAGATTTGGCTCTCCCGTTCCCTTGTCATCAACACTTCATTCACAGCCCATGGCAAAGGATAAAAATTTGTATCTTTTTGCACTTCACCTTCCTGCAAATCAATAAACTTCATTTTCACAGGCTGCTTTGGCGTATTCAGCTGTGCATATACTCTGGAGGAAATTTCCGGCGCGCTTGTTTGGTTTCCATATATTAAGATATTATATAAAAAAAGCGGATTATTTCTTTGTGTGGCATAATATCTGTAAACTTCCGCGTTTTTTTCAGCAAGGGCAAAGCTCACATTTCCAATTTCTGCTGTTCCTTTTCCCAACATATCCAAAATCTGCATCATTCGACTGAGTTCTTCCTGTTCCTGTCCTTCCAATCGAGCAGGAATCAGCTGAAAAGATACTGCACAATCAGGATGTGCGGTTAAAATATTTACGAGCCTGCTTAAATCCTGTGCCGTATCTTGTATTCTGTCATAGGTATAGCAAAAGGGAAGCATCTGATTTTGAAGATTTTCTACCCCTTCTTCCTTGACAAGTGCTTTGACAGAAGATGCTTCTATATTTTTAATTTTTTCTGTCATTTCTTCCATAGAACGTTCTTCATACTCATACTTCTGAAGTTCTAATGCAGACTGACAGGCACGCATAATAGCATCTGCTGTTTTCACTGCGTCTTCTGAAGATTTTTCAATGGAACGCACAAGCAAATACATTTTAATTTTTGCTTTATAGGGCTGATTTTTCACTTCTTCTGTAATCCACAGAAACTCCAATGCCGTATCTTTATCTTCCCCTGACATGGCGGACTGTACTTTATAATTTTGATATATCTCTGCCAACAGGTTCCCCATATCTTTTTTATAATCTTTTACAATCTCGGATTCTTCTGCATTGTTGTCTATAATAGAAAGATTCGGTATTGACGTAATTTCTATTACACTTAAAGCAACTGCTTCATTATTTTCAAGATAACCAACTGAAGTTTTACTCATAATTTTCCCCTTCTTTTGTATTCTTACGGATAGTCCTTCCCACCATTTGGCGCATGGCATCTTCCAAGTCTTTGAATCCCTTTCCATACTCCCCGCACAGCTCCGTACTTTTCTATGGCAAGTATCATATATTCTGAACAGCTTGGTTCAAAAACACACCTAAGGCGCACCGCATCTGGCGCTTTATTTTGATACAAATGTACCAGCCAAATAATTATCTTTTTTGAAATTACAGCCAAATAAACTATCACGGCAAAAAAACTAATCCACCCTTTTCTTTGCAATTCCGGGCATAGGCAATAAAGCAAAAAATATACACTTATAAAAATCCCAAGTAACCCTAACACTGCATATAACGGTTTTCGATAATTTATTTCCGGTCTGTTTAAAGGATTTTTCGGCTTTTCAGGAGAAGTGCTGTCTATCACCGGCGCCCCTCCTACATCATATGGAAATTCCATGTTCCCTCCTATAAAACAGGAGAAATGCCGCAGCACTTCTCCCTAAACCTTACCTATTTTACAAATTTTCTCTCTCTGAGCATCGCCTTTGCAGCCTGTAAGCTTTGCTCCAAAGTTTCATTATTACGCATTGAGAAGCTAAACTCTGTATTTGGAACAATAATTTTCAGTGTATCTACAACGTAATTATTTTTCTCTGCTGAAATTCCTTTTTTAACGCAGCCAGTAAGATGTGTATCAATTTTTTCTACTATACGCTGCTGTGTAGTAAAACAGGTAATATCCTGATAAAAGAAATCCTGTGTAGTTTCCCACACATCATCACTGGTCATATCAAATTTATATGTATAAGTATAAATTTGTGTATCACTGAAAAAAATCCAGGAAGCTGCAAACCTGGAAGCAACGGCTTGATTTCCTTCTACTTTCACCCATACATCATTGTCATCAAATGCGTCCTCAAAGGCATATCCGCTTAAAACAATTGGCGGAATTTCTTCAATTTCGCTTTCATCTAATGCAATCTTTGCCAATGCCCGTTCTCTTAAATTCAACCCATACAGCCTATTAGCAACAGCCTGCTGGTATTCCATCATGGTCATTTGCTTTGTTCCATTCATACCTGACAAACACCCTGCAGTACACCCCTCATCTGCTAAAAAGAAATCAACGACTCTTTTCTGTTCCTGCGATTTTCCCCTTTTTAAATTTTCAATCAGCAGCTTCTGTGTGCTTTTCTCCATACTTTTATCTAAACATCCCATCTTTTTTCTCCCTCTGTATTTTTTCTCCTACAGACAGCTCGGTCTATCAATTCCGAGGATCAAATATAACTGTTCTACATCTGTTTCTGACAATCCTATTTCTTGAGCTTTCAAAATTAATTCCTGCCATGTAGGGCTGGTATTCAGAAATTTTTTTGTATAATAATCATATTTAATATACGCCCAGAAATAATAATAAATCCCCAGATTTTCAATCATCAGAGCAGCCTGAATATCTTCTTCTATTTTTTTTATAATCGAACGCTCTTTAATTGTACACGCTTTTTTCCCATTTAAACGGCAAATTGCCGCATAAAAAAACGCCTGAGAATTATCAAAATTATCTTCTATGGCTTTTTCAAAAGCCTGTAATGCCATCTCCCTTTTTCCAAGTTTTAAATAGCACATAGCCACAGACATATTTAAATCCTGATTCTCAGGATTTTTCTCCAGCTGCTCTCTATAGGACTTGGCATATTTTTGAACCTCTGGCATAGGCATATCGTATACACTGTTAAATGTTGTAATAATAACCGGTCTATGACAATATTTGCATTCTTTTTGCCCTGTATCCACGGGCGCCCCACAGCCCGGACATTTGATATCAATAACCTGATAAGCCATTTTTCTCCTCTCCCGTCAATTTATTCATCTTTTTATAATATTGAGATAATATATGAATTTTCTATATTTTCTCACATTATTTTCTATATTTTACCTGTCATTTTTTCAATTTTCAATATGTGGACAATGTTGTGGACAGACTTTTTCTAAAATATAGTTTTTTTCTCTTTCTCATGTTATACTAATATAAACAAAAAAACACAAGGGAGTCTATTATGTCCAAATTTTCACAACTTCTTTCTCAATATATACAGGAAAAAAATGTACGCATCTATTCTCTTGCTGAATACTGTGGAATTGACCGTTCTTTAATGTACAAAATTGTTCATGGGAAACGCACCCCAGGTTCTGCATCTGCGGTGGATAAAATTGCCGATTATTTACATTTGACCCCAGGAGAATGCCGCGAACTAACAGATGCATATTTTATCACAGTCCAGGGAAGTGATAATTTTTACAGGCGGAAACACGTTTTGGCCTTTTTAAATGATTTCAAAAATATTGTCAACAGGGATACTTTAAATTTATCTTTTTCTTTCCAGACCTCCTACACGCAAAATCTTATTCCCCTGGATGGTGAAACCAACGTTAATCAGGCCATATTCAATCTCGTTGCCTGGCAGGCGCAAAAAGAGTCTGGTGAAATTCATATGCTTATCCAGCCCAATTTTCCCTTTCTCACTCAGCTTTTACTGTCTATTGCCAGAAATTGTCATCAACTGACGATTCACCAGTTGATTTATCTGAATAATACGGACTCTGTTAGAGAAAATAGGAAAAGCTATAATCTACATTGTCTGCAAAATATTCTGCCGCTATGTACCTGTAAATATCAATATCATCCCTATTACTATTATGATACTGTTCCTTCTTCACTCGATAGTTTCCGCCTTTTTCCGTATCTTCTTTTAACAGATACTCAGGCTATTATTCTTTCGGAAACACTCCAAACTGGCTTCTTTACTTCTCAGCCGGACCTGATTAGTCTTATAAAAAAGATTTTTAATCGCTACATGGAACAGGCTCGTCCTCTCCTTCAAAAAATTGAAGATGTACATACACAGCTTTCCTGTATTCAGCAATGTGTAACTAAATCTTCTACAGCCTATAGTTTTCAAATGACACCTTGCATGACAAATTTACTCTCTTCAGAATTCCTGAAGAAGTATTTGCTTCCTACACTTCCTTCCCGTGAACTCTTTATCTCACAATTAGAGAATCATATAGGTTATATAAATAGCCTACACGAGGAACAAGAAGAAGTTCTTATTTTTTCAGAAGAAGGAATTATAGAATTTTTAAATACAGGAAAAATAGAAGAGTATCCTTCATACATATATACACCGCCCTCATTAGAAGACAGGATTGACTTGATTCACCGTTTCATCAGAGAGTGTGAAAAAGACAAGCGTCATATGCGAATGTTAAAGCACACAATAGGAAGTGTTAGAAATGGGGCAAATATTTATTTGAATTCATGTAAAGGCTATCTTCTTTTTACCCCAGCTGAATCTGACACACCTGTTTATCTTAACATTCAGGAATCTGGGCTTTTATCTGCCTTCTTGGATTTTTTTGAAAATATGGATCAATCACTGTTCTATACGGAGAAAGAAATTCCTATTCGCTTAAAACAATTAACAGAACGGTATTTATAAGAAACATACACTAATTCTGTGCAAATGAAACTGAAATAAGCAAAAGCCAGGATTTACAACTGCCCAAATCCGTTGTAAATCCTGGCTTCTTTAATTTTTTATTTCACCTTTTGCAACTTCCAAATCCAGAAAAACAAATCTGCCAGCTTATCCCCTCTGCTTTTCTCTATTTTCATACGCTTCCCCTCGCCTTCTGTACCGTATCTGTCCTTCTGTTTTCAGTTTTTATCCGCAAACCTCATCATACAAATTTCGTCCTTTGGAGTCAATTACCACAATCACCGGGAAATTCTCTACTTCCAGCTTCCGAATGGCCTCTGTTCCCAAGTCATCATAGGCAATCACTTCTGCCTTTTTGATACACCTGGAAAGCAAAGCCCCTGCGCCGCCTACGGCTGCAAAGAACACTGCTCCGTTTCTCACAATAGCATCTGTAACCTCCTGTTTTCTTCTGCCTTTTCCAATCATACCGGTCAGACCCAAATCCAGCAGTCTTGGGGCGTATTTATCCATACGGCTGGCAGTAGTCGGACCTGCAGAACCAATGGGACGGCCTTCCCTTGCAGGAGTTGGTCCCATATAGTAAATCACATTTCCGTCCAGTTCAAGGGGCAGCTTTTCTCCTCTATCCAGAGCTTCGGACATTCTTAAATGTGCAGCATCTCTTGCAGTGTAAATAGTTCCTGTAATATAAACATAATCTCCTGCTTCCAGTGTTTTTACCTCTTCCTTATCCAGAGGCGCTTTCATATATCTGTCCATTTTCATTCCTCCCAAAGCATTATATGGTTCTGACAATATGGCGGTTTACATGACAGCAGATATTGACTGCCACCGGAAGTCCCGCAATATGAGTTGCATAAGTATTAATATTCACTGCCAGAGCTGTGGTATCTCCTCCAAGACCGGCCGGTCCCAGACCAATTTCATTGATTTTTGCCAGAAGTTCTTCTTCCAGTTCCCTGACATGAGGAAGTTCAGAGTGCGTGCCGATTTCCCTTGTGAGAGCTTTCTTTGCCAGAATCGCTGCCTTTTCAAAGGTTCCGCCAATTCCCACGCCCACTACCACAGGCGGACAGGCATTTGGCCCTGCTTCTCTTACGGTATTGATAATGGCTTCCTTCACACCTTCTACGCCGTCTGCCGGCTTTAACATATGGATTTTACTCATATTTTCACTTCCAAAGCCTTTTGGTGCTACCAGAATCTCCACTTTATCTCCCGGAACCAGTTCGTAATGAATAATAGCCGGAGTGTTGTCCTTTGTATTCACACGAAGCAGAGGATCTCCTACCACAGATTTTCGCAGATATCCCTCTGCATATCCCTGACGTACCCCTTCATTGACCGCTTCTTCCACGCTGCCGCCTTCAAAATGCACGTCCTGTCCAATTTTCAAAAATACCACTGCCATACCGGTATCCTGACAAATGGGAATCATATCTTCCCCTGCTATTTCCAGATTTTCCAGAAGCTGCCCCAGAATCTGCTTTGCCAGAGGCTTTGTTTCTCTTTCGTGAGCCTCTTTCATAGCCTTATCCATATCCGGCGCCAGATAGTGATTTGCCTGAATACACATTTCCTTAATATTTTCTGTCAAAAGTTCTACGTTTACGCTGCGAACCATACTTGTTCCTCCCATATTTTGTTCTACTTTGGCTGACCGCTTAGTTGTTTGCTCAAATCAATGCGGTTAAAATCCTGAATATCATCAGACTGATGCTGTCCCAAAAGCCCAATCAGCATGTAATATCCATTTCGTGGGTCCTGAGGATATTCTTTTACCAGGGTAAACTCCCCGATTTTCCCCGTACTGGAGATATGCATTCTGGGTCCCAGACATTCCAGCACATACTCTCCAATCTGCACATGATGTTCGTCATAATAAGAAACCGGCAAATCCTGCGCCACTGCTTCTCTTACTTTTCTTTCCAGCTCATACAAATCCACGTCCGGCTTTTCCTCAAATTCCAGCACAAAACCATGGCGCACATCAGACCTGGGACCGTCCTGTGCATAGCCCTCCCCCATAAAATGCACACACAAATCCTCCAACGTATGTGCAGCTTTTCTGTATCCCACAGATTTATGTACAATTTTTGCAATATTTTCAGGAAGGGGACCAAACATATTCGGCCGTGTAATAATAATTTCCTCTCCGATTCCCACCAGCAAATCCGCATTTCTCTTTAAAAAGGGAAAAATCAACTCAAAATGTTCCACAATCACCATTTTCCCGTTTTTGGCAGCCTCCAGAATCGCCTCTGCCAGCACATGCATCTGGGTAAACGCAGACTCAAAGCGGATATCCAGATGATAGGTATGAGGGGAAAACGGGTCTTCCAGGTCTTCATGGAGCAGGGGAAGCGGACGGATATTGACTCCCTCGTCATCATTGGTCAAATCCACTCCCGGAAACATACCTTTAATCAAAAGACTTTTTCCCGCCCCCGCATCTCCGATAATTCCAATGATGTGGTCAAAGGGGCTTAAATACATCTGGCTTAACTGCATACCCAAATCTGCCATACGGCGGTTGCCTCTGGGTGCAAAATAATAGCTGTACAGGTTTCCTTCCTGCATCTGTTTTGAATATGCCATACTTTTTTCCTCTGCCTGAAACAAAAGGTGCCGTATAAAGGGGCTTTTCAATCCTCGCTCAATACGACACCTGTGCTTCGTCAATCTTTATTTCTGAGTTTTTCTTGCTTTTCTGAGAGCAAGGATTCTTTCCATTTCATTGTAAACAATCATAAAGCCTTCGTCAACACCCATACCAGGTTTTGCAAGAATCTGGTCCGGCTTTGTTGCCATTGCACAGTTTACGCAAACCTGTGCAGAACGGTCTGTTTCGTTGCAGGTACCGCCCTGATAAGCGCCAAAGCCTTTTTCCTTACAGTAAAGTACGGCTTCTACGATGTTGTTGATACCGCCAAGATCCGGAGTCTTAATCTGTGCCATATGTCCTGCTTTATTGTCTGCAAAATATTTTACATCTTCCAGAGTATTGCACCATTCGTCTGCTACCAGCTCTACATCAATACCTCTTCTGTCTACTTCTTCTCTCAGTCCCTTTAAGCAGAGCATCTGTTTTTCTCTCTCCTCTGCGTCCATAGGACCTTCAATTCTCAAATGGAATGGTTTTGCGGCTTCTTCCAGTTCTGCCAGATAATCAGCCATAGCCGGATAATTGTCCACACCGAAAATCGCTCCAATGGTACCATATACATCAATATGGAACACTGGCATATAGTTTTCGTCATTGCGCAGTTTCAGTACACGATCTCTTAACCATGCCACATATTCTTTTAAGATTTCTCCATGCTCGCCCAGTTTTAACTTCACATTGTTAATCAGAGCATGAGGCATAACAGCCGCGCCCTTTAAAATCATTTTATCTGCATTGTCATAACGGCTGTCCCCGGACTGGGTAAATACCGGAATCGGCTCTTCGGAAACCGTTGTGCCGTATTCATCAGCTACAACCTCACACATCAGACGTTTGCTGGATTTTGCCACAGCGTCCAGAATCGCCTGGCTTACACCATAGCGGATTGCTGTGTGCAGTCTTTTGCCGTCCACCTGGATATTTTCCAGCATTTCACATAAGCCCTTAAAGCTGTCTGCTTCTTTTCCAACCAGCTCCGGTTTGATAAATTTGTCAATAATAGGAATAAAGTCCTCTGCCAGAAACAGCGGATCGCGTCCGCCTGCCCCGGAATACTGTACAGCCGCACAGTCCCCCCATGCAATCTGTCCATCCTCTAAAATCAGCATAACAGAGATGGCTTCTCCTGCCTGTCTTACAGATTTAAAGCCCGGTGTAACAGTTTCTCCGAAATAAGCCGCTCCGTCAGAAACAGCGCCTTTTTTGATTGCTCTCTGGTCATCAAAGAAAAATCCGGTTCTTGCTTTAGAACAAACTACATCTACTATTTTCATGATACTCTTCTCCTTTTTATCATCATTTCGGTTTTCCAACCAGTCTTCCTTTACTGATTGCGTAAACGTCATCAATAACCATCTGGAAGGACGCTTTTCTCTTTTCCATTTTTGCACGATGCTCGATTTTACCTCTGTTGAAGTCAATAAGCTCCTGAGGAAGAGGAACGTGTGCGGTATTTAAGTAACGCACAGCGCCTTCATGGTCACGGGCAGGAAGCATTTTGCCGAAGTTGTATTTACTTGGTGCAAACGGAATATCAATGACACCGGCTTTCACTGCGCGGATAACGCCAAGCGCCAGGTCACCCATACCAAGTTCAAAGGTCTTGTCCACAATGGCACATGTTTCTCCTTTGATAATAGCTTTTTCCAGTTCCAGAGCAGAGCTCTTTAATTCCTGATCTGCCAGAAGAGAAATGGCCTGTTTTGTACAACGCAGACCCTGTGCATTGGCTTCCATAGTCGGTACGCCAATAGCTTCATGAGGAGTCTTTACAATAACCTTTGTGGCTTTTGCAAGAGCCGCTACAGAACTTCCCCAGGAAATAACGGCAAAGGCTTTCGCTTCGTCCTGTGGGAATCCGCCCATCCACTGATGCAGTACAGAAGTAACGGTTACATCTTCATATCCGTATTTTTCCAGATATTCTTCTGTCAGCTCTTCCAGCACGCGAAGAGCTGCTACGTCCTGTACCAGGTTACCGCACTGACCATAACCTACGGTTACATTTTTCACACCCTGTTCTGCTGCCAGAAGGGCTTCGATAATGGCAACCGCATTGGACATGGAAGGCGGAACCAGTGTACCTGTTAATGGTCCATATGGCTCACGGTTAATGGATACCCCTGCTTCCTCGTAAATACCGGTCAGACGGTCTACATACTGCCAGTCATAAATGGTTCTCTCAAGGGGAACGTCCTTTGCATATGGAATGTTGTAGGAAATACCGCCACCCTCATAGCTGGTAAATCCCCCTGCGTAACAGATTTCTGTCAGCAGTCTTGCGTCCGGTGTACCGTGACGTACCTGCACCGGCGTATCCAGATTTTCAATAATCTGACGGCAGCCGTAAACGCCGTGGTTGACAGCCGGGAATCCATTGAGCATGGATTTCTGTGTGTGGATAGATTCTTTAATTCCCACCTCTGCCTCTTCATAACGATTCTGACGTGTGTAAGAGTCAATGGTTGTAGGAAGTAAATCTGCCTCCCCTTTATCCTGCAGATACTGCAGAAGCTTAATGTGTTCGTCAATTAATGCTACACCTGCTCTTGGCTGAATCAGTGTTTTCCTCTCTTTTTTTGCTGCAGACAGCTTTCTGGAAAAACTCTTTGTTTCCGGCATACTTTTGTGATACTCAATGGCTTCATCAAAGTCTACGTCTTTACCGGTTGGCCACTGTTCCAGAATTTCTTTTCGGATACCGTAAAACTCATCGTCCGATAATTTTTTATTCCTTATGTCCATAATAAGCAATCTCCTTCTTCATAATTTCCAGCGCCGCTGTGGGATAATGCTGGGAAAGCAGTCCCATTGCCGCCAGAATATATTTTCTATCCACCAGGATTTCCGCATGCTCCGGGCGCAAAGAGCCGGGAGTGCTTTCATCATACAGAGCGAATTTGGCAATTTCCTCTGTATGCTTTGCATGTATCAAAGCCCCGCCTGTGACAATAACATATTTTACCCGCCGCAAATCCTTGCCGCTTTGTACATAAGTCAGACCGCAGGGGGTATACACCTGTTCCAGAGAACCTGCGTGACGTGTAACGGCTGTTTCCACAGCAGCACAGGCCAGCGCATAGTCGATGTGTTCCATTTCTTCATTATCCGGGATATAGTCTGTGTGACTTCCCAGATATTCCACCAGCCCCGCAATTTTCTGGCGGTTAATACCGGATATTTTAGACAGCTTCCGGTCGCCTGCTGCCTCCAGAATCCCCTGAACGCTGTAGCGCATGCCGATATCGCCTTCCACACTGCGTTTTGCATAGGGTTCCTGCAGTCCCTTCATCACCGTTGCCGCATTGGCAGGATTTCCGTCTGCAATAGAATAGACGTCCGTGGTAGCGCCGCCTAAATCCACGCCTACCAGTTCCCCAATGCCTCTGGCATCTTCCCAGCCGTCAGATAAAAGCTCCATGGCTGCTAACATAGCTGAAGGGGTTGGCATAATAATACCGGAAACCAAATCCGATGCCTCGGAAAGTCCTTTCCCCTGCACAATTCTCTTTAAAAAAACTTCCCGTATCTGCTTCTGGGTCGGCTCAATGTTTAATTCTCCAAGCCTTGGCATTACATTATCACAAATATAGGTTGTTCTTCCTTCCAGAATTTCCTGACACTCATCTGCTGCACAGCGGTTTCCTGCAATGACAATAGGACAGTCATAGCTTAAATCCGCCAGCATCTTGGCATTGTAGAGAATACACTCTGTATTCCCTCCGTCCGTCCCTCCGGTAAGCAGGATAATATCCGGGTGATAGGTTTCAATTTCCCGCATATCTCCTTTTGTCAGGTTAAAGGCATATGTTTTCCACACCTTTGCTCCGGCTCCGAGAGAAGCTTCTCTTGACGCTTTGGCGGTCAACTCCGGCACCAGACCTATGGAAATCATTTTCAGACCTCCGGCTGCGCTTGAACAGGCATAGCGTTCTGAAAATTCCAGAGCACCTGTGGTCTTTTCCAGTATTTTCAGCGCCTCGTGAAGCCCGTTATTAATATCTGTTTCTACGGTGGTATAGGCTGCCGCTGTTCCCAAAATCTCACAGTTTTCCACATCTACAGCCGTTACCTTGGTGTTTGTGCTGCCAAAGTCCACCAGTAAAATTGGTTTCATCTCATTTCACCACCTTACTGATCAGTCCTCTGTCTTTGGTGCTTCCATACCAAAATCTTCGTATAAAGCCGCGATGGTTGTTTCCGGCGCTGTACCGGGACCGAATACACGGTCAAATCCCATGGCTTTAAAACGTTTTTCCACTTCGTTAAATGGCTGCTTTCCTACTACAATATTTCCGCCTACATATAAAAGAATATCTTTTAATCCGGCTTCGTTGCATTTATCTCTCAGACCACGGCAGTCCAGCTCTCCGTGACCGTAAAGAGAGGATACCATAATAGCGTCTGCCCCTGTTTCAATAGCAGCAGAAATATATTCCTCCTGAGATACCATAACTCCAAGGTTTGTCACATCAAAACCAGCGTCCTCAAAAGCATGCTGGAGAATGCTGATTCCCACGGCATGTACATCAGCGCCGATTACACCAATGACTAATTTTTTCTTATCCACTGTAAACCGCTCCCTTCTGTTTTTCCTACCTATTTCACATTTTTAATTGTATCCAGTAAAGTTCCATCGCGGTACAGTACGTTTGCTACAACTCGTTCTCCCATTTCCACCCGTTTGGGGACACCCGCAATGTCCTCTGCAATCTGTTTTAATTCTTCTATTTCTTTTACCGGAAGTCCGGCTTTTACTAATTTTTCCTTTAATTCCTTTTGTTTCGGATTTACGGCGATTCCTCTCTGTGTTACCACCACATCAACGGTTTCCCCAGGTGTGGATTTACACAGCACCTGGTCTACAATCAGAGGAAGTCTTGCCCTGATAAGGGGAGCTACAATAATTGCCAGTTTTGCCCCTGCGGCTGTATCGCAGTGTCCCCCGGAACCTCCCATAATGTATCCGTTGGAATCTGTATGTACATTGACATTAAAGTTTACGTCCACCTGTGTAGCGCCCAGAATCACCACATCCAGACTATCTACTGCTGCGCTTTTTGCAGCCGGAGAAGCATAGCGCATAGCTGAAATTTCCTGATGCTTCGGATTTTCCCGGATAGAAGCAATCGCTTTTAAATCAAAGCACTGCACGTCCAGAATGGTATCAAAGTATCCCTTGTCTGCCATGTCTACCATGTATCCTGTAATACCGCCCATACAGAAGCTGCCCTTAATATGCTCTTTTTCCATCATTTCTTCCACATATTTTGCCACAGCCAGGGAAGCGCCTCCGGCACCGGTCTGGAAGGAAAAACCATCCTTTAAGTAACCGGAATGCTTAACTACCTGTGCTGCCAGCCCTGCAATGCGAAGCCCTACCGGATCACGGGTAATCTTGGTTGTTCCTGACACAATACGCGCCGGATCTCCAATCTGCTCCACCTGCACTACATAATCCACATATCCTTCGTTGATAGAGGTATCCTTTAAGGGATATGGAACCAGGTTATCGGTAATTACCACAACCTTACCGGCATGTATGGCATCCGAAAAAGCATATCCCAGAGAGCCACAGGCAGAAGGACCATATTTGCCGCTACAGTTTCCCATATTGTCTGCACAAGGCGCAGCCAGAAAGGCAATGTCGATTTTAGAGGAACCGTTTTCCATATCTCCGGCTCTTCCACCGTGACTTCTGAAAATCACCGGTTTTTCCAAAATCCCCTGGGAAATGGCTTTTCCCACCTTTGCTCCCATGTAATTACATTCCAATCCTGTGACTACGCCGTTTTTAATATGGTCGATAATAGGCTCGTGAATATCGAAAATGGAACTGGCATTTACGGTTAAATCCCGGATTCCCATACGGGCTGCTTCCTCCAATACCATGTTTAGTACATAGTCGCCGTTTCTCATATGATGATGAAAAGAGATGGTCATTCCGGATTTTAATCCTGTTTTTTCAATGGCCTCTTTTATGGATTCGATTAATTTGCTCATCTGCACGCACCTCCGTAAATCGCTTCTTCCATTTCCAGTACCTGTCTGGCACGTTTTACAATAGGTGCGTCAATCATCTTGCCTCTTAAAGAAATAACGCCTTTGCCCTGACGCTTGCCTTCTTCAATGGCCTCCATAACATCATGGGCATACTCGATTTCGCTTTCTGTGGGAGAAAAGACTGCATTTACAATGTCCACATGTCTTGGGGAAATAACTGCTTTTCCTGCAAAGCCCAGACTCTTGGCAAACTCTGTATCCTTTTCCAGACCTTCCATATCCTCCACATCTGTAAACGGCGTATCATATGCCTCGATTCCGCAGGCTCTTGCCGCACACACCAGACGGGTTCTGGCATAGAAAATTTCCTTGCCCTCTTTGGTACGTTTGCAGTGCATGTCTGCGGTAAAATCCTCTCCGCCTAAAAACAAACCAATGACCCGTTTGTCTGCACTGGCAATATCAAAGGCTTTCTCCACACCCAAAGCGGTTTCGATCAGCGGCAGAATTTTTACCGCACCTTCTTCTACGCCTGCTTCCTTTTCCACTTCTGTGATATAATCTGCCACCTGACGAATCATCTCGCCTCCGCTTACCTTGGTTGGCATAATCACATCCGGCTTCAGAGGAATGATGGCTTTTAAGTCCTCCTTCCAGAACTCTGTGTCTGTAGGATTGATACGAACCACAACCTCACAGGCTGGAAAAGACTGATATTTCAGCGCATTTCTTACCAAAATTCTAGCTGCGTCCTTCTCGTCCGGAGATACTGCGTCCTCCAAATCAAAAATAATAGTATCTGCTCCCAGAGTATCCCCGTTTATCAGCATATTGGGAGTGTTTCCCGGTAAAAACAGCATGGTTCTCCTCATTTTGCTTCCACTCCCCCTCTTTTCAGTGCAGTTTCCATTCGTGCGCGTATTACGCAGTCTAAGGCACCTTTGTCTTTAATAAAGATTTTTCCTGTGGATACGTCAAATTCCTTTAAGGTATCCAGCACGGCAGCCCGAATGGAATCCATATATTGATTCGCAACAACGGAGTCAATCTCCAGGGTCAGTTCCTTTTCGTCTGGCTCAATCTGAATAAACAAATCACTGGATTCCAGGGTTCCTGCTACTGCATTTTTTAAAATCTTCACAGGCCTTCTCCTTTCATCGTCTTCCTTCTTTTGCTTTACTCTGTTACACTTTTGGAAACCCCTGCCTGTGCCAGAATTTTCTGTTCAAAGGCAACGGCTTTTTTCTCCAATACAGCAACCTCTTCAGAAGTTGCCTTTACAAATTCTTCGTCCTTAATGGATTCCAGATTGATTTTTACATTAAACAATGCACCCAATACAGCAGTTCTCGCCATCATAGTAGCAACCAGTGCATCTGTTACCGCAGTTTTATTTCCCTTTGTCACCATAACCTCTGCAAAAGGAAGTACCTCATATGCTGCTTTTGCCACAGATAAAGGCACTGCCACTGCCGCCTTTAAGCCATTCTGCATAGCGGCTGTACGGGCTGCCTTTTCCTCCTCTGTTTCCTTCGGAAGAGTCAGAGCCTGCATATATAAATCAAAGGATTCACTATCTCTTTTGATATCATCTAAAAGCTGCTCGCAGATTTTATGCATAGGTTCTACAGCTGCCTTCATCTCTTCTTCCACTTCTGCATATTTTTTCTTGCCAATAGTCAGTCCTGCCACCATTTCTGTAAGAGCTGCTGCTAAAGCGCCAGCGAGGGCGGAAATACTTCCGCCCCCAGGTACTGGTTCATTAGAGGCTGTCTGCATGGCGAATTCTTTAATTGTCATATTTTTCATGGCATATACCTCTTATATCATTTTAAATTACAGTCTTGTTTCAAGCACCTGTTTCGGGTCAAAGCCTTCAAATCCCAGGTAATACTCTGCACAGTCTACGATTGCCTGCAGAGGAATCAGACCAACAACTTCACTGCCAAGTACATTTACGCCGTAACGTCTTGCTTCCATGCGAACCGTTTCAAATACAGTGTAAACAGATGTTTTTGTGTAGTCTGTCAGGTTCATGGATACCTGTGCAATGTTTCTGTCTTCCAGCATAACGCCCATTGCCTTGCAGTAACGGAAGCCGCCTTTTACATGACGGATTTTATCTGCAATTTTCTGAGCGATTTCCACGTTTGAAGTATCCAGGTTAATGTTGTAAGCAATCAGCGGCATTCTGGCGCCGATAGCTGTTACTCCGCCTGTAGGGTGAATGGTGTTTGGACCAAAGTCCGGTTTCCATTTTTCCTGATCTTTCATTTTTTCTGCCATACCTTCAAACTGTCCCTGACGAACCTTTGCAAGGTTTTCTCTGTGGGGTGCAGTTGCAGATTTTTCATATAAGAAGAATGGCTGACCGAATTTCTCAGAAGCTTCTTTTGCAACCTCTTTTGCAAGAGCATCTGCTTCTTCTACGGTTGTGTTACGAATAGGAATGAAAGGAACAACGTCAACACAGCCCATGCGTGGGTGCTGTCCCTGATGTTTTGTCATATCAATGAGTTCCACTGCTTTGCCGATAGCAGCTACCATAGCGTCCTTTAACGGAGCCGGTTCACCGATAACCGTCACAACACTTCTGTTGTGGTCTTCATCAGAGCTGTAGTCCAGCAATTTTACGCCTTCCACATTGCGGAAGCAGTCAACAATTTTTTCGATTTTTTCTTTATCTCTACCTTCACTGAAGTTAGGTACACATTCAATAATCTTGTTCATGATGTTATTCTCCTTATTTCCATTCTTTGTGGTATACGGTTTCCCCTTTTTTGATAACAGTTTCTACCAGATTAATGCCTGTATGATACGGCATAAAGTGAATAGAAGGGAATTTCAGAATCACAAGGTCTGCCTGTTTTCCGGGTTCCAGGCTTCCCACAGTATCCGCTCTGTCTACGGCTGCCGCTCCATTGATGGTCAGCGCTGTAATGACCTCCTCAATGGACATGTTCATATAAATACAGCCAAGAGCTACCAGAAGCGGTATGGAATTAGTAAAGCAGCTTCCCGGATTCAAATCAGAAGCAAGCGCCACAGCACAGCCCTCATCAATCATTTTTCTTCCAGGTGCATATTCCTCTTTTAAAGAAAATGCAGTCGCAGGAAGCAGGGTACTGATCACACCGGCATCTCGCATCTGACGGATTCCCTCATCAGAAGCCTTGAGCAAATGGTCTGCAGACACAGCCCCCACTCTGGAAGCCAGCTCTGCACCACCTAACTGATAAATCTCATCTGCATGGATTTTCAGCTTAAAGCCCATCTTCTTTGCCTCTGTAAGGTAATACTCAGAATCTTCTATATTAAATACATTTTTTTCTGTAAAAATGTCCGCAAACTCTGCCAAATTTTCTTCCTTTACTTTCGGCATAACCACCTGAATCTGCTCTTCCAGGAATTCTCTTTCCCTGCCCTTCCACTGAGGAAGAACACTGTGTGGTCCCAGAAAGGTTCTGACAATATCTACCGGGTGGGTTTCGTCCAGCTTCTTCATTACCCGAAGCTGCTTCAGCTCTGTGTCACAGTCCATGCCGTAACCGCTCTTGCCCTCTACCGTGGTAACACCAAATTCCAGCATGCGGTTTAAACGTTCTTCTCCGGCTTCTATCAATTCCTCTTCGGTTGCCTCTCTGGTGGGAACGACGGTGGCATTAATGCCTCCGCCCCGTTCCATAATGGACATATAGCTGTCACCCTTTAACCTCCAGGAAAATTCGTCTGCACGGTATCCGCCGAAAATAAAGTGTGTATGAGAATCCACGAACCCCGGCATAACCGTTTTCCCTGTAGCGTCTATGACTTCATATTCCTCAAAGTCCACCTGTTTGTCCAGTTCCTCTGTGGTTCCTGTGGCAACGATTTTGTCATCATGGATAATCACTGCGCCGTCTTTAATCAGACCGATGTCAGACATTTCCTTTCCATGCTTTGGCGCGCTGCCCTTACAGGTAACCAGTTCAGAAGCGTGACGTATATATCTTTTTTTCATGTTCAATTTCCTCACAACTGTTTGCAGCAGATTTTAGTGATGTGTGTGATGATGAGGCTCTACAACCACATCTTTACATACTCTCTCAATTAATTCATCGCTTGCCAGATAAGGCATGGTGATATAATCCTCGCCGTTTCTGATTTTGTTGTATTCTGCAACTGTTTCAATAGAATGTTCACATCTGCCCCAGCTTCTTCTGGAAACGCCAATCATAGTATCCCATGGAATGGCTGCTCTTAAGATTTCGTCCACTCTTTCGCTGCCGTCCAGAACCATACCGAATCCGCCGTTGATAGATTTGCTGATACCAACGCCGCCGCCGTTGTGCAGAGCTACAAGGCTCATACCTCTTGCCGCATTACCTGCGTAGCAGTGAACAGCCATATCTGCTGTAATATTGGAACCATCGTAAATGTTTGATGTTTCTCTGTATGGAGAATCTGTTCCGCCTGTGTCATGGTGGTCACGTCCCAGCATAACCGGTCCGATTTCTCCGTTTCTTACCATTTCATTGAATTTCAGAGCAATATCTCTTCTTCCCAGAGCGTCCTGATACAGAATACGGCACTGTGTACCAACAACCAGTTTGTTCTTTTCTGCATCACGAATCCAGATGTAGTTATCTCTATCCTGGCTTCTTCTGTTCGGATCAATGATTTCCATTGCCGCATGGTCTGTCTTTCTCAAATCTTCCGGTTTGCCGGACAGGCAGCACCATCTGAATGGTCCGTATCCGTAATCAAACAACTCCGGTCCTAAAATATCTTCTACATAAGATGGGAAGATAAAGCCTTCGCTGGTGTCTTCGCCGTTCTTTGCAATGTCTTTTGCGCCTGCATCAAAAACAGCTTTCATAAATGCGTTACCATAATCAAAGAAGTAAGCGCCTCTTTCTACCAGAGTCTTAATCAGATGATAATGTTTAATCAGGGACTGGTCTACCAGTTCACAGAATTTTTCTTTATCATTTGCCAGCATCTCTGTTCTCTCTTCAAAAGTCAGACCCTGTGGGCAGTAACCTCCGTCGTATGGAACGTGGCAGGAAGTCTGGTCAGATAAGAGTTCAATCTTAATATTGTTGTCAACTGCATACTGCAGAAGGTCTACGATATTTCCGTGGAATGCAATGGAGATAGTTTCTTTCTTATCCATGTATTCCTGTGCTACACGGAATGCTTCCGCTGCATCTTCAATTACCAGACTTACCCAACCCTGGCTGTGGCGTGTTTCAATTCTGGAGTAGTCAACTTCTGCTACAATACCAACACCGCCTGCGATTTCAATGGCTTTTGGCTGAGCTCCGCTCATTCCGCCAAGACCACTTGTCACAAATAAGTGACCTGCTAAATCGCCGTCCTGGGGAACACCTAAGAATTTACGTCCTGCGTTCAAGATGGTATTGAAGGTACCGTGAACAATACCCTGCGGTCCAATGTACATCCAGCCGCCTGCTGTCATCTGTCCATAAGAAGAGCAGCCCATAGCAGTTGCTTTTGCCCAGTCTTCCGGATTATCAAACATACCTACCATAAGTCCGTTTGTTACAATAACTCTTGGGCTGGATTCATGAGATTTAAAAAGCCCCATTGGGTGTCCGCTCATCATAACCAATGTGTGATGATGTGTCAGTTTTTCCAGGTATTTCTTGATTAACTGATACTGCATCCAGTTCTGACAAACCTGTCCGGTTTCTCCATATGTAACCAGCTCGTATGGATAAAGAGCTACATCGTGATCCAGGTTGTTGTCAATCATAACCTGGAAAGCTTTACCTTCCACACATTCGCCTTTATATTCATCAATAGGTTTTCCGTAAATTCTTTCCTTTGGCATAAAACGGTATCCGTAAATACGTCCATGTGTCAATAATTCGTCCAGGAATTCCGGTGCCAGTTGTTCATGCAGTTCTTCCGGCACATATCTCAAAGCGTTTGCTACTGCCAGTTTAATCTCTCTTTTGTTCAGTGTCAGCTCTCTCATCGGCGCTCTTCTGACACCTTCCTTAAAGGTTGGGTATTCTGGTAATACCGGGTCCAGTTTGATTACCATTGCATTTCCGATATCTGCATTGTTCATTTCACATCGTCTCCTTTGCTTTTTTTACGATTGTAGCATTGCCACAGTCTAAAAAACGTCTATTTTCCTAATTCCTGCTAAAAACCCATGAATTCTTTCGCTGTTTTTAACGAAATTGCACTGAACATTTTCCTGTGATAAAGTAAAAATGCACTAAAATATAGGATTTTCCGTCTGAAGCAGGTTCTATCAGCATTGCATCTGAACTTTCCTATTTATATGTAAAACTTTAATAGTAAAATAAAACGTGAGGCTGTCACACCAAGCAATGTGTCAGTCTCACGTCTTATATTCTTTTGTTTAAAATGGACCGTATCCAATCTGCACTGCCACAATCAGGGAAAGAAATGCCACAATCCACCAGAGGAGAAACAACGGAAACAGCCATTTCGCCCATTTGCCCCAAGGAATCTTTGCCATGGCACAGGCAGCTAAAAGTTCTCCTCCAGTAGGCGCCATAACATTGGTAAACGCATCACCCAACTGAAATGCCAGGACAGAAGTCTGTCTTGTAAGCCCAATTAAATCTGCCAATGGCGCCATAAGAGGCATGGTAATGGCAGCCTGACCGGAACCGGACGGCACCAGAATGTTAAACAAATCCTGCACCACAAACATTCCGCAGGCGCTTAACATAGGAGGAAGTCCGTCCAAAAGTCCTGCCAGTGCGTGAATAATGGTATCCATAATATTGGCGTCTTCCAGTACAATAAGCGCCGCATTACAAAGACCTATCATCACCCCTGCAAAAAGCAGATTTCCACAGCCTTTTAAGAACTCTTCTGCAATCTGCCCCGGCTTCAGTCCACCCACAAATCCGGCAATCAATCCGGCAATGAGAAACAGCGCTGCCAGTTCATCTATATAAAACCCAAATTTGATGATTCCGATAACCATGACTATCATGGCTCCCAACAAGGTCAGAAGCACCAGCTTTTGCCTGAGCGTCAGCTTTACCGCCTCGCTTAAATCAATATCCGATTCCTTTCCTTTGTCAAATTCATACACTAAACTGTTTTTGGGATTCTTTTTTACCTTTCCGGCATACAAGGTCACATAGGTAATACTTACTGCCATAAGTGCCAGAAATACACAGGCACGAAATCCGATTCCCGAAAACATAGGAAGCCCTGCGATTCCCTGCGCAACGCCCACGGTAAAAGCATTGGTCATTGCTCCGGCATAGCCTGACGCAGCCGAACAGAAAATAATACCAAGAGCTACCAGAGAATCAAATCCCATAGCAATACAAACCGCCAGCACTAAAGGTACAAACGCCAGAAATTCCTCAAAATTTCCGGCAAAAGCAGAACCGCAGCCAAAAACCATCATACAGACCGGAATCATCAAAAGCTCTTTTCCCGCCATTTTCTTTACCACCAACGTCATACCGTTGTGTATGGCGCCGGTAGCTTCCATAATCTGAAACATTCCTCCAATGATAAACAAAAAGAAAATAACATAACTGGCTCTCTGAAGTCCCAATGTCACTGATTTAAAAAGCGCAAATATTTCTACCGGATTCTGTTCTACATAATGAAAGGTATTTGGATCCACAATCTCCCTCTCTGTGGCAGGGTCTAAAATCCTGTCATACTGTCCTGCCGGAACCACATAAGTGGCTATTGCACAGCCAATGATAATAATTGCCAACAAAACCATTGGATTCAGTGCTTTCATCTGAATTTTGCTCTTTTTCTTTTCCATTCGCATACCTCCTGTGATAAAATGTCAGCTCCTCTTTTTCGTGATATCACTTTAATATGCTAAATTATAATAGAATCTTTCTTTTTCGTCAATTGAATTATTGATACATTTTTTGTATGATACTGCCTAACATTTTGTATATTTTTTTCGTAGAAGAAATACAAAGCCGTTCCTCAGGAGAATGCAGACCCAAACAGTCCGGTCCTATGGAAATTGCATCAAGCTCTGGCTTTGTTTCAAAAAAACAGCCGCACTCCAGCCCTCCGTGTACACAGAGAACCTCTGGTATACCGTTATTCTCTTTTTGGAAAATTTCTATTGCCTTCTCTCTCAATACAGACTCCGGTCGATATTCCCAGCTTGGATAAACCGAATGGATTCTGCAGATTCCTCCCAGCTGTTCTGCCAGCCTGCCTATCAGCGCTGCAAGATAATCTCTCGCGGAATTGCGGGCAGCTCTGATTTCATATACGACTTTCGCTTCCCCTTTTTCCAGATAAACCTCTCCCATATTGTCAGAACTGCTGACCAGATGCGGCATATCGCTGTTCATCTCAAAAATTCCGTCCGGGGAAAACAGCAATAAATCCAGCACCTTTTCCCCGTCATAGACGCTTTGTACGTTTCCCTCATAAGGAGAAAAAGCAAAACTCAGCTTTTCCCCTGCGCTTAAATATTCTTCTCGGATATCCTCTAAAACACGTTCCACTTTTCTTTCTGCTGCTTTTGCATCTTCTCCGGGAAAAGCAAGTACACATTCCGCCTCTCTCGCTATGGCAAGCCGGAAGGTTCCCCCCTTTATGCTTACCAGTTTTATTTCTGTTTCTTCCCGAAGCGCCAGCAAAACTCTTGCCAGAAGTTTATTCGCATTTCCGTGTCCCATGTGAATATCTCCTCCGGAATGTCCGCCTAAAAGTCCGCCTATTTTCAGTTTATACACTTCCCAGCCTTCCTTTAAATCTTCGCCTTTCAGAGAGAGCTGCACTTCTGCCGCCTCTCCGCCGCAACTTCCGCACAAAATTTCCTGCTCTCTGGAATTATCCAGATTTATCAGATACTTCCCTTCTAAAAGTCCTGTGTCAAATCCTGCCGCCCCGGACAAATCTTCCTCTTCGGCTGTGGTAAGAAGCACCTCCAGTACCGGATGTTTCCATTCTTCTTCCAGCGCCGCCATGGCAAGCGCCATACCGATTCCGTCGTCAGCTCCCAGCGTTGTTTCTCCTCCTGTGGTAAGCCAGTCCCCTTCGATTTCCCATGGAATCCCATCTTTTGAGAAATCGTGAGAGGATTCCGGTGTTTTTTCGCATACCATGTCCATATGCGCCTGCAAAATAATCCCCGGCTTATCCTCCATTCCCTTTGAGGCTGCTTTTCGCATCAGAACATTGTTGCAGGCGTCTCTTACAACAAAGACATTCCTCTCCTTTGCCCATTGCGCCAGATATGCACTGATTTGTTCCTCGTGAAAACTTTGTCTTGGAATCTGACTGATTTCATAAAAAATGCGAAATACTCTGTCCTGTAGTAACTCTTTCATTTGTTCTGTCATGATAGATTCTCCTCTCGTTTTTCTCAAAAGTTTTTCTTGATTCTATCACAAACCTCTGCGCTCCTCAACCGGTAAACCGTTTTACTGTCTTTCATTTTGCTCTTATTTCACAGAAATTATCACGTCATTAATCATTACTTTTTCTATTTTCTCTACATCAACCAGGCGGTTAAACGCTATTTTATACACCGTACCCGTTCCCAGCACATAGCCTGTATTGTTAATATGCGCTTCTTTGTCTTCCACCACATAGCTGCTTCCGTCCCGATACTGAATTTCCACACGTTTTACCTGACCGGGGTCCATGGCAAGTTCCCCTTCCACACCCAGCATAAGAGAAACATCAAAAGACATGGCAAAGGGACTCAGGTTCAGGGTTCCCTTTTCCTTTAAATCCACAGTTTCTATCGGCATGGGCGCTTTATCCGTAAGACTTATACTTTCTTTTTTTGTTTTCTTCTGCATTTCTGCTGCTTCTTCCTCAGACATAGCTGCCTGTTCTCCCCTTGTGCATGGATACTGTTCTATCTCCAGCGTCGGATTTCCCTGTGCTTCTTCCCCTTCCCATTCCGACCACAAAAAATAACTATAAAAATACATTTTTTCCTGTGTGCTGCGTTGTGTATCCACATAGATATTTTCTGTTCCTATGACCTGCTCTCCCCTGTGTATCGTAAAATAAAAATCAGCGTCTTCCGTAAATCTTGCACCCTTTTCTAAATTGGTTTCCTCATCACCTTTTAGCGCGATAACTCCCTCTTTTCTTTCCAGGGTAAAGTACATCAAACCCCCAATTTCATTATACAAAAAATTCTCCACTGTAAGAGTATGACTTCCGATTGTTTTAACCACAGGCTTTTCCATGACATAAGCTTCCAATAATTCTTCCGCTCTTTCTTCGTCCACATCGACAAATTCTTTTGACGGAACCACAACAGCTACTTTTCCTCCTTTTCCGTTATCAATAGACCGCTGTTCTGCAGGCACAGATTCCTTTGTTTTGTTGCCGAACATTCCTTCAAAAAACTCTGAATGAAAAGCCGCATATACACTGGTTGACGCCAGAAACACAAGGATAACTGCCGCCGCCACAGTCGGAATTTTTTTCTTTTTCTCTTTTGCAGCAGGCTGTCTTTCCCGAATAAGTTCATAGGTATCTTTTAATTTTTCTTCTACCGGACCGGAAATCTGAATCTTTTGTTCCAAAATTTCTTTCATTCTTTTCTCTCTGTTTTCCATCTTCATACGCTCCTTTCTTTCAGACAAAGCACTTGTTCCAATTTCTTTCTGCCTCTTCTCAATTTGCTTTTTACTGTATTTTCATTCATCTCCAATAGTTCCGCAATCTCTCTGACGCAAAAACCCTCCCCATAATAGAGCAGAAAAATAATACGATAGTCCTCTGATAATTCTTCCAGCAATTCATAAAAAGCTCTGTCCTTATCCTGTACTTCTGCACTCTCCCGCTCCGTCCATTCTACCGGGACACAACGTTTTTCCTGTTTCAGCATATCCAGGCAATGATTAATCAGTATTCTGGTAATCCAGGTTTTAAAATAACCGGTATGCTTTAATTCCCTGATATGCTCAAACGCAGAAAGTACGGTGTCCTGCATAACATCTGCAACATCTTCTTCATTTTTCAAATAACTTTTCGCTGCTTTATACATGGAAATTTTGTGTTTTTCTATAAGCCGGATAAAGGCTTCTGCATCTCCCTTCTGCGCTCTCTTCACCAATAAGTCCATGGCTGTTCCTCCTCTCTTATTTTTTCTTTACACCTATTAGACGAAGAAACGACTCCTTTCGGTGCATGGCTCTTCTTTATTTTTTTATCAAACATTTTCCTGTAAAGTAAAAATCCATTAAACCGACAGCTTGCTCTGCCAGCCTAATGGATTTCCTGTCATAACCTTTTCTCTCTTCAAAGGAACACACCGTTTCTCCTCTACACCCTCACTCTGCAAATTCCAAGCCCTGCCTTACAATCCCCTGTATTTTCCAGCACAACTTCTTCCCTCCAGTCCCTGCAAAGCAAAAGTTCCCCTGCCAAAGCAACAGCTCCTTCTGTCTTCACACCTCCGCATTTCACATACACCGCCAGAATCTGCTCTCCGTTTTCCGGCTTTAGGCTTATCTTCTCTCCTTTTTTTAAACACGCGGTTTCCATTTTCCCCTCTGCTCCGTTTTTCAGCATCAGGTTGAAATCCGTCACCTGTCCAAAGCTTACCGTAGAAGTACCGCCGTCAAAACAATCCACTTCATAGGGTTTCAAACGTACCTTCTCTGTTTCCCCGTGAATCATTTCCAGATTTCCTTCAAAAATACTCAAATATCTTTTAACTCCCGGCAGACTGGTAAATTCGGACTGTTCCACCTCCACCACCGCACTGCTGATACGGCACTGAAAATTCCCTTCTTTATAGCTGCCATCCTCCGGATACAGATACAACTCTGTAGTGCTGCCTCCTGACCACCGTGAAGTCTGAAAATGCGCTTTGTTTCTTACAATAAAATGATTTCCCATAAATACGCTCTCCTTTTCCCAATACTTTTGCTCTGATTTTACCACACCCTCCCCTTTTCCTCAACTTACACTTCCCCTCATTGCCACGCCTCCTTTTCTATGTTACACTGATTTTATCACAATCTGAAGGAGAGAGAATACCATGGATTCCCAACAGTTTTATTTAGAAGAAGGCTTTCCTTTTCAGGGAAGAAGACTGGAAAAGCTAAAAGCCTTTTTAACCCAAACAGATTTATCCTATGACAGCCAGATTGAATACACTGCACTTTTTAAAACTCAGGACGGACAGATCGCAGGCTGTGGCTCACGTCACAAAAACACCTTAAAATGCATTGCCATTAATCCTGCCTTTCAGGGAAAAGGCTGCCTTTCTCTGATTATGACCCAGCTTTTAAAAAACGCTGCCTCAGAGGGAATCTCCCATCTGTTTTTGTTTACAAAACCCCTGTACCTGCAAATGTTTTCAGACATGGGATTCTACTCCATTATGCAGACTGAGGACATGCTGCTCATGGAGAACCGAAAAGACGGAATCCGGGAATACCTTCGGCAGGAAGCTGCTCTTACTCCCGCTTACAAAGGCAAAAAAATCGGCGCTATTGTCATGAATGCTAACCCCTTTACCAATGGACATCGGTATCTTGTGGAAACCGCAGCCTCCTTCTGCGACCTGCTTCATGTTTTCGTTTTATCTGCGGATTCCTCTGAATTTCCGTCGGACCTCCGCCTGGAACTGGTAAAAAAAGGCTGTGCAGATTTTGCAAACGTTCAAATACATGGCAGCTCTGATTACCTGATTTCGGCTGCTACCTTTCCTGACTATTTTCTAAAGGATAAAGCAACCGTTTCTGACAAAACTGCACTTTTAGACCTGATGATTTTCGGAGTTTATTTCAAAGAAACTTTTGGTATTACCCAGCGTTTTGTAGGAGAAGAACCCTTTTCTCAAATTACAAATGCCTATAATCAGCAGATGAAAAAAGTGCTTCCTTCCTTTGGAATAAAAGTGACGGAAATTCCCAGATGCAAATATCAGGATACTGTAATCAGCGCCACACTTGTACGAAAAAAATTTCTTACAGGAGATGAAAATGACCTGAAAGAGCTACAGAATTTTGTTCCTGAAACCACCTATGCGTTTTTGATTTCTCCTCAGGGAACTGCACTAAAAAAACAATTATCTGCTCAAAGAGGAGGTATATTATGAATCATTCTGTCTGGACAAAGGGAGAACCTGCTTCCCTGCCCGAAATACTGGACGCAAGAGAAAAACGGGCGCAGCTTCAGAGAGAATTGCTGCAAAAAAATCCCGCCTCTTTAGTAAGCTTTACACTGAATATCGCAGGTTCTGTGAAGGTATTTCCCTATACGAAATGGCTGTATTTCCTGGGATATCACCTGATTCGTAAAAACATTGAATTGCTTTGTGGAAGAATTATAGAAGTAAAAGAGGTGAAAGAAAATACCGGATATGAGTGTATCTTTTCCCTTGATTTAAAGCCAAAAGTCATAAAAAAGCATTTGCTTTTACAGGAAGAAAAGCACCCTCTGGGACGTTTATTTGATTTTGATGTGTTGCGCCCCGACGGTTCAAAGGTATCCCGTCAGGAACTTGGATTCCCAGAGCGCACCTGTCTGATTTGCCAAAATCCTGCTTTTCTCTGCAGCCGTTCCAGAACCCATAGTGCAGAGGAACTGCAGTTACATACAATACAGATGATAGACAGTTTTTACAGGGAGCGTATGGCCGTTCACCTTGCTCTTATGATGCAGAAATCTCTGTTTTATGAGGTCAATACTGCCTTAAAGCCAGGGCTTGTAGACCGCCTGCATAATGGTGCTCACCGGGATATGTGCAGGTATACTTTCGTAAAAAGTGCCTATGCTTTAACTCCCTATTTTCTCAAATGTGCCCAGGAAGGTCTTAGTTTTTCCGGTGATTTAAAGGAGCTTCCAAATTTGTTTCAGACCCTCCGTCCTCTTGGTATCCGGGCTGAAAAAGAGATGCTTTCTGCCACAAATGGAGTGAACACACATAAGGGAATCATCTTCTCCGGAGGAATCTTCTGCGCTGCTGCAGGCTTTGCAAAATCCTTTTATGCCATAGACTTTGAATCCCCGGATTTTCCGGACTTACTGGGAAATATCTGCTGTCATATGCTGACAGACTTACTGAAAGATTATGACAGTATAAACCCAAATCTTCCAAAATCCAATGGTGAAAGACTGTATCTGCTTCACGGAATCACCGGCATACGGGGTGAAGCACACAACGGCTTTCCCCATGTTCTGAAGTATGGTTTTTCCCGTTTTAAAGAAGCCCAAAAGGCTGGATTTTCTCTGAACGATTCAGGTCTTTTGACACTTTTATATTACATTGCCCACACAGATGACACCAACCTTATCACCCGTGGCAACTTTGAAATTTCCATAAAAGTCAGGACTGCTCTTTCTGAATTCCTGCATGATTCCTCCTATGAAAAGCAGCTGGAAATCCTTCCTCTTTTAGACCATTATTTTATAGAAAAGAACCTCAGTCCCGGAGGCTCTGCGGATATGCTCGCGCTTACTTATTTCCTGTATTTTCTTACAAAAATTGCCTGTTGCTTTGAATAGCAGTCAGGCAATTTTTTCTTCTTTCTATTCATTTTTCTTAAAACAGCAGATTCAAAAGACCGATAAAAAAGCCAATAATAGCTCCCAGATTTACTACTGCATTTAATTCCTTTTTCATAATCCCCAAAAGAATATTCTCTACTTCCAGAATATCCATTTCGTTAATTTTTTCCTCAACCACCTGCGAAATATGGAATTTTTCTGCCAGCTCCTCTGCCTTCTCTCCTACAAATTTCACATACACAGATTCTACAAGTTCCTCAATTTTCTCCTGACCCAGAGGAATGTTTTCCATAATCCGATTTACCGGAATATTTTCTGCCGCTGCAATTTCTCCCACTACAATGGGGTGAATCTTCTCTCTTCCGTTTTCCCGGATATATTCTCCCACCTTATTTCCAATGGGTACTGCAATAGACTGAATCAGATCATCAGTTAAAAACATGGAAACCATACTTCCCTGGAACTTATTTTTGACCTCTTTGGCGCCTTCCTCAGCAATAATACTGCCTACGTCCATTTTCTCCAGACCGCTGGAAATTCTTTCTGTAATGAACTCCTCCAGATGTCCGCGCATGTTTTCATAGTCTTCCTTTTCCACGTAATGTCCCAAAAAAGTTTCCAGTGTATCCTCGTTTTTCTGAATGGACTGCAGGCCATTTCCCACTGCCTGCGCCACTGTTTTTTTCACTTCATCTGATAAAAGAATCTGTTCTAAATCCCGTCTGGTAAGAAGATGATTTCCCACTGCTTCTCCCATAGCTTTTGCCATTCTTGCCTTTCCCTTTGGAATAATTCCCGGTGTAAAGGGCAGTGTCCAGTTTCCAAGCTTCACAGGATTTAAAGGTTTAAACAGCATCTTTACCGCTATATAATTGGTACAGTATCCAATCACTGCGCCAATCACCGGTCCTGCCAGTATTTCTATGATACTCATATGCATTCTTCCTTATTTAAAAAGTTTATCTCTTATCTGTCCCCACATCTGTACAAGGAAATATTCATATGCCTTGTCATACAGAAACAGCGCCGCCTGACCGCCAAGCAGAAAGACCAGAATCAGCTTCCCGGAAATTTCGCCTGCAAAAAGCAACTTTGGGAATAAAAGCAGCGCGGGGATATACATAAGGTTAAAAATCACAAATTTTCCTATACTGAAAATCAGTTTTCTGTGGTTCCAGTTCGGGTGCTTTCCCAGATACTGCCAGAGCATTTCTATACCCAATACATAAACTCCCATCATTACATAGGTAATGCAGTACAATTTCTGAGGCGCCAGCAAAAAGCCCAGCACGGTGCAGCCTGCAAAAAAGGCTGTACCATATCCAATGCCGTATTCCTTGATAATGATTCCCACAAAGAATGCCGCTGCCGCCAAAAAGAACAGGGTACTGAAATCAAGAATTCCGCTCAGTACAATCAACACCACGGAAAGAGCCATCAAAAGCCCTGAAATTGCAGTTTTTTTCGCATTTACATGCATGAGCAAAGGTCGCCTCCTGTACATTCGCAAAGACTGTCTAAACACCAGAGATCACAACATGCATTTCCCGTTCCACAGCCGCCGCTGCCACCGCTTGCATATGGATTTGCGCCGCCCTGATAACGGTTACTGTTCCACTGAAGACGATTCACCAGATTGGCATATTCCGGGTTTCCCGGTTCCATATTCTGTGCCTGTCTTGCCAGATTTAATGCATTGACATTATTTCCCATTCCCATATTCGCACAAGCGCTTAAATAATACCAGTATGCACTTCTGTTCTGAATTCTGGAAAGGACGTTTAAAGCCTGCTGATACTGGCGCCCGTTAATATAATTTGCCGCTGCCTGAAGCTGCACATTATCCTGTCCTGTAGGCGCCTCCTGATACTGATTCTGACTTCCATAGCCATTGCCGTAGCCGCTCTGGTATCCGCCGTCCCTTTCCCTCATAATCTGGTCATAGGCTTCCTGTACTTCTTTAAATTTTTCCTCTGCCAGACCTGCAAGAGGGTTATCCACATAAGAATCCGGGTGATATTTTCTGCTTAAATCCCGGTATGCTTTCTTTACTTCGTCATTTGATGCATTTGGTGAAATTCCCAATACTTCATAAGGATTATTTACCATGATTCTCTCTTTTCTCCTGTCTTTCTTTTTGTATTTTATTGTATTTTGACCATACACCGCTGTAGAGAATATTTCTCAGAATTTCAGCGTCTAAAAGGCAGGGCAGCTTCTCAAAAACAGCCGTTGCCTCTGCCATCATCATAAGCAGAATTTCCTTTACTCTCTGCTCATAAGTTTCCAGATCCTCACATTGTTTTTTTAAAGTCTTTAAAGGATTATAGGAGCCTGTTTTCAGGTCTTCCTCCAGGTCATCATAGGCGTCCAGAATATAAATAAACTTGCCCAGATAAAATCCAAATTTTCTTAAATCTTCCTCCCATATATCCTGACGATAGACGAAAAGCTCTGCCATAAGGCAGCCAAAAGCCCCTGCTACCAAATCCAGATTTTCCTCCTGCTTTTCTTCATAGGCAGACAGAATTTTAAGCTGCTTCTGCACTGCATGAGCCTGTCTTTTATACTCTCTGCAAATCTTTTCTGTCTTCTTCCGAAAGAGCCGCATACCTGCTGCTCCCTGAAGGCTTTTATCATCTTTCCAGTCATCTTCAAACTTAAAATAAGTCAGAAGAATATTCATTTTTGCCCCGTATTCTGAGATTTCATTCTGCAGCATGGGGATTTTTTTTACCGGATGAATGGGACAATGTTCCTGCAGTTCCCTGGTTTCCGGCTCATACAGGGAGGTAAGAAACAGCACCAGAAACGTCATGTCATACGTCAGTGTCATTCTGCCCCGAAAGCCATATTCCCGGCGAAGCGCATGACAAAGTCCACAGTAATATCCATTATAACGGTAAAATTCTTTTACCTTTAACTCCGGCTTATCTGTCATAATATATCCAAACATTGTTTTCCGCACCTTTCTGCAGCATAGCTACGTCTAAAACTGAAAACTCTGTATCGTTTCATTATACTATATCTCTTTTCAAATTTCTATAGCTTCTTTCTTGTCATTTCGCTAAATTCTTCCCTCTTCTTGCCTGATTTCATTGACGTACCTGTATTTTTCAGCTATACTTTTCCTATACTTGACAGGAAAGAAAGATGAGGTGTTATTTTGAAAACGGAAGACAAAACACTCGGGAGTTTGACAGTTGAATAATCAAAAATCACCTTGCAGGCCTTATAAAACCTGCATTTTTTATGTCAAATTTTATGTTTTGATATGTACTTGTTTGTAATAGTGTGGTATACTAGTATAGAATAAATTAAATTTCTGCTATATATTTTTGAGATGATGTATGG